>Ga0335078_10019625_pt1 | contig 10049 bp, 12 predicted proteins | sample Lox_Sample_32_FD_206711 | JGI IMG/M metagenome (GOLD analysis project Ga0335078, IMG submission 206711) | Soil microbial communities from Loxahatchee National Wildlife Refuge, Florida, United States - Lox_Sample_3.2 | ecosystem: Environmental > Terrestrial > Soil > Wetlands | place: USA...
GCGCCGGACGTCCGAAATCGGAGTGCGGATGGCATTGGGCGCGAGGCGGAGCCGCATCGTGGGCGACATCATCCGCGAGGCTCTGCGGGTGGCGCTGGCGGGACTGGCGCTGGGAGTGCCCATCGCGCTCGCAGCTTCCACGCTGGTGCGCAGCCGTCTGTTCGGTTTGAGCGCCGCCGACCCGGCTACCATCGCGATAGTGATTGCGGCGCTCACGATTGCGGCGGTAGTCTCAGCTCTCGTGCCGGCCCTGCGCGCTGCCGGGATCGATCCCATGCGCGCACTACGCTGCGAGTGAGCCCCGCGCGTTACCGAGCCGTGACCAAAGGGAGCGGTGGTCCGCAAACTACCACCCCGCCCTGTACGCGATATACGTTTTCAGCGCCAGGCCGGCCATCAGTATCCACACGGCGTAGCGCAACGTGCCGTCCAGCGTGAAGCCTGCCAGCAACGCGAGAACAGCGTAACTTCCCATGGCCCAAACCAACCGTGTGTTCATGAAACTTTAATTCTGACACGAGCAACTTTCGTTTCCGATCCGCCTTTAATCCGTCAGAAGGAGGAATCGAGCAATGAGGAACTTCAACAGAATCTGGGTAGCGGCAGTATTCGGGGCTACGCTAACGATAGTTAATGTGAATGCTCAAACCATCAACCAGCGGCGTGAGAATCAGCAGGACCGCATCGCGCAAGGCGTCAATTCGGGCCAACTGACGGCCGGCGAGACTTCGCGCTTAGAAGGCAAGGAAGCGGGGCTGAACCATGAAATCCACAATGACCGCACGATGAACAACGGCCATCTCACGCCGGGCGAAAAGGCGCAGGTCAACCGCCAGCAGAACCGGCTGAGCCGGCAGATCTATCGTGCCAAGCATAACGGCCGCACGCAGTAAACTACCGCCGCGGCATGTTGTAGGCGAAGTTGAACTCCAGCACAACCCGATCTCCTTTGAACCCGGAGGGCAAAGGCGGGAATGGGTTGGAGGCGCTGATTCCGGCAACCGCGGCCCGATCCAGGGCCTCGGTACCGGAATTGGTCAGGATCACCAGCTTAGGCACATCGCCGCGCTTGGCGATCGCGAATTGAATCGAGACGCGCCCCCTGCGCCCCATCTTGGCGCTCTCCGGAAGCACTGCCAGCCAATTGCGGCGGACGGCCGCCCACACTTGCATCAGGTACGGGCGGAAGTCGACGCCTTGCGGGTCGCTCTTCAATTCCAGGTTGATTCCCTGCGCGCCCGGCGACGGTGGCATATTGATCCCTGCTCCGAACCCTCCGGGACCGGACATGTCGAGGTCGCCCACCGTCAACCCGCCCGAAGGTGCGCTGCGCACGGCTTGCCGGGCCGCCTCCGCGACCGATGCATTCGGAATCGCAATCTTGCTCTGGCCGGGAGCGACGGGAGGTGGTGGCGGCGCCGGGTTTTCCAGTGCCAGCTTGGGCTGCTCCACGGGCTGGATCTGCGGAGTGGTCTGGGCAATCAGCGGAACCTCGGGTCTGGGCGATGTGTCTACTTTGGGAGCCTCGGGTAGAGGTGACGTGGCCTTAACCGGCGGGGGCTGCGGTAGCGTGGGACGAAATGCCCGCGGGCGCGTGGTGGAAGGAGCACCTTGGGGAATTTGGATGTTCGGCCGCTCCTGCGCTTCCACAACGTCGAATTGCTTACTAAGCTTGTGCTTGTTCGGGGCCGTCTGCGTGAGCTCTCCGGGAGGTGCGATCAACGGCGTGACTCGGGGCGCTTTCCGCGGAGGCGGCGGTTCGGACGAGTCTAGCGGAACCAGCACCAGCAGCACCACGAGCAGGACGTGTCCCAATACGGAGAACACCGCCGCCTTGCGCTCGCGGGTACGGTCGCCGGGGTTGCCCCATTCGGTTAGAAGATGGAGTTCCAGTTCATCCGAGGGTAGACCTACGGTTTCCATCCTGTTGCCAGAGTTTGAGATACGACCCCCGAGTGCTCCTTAATCTTATCAAGAATCCCCAGGGCCGCCCCTAAACTTTGACGCGCCGCGTGGCCGGAAGTTTTCGGCGATTTTCGCGTTTCCACGCTATCCAGGAAGGCCTCCAGCTGCAGTTTTAGAGGTTCCGCCTTGCTCACCGCCGCTTGTTCGAAACCGATCTGGCCGCCCGCCACAGAGAAAATGGCGAGGTCCTGCCGCCCGTAGTCGAGTGACAGGTATTGTTGCGGCTGGAACAGGCGCAGCTTGCGCACGCGCTCGGTGGAAACCCGGCTGGCGGTCAGATTAGCGACGCATCCGTTCGGGAACTGCAGGCGCACGTTGGCAATGTCCACTTTGGCGGAAAGGATGGAAATGCCGGCCGCGCGGATTTCCGAGGGTTCGGCGCGGGCCAGCGACAGGACGATATCCACGTCATGGATCATCAGGTCAAGAACCACATCGACGTCCAGGCTGCGCGGGCTGAAGACGTTGAGCCGGTGAATCTCGAAAAACAGCGGCAGGGTGGCGCGGCGCTCCAGCTCGATTACCGCCGGATTGAAGCGTTCCAGGTGACCTACTTGCAGGATTCGGCCGGCCCTTTCCGCAGCTTGAACGAGTCGCTCGGCCGAGGCCAGGTCGGGGGCGATGGGCTTTTCCACAAGCACGTCGATGCCGGCTTCGAGCAGGTAGCAGCCAATCTCTTCGTGGACGGAAGTGGGTGCGGCCACGATTGCGGCATCTACGCGGCCAATCAGTTCGTGGTAATCGCGGTGAGACTGAGCGCCAGAGGTGGCGGCGGCTTCGGCGGCGCGGGCAGCGTCTGTGTCGACGATCGCAACGAGTTCAGCCCGCTCGCATTCATGAACTACGCGGCAGTGGTTCTTTCCGAACTGCCCGGCGCCGATTACTGCGAGTCGAGTCTTCGCCATGAATTAGCCTCGTTCAAAAACCCGACACAGGCAGGAATGCCTGTGCTACGTTAAACCCACGATCGCGATGCGGGCTTCGTCGGCGGCTTCCAGCATCTGCTCTTTGTCGAGCATCAACGTACGGCCCGCTTCCACGGCGAGTACAGTCGTGCCGGTCTCGCGCATTACCGGGATCGTGGCGGAACCCACAGTCGGCACGTCGAACAGAAGATGCTCCCGCCGCCGCGCCACCTTCACCAGCGACAACCTCCGCCCGTTCACCAGGCCTGCTGCCCGCCGCAGCATGGCATCGGTCCCTTCCATCGCTTCCAAAGCCACGCAGGCCCGCTCGCAGATGGCCACACTCTGCCCAACGTCGAATCCGGCCAGCGCATTCGCCACGCGGCGGCCGTAATCGATATCGACCTGTTCCTCCTTGTCCGGCTTGCGGCGCGTCATCGCGCCCTCAGTGGCCAGCAGCGGCTTCAGCAAGAACGTGGAATCGCGCAGGTGGATGCCCTCGTCTTCCAAAATGCGCACCACGCCGCCGATCAGTCCGTCGGTATTTTTCGAAGGTAGCGATGCCAGCAGCTTCACCAGCCGCCAGTCGGCCACGATCGACGAAAAAATCTTGGTGTGCTTCACTTGTCCGGCCATCACGACTTCGGTGATGCCGTCCTCTTTTAGAATCTCGATGAGTTTGCTGAGTTGTCCCAGGGAGATCCAGTGGCAGCGCGGTGCTACGGCTTCCACTTCGCGGTCGGCCTCTTCCTGGATGGCTACGACGGTAACGTCGTGCCCCAGGCGGCGCGCGCCTTCGAGCGCCAGCAACGGAAACCTTCCGTTTCCCGCGATCAAGCCATACCGCATTACTTAATGATGCCCCGCTCGGAGGCGCCGATGAAATCGATCAGCTCTTCCACTTCCGCGCACTGGGGCACCTCGGCCCGAATACGCTCGATGGCTTGCGTGGTGTTGAGCTGCGAGCGCGTGAGCAGGCGCAGCGCCGTTTGGAGAGCTTCGATGATGGCAGCATTAAAGCCGCGCCGTTCCAAGCCCACACTGTTGGCTCCGAACACTCCCAGTTCCGGCTTGGGACTGGTGAGCGAATACGGCAGCACGTCCTGCTTCACTACGCTGTAGGGGCCCAGGAACGCGTGACGGCCGATGCGGCAGAACTGGTGCACACCACAGTAAGGGCTGAGATCGGCCCAGTCCCCAATCGTCACGTGGCCCGCCAGGCCTACGCTGTTGCCCAGAATGACGTGGTTGCCGATGTGGACATCGTGAGCCACGTGAGTGTAGACCATCAGCAGGTTATCGCTGCCGATGCTGGTAACTAGTCCGCCTCCCTGGGTGCCGCGGTGAATGGTGACGAATTCGCGGATGCGATTGCGATCGCCGATGCGCGTTTCCGCGCGCTCGCCTTTGTATTTCAGATCCTGCGACGCCACCCCGACGGTGCTGTATGGATAGAGAGTGTTGTCCTCGCCGATCCATGTCGGCCCTTCCAGATAGTTGTTGGCCATCAACCGCGTGCGCGGGCCGATCTCAACGTCCGCGCTCACTATGCAGTACGGACCGATGTCGGCGCTCTCCGCGATCCGCGCGCGCGGATCGACGATGGCGGTCGGATGAATCGGCATGTCAGGCAGACGCGGCGGGCGCTTCCGGATTCTCGTCCTTATCGGCGAGCTTGCACATCACTTCGGCTTCCGCCACCAGGACGCCATCCACGGTGGCCCGCCCGGCCATTTTGGCCACGCTGGCCCTGCGCTTGACCACGCACATCTCCAGTCGCAGTGTATCGCCCGGCACCACCGGCTTGCGGAAGCGGGCGTGTTCGATCGACACCAGCAGCACCAGTTTCTGGTCGCGGTCCGCGATGGTCTTCAGCACCAGCACCCCGGCCGTTTGCGCCATGGCTTCCACGATGAGCACGCCCGGCATCACCGGGAAGTCGGGGAAGTGACCCTGGAAAAACGGTTCGTTGCGCGTGACATTCTTGACGCCGACAATGCGCTCCGCTTCCAGCTCGACGATGCGGTCCACCAGCAAAAATGGATAGCGATGTGGCAGGATCGACTGTATCTCGTTGATATCCAGGATCGACATGAAAGTGGTTATTATAACAGCCGTGGATTCGATCCTCTCGTTTGTTCGCGCGCGCCAGCCGGAAATGATCGCGATGATCCGCCAGTTTGTGGAATGCGAATCGCCCAGCGACGACGCGGCGGCGATCGGCAGGTTGGTCGAACTGATCTCCGATACGGTGACGCCTTTTGCCGCTCTGCGCCGGTTCGGCACCCACCTGGTGTGCGAGATGCGCCTGCCCGGGCGGAAGAAGGCGGGACGCATCCTGGTGCTGGGCCATTCGGACACGGTCTGGCCTCTCGGCACCCTTCGCGCCATGCCGTTCCGCCAGGAGCAAGGGCGTCTGTGGGGTCCGGGTGTCTTCGATATGAAGGCCGGCATCGTGTTCTTCCTGTTTGCCGCGCAAGCGCTGCGCGAGTTGGATGTGCCGGTACCGTCGCAGGTGGTGCTGCAACTCAATTCGGACGAGGAGGTGGGCAGTGAGTCGTCGCGCGCGCTCACCGAAAAGAACGCGGCGCGCAGCAATGCTGTGCTGGTGTTGGAACCGGGAACGGGCCTCACCGGGAAGGTCAAAACAGCTCGCAAAGGCGTGGGCGGCTTCCGGCTGGTGGTGCGCGGTAAAGCGTCGCACGCGGGCCTCGATTTTCAAACCGGCGCCAGCGCCGTGGTGGAGCTGGCGCGGCAAATTGAGAAGATCTCCAGGTTCACGCAATTAAACCGAGGTACTACCATTAATCCCGGCGTGATTGCCGGCGGGACGCGGTCGAACGTGGTGGCTGCCGAGGCGTGGGCCGAGATCGATATCCGGGTGATCCGCGCGCGGGACGCGGTTGCTCTGGAACGAAAATTCCGAGCGCTGCGCCCCTTCGATCGCCGTTGCTCGCTCGAAATCCAAGGCGGCTTGAATCGCCCGCCCATGGAGCGTTCCGCGGGAACCATCCGGCTGTTCCGCACTGCCCGGAAATTAGCGCGCGATCTCGGGGTGGATCTGGAGGAATCCAACAGCGGCGGCGGCTCCGACGGGAATTTTACGGCAGCGCTCGGAGTGCCCACGCTCGATGGACTGGGAGCGGTCGGCGAAGGGGCCCACGCGATCCACGAGAGCATTCTGATCGATCGCATGGCCGATCGGACCGCGCTACTGGCGAAGTTGCTGACGACTTTGGGATAAGGGAAGATGGGAATCCTGAAGTCGATGTCCCAAGGCGTTGGGCAGATGCGCGTGTGGCCTATGGCGCTGTTCGTAGTGATAATGGCCGCACTCGCGCAGCCCGCCCAGCCACCCACGTTCTGCGCTGGCGCCCGTTTGGTGCAGGTCGACGTGGTCGTTCGGGACAAGAGCGGGCCCGTAACCGGCCTGACAGAAAGTGACTCCATTCTGCTCGACAAAGGCCAGCCCCAGCGAATTGCCGCCTTTTCTATCACCGATGCGCGGACACCGCATCAGGGCATGCCCCTGCACGACGGAGTGGTATCGAACCGCGTGAACCAGCGCGGGGAGACTCCGGCAAGCGCGACCGTTCTGCTCATCGACCGGCTCAATATACCCATCCAGAAGGACTTTGCCGATCTCTGCTCGTTGTTGAACGCGAAGAGCGTTGATTATCTGATCGTCGGAGGCTACGCCGTAGCTTCCACAGTGCACCACGTTTTACCGGATCTCGACATCCTCATCCACCCGGCCCTGGATCACGTTGACCGGCTTCTAGTGGAATAGTGAACCATAATCCGCACTGTCGAGCTCGACTGGATATCAGTGTTTCAGCGCCAGCTCAAAATGCACTCCCTCGTTCTTCTGAAGGGCCGTCAGGATGCTAGTGAGGTTGGCGGCCGATGGGCTGCCCTTCGGACCCAGCATGCGCATGAGACTCTTGGCTGGAATCTGCGTGCGCTTCTCCAGTTTCTGGAACCCGACTGTCGCGTTCACATAATCGCGGAGTACAGCCTTGCCGGTTCCTAAATCGCCGTTGATGATGCACTCGACGGCTTCACGGAGGAGAGCCTGGCGGAAGTCCGGATCGCGCTGCGCTCGCGCCCGGATGGTTTCCTTGAAGTCGTGGGTAAGGGGCATTATCGAGACTCCTGTTTCTTTCGTCGTTTGTAGTCAGCCCAGCAAGCCTGTGCAGCATGAATGTCCTTGTCCTGGCGTTTCTTCGTGCCGCCGCCAAGCAAGATCACGAGCGTATCTCGGTCCTTGCCGAAGGAAATGCGGTAGCCGGGGCCGAAGTCAATTTTGTATTCGTACACGCCCGCGCCGATGCCCTTCACCTTCGAGAAATTTCCCTGCTCATGCGCGTGAGCGCAATGGTCACTTTCGCAGCGGCTGCAGGATCGAGCGCTTCCAGCCGCCTCGCGAAGCGTTTATCTCCATTCTCGGCAACGTAGCCTCGCAGCTCGATCACACCGGGGCCATGGTAACATAATTGTTACCGGCTATCGAGCGGTTCTCAATTCACAAGAGCGGCGAGAACGCCGGTCGACGCCGGGCTGCCCAATACTATACTCTGGCTTCTAAGGGAGGCCGTCATGGCCGGTGTTAGCGGACTCGCGCTTCTACTGCTCGGCACACATACCGTATACGCGCAGTATGTGGTGAGTACCCTGGCCGGAACCATCCACTACGTCAGGGGCCAGGTGTCCGTCGATGGGCAACCGGTGCACATGACGCCTCTCAAGTTCCCCATGCTCCAGGAGGGACAGGTGCTGCGCACGGGCAACGGGCGGGCGGAGGTGCTGCTCGGTTCGGGAGTTTTTCTTCGCCTCGGAGAGCACGGCGCGCTGCGAATGTTGGACACTCGCCTGGAAAATGCACAGGTCGAGGTGCAACAAGGGACGGCATTGGTTGAGGTGGTGGAGATCCCCAAGGGCAGCGACGTTCACGTGGTGATGGGCTCTACCCGGACCGGTTTCAAAGGGATCGGGCTTCACCGGTTTGAAGCAGAGTCGAGCGAGCTGCGCGTGTTCGGTGGTCACGCCGAGGTGTCTGCGGCCGATCAGACGGTGGAGGCGGGACGTGGCACGGCCGTCCACCTGGAAAACACCCTCTCGTTTCCAGGTTCGATCCGCGTCGCCACGATGCGCTGCACCAATGGGCGGCGCGCCGATCGTTCCTCCTCTACAATTCGAACTCGCATGCCCGCTCGCGGCCGGCCAACTGGGAGGTCACGCTGGTGACGCCAGGGTACAATAAGTTCGCACTGCCGACCGATCAGGACCGGACGTTTGTTTCGAACCGGGACTTCGGCATGATGTTCTACTCGCAAGCGTTGACGCCTGCGGATGATGAAGACCCTTATCCCCAAACGAACCCATTTGTGACACCAACGCTATGAAATCAAAGCGGATCTCATCCACCAAACGAACCCAAAAAAGGGACCGAACCCACTGCCGCGCGGTCCCGATTTGTGAGGAACATGACGGTTCCTCTTTGCTAGAATAAAAGCACCTCCCCAAAAACAGGACCGATGAAATTTGGCGTCATTGTCTTTCCGGGCAGCAATCGCGACCACGATGCTTTTTATGCGGCCGCCAATATCCTAGAACAGCAAGCGGAGTTCATCTGGCATGATGCCACCAGCCTGGGCGATCTGGATGCGGTGATTCTTCCGGGCGGATTCGCCTATGGCGATTACTTGCGCTGCGGAGCGATCGCCAAGTTCTCGCCCATCATGAAAGCCGTCAAGAAGTTTGCGGCCGAGGGCGGGCTGGTGCTGGGCATCTGCAACGGCTTCCAGATTCTGGTCGAAGCCGGGCTGTTGCCGGGCGCGCTCATCCGCAACCGCGGGCTCAAGTTCATCTGCCGCGAAGTGGAACTGCGGCCCGGAACCACGGATTCGCCGTTCACGTCCGCCTCCCGCAAAGATCGGACTTACCGAGTGCCGATCGCGCACGGAGAAGGCTGCTATTTCGCGGACCAGCGCACGCTCGATGAGCTGGAAGCCGAGGACCGTGTGGCCTTCCGCTACGTCGGGAATCCGAACGGATCCCTGCGCGACATCGCGGGTATTCTGAGCCGGGAGCGCAACGTGATGGGTATGATGCCGCATCCCGAGGACGCTATCGAACCGCTCATGGGATCGAGCGACGGGCTGGTGGTTTTCCAATCGATTCTCTCCGCCACCACTCCCTTTGCTCGCGGCTCAGTACGACAGGTGCCGGCGTGAGCGCGGCTGCCATCACTCCCGATCTCATCGCGCAGCACCAACTCACGCCTGATGAGTACCAGAAAATCGTCTCCATTCTGGGACGTGAACCCAGCTACACCGAGCTCGGCATTTTCAGCGTGATGTGGAGCGAGCACTGTTCCTACAAAAGTTCGCGCTTGCATCTGAAGAAACTTCCCACGCGGGGCAAGCTGGTGGTGCAGGGCCCAGGTGAGAATGCCGGCATCATCGATATCGGTAGCGGCTACGTCATCGCTTTCAAAATCGAGTCGCACAACCACCCCAGTTTTATCGAGCCGTTCCAGGGTGCGGCTACGGGTGTAGGCGGCATCCTTCGCGACATCTTCACCATGGGGGCGCGGCCCATCGCAGTCATGGACTCACTGCGGTTCGGGCGGCTCGAAGGCACGGCGAATGCGGCGCGCAACCGGCGCATTCTGGGCGGCGTGGTCTCTGGCATCGCGCATTACGGCAACTGCTTCGGTGTGCCGACTGTGGGCGGCGAGTGCATTTTCGAATCGTGCTACGACGGCAATCCGCTGGTGAATGTATTCGCGCTGGGCGTGTGTCGGAAAGAGGACGTCTTCTACGCGAAGGCGGCGGGCGTCGGCAATCCGGTAATCTACGTGGGCGCGCGCACGGGGCGCGACGGCATCCACGGCGCTTCCATGGCGTCGGCCGAATTCACCGAAGAATCCAAGCAGAAGCGGCCCAATGTCCAGGTGGGCGATCCCTTCATGGAGAAACTGCTGCTCGAAGCCTGCATCGAGGCCATGCGCACAGGCGCGGTGGTGGGCATCCAGGATATGGGCGCGGCCGGGCTGACCTGCTCCACCTGTGAAATGGGGAGCCGGGGCAGCGTCGGCATCGAAATCGAGCTCGATCTTGTGCCGCAACGCGAGACGGGCATGACGCCGTACGAGATCATGCTCTCGGAATCGCA
>Ga0335078_10019626_pt1 | contig 10049 bp, 12 predicted proteins | sample Lox_Sample_32_FD_206711 | JGI IMG/M metagenome (GOLD analysis project Ga0335078, IMG submission 206711) | Soil microbial communities from Loxahatchee National Wildlife Refuge, Florida, United States - Lox_Sample_3.2 | ecosystem: Environmental > Terrestrial > Soil > Wetlands | place: USA...
GCCTGCTCGCCTACCAGGCCGACGCCGTGTACGGGAGACCGTGGGACGAGCTGGTTCGGTTCGGTGAGCACCTCGACCTGGTGCCGGTGGGCTCGCGGGGGTACGGGCCGCTCGGTCGCCTGTTCCTCGGCGGCGTGTCGGACTATCTGGCGCGTCACGCGCCGCGTCCGCTGCTGATCCTGCCGCGCGGCTCGGTGCCGAGCGGCGAGGCCGATCTCGCCGGCCGGGCCGAGGAACCCGTGACGACCGGCGCGCTCCGATGAACCGTTCCGGAAGCATCGCTCAAGGCACAGGAGGAAATCGAGATGTTCAAGAACGTCGTTGTCGGCGTGGATGACGGCGAGGGGGGTCGCGACGCGATCGCACTCGCCCGGATGCTCGCCGTTGGGGGGAGCGAGCTCACGCTCGCCCAGGTCTATCAGGGCGACTCCGAGACATCGCGGGCGTCGAGCCCCGAATACGAGGACGCGCAGCACGAGCGAATCCGCGAGCTGCTCGAGAAGGCGCGTGAGGAGACCGGAGTGCAGGCCAAGCTCCGCTGGTATGGATCACCGTCGGTCGGGCGCGGGCTGCACGAGCTCGCGGACCTGACCGGCGCCGATCTGCTCGTGATCGGCTCGTCTCGGCGCGGGCTGCTGGGAAGGGTGCTGATCGGCGACGACACGCGCGCGGCGCTGAATGGCGCGCCGTGCGCGGTTGCGATCGCGCCCACCGGGTATAGCCGCGAGCCGGCGGTGATGCGGGAGATAGGCGTGGCCTACGACGGCTCGCCCGAGAGCAACCGTGCGCTGGCGCTGGCCAGGACGGTCGCGGCCGAGCACAAGACGCTGCTGTCTGCGTTCGAAGCGGTCTCAATCCCCGCGGCCTTTTTCCTGAGCACCCCCACCGCTGTCGATGCCGACTCGATCAAGCACCGGCTGGACCGGGCCCGCGAGCGGATCGCAGCGCTCGGCGGCGTCGAGGCCCACGCCGCATACGGAGACACGGTCGAGGAGCTCACGCTCTACAGCGCCTCGCTCGACCTGCTGGTCGTGGGTTCGCGGGGCTACGGCCCGCTCGGCAGGCTCGTCTACGGCAGCGTCGCGCACCGCCTCGCCCGCACCGCCCGCTGCCCGCTGCTCGTCCTCACACGCTCGGCGCGGACAACACCCGGCGAGGGCGGTGTCGAGGACACGTTCGCCGTCACCGCGCCGGATAGCTGATCCAAGGCGCCGCCGACCATTCCCTGAGGCGCCGCCCACAAGGCGCCGGCGTCAGGCGCCGCAGACCCACTCCCTGAGTGGTCTCGTTCGTAGGTACGGGCGACGCCGAGAATGGTGACCGGCGGCGGCTGGCGAGGATGCGGGACCGGAGGCGTGGCTGTGGCATATCGAGGTCCGAGGACGCCGCGGGGCGGGGCCTTGACGGCTGGTTGGCGGGGTGGGGGTGGACGAGCCGGCACCCGGTTCGCCCGAGCGGCGGGGTGCTCGGGGGGAAGCCCGCCGGGCGGTGCGAGCCGGGGGCGGCCAGCCTGGGCCTCGGCGTGCGATCGGCGCCACGGGTGAGATGGCGGGGAGCTGGGGTGGGGCGGCGTGAACCTGCATAACGGGTCATTGGGCGCGGCCGGGACCCACCGTGGCGGGTTACGCACGCGGGGCATGCATTGTGCGCCACGGTCCAGCCGGCGCGGGTCGAATGGCGCGTCAAGCAGGTCCGTCGGCGGGTCAGGGCTCCGCAGCGACTGTCGGACCGTCCCGCCGCCGTTTGCGGCGCGGGCACGCGGCGAGCTAGGGTTGTGGGGTGGGCGCGCGGAGGCCTCGGAGCACCCGACCCGACCGAGATCTCTCCTCGAAGTTCCGGCAACCCCTCCACGCAGAAACGCCCTCGCCACGACGACACCGCCCGGCGCGACTACCCCGACCACTCAGCGATCCCCGAGGCACACAACGCCAACAAGATCGGCTTTCGCCCGCACCGGTCCCCCCGACGTTTGCAGCTCCCGCGTGGAGACCCGGTCCGTTCCCGCGGCCCGCCCGTGCGCGGGTTCGGTAGTTCGCCGCGCGCGATCCGCACTCTTGGCCCGTCGTCACAAGCTGCCCTGCCGCGTACATTCACGGCATGAGCGGACGCCTTCACCTGATCGACGATCACCGGACGAGCTCCCGCTCCGACGGCGGGCGGACGCGCGTCGTGCTCGCCAACGACCACCCCGGTCTGCGCCGCAGCCTGCGATGGTTGCTTGACCATGAGCCGGACCTGGAGGTCGTCGACGAGGCGGGCGACTTCGAGGATGCCGTGCACGAGGTGGCCGTCCAGCACCCCGATGTGCTCGTGCTCGACTTGCGCATGCCGAACGGATTCAGCGCCGAGCGGATCGAGCGACTGCGCGCGGAGTCGCCGAGCACCGGCATCGTGGTCACGACGATGCACGCAAACGAGACGTTCGCGACCAAGGCGCTCAGCGCGGGGGCGACTGGGTTCGTCCTGGCCGACTCCGCCGATCGTGAGCTCGTCGACGCAGTCCGGCAGGCGGCCCGCGGCCTCGTCTACACGAGCCCGCGGCTCACGCGCGCGGTTGCGTAACCGCCTGGGCTCCGGCGCGGCGCGGTTCCGCCGCCGGTCGAATCGCGTCTGTCCGGTGGCTCGCCGGCAATGTGGCGTTGATGGTCGTGCCCTGCCCCGGCGAGGACGTGACCTCGAGGGTCCCCCGAATCAGCTCGACGCGTTCCCGCATTCCGATCAGGCCGAATCCGTCGCTCTGGACCGTCGGGTCGAACCCGCGGCCGTCGTCGCGCACCGTTATCCGCACCCGGGAGTCGTCCTCGATCACCTCGACGTGGGCGTGGCGCGCGTCGCCGTGCTTCATCGCATTGTTGAGCGCTTCCTGGACGATCCGGTACATCGCGGTCTCGACCTCGCTGGTGTGCCGGTCCGGCCTGCGACCCTGCTCGTAGGCGAGGTCGATGTCGAGATCGACTTCGAGTCCGCGCCCCCGCGAGCGCTCGGCGAGATCCTCGATCGCGGCCTGAGCGCCGAGGTCGTCGAGCGCGGCCGGGCGCAGGTCCGTGACCAGCGCCCGCAGCGTGCGGATCTCCTGCTCCAGCTGGGCTACCGCCTCACGGACCGCTCCGAGGACCGATTCGGGTCCGGCACCCTGGAGCTCCGCGGCGAGCCCCAGCCGCAGCGCCGCCAGGTTCTGCAGGGTCTCATCGTGAAGCTCGCGGGCCCAGTGAGCGCGTTCCTGCTCGGCCGCCGCCAGGCGTTGCCGGCGGCGCTCGGCCTCGACCGTCACCGCCGTCGCCACGGCCGTGGCCGCGCTGGCCGCGAACGCCTCCAGCAGGCGTTCGTCGTCCCTGCTGAACGCCGGACCGTTCTCGAGCCGGTCGACCGCGATCAGCACGCCGTAGCCCCGTCCGCGGAACACCATCGGGACCACCAATCCCGCGCTCGCGGGGACGCCGAGCCGGCCGAGGCCGTGCCGCTCGAATCGGGCCCGGTTGGGCTGGTCCTCGAGGCGGAGCGTCCTCGCGACCCGGAGCGCCGCACTGGCGACGCTGTCCTTGAAATCGACGCGCCGGCCGATCAGGCCGGTGGGCAGCTCGCCCGCACCGGCCGCGACGACCATCTCCCCGCCCTGCTCGTGCTCGATCACGAGCGCGCGGGCCGACACGAGCGCTCTTCCACGCTTCGCCACCAACCCCAGGATCAGATCGAGATCGGTTTCGCCACCGAGCGCCCGCGCGATCTGCAGGGTCGCGTCCAGGGCGTCGACGGTTCGCTGGAGCTCCACATGGCGAGCCTCCAGACCGGAGTAGCGCCGCGCATGATCGATCGCGATCCCCGCGAACTCGGCCAGCAGAACGACCGTCTCCTCATCCTCGTCGGTGAACTGCTCGCCGCCCCCCTTGTCGGTCAGATACAGGTTCCCGAACGGGGTGCCGGCGATCATCACCGGAACCCCCAGAAACGTCGTCATCGGAGGATGACCCGGCGGGAAGCCGTAAGAATGAGGGTGCGCGCCCACGTCCCCCAGTCGCAGCGGGACCGGGTGCACGATCAGCTCGCCGAGCACCCCGCGGCCCCTCGGCAGCTCGCCGATCATCTCCCGGGCGTGCTCGTCGATGCCGGCGGTGATGAACCGTTCGAGCCGCGTCCGCGACTCGTCGGTCACGCCGAGCGCCGCGTACCGCGCTCCCGACAGCTCGCGCGCGGACTCCACCAGGCGCCGGAGGACGACCTCGAGATCGAGCTCGGACAGGATCTCGCGCGCGAGCCGTACCGCTTCGAGTGCATCGTGGCCATTTCGTGGTTCGAGTTCGCCTGAGCGAGTTGTCACATCGATCTACTGACGGGCAAGACGTTCACAAAACTGCTGCTCGCGGCGCCGAGCCTCACGCCTTCCGAAGACTACCAGCGCCGATCCGACAGGTGCGGAAAAGCACGTAGCTCGCCTCAGGAAACAACCGGATGTCCGCCGCGCACGGAGCCGCTTAGATGGGCTCACAACACAGCGAAGGAGGCTGCGATGACGCATCCGAAGAACCAAAGGGACTTGATGCTGGCCCCGGTCGCGGTTGAGATCGACCGGAACCTCCAGCGCCTCCGCGTCGACACGCCGTACGACGTGCTCGCCGAGCTCGAGCTCGAACTCGATCGGCCGGCGATGTGCGGCGAGCGCGACGAACGAGCCGAGCTCGTCCTCCGCCAGGCGCTCCGCGATGTCGACCTGCGTGGTTGGACGGCGACCCTCAGCGATGACGCGTCGCGCGTGCACCTCGACGGCGGCTCGGTCTCGCTCGATCTCGGCCTGAGCCCCGCGATCACCAGCTATATCCTCGAAGGCGCGAGCGTTACCCGCGTTTGAGCCTCGGTGCCCTCCCGGCACGGGACCGGCTGAGATCAGCGGCGCCGGCAAGCCGCTGGCAACGCCGGCGCCGGGGACATCGATCCGGCGATGAGGTCGTGCACGACGCCCTGACCTGATCGCTTTCGGCGGTCGTCTCGTCGGCGTTCGCGATCGACATCGCCGCCGCGGCGTGCGGGGTGTCGGCCGGCGTCCTCGGCCGGGCGGCGGCGACCGCGTCCGCCAGCCGGGCCATGACGTCGGTCTCGACGGCCTCGAGCACCGCGACGAACAGCGCCGTCTTGTCCGGGAACTGGTGGTAGGGCTCGCCGCGACCCTGCCGAACTCACGGCTCGAGGTGATCGATCGAGCGAGGATGTTCTCGATGATCGAGCAGCCCGATGCGCTCGCCGGGCTGATCGCGGGCTTCGCCGCGGAGGGCGGTGCGAACCGACGAGCGGCGTAGGACCGCGACCGCGCTACCGCGCCGCGCGTCGCCGTCGAATCGCGCCGACAACGCTCGAGGCGACCGGAAGGACCGGCAGCAGGCAGGCCTGGAGGCAGTGGTAGATGTCCGGCTTGCCGTACCACGGATGGTTCTTGCGGTGGTTGTGGGCGTTGAGCTCGGGGTACCAGCCGCCTCGCTCGTGGTCGATCAGGTGCGTGGCGGCGTACTCCCAGAACGTCCGGTACCAGTCCTCGTAGCGTTCGCGACCGGTCACGCGCAGCAGATACGAGCTCGTGGCGATGCCTTCGGCGACGGGCCACCAGTAGTGATCGCGGTTGGCGGACGCGCCGCTCCAGTCGACGGTGTACGCGAGCCCGCCGTGGCGCCGGTCCCAGCCGGCGTCCACGCCCCGGTCGAACATCGCCTCCGACGCCTCGAGGAACCAGTCCTCGCCGCTTCCCGTGGCGATCCGCGCGCAGAGCACGAGCCGAGACCACTCCAGCGAGTGCCCGATCGTCGCGCCATACGGGCGGAACGGGTCGTCCGGATGGTCGCGGTTGTATTCGAGCAGCGGTTCCCACGACAGGTCGTAGTGCTCGGGGAGCAGCCAGCCGTGGGCACGGGCCTGACGATCGATGAACCGTGACGCCAGCCGGGCGGCGCGCTCGGCCAGGTCGGGCCGGGCGCCGACCTCGGCGGCGGCGAGCAGGCTCTCGCACAGATGCATGTTGCTGTTCGCTCCACGGTACGCCTCGAGCGCCCGCCACTCGCGGTCGCACGCCTCGACCGTGGCGGCCCCGTCGCGCTCTGACCAGAAGTGCTCGTCGATCACCGCGAGCGCGTCGTCGAACAACGAGCCCGCCCGGTCGTGGCCGGCGGCCACCGCGCTCGCCGCCGCCAGCAGCACATGGGCGTGGCCGTAGGCGGCCTTGGTGGTGTCGCCGGAGCCGTCCCGCCCGTGTCCGACCGCCTCCAAGTAGCCGCCGGCGGTCGCATCGCGGTGCTCTTCCCACAGTGCGCTCAGACCCCTGTCGACGATGCGGGCGCATCCAGGGATCCCGAGCATCTCGCCGAGCGCGTAGGAGTGCACCACCCTCGTCACCGTGAGCAGGTTCTGCCGCGGCGCGGACGCGGGCGGGGATCCGATGCGGACCGGATGCCCGTCATCGTCGAGTTCGACGAACCGGCCGTGGGAGTCGAGCGAGGCGGTGAAGAACGACAGCAGGCGCAGCGCCTGATCGGTGATCCAGGCGTGGTGCTGATCGGACTCGAGCCAGCTTCCGTCGACCGGCGAGATCGTCTCGGTCGTTGTCCTGATCACGTTGTCATCCATTTCCCGGGCAGGATCATCGCAGACCGCCTCGCCTACCAATTCTGTCTTGACAGGTTCCGGGGCCGGTGCTAGCGTCGCTCATGTCATCGTTGTCAGACATCGATGTCAGGCGTCCGGGCTGGTTCGAGGTAAGGAGAGGCTGGTGAGCAACACCGAACGGGCGCCCGCGCCTGACACTCCGCGTGTCGAGGTCAGAGATATGACCAAGCGATACGGGAGTGTCATCGCCGTCGACGAGCAACTGGCGGAAGCCCTCGACGCGCTCGCGCGCGGAATGTGTCACCCGACGCATGCACAGGCGGCGCCGTGCTGATCGTCAACCCCAACTTCACCATCGACCGGACGATCCCGCTCGACGTCATGGTCCCGGGTTCGGTGCACCGGACCGGAGCGGCGACGGCCAGCCTCGGCGGCAAGGGCGTCAACGTCGCGCGCGTAGCGCGGGCGTTCGGCCATCCCGGCGTTCTCGTCGGGTTCATGCCCTCGACCAGCGCGGCCGAGCTCGCGATCCTCGCCGCCGGCGAGGGCGCCGAGCTCGCCGGGGTGCCCGTCGCCGGGATCGTTCGGGTGGCGTCGGTGTTTCTCGAGAACTCGGGGCGCGTGACCGTGTTCAACGAACCCGGCCCGACCGTCGGTGAGGGCGACTGGAGCCGGCTGCTGGCCGAGGTGGAGCGCCGCGCGCCCGGCCAGCAGACGGTCGTGTGCTCGGGCAGCCTGCCTCCCGGCTCGCCGGTCGACGGCTACGCGCGCGTCGTCGCGGCGGCGCGTCGCGCGGGCCTGCGCAGCGTGGTCGACTCGACCGGCGAGGTCCTCGCCGCCGCGCTCGTCGCCCATCCTGACGTCGTCAGCCCGAACCTGGCCGAAGCCGAGACGCTGGTGTTCGGTCCCGCGATCGAGGGCGTCGAGCCCGCGGGCGAGCTGGTCGCCCAGCGAGCGATCGAGGCCGCCGAGGGGTTGATGACCCGCGGCGCCAGGCATGCGATCGTCAGCGCCGGCAGCCACGGCGCGGCGTTCAGCGACGGCATCGAGACCGCGTTCTGGCCCGCTCCGGAGGTCTCGATGGTCAGCCCGATCGGCGCCGGCGACTCGCTCGTCGGCGGGCTCGTGCATGCGCTCGAGGGGGGTCAGCCGTTCGCGGACGCCGTCCGGTTCGCGCTGGCCGTGGCCTCCGCGTCATGCGAGCAGCCGGTCGCCGGCGCCGTTGATGTGACCAGAGCACGGGGACTGGCGGCCTCACTCGGGCCAAGCACTCCATGAACAGCAAGCCGACGATCCGTGACGTGGCCCGCGAGGCGGGCGTGAGCACGAAGACCGTCTCACGGGTCACGAACGGAGACGCCTACGTGGCCGCGGGGACGGCCGAGCGGGTCCGGCAGGCGATCGAGCGGCTCGGCTATCGCGCGAACCCGCTGGCCCGGTCGCTGCGCAAGGGGAGGGATGAAGCGGTCGCGATCATCGTCGAATCGATCGGCGACGTGTTCTTCTCGTTCATGGTCGATGCCGTCGAGAAGGTCGCGCGCGACGCCGGCCTGTTTCTGATCGTGGCCAGCGCCGGGCGGACCGCGGATGAGGAGCGGGCGGTGGTCAACGGGCTGCTGAACCGCTCGATCCGGGGGCTGATGATCGTCCCCTCGCACCTGGAATACGGGGAGGAGCAGTTCCCGATCGGCCTCGGCGGCGTCCCCGTCGTGTTCGTCGACCGGCCCCCGCACGGTCTCGCCGCCGACGCGGTCGTGATCGACAACGAGGCCACGGCCCGTCACGCGGCCGAGCACATGATCGCCCACGGCCACCGGAGGATCGCGTTCGTCGGCACCGACCTCGACCAGACGCCCGTGAACCTGCGGCTGGCCGGCTACCGTAACGCGCTGTCCGCCCACCGACTCGCCTACGACCCGGCGCTGGTGACCTGCCACCGCCACTGGATGTCGCTGGACGAGCGTCTGCTCGCGGGCGCACTGGCGCTGAGCGAGCCGCCCACGGCGGTCCTGACCGGGAACACCGTCTCGTCGGTGGCGGTCGTCCGCGAGCTCCACCTGTCCAGGCGCACCGACGTCGCTCTCGTCAGCTTCGACGACTTCCCGATGGCCGACGCGCTCGACCCGGCGGTCACGGTCGCCCGGCAGGATCCGGCGTTGATGGGCCGGCGCGGGTTCGAGCTGCTGCTGGAGCGGATCGACGGCAAGAAGAGCAAGGCCGGCACGGTCGTACTGCCCACCACCTTCATCGAACGGGGATCGGGCGAGATCCGCCCCGCGATCGATTCCGGCCCGCGCCGCCGCCGTCCCCGGGCCGCGGCCCGTCGGTGAAACGAACAAGGAGACCCGATGCCTGACACCGCATCAACCGAAACCGCTGCTCGCGGGCTCGCCCCGATAAGCGGGCCCGACGGCGCGCTCGCGATCGTCGCGATGGACCAGCGCAACACGCTGCGGCGCATGCTGAGCGCCGAGGACCGGCCCACCGACCCCGACACGATCCGGGCGTTCAAGGTCGACGTCGTGGAGGCGCTCAGCCCGGCCGCGAGCGCGGTGCTGCTCGACCCCGAGTTCGGCGTGCCGGCGGTCCGTGCGGCGGAGGCGATGGCGCCGGGGTGCGCCACCCTGGTCGCGGTCGAGCCCGCCGAGCGCGCCACGTGGCAGGGCGAGCCTCGCGCCGGCCGCGATCCCGGCCGCACGGCCGCGTGGGTCAGGGAGATGGGTGGCGACGCGGTCAAGCTGCTGGTCCAGATGCGTCCGGACGGGCCCCGCCGCCCCGGTGAACCGGACCTGGTCGCGGAGGTCGTCGAGGCCGTCCGGGCGGTCGTCGACGACTGCGCCGCCGCGGGCGTCCCGTCGGTGATCGAGACGCTGCTGTACGCGCTGCCGGATGAGGACCCGCTCCCGCTCCGCCGCCGCGCCGATCTGATCGCCGAGTCGGCTCGCATCCTGAGCGAGACGCGGCCCGACCTGCTCAAGCTCGAGTACCCCGGCGACGCCCGGGGGTGCCAGGCGGTCGCGGGCGCGGCCACGGTGCCGTGAGCGATGCTTTCGGCGGGCATGCCGTTCACCGCGTTCCTCGAGGCCGTCGTCACCTCGTGCGAGGAGGGAGGCGCGTGCGGGTTCATCGCCGGGCGCGTGTACTGGAAGGAGGTGGTGGCGTTCGACCGTGCGGCGCGCAAGGAGTTCCTGGCGACCACGGGCCGCGACCGGCTCGAGCAGTCGGTGCGGGCGATGAGTGGCCGGGCGCGACCATGGTATGAGGCGGTCGCGTGACCGCCGGCGGGCCGTTGCTGGTCGGCGTCGACGTCGGCACGACGATGGTCAAGGCCGGGCTGATCGGCCTCGACGGAGCCGAGTTGGCGCACGAAGCGGTGCCAACCGTGTGGCAGCGGCGGCCGACCGGGGTGCAGGCGCGGCCGGACGACTTCGCTCAGGCGGTCGAGGAAGTTCTCGTCGCACTGCTCA
>Ga0335078_10019627_pt1 | contig 10049 bp, 8 predicted proteins | sample Lox_Sample_32_FD_206711 | JGI IMG/M metagenome (GOLD analysis project Ga0335078, IMG submission 206711) | Soil microbial communities from Loxahatchee National Wildlife Refuge, Florida, United States - Lox_Sample_3.2 | ecosystem: Environmental > Terrestrial > Soil > Wetlands | place: USA: Florida...
CGCGGCCCTGGGCCTGCTGGCGTCGCCCAGCCAGGTTTTGGCGCAGGGCGCCGCGCCGCCGGCCAAGCCGGAAATGACCGAAAGCTGTCCCGGGCTGGTGGCGGACCGCATTCCGTTCGCGCAGCCTGCCGCGTTCCGCTTCGCCGCGCTCGAGCACGACCAGGTGCGCATCAGCTATATCGGCCACGCGACCTTCCTGATCGAAAGCCCGCAGCTCGTGCGCATCGCCACCGACTACAACGATTATGTGCGGCCGCCGGTCACGCCCGACATCGTGACCATGAACCACGCGCACCCGACGCATTACACCGATCACCCCGACCCCGCCATCAAGCACGTGCTGCGCGGCTGGCGCGAGGACGAGAAGCCGGCGCGCATCGATCTGACCTACAAGGACGTGCGCGTGCGCAACGTGCCGACCAATATCCGCACCTTCGACGGGGGCACCGAGCGGCACGGCAATTCGATCTTTATCTTCGAGGTCGCCAATCTCTGCATCGCCCATCTCGGCCATTTGCATCACACGCTGACGCAGCAGCAGCTCAACGAGATCGGCAAGATCGACGTGGTGCTGGTGCCGGTGGACGGCAACTTCACGCTCGATCTCGACGGCATGGTCGAGGTGCTGCACGCGCTCAAGGCGCCGCTGATGATCCCCATGCACTATTTCAGCGCCTACACCCTCAACCGCTTCCTCGACCGCGTCCGTCAGGAATGGGACGTGGAGATTGCCCCGGTGCCCTCGACCGTGGTGTCGAAGACGACGCTACCGGCGAAGCCGAAAGTGCTGGTGCTGCCCGGTCACTGAACCGTCACGCCGCGCGGCTACCCCCAGGGAACCAAAGCGGCGCCGCTCGCGTTCATGGGGCGCGATTCTTAAAGGCAGACCGGGTGTCCCGATGATGCAGACATGGAGCGGCTGGAAGCGCTTTTCCGACGGTGACGTCGATACGGTCGAGGCGCCGGTCGGTCCTGGTGTTTACGAGGTGCGCCATACCCTGACTGGGCGGGTAATGGCCTTCGGCCATAGCGCCGACGTGGCGAAGTCGCTTGCCGAGCTCAGATCGAATGGCGAGGCCAGCCCGTGGGCGAGGCTCCTCGGCCGGGAGCCGCTCGCTGCCCGCGTCTCCGATCTCGAATACCGGACCTGCGCGGCGGAAAGCCGTGCCGACGCCAAGACCGCCGCGCAGCGTCTTCTGGGGCTGCGGCAGAGCGCCTGGCGGCGGCGCAGGGACATCGGCTGGGCCGGCCGCCACGCCTGACGGCCTCCAGGCATGACTGCATGCGGCGGCCGGTGCAATACCGGCCGTTTTGCCATGGCGCAGCGGCTTCCAGCCGGACGCAATGTCCGTATAGAGTGCCGCTCGTTTCGCAAGGACGCCGGCCATGCCTTATGCGCTCACAAACGACAATGTGCGGCTCTATTACGAAGAGGCAGGGCAGGGCATACCCGTCCTGTTCGTGCATGAGTTCGCCTCCGATTATCGCGGCTGGGAGCCGCAGATGCGCGAGTTCGGCAAGCGCTACCGCTGCGTTACCTATTCGGCGCGCGGCTATACGCCGTCGGATGTGCCGGCCGACCCCGATGCCTACAGCTACCAGCACGTGATGCGCGACGCGGTCGCCGTCCTCGATCATCTCAAGATCGATCAGGCGCACATCGTCGGCCTGTCGATGGGCGGCTACACCACGCTGCAGGTGGCGCTCAATCATCCGCGGCGCGTGCGCTCGATGACGCTCGCCGGCACCGGTTCGGGCAGCGAGCGCTGGTTCACCGATGCGTTCCACAAAAGCTCGCGCGAGCTCGCGCTCCAGTTCGAGCGCGACGGCTCGGCCGCGGTCGCGGCGACCTATGGCAACGGCCCGAGCCGCGTGCCCTTCGCCATCAAGGACGCGCGTGGCTTTGCCGAATTCCAGCAGCGTCTGGCCGAGCATGACGCCAAAGGCTCGGCGAATACCTCGCGCGGGTTCCAGGGTGGGAGGCCCTCGCTCTACGATTTCGAGGACGCCATCCGAAAACTGACGATCCCGGCGCTGATCGTGGTCGGCGACGAGGACGAGCGCTGCATCGAACCGAGCCTGTTCTTGAAGGCGGTGCTCCCCGCCTCCGGTCTGGTGATGTTTCCCAAGACCGGGCATGTGGTGAATCTGGAAGAGCCGGACCTGTTCAACGAAGTTGTCGGCGATTTTCTGTCCCGTGTCGATGCCGACCGCTGGGGCGCGCGCGATCCGCGCTCGCTGCCGGACAAATCGGCGCCGCTGCCATGGAACCGGGGAACGGGCAAACCTGTTTAACGCGGGACGCCAAGCGCGGGAGCCGCCGATGCTGAAATGGGCCTTTATCTTTCTGCTGATCGCCATCGTTGCCGGCATTTTCGGCTTCACCGACGTCGAAGCCGCCTCCGCCACCATCGCGCAATGGTTGTTCGGCATTTTCCTGGTGCTGTTCCTCGGCGCACTGGCGATCGGGTTGGCCATCGGGGCAAAGCTGTTTTCGTAACGCCCATCGCGGCCCAACGGTGGGCAGCGCCCGCGGCCGGCGGGCTCCGTCCTTAGTTTGCCAAGCCGGGGAAACGCCGCTATTGCGAACACCGGGACGGCTGCGCGTTGACGATTAAGATTGCCGAAATGACCGCCACTCTGCTCGACGGAAAAGCGATCGCCCGCGACATCCGCGCCGGCATCAAGACGCGGGTCGCGGCGCTGCGTGACCGGCACGGCATAACGCCGGGGCTCGCGGTGGTGCTGGTCGGGCGCAATCCGGCGTCGCGGCTTTACGTCAACAACAAGATCAAGGCCTGCGCCGAAGCCGGCATTCGCTCGGAATTGCATCAATATCCCGCCGAGGTCAGCGGCGCCGAGATCATCCGCCTGATCGAGAAGCTCAACGCCGATCCGGCAGTCCATGGCATTCTGGTGCAACTGCCGCTGCCGGCGCACCACGACATTCAGACGGTGCTGCGCACCATCGCCATGGAGAAGGATGTCGACGGCTTCCACCTCTACAACGTCGGCGGCTTGGTGCTCGGCGAAACGGTCTTCCCGCCCTGCACGCCCTACGGCGTGATGAAGCTGCTCGATTGGGCCGGTATCGATGTCGCCGGTAAAAACGTGACTATCGTCGGAGCGAGCAACATCGTCGGCAAGCCGATGGCGCTGATGCTGCTCAAGCGCGAGGCGACGGTGGCGATCTGTCACGTGCATACGCGCGACCTCGCCCAATACACCATCCTCGCCGACATCCTGGTGGTGGCGGCCGGCGTGCCCAATCTGATTTTGCCGCAAATGATCCGCACCGGCGCCGTCGTCATCGACGTAGGGATCAACCGCCTGCAAAACGGCAAGCTGGTCGGTGACATCGACTTTGAGGGTGTGGCGCGCAAGGCGGCCTATGTCACGCCGGTGCCTGGCGGCGTCGGGCCGATGACGGTGACCATGCTCTTGGAAAACACGGTTGTCGCCGCCGAGCGCGCAGCTGCACGGCAGGCGGGCGGCACAATCGAGGCCACGGCCGATGCGAGCCTGATCGGCTCGGATTTGACGGCTTAGTTCGACGAAACACGCTCGCCGTTCAACCGGCCGCTCAAGACTTTATGGCGTCGCCCCAGTCATAGCGCTTCGCCGCCTTGTACGCGTCCTTGCGCTGGCGCGCGATGACACATTCAGCGGGCGTTCCCGGTGCGCATAGGGTCAGCGTTACGGCGGCCTTGGTGACCTTCGGCGTGGCGAGGATGCGTCGGCCTCTCTTGACGTCGGCAGACGCCTTACCGGCGATCAAGTAAGAGAACTTTTCGTCTTCGTAGGGAACGCGCGCACCCTTGGTGATCTGGTGATCGCGTGAGCGGGGCAATCGCGCGCTGAAGTGGCACCAGCGGTCGCTCGCGGACAAGGGACAGAGGCCGTCATGCGAGCAGGGCGCGATAATGTGGGCGCCGCTCGCGAGGAGCGCATCCCGGCATTGCAAAACCCGCTTGAATCCGGCCGGCGTGCCGGGTTCGACAATCACCAACAGCGCGTCGGTCAGTTTCCACAAGTTGCCGACAACATGGTCGAGCGATGTGGCAGCGAGCTCGCCGAGCACGTAGCTTGCCAGGACCAAAGCGGCGGTTGGCGTATCGCCCAGCGAAGCCGAGATGTTTCCCCGCATCAAAGTGACATCAAAGTCGGACGCGGTAGCGGAGTTATGGAATTGCCGGGCAAGCTCGAGCAGTTGCGGATTACTGTCGGCGAGCGCGGTCCGTCGCACCGAAGGCCAGGCATCGACGGCCGCCCAGCTCGCCGTGCCCGGGCCTGCTCCGACGTCTAAGACCGATTGTGGCGCAAACTCGGGAATGATCTCGACGCAGTACGCCAACGCCGCGCGCACCGCCGCGTAGGTCGCCGGCATGCGCACGACGGCATAAGCCAGCGCGTCGAATTCGGACCGGATGACGTCGCTATTGCCGCCGGCGCGGTAGCGCTCGGATATCGCCTGCGCGCGCTCGCGCAGCGCCGCGCGCGACACATTCTCGAGCTTGCTTTGCAACGCGGCGCTGATCCAGGTCGGCAATGTCCAACTCCGATTAATCCGAGTCACGCCAATCGAAAAACAGGGGCAATTTAAAGCTCTTTCGTCCTTCCGCTGTTACTTCTTCCCGAGTCATTCTTGCTCTAAAGTCGAGTCATTCCGCCACGGGCAGCTTATAAATTGAGTCAATTGACCGTCAAAAATTTTAGTGGCGACTATAGCGTTCGTTGGACCAACTCAGTCTGGGCATTCGTCTGTGTTGCAGCGGACTTTGAAGAATCAGGTTAGGCTTTCATTTCGATTCGTCGCGGCACCGCGGTTTCCTAGCCTTCGATGCTAGCGTCCGCCCAGACAGCCGACCGGCCTTGGCCTTGACGGGTCCATTTTGCCAGTCGCATTCGGCGCCAAGACCAGATAACCGGTTGATTCAACAACGCAAATTGCATATTGGTTTTATCCATATCATGAGATATATATGATACCTATAGGTTTAGGAGATATCGATGCCACATGCCACGTTATCGACTTCGGTGGACGACCGGATCGCCACGCGCTTGAGGATCATTGCCAAACGCGAGGCACGCTCCTCGTCGGGGATGATCGCCAACGCGCTCTCGCTCTATACGCTCATGTCGAAGGAAATGCGCGACGCACTGCATCTGTTTGCGGCCGAGGACGAAGCGCTCCTGAGAAACGTTCTCGACGAAATGGCCGTAGTCGCCATCCGGCGTAAATTCGATCTCGCAAGGCGGATGCTCTCGGAATCGGCCGCGCGTGTTCCTGAAATGGAAAATGCGACCGACGCCGATGTCGCGGACATGGCCGTTGCGCTGACGACCAACCAGTGACATGCGGATCTGCGTCGACCTGAACGTCTGGATCCAAGACGAGCTCGTCCAGCGTCACGACCGCGTTCCCGGCGCCGCCTCCCGCATCGTCGACGCGGTTCGTCGGCACGAATGGAGTTGGACGCCGCTGCAACTGGTGATGTCCGTGCGGATGCTTGCCGACCTCCGTCACGTCTTGGTCGAGCGGCGTCAGGTCGATCCGCAATATGCCGAACTTTATATCGAGGCGATCGAAGGCCTTATACGACTCGGACCGGAGAAGCTCGATCCTCATCTCGTGCTGGCCGGCAGTGAACAGTTCGCCATCGCGGACAGGGAGGATCGCGATGTCATGGCGGTCGCGATGGCTGCCCGAGCCGATCTGCTGGTCACGAGCAACCTGCGGCACTTCCTCGTCCCGAATTGCGAGGCAATCGTGACGCGGACCACAAAGGGCAAAGGAGGTGTCCGCGAACTTCACGTGCAGATTCATCGGCGACCAAGCGGCGGTCACTTGATCGTTGCAGATCCGGTCGATGCCGTCGCATGGCTGGACGATGGTATCGAAATTACCGCCGAGGCTATCCGCTCGCGCTACAAGGGGCATAAACGTCTAACTGCGCGTTGAGCCGCGGAGACGCGGCATATATCGAACCTAAAGCAGACCACGGCTTAGCGATGGTTAACAGCACTGTCCGTGCAAAACTGGTCCAACGAACGCTACAGTCGCCATTTTAGTTATTGGGGCGCATGACCGCCCTATTTTGGTTGTCCATTTCCGCATTGGTGCAGCAGCTGCGCTAGACGTCGACGCTCGCCGACAGCGCGTTGTCCTGGATGAATTGCCGGCGCGGCTCGACCAGGTCGCCCATGAGCTGGTCGAACAGCACGTTGGCTTCATCCACTTCCTTGATGCGGACCTGCAAGAGCGAGCGCGCATTGGCGTCGAGCGTGGTCTCCCACAGTTGCTCGGGGTTCATCTCGCCCAGGCCTTTGTAGCGCTGCATCGCGATGCCCTTGCGGCCGGCGGCGGTGATCGCCTCGAACAGGCCGACCGGCCCGTGGATGATCGTGGTCTCATCCTTGCGGCGGAACGTCGCCGGGCGCGGATAGACCTGCTGCAGGCTCAGGGCAAATTCGTCGAGCTTGCGCGCGTCGGCGGAGCCGAGCAGTGCCTGGTCGATGATGGCGACCTCCTTGACGCCGCGCACGGTGCGCTCGAAGTGGAAGCCGTTCTCGTCGAACGAGCCCTTCCAGCCGCGCTCGGTTTCTTCCTCCAGCGCGTCGAGACGCTTGGCGATGTAGTCGGCGGCGGCCGCCCCGGTCTTGAGATCGTCGGTGACCTTGGGCGTGAGCACGCCGGCGATCGCCGCCTGCTCGATCACCTTGCGGCTGTAGCGGCTGTGCAGACCGGTGAGGATATTGCGGATCTGCCGCGCCTCCTCGGCAAGCGTATGCAGGTCGCTTCTGGCACGCTCTTCACCGGAGGCGAGACGGAGCACCGAATCCTCAAGTCCCGCCGTGATCAGGTAATCTTCGAGCGCGCGCTCGTCCTTGAGATATTGCTCGGACTTGGCGCGGGTGACTTTGTAGAGCGGCGGCTGCGCGATGTAGATGTGGCCGCGCTTGATCAGCTCCTCCATCTGCCGGAAGAAGAAGGTGAGCAGCAGCGTGCGGATGTGGCTGCCGTCCACGTCGGCGTCGGTCATGATGATGATCTTGTGGTAGCGCAGCTTGTCCGGATTGAACTCGTCGCGCCCGATGCCGGTGCCGAGCGCGGTGATCAGCGTGCCGATTTCCTGACTCCCCAGCATCTTGTCGAAGCGCGCGCGCTCGACGTTGAGGATCTTGCCGCGCAGCGGCAGGACCGCCTGGAATTCGCGGTTGCGCCCCTGCTTGGCGGAGCCGCCGGCCGAGTCGCCCTCGACGATGAACAGTTCGGATTTCGCCGGATCGCGCTCCTGGCAGTCGGCGAGTTTGCCGGGCAGCGAGGAGACGTCGAGCGCGCCCTTGCGCCGCGTCAATTCGCGCGCCTTGCGCGCGGCCTCGCGGGCGGCGGCGGCCTCCACCACCTTACCGACGATCACCTTCGCTTCCGAAGGATGAATCTCGAACCAGTCCTGCAGCGCCTGGTTGACCACGTTCTCGACCACCGGGCGCACTTCCGACGACACCAGCTTGTCCTTGGTCTGCGAGGAAAACTTCGGGTCCGGCACCTTACAGGAGAGCACGGCAGTCAAGCCTTCGCGGCAGTCGTCGCCGGTGAGCGCCACTTTCTCCTTGCGCGAGGTGCCGACGGTTTCCGCGTACTGCGTGATCTGACGTGTGAGCGCGCCGCGGAAGCCGGCCAAATGCGTGCCGCCGTCGTGCTGCGGAATGTTGTTGGTGAAGCAGAGCACGCTCTCGTGATAGCCGTCGTTCCACCACAGCGCGCATTCCACCGTGATGCCTTCGCGCTCGGCCTTGATCATGATCGGATTGGGGATGAGCGGCGTCTTGTTGCGGTCGAGATATTTCACGAAGGCTTCGACGCCGCCCTCGTATTTCATCTCTTCGCGCTTCTCGACCGCATGGCGCATGTCGGACAGCGTGATGGTGACGCCGGAATTGAGGAACGCGAGCTCGCGCAGTCTGTGCTCGAGCGTGGCGAAGTCGAACTCGACCATGGTGAAGGTCTTGGTCGACGGCAGAAAAGTGACCTCGGTGCCGCGCCTGCCCTGCGCCTCGCCGACGAGTTTGAGCGGCGCCACGGCGACGCCGTCGCGGAACTCCATGAAATGCTCTTTGCCGTCACGCCAGATGGTGAGCTTGAGCCAGGCCGACAGCGCGTTGACCACGGAGACGCCGACGCCATGCAGGCCGCCGGAGACCTTGTAGGAGTTCTGGTCGAACTTGCCGCCGGCGTGCAACTGGGTCATCACCACCTCGGGCGTCGACACGCCTTCGCTGTGCATCTCGGTCGGAATGCCGCGGCCGTTGTCGCGCACGGTGCAGGAGCCGTCCGGGTTGAGCGTGACCGCGACTTCGTTGGCAAAGCCGGCCAGCGCCTCGTCGATGGCGTTGTCGACCACCTCGTAGACCATGTGGTGCAGACCGGAGCCGTCGTCGGTATCACCGATGTACATGCCCGGCCGCTTGCGCACGGCATCGAGGCCTTTGAGGACCTTGATCGATTCTGCGCCGTAGTCGGATTCGAGATTGCGGGCCGGTTCAGCCATCGGAGGAAGCCTCAAAACAGGCGGCGAAATGAGTCGGATTGTTTGATTTGTCTGACACGAAAAACGGGCGTCGTACAGAGCAAAGTCATCGATGGTAATATGTTGATTCACAATGCGTTTTTGAAGGGGCGCCGGCCAAAAATTCGGGCCTTTTTTGCGCCCCGCGGGCGCCCGATTCGATCCGCCTTTTGGCACCGACTAAAGGTGCCTTTTCACCGTCATTGAGTGGCCATGGAAAGCATACACATCGGTTTGGCTTGCCTCTGGGCGCGGCTTGGCCTCTAAGCAAGGGCGCGCCCGCCCGAAGTGAATTTGTTTCCCATGCGCTGGTACAGCCCGCACATCGAAGTTCCACATCGCCTGCGCGCCATCGTCCGCGCGCGTGAGTCGAGCATCATCGTGCTGGCGCTGATCGTCGGCGTCCTTGCCGGTCTGGCGGTCTCCGCCATGGGCGAGGCGGTCGGCCTCATGCATCTGACCTTCTTCGGGCTCGATCCCGGCGAACGGCTGTCGGGCCGCGGCACGCTCAACCCGTATTACGCGTTTTTCACCCCTTGCATCGGCGGGCTGCTGTTCGGCCTCGTCACCGCCTACATCAGCCGCCGGCGCGGCACCGAGGTCGACCCGGTGGAGGCCAATGCGCTGCATGGCGGGCGCATGTCGCTGCGCGGCAGCCTGATCGTGGCGGCGCAGACCGTGTGGTCGAGCGGGGTGGGCGCCTCGGTCGGCCTGGAGGCCGGCTATACCCAAATGGCCAGCGGCATCGCTTCCAAGATCGGCCAGGCTTTCCGCCTGCGCCGCAGCGACATGCGCATCCTGGTGGGCTGCGGCGCCGCCGCGGCCATTGCCGGCGCCTTTGGCGCGCCCTTGGGCGGCGCCTTTTACGGCTTTGAGCTGATCATCGGCAGCTATTCGATCGCCTCGCTGGCGCCAGTCGGTATGGCGGCCCTGGTCGGCTACCTAACGGCGCAGATTTTCGCGCCCGACCGGCTCGGCATCGAGACCGGCGCGGTGTCGAGCCTGGGCGTGCATGACGTGGTGATCGCCGGCGGCTTCGGCTTGCTGGCGGCGATCTTCGGCATTGCGCTGATGCGCGGTGTCGCCGCCTGCGAGGTGCTGTTTTCACGGCTGCGGGTGAGGCCGGCGCTGCGGCCAATGCTGGGCGGGGCGGTGGTCGGCCTGTTGGCGATGATCTCGCCGCAGGTGATGTCGTCCGGGCACGGCGCGCTGCATCTGACCGGCATTTTCAAGCTGCCGCTTGCCACCATCGCGCTGATCTTCTCCCTCAAGGCGCTGGCCTCGATCGTGTCGCTCGGCACCGGGTTCCGCGGCGGCTTGTTCTTCGCCTCGCTCCTGCTTGGCGCGCTAGGCGGGCAATTGTTCGCGGTCGGCCTCGACACGCTGTGGCCGAGCCTGCACGTCGATCCCGACGCCTTTGCCATCATTGGCATCGGCGCGGTGTCGGTCTCGGTGATCGGCGGGCCGCTGACCATGACC
>Ga0335078_10019628_pt1 | contig 10049 bp, 11 predicted proteins | sample Lox_Sample_32_FD_206711 | JGI IMG/M metagenome (GOLD analysis project Ga0335078, IMG submission 206711) | Soil microbial communities from Loxahatchee National Wildlife Refuge, Florida, United States - Lox_Sample_3.2 | ecosystem: Environmental > Terrestrial > Soil > Wetlands | place: USA...
GAACTTGATCCAGTATTCCAGCTCTGTGAAAGGCCGCTCCATGCGGCTGCCATCCAGGCTCTTGAAGGCTGAGCAGGCCGCGCCGTAGAAGGGGGCGCCTTCGGCGAAGGCCACGCGATGGAAAAGGCGCATCAGGCCGTATCCGGGGGCCTTGGTAGGTCGTCTCGTCCGAGGGGAGTACGCGTTGGTGCTGAGTCCGGTCGCAGGCTCTCTCTCGTAGAGGTAGAACCCAAAAGGTATGGGATACTCAAAGAGGGAGACGAGGGATTTCCAATCGGCTGAGAGCTCCATTGACGTGCCTATCACCCATTCGACATCCTCGTAGCGGAGATTTGGCCCGCCTATGTGAACGCCGTCGTAGCCGAGCCCGCGGAGTATGGCAACCATCCTCGCCGCCCGCAGGAGGCTTGCCGATCTCCCCTTGTCAGGCGCGCGGGATTGCTCGAGGCACTCCCGGTACAGCTTATCCGTAACCACGCATCCCGGCACACCCCCTGCATTCATGACCCGCGCAACAGGAAGGTTGAGGACATAAACATTTCCGAGGACTGGCACATCCATTCGGCCCATCCGCATGCAGCGGAGCAGCTCGTCGAACTTACGCGCGTCGAAGCCCACCTGGGTGATGATGAAATCTACGCCTTCGCCCACCTTCTTCGCGAGCTTGAAGTATTGCACCAGGGTCTCCGATTCCCTCTGCTTGAAGGGCGAAACAGCGCATCCTCTCACTGAATGGGTTGGCGGGCCACCGATGCCTCCACCGGGCGCCCGGTCGTCGATATCGAGCCCCTGATTCATTCTGCCGATGAGACGGAGGAGCTGCACGGAATCGAGGTCGTAAACCGGTTTTGCCTTCCCCTGGAAGCCGTAGAGGGGGTAGTCGCCGGTCATGACGAGGAGGTTGTAGATTCCCAATCGGTCAAGGGCATAAAGAATAGACTCAATCTGGTTCCTGTTCTTATCTTTGCAGGTGAAGTGAACGATGGGCTCGATCCCCATTCTGCAGAATTCGACGCCCACCACGTCGGGGGCGAGGGTGGGGTGGCCGCCGGGGTTGTCGGTGATGGAGAGGGCGTGGACAAGGCTTCCTTTAGCGGCTTGCTCGGCGAATCGAAGGACCTGGTCCTGGCTTTTCCCCCGCGAGCCCCTGCCCGGCACCAGCTCGACCGTGTAGATAAACCGGTCCCGCCGCGCGAGAGCCTGCCGAAACGAGTTCTTCACCCCGGCCGGGCAAAAGAGCGAGCTATCTTCTGGCCCCTTTTCATCCATCCTTCGTCTCCCCTCTAGAGGAATGTGCCCCTTTCGCGACGCTCGTGGCCAGGCCCTTGCTTTCCCTGTCTCGTGCGTCCATTTCAGTCATACTATATCAACGAGACCGTCGGATCGCAAAGCTTTGCTGCGGGATTGCGGCCAAAAAGCGAAGAGCCGTGCCTTCCCGCGTTTCCGTATCAGGTGAGCGCTTTCGCCCGAGGAGCCAAAGGGCTTGACAAGGAGTTCCTCTCCCGGTAAAACATGCCTTCACCCAAAGAAGGAGTGGGGCCATGAAATGTATCTCCGTCATAACGTGTACACTCGTGTGCTGCCTTTCTCTCGTCAGCGCCTATGGCCAGGAAGGACCGAAGAGCGCTCCGTCGGGAAGGGAGGGGCCGTCGGGCACATCCGTTTCGCGACCCAAGGCAGGGCAGACGGCCAGGGCCGGTTTCACAGGATCGGTCGTTGCGGTGGATGTGGGGGCCGCCACATTTTCGTTGAAGGAAAGAGGAAACGTGGTGGGCTTCGATGCCTCCAATCCTGCCTTGACCGGCTACAGGACCTTTGCCGATATGCGCGTAGGCGATAAGGTGAAGGTCTCTTACACGGCGACGGGCATAGAGGTAGCGAAACTGGGAGCGAGGCGCGAGCGTCCGGAAAAGAAGGGGGCTGCGGTCGAGCCGCAGCCGCCCCAGGCGAAGCCCGTGGAAAAGGCGACGAAAGGGGTGAAGAAGCTTCCAAGGCGGGCCAAGAAAGGCAGTGGTGAGGACTTCGAAGATGTGGACCTGAAGAAAGACGGCAAGATCACCCCTGTAGAGCTGTCCATCGTGATCAAGGATCTCACCATGGAGCAGTTCAGAAAGTACGACAAAAAACACCGGGGCTATCTCGACAAGCAGGAATTTCTCGATGCCGTGAAAGACTACCACTCGGGAAAGGGGCAGTAGATGCGTCGCAAGCCCGGGCGCGAACGTGCGCCAAAGAATAGGCGGTTCGCTTTGAAAGGACGACTGGTCGTTCTTTCCCTCCTGGCTGGTCTTCTCCTCTCACCCCTTCCCTGCCTGGCGGAAAACGGGACCTTCGCCATTGTCAGCGACAGCCACGTGGGGGCCTCCAACTCTGTTTACCCGGCCTTCATCAAGGCCATGGACGAGGAGAAGATAGATATGCTGATCCACACCGGGGACGCCATAGACCACCCCGGCAGCCAGCGGGAGTGGAGCGCTTTCCTCGAAATGACCGGACCGGCGAGAAAACTCTATCTGGCCCCCGGGAACCACGACATAAGGGGGGCCGAGTCGGTCTCTGCCTATCTCAAACATTTCCCGAAGCTCTACTATTCGTTTCCCGATGGAGGTACTCTCTTCGTGCTACTCAACACGGAGCTACCGGGAGAAGAGAGCATGATAGGAGAGGAGCAGTTCAACTGGCTCAAGGGAGAGCTGGGGAGGCCTTTTCAGTCCAAGTTCGTCTTTCTCCACGAACCGCTCTTTCCCGTGGTGCGAAACCATGGCTTGGACAGGCACAGGGAAGAGAGAGACCGGCTCCACAGGCTTTTCATGGAAATGGGCGTTCGTCTGGTCGTCGCCGGTCATGACCACATCTACAATCGCTCCGATAGGTCCGGGATCACCTACGTCATAGCCGGGGCCACGGGAGGCGCGCTCCCTCCGCTCGCCTTGGACGGAGACCCTTTTCGGTATATGGTGGTGACGCGGAAAGATGGGCTCTATTCGTTTGTCGTGAGAGACATGGCAGGCATCGTGAGAGACGAGTTTGTCGTGGGAGGAGCTGCTTCCGACCGGCCCGTTGCGGACCCTGCGTCTCGGCGAGACGTACCAGCTAGAATGAGGTAGCGAAGGAAGCGCATTCCCTTAGCGGGCACGCCCGTGGAGACTAAAAGAGTGCGTCGAGGGCCTCGAGAACAATGAAAAGGACGGGTTTCTTGCCCGTCCTCACCTACGTTCGATCGATAACCATGAAAGCCGAGGAAGGCCTAGGAGCCGGCTGGCTCCGTGAGAACCTTATGGGCCTTCTTGGCGAGCCTGGAAACTCTCCGGGCTGCCTGATTCCTGTGGATCACTCCCTTCGACGAAGCCCTGTCTATGCATGCGATGGCTGCTTTCGTTGCTCCCTCGACGTTGGCTGTATCCTTGTCATTCACGGCTGCGAGAGCTTTCTTGATCGTAGTTTTCATCGTAGACTTCACGTGGGAATTTCTGAGACGCCTCTTCTCACCCTGCTGCGCCCTCTTTATCGCGGACTTGTTTTTTCTCAAACCAGGCTCCTTTCGACAGTAAGATTGCCGATTCTATGTATGCCTAAATGTACCATGTTTCGCGCTCGGGCGTCAAGGCTATTAATGGGGTTCAGCACCCCCTCCAGTGGCAAAGCCACTGGAGCCTCCCCGCTCAGAGCCTCGCTTCGCTCGGTCCTGCCATCGGTTCCACAACGCAATTATTGGGACTTGAGCGCCCCTCCACAGGCATCAGCCTTGCGGAGCCTGCCCCCTTAAGCCTCGCTTCGCTCGTCTTGTCGCTGCCTTACCGCGGCGCCTGCCTTCTCCTGCGCCGCAGGAAGGGTCAGTCTTTCTTAGGGTTGGCGGCTCGGTCTATCCGCTTCTCGAGCTCCCCCGCTTCGGAGAAGCCCAGTTGGAAACTCCCGTCGGGGAAAATGAGGGCCGGGGCCGCGGTGAGACCCGACTCCTTTGCAAACTTCGTATTATCCTCCACTTCATTCGAAGGGCACTCGCGACTCGCCACCTCTCTGTGCTCGTAAGCATCCTCGAGCACCGACAGCGATTTGCTGCACGCGACATCCTTCACCCCCCGCACATCGGGGCTCACCAAATCAAAGAGCTTGAGGTAGAACGCCATGTCCGGCCTTTTTTCAACGAGCTTCTTCATCTCCTGATGAAGTTTCGCGCAGTACGGTCAGCCGGGATCCGTAAAGACGACTATTCTGAGCCGGGCATCGCCCTTCCCGATGATGAGTGCGTCCTGAAGCGGGATCTTGCTGAGGTCTATCCTGCGGTCCCTGTTCAGCTCGTCGTTCCTTTCCCTGGTTATGTCCTTGTGATTGGCGTAGTCAATGAAAGGTCCCGGCGTAATATACCTCTTCGATGAATCGATATAGACGACGAAGCGCTGACCCTTGTTTTCAATGGCCACCTCCCACATCCCGTCGATAGGGCCCGTGCGAATGGAAAGCACCCGCGCCTGCGGCATGTTGACGTTCTTCAGAATGGGGATCATATCTTCTTCGGAGAGGACGGGGGCCGTGACCTTGTCGGAGGGGCTTTGAGGCACAGACTGGGCGGATTGGGAGCAGGGGACGAAAACGAGCAGCAAAACAGCAAGGCCGAGAACTCCCGACATCGAGCGTTTCAGCACTCTTCCTCCTTTACCTGTTTCGTGCTACGGAGCGGTGATGAGGTCCTTGTCTATCACCATCTTGGCGTAGAAGTTTATGCCTTCGAGAAGGATCATGGCACGTTCCTCCCCTTCCAGCTCCCTTTCGAAAATCCCACCAAGTCCTTTGAAGGGCCCATCCGTTATGAAGACCTTCTCGCCCTTCTTGAAGCTTTTCTTCTCGATCGTGGCAACGCCGTTCTTCAGTTTCCCCCTGATGAACTCGATGAACTCCTCTTGAAGGGGCACCATTTTTCCGCCGAAAGTGACTATCTTATTGACTCCCCTTGTGTATTTCACCATGTGGTAGTCATCGACAGGATGAAACTTCACGAAGATGTAGTTGGGGAACATGGGCTCCACTACGTCGGCAAAGCGCCCCTCCCGGTACTTCCTCAGTTTCAGCTTCGGGTTCAGTACGTCGTACCCACCCGTTGACAGGTTATGGGAAGCCCGGTTTTCGTTCTTGGCCTTCGTGTTCACCACAAACCACGACTTCATCTCACTAACCCTTTATGGACGAGCGGCTCTTTCAGGAGGGCATCATAGACATTCGCGACACTGGAACGGACACACCTTCTTTTGCCAGGAGCCTCGCTTTCACCTCGACTCCCAAGCCGAAACCCCCGAGGGAGCCGTCCCCATTCACGATTCGATGACAGGGGATGACGAGAGGAATGGGATTTCTCCCCAGCGCCTGGCCAACGGCCCTCGCAGCCCCCGTTTTGCCGATTGCCGAGGCGATCGTTCCGTACGAAGCCACTTTGCCGTACCCGATCTTTCTTGTCTCCCGAAGCACGAGGGCTGTGAAAGGCCTTATTCCTTCGAGGTCGACAGGCACGCCGAACTCAACCGGCTCTCCTTTGAAATAAAGGCCCAGCAGGGCGCTCACCGCCTGGAAAGGGCCGGGCGACTCGACCGCCCCCGGGAACTCGGCATCAATCGTCTCGCGAACTTCCCTGCCGGAGGGGGGAAGAAGATCGAGCCGGGAGAGGTACCTGTTTCGGGCGAAGAGAACAACCGTGCCGAACTCGCTATCGAGGATGGCAAACTTCACGGGAGAATGCCCCGGTTTTGCATACGTAGTGTTATGATCATACAATGGTAAAGATAACACAAAAGGAGAGGGGATGGAAGGCTTCATACGGTTCATCGGGACAGGCGGGGCGCGGGTCGTGGCAGCGAGCCAGGTACGATCGACAGGAGGACTCTGGCTGAGTTACAGGAACACGAACCTCTACATTGACCCCGGTCCCGGCGCCCTCGTGAGGCTTCACGCCATCCAGGACCACCTGCAGCCTGCCCGCCTCGACGGCATCATCCTAACCCATAAGCATCTCGACCACGCCAACGACGTCAACGTCATGGTTGAGGCCATGACCGAAGGCGGGCACAGAAGGCGGGGCTTCCTATTCTGCCCGGAGGATGCCATCGGAGAAGACGCCGTTGTCCTCAAGTACGTAAGACAATACCTGGAAGGGATCGAAGTGCTCAAGGAAAAGGCTACGTATCACATAAAGGACGTGACTTTTTCCTCTCCCGTTAGGCACAGGCATGCCGTCGAAGCTTACGGGATAGTATTTCACCTCAACAAGAGGATTGGTCTCATCGCAGACACAAAGTACTTCAAGGAACTCCCCGAGCACTACCCGGTGGACATCCTCATCGTCAATGTTCTAAGGGTGAAGCCGATCAGTGAAGACGATGGGATAGATCACCTGTCCCTTGCGGATTTCAAGGAGATCATTACGCGAGTCAGGCCGGAAGTCTCCATTATGACGCATTTTGGCAAAACCATCATAGAGGATAAACCCTATCTGCTCGCAAAGACTTTGAAAGAAGAGACAGGGCTCGAAGTGGTCGCCGCATACGATGGCATGAGGCTCGATTTCTGACACATCCAGAGGAAGGAAGCGCCGGGGACTCTCCGCGCTCCTTCACCGCCCGTCCTTGAGAATGCGGAGCATCTCTCCGTGGAGCAAGCCGTTCGATCCGCATATCTGCCCTCCGTAGAGGTCAAACGGCTCTCCCCGAAAATCGGTCACCACACCACCTGCCTCCCTCAAGAGGAGCACGCCTGCTGCCAGGTCCCAGGGGTTGAGCTTGAGCTCCCAGTATGCATCGAAGCGGCCGGCCGCCAGGTATGAAAGGTTGAGCGCGGCCGAGCCGTCTCTCCTGACTGCCTGGGCATTATAGAGGAATGCCACGAAGTGATCGATGTTGTTCTGGCTGCTCGTGGCAACATCATAGGGAAACCCCGTGACCACCAGGGCCTGCTTCATCTGTCCGATTCCGGACACGGTGAGCCTCTCGCCGTTGAGGTACGCCCCTTTCCCCTTTTGGGCAAAGAAAAGCTCTCCGAAGATGGGATTGTAAACGACCCCGCAGACGATTTCTCCCGCCTTCTCATAGGCAATGGAAGTGCAAAAGAACGGGTAGCCGTGGGCGTAGTTCGTGGTGCCGTCGATAGGGTCGACTATCCACCTGTTCCTATGCTCCTCGTAGAGGTTCTCCTTCTCTTCGGCGATGATGAGGTCTTCGGGGAAATGTTCCTTGATGCGGCTGATGATTCGATCCTGGCACTCGATGTCCACGTCGGTGACGATGTTGATCTCACCCTTATAGGTGATCGAGTGGCGCTCCTGATAGCGCTTCTTCTGTATGCTCCCCGATTCGAGGGCCAGATCCACGGCAAATTGGAGTATCTTATCCACGGTCCCTATATGATATGCGCGAATCGCCGCCTTTTCAAGCGAGCGAAGGGGTCGGACGCGATGACGACAGACGAAAGGGGATGCCCGCCTTAAGGCGTGCGTCCCCTTTCGTCCCTTCCCTCGTCACTTGTCCAAGGCTTTATAATAATCGTGCTTCCCGTGGGCCGCTTCCTTTACGCCTCTGTCCCTTCTTTCCTTGAAGAAGTTGGACTCATCTGTGGTATAAGTTCTGAACGTCTGGAGGGTGTGCGTCATGTAGTGATCGAGCATGCCGCGATTTATCCCCCTGAGCTCATAGAGCTGCTCCCTCGCCATCTTTCCGACTGCTATGCCGTCCTTAGGATAGAGAGCAAGCCCTTCTGCGAGCTCGCGCACCTCTCTCTCAAGGTCGGCTGCGGGCACTACCCTGTTGATGAGGTTCCACTCCAGCGCGGTTTGGGCGCTGATCATCTTGCCCGTGAGGCAGAGGTCGAGGGCCTTGGTGAGGCCGCACCTCTCGAGCATGATGGGCATGAGCGTCTGCCCTGCCAGACCGAGCCTCTCTTCCACATGGCCCATCTGACATCCTTCTTCCGCTATGAGCAGGTCCGCGTGCAGCGCTATGCTGAAGGCCACACCCAAGCAGTACTTGTGCATCTGGACGATCGTAAGCTTCTTGCAGTACAGGACCTTGCTGAAGAACTCAAAGAAAAGGCTCCTGTCGAAATTGAGCTTCACCCTCAGCGGGACTTTGCCCCCCCTCTCACCGTGCTTCGGGTCCTTCATCCCGTAGACGTAGCCCACCTGGTCGAGCGGAGCCCCGGCGCTGTAGCACTTCCCCGCGCCCCTGAAGATGACGACTTTTACGTCATCATCGTTTTCCGCTTCTGTGATGGCCTGTCCCCAGCTCGTGAACATCTCCCGGGTGACCGTGTTCAACTTCTCGGGCCTGTTGAGCGTGATATAGACGATGTGCGGCGTTACTTTCTCGTATCTGATCTGTTCGAATTCCTTGATCTCCGGTTCGAATTCCATGATTCCTCCTCAGCGAGTCTCTTTTATTTATGAGGCCAAGCCCGAAGAATCCGATGAAACCATCGGACATCAGGCCTCTTTGATTCCTATGAGCCGGCCCTTGCTGAATGCCCAGAAATCACGGACCGTCATTTCATAGTCGGCTTTCTGGCCTTCCGCCTTCTCCCGCTCGGCCACCTTCTCACGATGGAACTGCTTGACCTCCTCGGGGAAAGGCAGGTTTCCGAACTCCACCCAACGGATCGCTCCTCTGCAGTCCTTCACGCCGATAACTTTGTCCTTCACCTGTTTGTTGGGGCTGAAGGATGAATCGATGACCCCGGCATCCACACCCCGCAGACAGCCAACGGCAATGTCGCCGTTGCCCATGTCGACGAGCTTGTCCACCATGGAGCGTATCTCCAGCTCCGCGATCCTCTCTTCCTCGGCGATCTCCTTTATCCCGAACTCTATGTTCTGCCCCCTGATCACGTTGAGGAGCCAGTTGGCCGAATCATAAGTGAGGGCGTGGCTCTCTTCCGTGGGAATGCCGAGGGCCTCGTCGATGGTCCTCACATTTATGGATTCCGCCTTTCCCAGCGCTCCCACGACAGCCGCGTAATTGGGGAACGCAAAGGCGCCGCCCATTCCCTGGGGCATGGGGAAAAGCGGGGTCTGGGAGCCAAAGGTACCCGGGATCACCACATCGCCGTATCCGAACTTGTCAAGGTACTCTCTCATCAGGCGCGGCTGTACCCGGAGCCAGGCGAGGTCCTGAGCCATGTTGCCCATGAAGTGAACGAGGGGAACGATGCTCTTGACCCCCTGCTCCGCTGCCATCAGCGCTTCCGCAATCATGGCGGCCAGGTTTACCGTCATGGGCTGGACCCCGGTGACGATCCATCCGTGGAGGTCGGTGGTGATGACGGCCCCCCTTTCCGCGTAGTATCCCATGAGCCTCTGCACATACATGCTCACGGCGATGACTTCTTCCAGCGAGGCGTTCTTCTCGTAGGCGCCCCAGGAGATGAAAGGCCCCGTCGACATACCCGTCATCCCCGAGGCAAAGGCAATCTCGGCCCCCAGAGGCTGGGCCTTATAGGAAACCCTCGGATCGAAAGCCCCTGTGGTGACGCTCTCAACAACTTTTCTCGTTTGTTTTACCCCGTGGTTGATGAGCGGATATCCGTTGAGCACTTTCTTCCCCGTTCTGCGGGTCTCTTCCAGAGCATCCTCGATCCTCTTGAACTGAAGGGCGCGGGTGTAACTGTCCGTAGTGACCGGTATGTACGGCACCCCTGTTTCTTCGAGCTTCCTGCAGAGGCTTATCTCGTCTTCCACGAGGGCGGTTCCCGCGCGGGGGTAGACAACCGTCCGCCCTTCCCTGCGGAGCTTCTCCGTGATCTTCAAGAAACTCTTGCTTTCCGGCAGGCCCTTCTGATACGCGATCCCCTCATCGAGGTCGACTTCCTTGCCGGTGGGCCACAAGGAGAGGGCTTCCTTCCTCATTTCCAAAAAGACCTTTTCATCGATACGCTTCTGTCTTACTTCGACTTTCATGCTTTCCTCCTAAGCGCAATGTCGCCTGCTCATCCCTTGAGTCTCTCTTTCGCCGCCTCCCGGATCGGTCAGCTCAAGCCATTTCTCTCTTCATAGCGGGTAATTCCCCCGCCCTCATCGC
>Ga0335078_10019629_pt1 | contig 10049 bp, 9 predicted proteins | sample Lox_Sample_32_FD_206711 | JGI IMG/M metagenome (GOLD analysis project Ga0335078, IMG submission 206711) | Soil microbial communities from Loxahatchee National Wildlife Refuge, Florida, United States - Lox_Sample_3.2 | ecosystem: Environmental > Terrestrial > Soil > Wetlands | place: USA: Florida...
AAATCCGCTAATTCGACGGAGTTGTGAGTCGACTCACCAGTATGCGATCCAGCGGCCTGCGGCGATCACGCCAACCCATGCTACGAGCGACACGCAAGCAGCTACCTTCGCGGCGACGGGAGTGCGGGGAGAATCGTCCCATTGCGCGACGTTGCGAAACGCGGTGAATTCAAAAATCATCGCGTTCAATCCGGCAAGCACGATCAGCAGCATCTTGAAACGGAACGCGCCGTTCTCGTACATCTTCGAGGCTTCGGAGGCGAACATGAACGATCCGCTGGTAAACATTACAGCGAAGCCCGTCCAGGTCCAGCGAATGAGGCGATTGTGCAGATCCGAAACGCGCTGGTTGGGAAGGATGAGTCCGAGCAGACGCAGGTCGAGCACGCCTGTGGTGCCGACCAGCAGGATGATGCCCCAAATGTGCACGGTCTCGATCGCGGGAAACAGCCAATCCGACTCCGCGACGGCAGTTCCAACCGATGTGTGCTGCAACCATCTGCAAAATTCATAAAGGAAGTGCATTTCGCCGGGCAACCCTCGCTGGATTCATTTACATGATGCCGACCAGAACCCTGTGGAATTCTCGCCGCAAAGCCGACCTACATTATGTGCGGGTTGATGCGTTGTCAAGCAGTCGGACCGACAAGAATTCGAGTTGAGTTAGTGGCCGCCGAGATCGGACGCACGAGCAAAGGCCGTCACGTTGCCGCGGACACAATTGCTGAAGAGGATGGAAGCAAAGGCGACGACGGCGATTGCGGCGGAAAACAGCAGCATGTCGCGCGTCCTCCATCCGATGGTAAGAAACATGCCGCCGAGCAGCGGCCCGACGATGGAGCCGATGCGGCCAACGCCCAGTGCCCAGCCAACGCCCGTGGAACGCACCGACACGGGATAGAAACGCGCGGCGAGCGCGTTTAATCCGCCCTGTGCGCCGATGATCATTAGGCCCGTGCCAAACGTCATCGCGAGCATCACGGGAAATGAAACATGTATGAGAGCGAGCGAAGCGGTCAGCAGCCCGGCGAGCACATACTCCAAGGTCAATGTGACGTAAGCTCCCCACCGCCTGAGCAACTGGCCCTCGATGAGGCAGCCAAGAACTCCTCCGAAATTGAGAAATGCCGTCGCCGTCACGCCGCCTTTGACGGACATCCCCGCATCGCGCAGCAGTGACGGCAGCCAACTGCTAAGGAAATAAATGAGAAGCAGATTCATGAAATAGGGAATCCAGAGCAAGATCGTTCCGGCCGCGCGGCCTTCGGTGAAGAGGTCCACGACCGGCACGCCCTTGCGTTGCTCCTCGCGCGAAGCGACGAAAGTCGCGCCCGACCGCGCGACCTCGGGCGAAATCCGCGCCACAATCTTCGCGATCGTTCCGGAGTCCTTGCCTTGCGCCGCTAGAAATTGGATGGATTCAGGCAGGACAAACACCAACAGTACCGCAATCACAAGCGGCAAGATCCCGCCCACTCGAAACACAGATCGCCAGCCCCACACGGGAACCATCGCCGCACTGATGAACCCGCTGATCGTCCCGCCGAGCGGCATCCCTACGAACAGAATCGGAATTACGACCGCCAAGATCCGTTTAGGTATGTACTCCGACGCGAGCGCGACAACATTGGGCATCGCACCGCCCAGACCCAGCCCGGTCAAGAACCGCAAAATCAAGAATTCGCCGCGGGTGTTCGCATGAGCACTCAGGAGCGAGAACACTGCAAAGCTTAGCGTCGAGAGAATCACGGGCCACTTGCGGCCCCATCGGTCCGCGATCGGCCCCGTGGCCAACGCCGCGATCATCAGACCGAACAAGCTGGCCGACAAAATGGGGCCAAAACTGTGCACCGGAATTTTCGTCGAATCGGCGATGGAGGGAGTGAGAAAATTGATCGTCTGTCCGTCAAAGCCGTCAAGTACGAGCACCAGGCCACCCAGCACGACCGTCCAAATCTGAAACGCGCCCATCGGCCGCTGGTCGATGATTGCGCCGACGTTGATTGTTTGGGACTCGCCTTCGATGACCGTCGCCACAGAAGCCCTCGCGCAGTCTGCGCTTGAAATGCCGCCCAGAGTGTACACCGCGTCGAGTGCGGCAGAAATCAGAACGAAGTCGTGGGAAGGTTGCTTGCCGTAGCGAGAAGCTGGGGGAGATTCGTCTGGCTCTTGCGCGCGTTCGCACCGAGCCGACCTTCAAGCTCGTGACGGGCTGATTCCACGGCCGCGAGTTCAGGGCCGTTTGTTGTTTTCAGCAGCTCTTCGGCTCGCAGCAGGCAGGCATACGCCAATTCATTCGGTTGCCCGTGCCGGCGAAGAAACTGTCCGTAGTTGAACCAGTCGATCGCCTCGCCGCGCGGATCGCCCGCTTTGGCGTCGAGCAGCAACCCGCGCTGATAGGATTGCGCCGCCGATTTCGCGTTGCCCGCTTTCTCTTGCAAATCACCTAAATGCGCGAAAGCCAATCCTTCTAACTTGAGGTCGCCCGCGCGGCTTGCAAGATCGATAGCGGCTTGATACTGCGGTTGCGCCAGGTCGTCGCGGCTTATGTTGGACTCGTCGTCGGCGAGCTGAATCGCAGCGGACGCTTGCTGCGCGAGTCCGGCGGCGGGATCGTCGGGACGCATGGCCGCGGTGCGCAGATACTGCTGCCACTGCTGAGCGGCGGCCTGCGTTTCGCCGCGTTGATCTAGAACCTGCGCTAAATAAAGATGAGGATTGGGCTGGTTCGGATCAGCATCCACGGCCTTCCACCACGAATCCACAGCCTCTTCCGGATGGCCGAGACGCGCGGCGAGCAGGCCGTAGTTTACGAGCGCGTCCTCATCGCGCGGAAATAGCCGGAGCATCTTCGCGTAGTGGTCGTAGGCGTCTTGATAGCGTCCGACTTCCAGCATCGCTTTTGCGCACGCTTGCTGCAAGGCGACGTTGTGTGGATTGATGGCAACCGCGCGCGTCAGGGCGTCGATTGCCGCGTCGCGCTGACCGGCCTTCCCTTCCGCCACTGCGATGCGCGCTTCGACCGTGCTGTCGTACGGATTCATACGCGACGCGTGAACGAGCGCCGAAAGGTTGCCGTCGTCCGTTCCGAGCGCGTAACGCACTTCTTCCAGCGCGCCCCAGACAAGCAGCACACCGACGACGCCGATGCGAAACGCCGGCGCCGAGAACAAGCGAGCGAAAATCGACGAAGTCGCGCCCAACTTGCGGTTCGCGGATTGCGCGAGGGACCCGGCGCCGCCGGCCGCCTTCGCGCCATGCTCGATCAGCAGCGACGCAACGCGCGAGTCTCGCAACTTCCAGACCGCGCCATCCAGGATGAAATGGTGGATGTTTACCAGCGCGGTGAAGATCAGCAGGCTCGTCGTGAAGTCGAAGCGCAGGATGTAGCTCACAAGCCATGGCCCGGGAATGAACAGCGCGATCCCACCGGCAACCAGCGTTACGAAATACGTGGCCACCCGCCATTTCGATTGGCCCGCTGCGCGCGCTTCGCGCTGCTGGTAATAGCTCGTGACCCATAAATATTGCGCCGAGTGCAGGACGGCGAGGACTCCGCTGCTATATTGCGTCTGCGGGATCGTGTAGTTTGCGCGTAGTTCCAGGAGCGTGGGCAGCACGAACCAGAGAAACTGCGTAAAGGCGAGCATCACCGGGGCGGTCATCGCCTCCCAGCCGTTTTCCGCGATCAACCGCCGGAAACCCAACACCGTAAACAGCGCAAACGCCGCTCCCAGCGCTAGCCGCGCCCACAAAGTAAATTTCGCGGGCAGGCCGAGCGAGAGAATCAACGGCTCGCTCGAACCTCCGGTCTCGAAGCTCGCCAGCAGCATCAGATACGACACGACGAACGCCGTTCGAATCCATCGCCGCTCGCTCGCAGCGACCGCGGCGCCGCTCCTCCGCGCGAACATCATCAGCAAACCGTAGTTCTGGCCGGTGTAGTGCCACGGGCTCCAGCAAATGTAGAGAGTGAACACCCACGGCAGCAGCCGCGGCCAGGCGTGCAGAAGCACGCCGGTCAGCACCACCAGCAGCGTCACGTGCAGCGTCAGAATCTTGTATTTCTCGAAGTTCTCGCGCGTGTGATAGACGCGATAAACCGTCGCCATGAAGTGCGGATAATTGAAAACGATGGCGAGCGCATAGAACGCCACGGCCCAGCCGTGCGTATTGGAACGCGCGAGCCACGTGATCGCGAGCAGCGGGGCGGACCACGCGCCGCAGCCGACGACTAAGTCGATCCACGGCCGATACAGCCACGGCCCTGCGGGACTTTGTGCGGAATGCGCGGAAATCGTTTCGGCCCGGGCGCTCAAGCGGATTGCCTCACTCGAGCCAGTCTATCCCGGCCGCGATCTCCGCTCGCGCGAAGCACGCCAAAGCATGTTGAAAGTGTTAAGACCTTTTGCGACCGCAGAAGGAATCGATGGTCGGGGCGCGCGGATTTGAACCGCGGACCTCCTGCGCCCAAGGCAGGCGCGCTACCAGGCTGCGCTACGCCCCGACATGAAGTGCGTACTGATTATAAAACACTTCCCAACGTGAACGTCGGTCCATCAGTCCAATTTGGCCTTCAACTGTGCCAAAACTGTGCCAAATAGAATTCACTGAACCATCGCTGTGCCAGAATCCAAGGTCATTTCATTGGCCTGGCGGTTGATTTTCTCTAGAGCTTCTCTCTTCATCTGCAGCTTCATTTGCGAGTATCGTTTGAAGACTTGAGAGTCCCCTTGGCGAAGCAATTGTCTTGGAGATTGGGCCCAGATTGAATAACATATCGTATTACGAGATAATCTAGGGCGAAGGTCAATTCTGTATTTGAGTGCATCCAGCGTGGCTTGATTTTGGAGCCCGGAAGTGCGAGCACTGTACAGTTCACGATACCCGCCTTGCGGTAGAAGTCTTCCGGGCCGGCTCAGATACTTTGACCCGCATGCAGGTAAGGGGGGACGACATATGGTTATCGCCCAAACAAGTGTGTCCCGACAGTTCGGTTCCGGGCACAAGTCCATCGAGGGCACTCTCAGCAGACCCCTGCTCCGATTTGACCTGGTTGGCGAACTCGACCAACTGCACCAGGATGACTCATGGAAGCAGGCCTCTGGGCGAAGTTCCAAGACCCTCGTAAAGCATCCCGATCTCCGCATTGTTCTGATCGCCATGAAGGCAAACACTCGCATGCATGAGCACACGGCGGCGGCGAGAATCTCTGTGCACACTTTACGCGGTCACATCCGGCTCCATCTGCCACAGCAGGTGGTAGAACTCCCGTCTGGACACTTGCTCGCTCTCGATGAGTGCGTACCACACGACGTGGAGGCAGCCGAGGACAGCGCATTCCTGCTCACGCTGTCGTGGCCCCCAGAGACAAAGAAAGAGAAATCCAAGACAGCCCGGAAGAAGACGAACCGAAGTAAGCGGACATAGCCGGAATACAGGAGGAAACGCAATGGACATTCTAGAAACCGGCTATTTGATCCTCTGCAGCGCCTGCGGCAGTCGCTATGAGGTGACACTCAAACGGGAAGAAAACGCGCGTGAGGCGGGTGGAGCAGTGAAATTGCAATCGAAATAGACCTGGCGTGTAATGCGACGCAACGAAACAATCGCGGGTAGCGGAGGCGGCCAAAGATGAGTTCGCAACAGTCACAAGGTAAACGTGAAATGCCTGCCGGAGAAGTGGTCCGTTTAACAGAACTCGTCAATCACCAGGAAGGAGCCGTTGTCAGCCGGACCCTTCTCAACCGTGGTACCGGAACAGTCACTCTTTTTGCTTTCGATGAGGGGCAGGGTCTGAGTGAGCATACGGCACCTTTTGACGCCCTCGCACACTTGTTGGAGGGGAAGGCGGACATTGTAGTTTCGGGCAAGCCTTTACTGACGAACGCAGGCGAAGCAGTTCTTATGCCCGCACATCAACCTCATTCTCTGAAGGCTATCACTAAGTTCAAAATGCTCTTAACGATGATTCGCTCGTGACCCAAGCCGCGTTAACAGAGAAACGTCGAAACGGTGTTGGAAAGTAACCTTCTATATGATTGCGCCGATGAAGTAATCGTCCCCATGGAGTTGACATTATGATTTCATTCGATGCGGCGCACAGAGCTGTTCACTTTCCGCCCGATCGCCGATTTCGCATATGGATTCGACCGTCGATTCTGATCGGCATCGCTATCGCGATTGTCTGCGTAATTGCAGCCGCTTGGATCGAGGTCGCAGTAGCCGGAATGCCTCGTGTTCCGGCTGTTCCACAGATATATCCAAACAACTTCGCGGGGCCACACGGTTTTCCCGTATGGGTACGCTACTGTCACTTCTTCAATTTCCTGTTCGTGATGATGCTGATTCGGAGCGGGCTTTCGATCCTGATGGACCACCCTCGTCTCTATTTCAATGATGGCTGCACACCGGGTACTGAATGGATTCGGTTTACGCCATTGAAAGTCCCTCGCGACCGCATCTGGACCGCGAAAGATGACGCGCGATACATCTCGCCTCTCGTCGGCACGCCGGGCTACCGGCACACCATTGGCATTGCACGCGTGTGGCACTTTATCGATGTGCATGGCTTCATCCTTACCGGCATCGTTTTCATCGGCATGCTGTTCGACACTGAGCAGTGGCGGCGCATTGTGCCCACTTCGCCGCTGGTGCTTTTGCAAGCGTGGAACACCTGGGTCCACTACGCGACGTTTCATCTGCCCGCAGAGCCAAACGGGTTTTATGGCTATAACGCATTGCAACAGATCGCCTATTTCACGGTAGTTTTTGTGTTCGGCCCACTTGCAATTGCTACCGGGATAGCGATGTCTCCGGCCGTGGTCAACCGGTTTCCGTGGTACGCGCGACTATTCGGGGGGAGGCAATCAGCGCGTTCGATCCATTTTCTGACCATGTTCAGCTTCCTTGTATTCTTGATCGTTCACGTGACGCTGATCGTGATGACGGGATTCGCGCGAAATATGAACCACATTGTGATGGGCACCGACGATCTGAAGCCTATCGGGATGTACCTCGGGTTCGTGGGAATCAGCGTGGTCGTACTCTCATGGATCGTGGCGCATTACATTTCTTGGCATCATCCGCGTGGAGTGCAGCATGCTCTCAAGTCCGTGACCTATCCCATGCAGCTTCTTACGCTGAACCGGCTCCTGCCACAGCAGAACCATACGGAGAGTGAAATCTCTCCATACTTCTGGCCCAATGGAAAGATGCCTATCCGCGATGACTGGAAGCACCTCGCGGAAAACGGATTTGGCGATTTCCGGCTGAAGGTGGGAGGGCTCGTCAAAAATCCAGTCGAGCTTTCTCTCGCCGATCTGGAGCGGCTGGGTGAAGTCGAGCACATCACCATGCATCATTGCATCCAAGGCTGGAGCGGGATCGCCAAGTGGGGCGGGATTCCGATGCAGAAGCTCATTGATCTCGTCCAGCCAAAACCGGAAGCGAAGGTTGTGGCCTTCTTTTCCTTCGGTGAAGCTCTCTATGGCGGACCCTATTACGACACGCAAAGCCTCGAGAACGTTCGAAAGCCACAATGTCTGCTGGCTTCCCGGATGAACGGCCAGCACCTTCCGCAGATCTACGGAGCGCCCCTACGGCTGCGCGTTGAGAACCAGCTTGGCTACAAGATGGTCAAATGGATCGAACGCATCGAGTTCGTTGAATCGGAGAAATCATTGGGCAAAGGAGAAGGTGGCAAAAACGAAGACGACGAATATTTTGATCTGTTGCCCAACATCTGATGCGTAAACTCGATTCGACTGTTCAGCAGCGCGTAAGCACCGACCACATTCTCTCCTTGCTGCGGCGTCTCCGGTTGGATTGGCTGCTACAACACTTTCCACCGCGGCTGGTCAGGTCAATCTACGTGTTTGTGAATGGCTTCATTACCATCGCTGTGCTTGCTCTGCTGGCGCTTCTCAGCCGCAACCCATTTGTGTTTCCTTCTCTCGGACCAACAGCTTATCTACTATTCTTTTCTCCCCTCGGCAAAACCTCAAGTCCGCGAAATACTATTCTCGGCCACGCCGTCGGGCTTGTCTGTGGGTATTCGGCATTTGTTTTCACAGGGGCCGGAGCGCAACCCTTCGGGACCCATCAAGGAATATTCTGGCCACGAATCCTGGCAGCGGCTCTTTCCCTTTCGGTGACGGGCGCTTTGATGGTGCTCCTCGACGTTAGTCATCCGCCTGCGGGTGCCACTACCCTGATCGTTTCGCTCGGGATTATTTCGAAAGCGCAAGAGCTCGTGATCATCGAAGTCGCAGTATTCGTTCTCGTTGCCCAAGCTCTGGTGATCAATCGATTGGCCGGATTGCCGTACCCGTTGTGGAATACCGAGGCTTCGATTGAAAGGCCGGAGGACAGCACTGAGTAACCGACCTGTCTGGCTCGACGACAAAACAAAGTCCACCATGGATCGCGCTATCGCGCGGGAGCAGTCCCTGTCACGCCTGCTGATGACTTACATCGTGACGGGCGTGATCTTTATGCTTTTACCGGGCACATTCCTAGGCGTGTGGAATCTGATCAAGATCAGCAGTCGTGAAGCGGCGGAATCCATCTCCCCGGCCTGGATTCAAGCGCATGGCCATGCGCAACTATTCGGCTGGGTGGGCACCTTTATTTTGGGAATCGGTTTTTACTCGATTCCCAAACTGCGAAAGCTCAAGCCATTTGCCCTCTGGGAAGCGTGGATGTGTTGGGGACTTTGGACTATCGGAGTACTCATCCGCTGGCTCTCGAATATTTATCCGTGGCATTGGCGCGTTCTCTTGCCACTGTCAGCAGTGCTGGAGCTTGTTGCATTCATGATCTTCTTTCGGGCCGTTGCGAGCCATCGGCCTGCGGGAGGAACACCCAGACCCTGGGAACCATGGATCTTCGTCGTGATTGCAGCGACCATGGGTCTATTGACCTCTCTGCTGCTCAATCTTGGGGCTTGTATCCAGTTGGCCCTCAATGCAAGTTCGCCTGCATTCCCGCACGGATTTGACCAGCGCTATCTGATCGTTTCCACCTGGGGATTTCTCATACCAATGGTGTGGGGGTTTAGCTCCCGCTGGCTCACTGTATTCATGGGGCTGCGCCCACTGCGAAACTCTTTTCTCCTGGTGGCGCTGGGCTTGAATACTGCCGGTGTGGTCGCTGGTTTCATTGAGCATTTCGTTATCGCAGCGGCGTTTTTACTGGCAGGGTCGGCCACAGCGATTGCGGCAATCCGCTTTTTCGAACCGTCCTCAAAAGCAGCGAAAACCATAAACGTTCACCCGAGTTTTCCTGTGTTTATTCGCATGGCCTACGGATGGTTGCTGATTGCCGCGGCGCTCAGCCTTTGGGCATCGCTGATGAACGAAGCGCCTGGAGTCTGGGGGGCGTCACGCCACGCACTGACTGTTGGTTTAATTGCGGCGATGGTCTTTTGTGTCGGCCAAAGAGTTCTGCCGTCATTTTGTGGGATGCGCGTGTTGTGGAGCCCGAGACTGATGCTGCTAATGCTCATTCTATTGATGGCCGGCTGCACGCTGCGCGTCTCGGCGGAAATCCTGGCCTATCAGGATTACGCGAAATGGGCGTGGGACGTCCTGCCGATTTCCGCACTCATCGAACTAACGGCGGTCACGTTGTTTGCGATCAACCTGATTGCGACGTTCGCCCGCGCGCCGGTGGTTGCTCCATCTCCACTTACAATGACGACCGAGTAGTGGCTTACGAAACGAGTGGGGAACAAGGTCGAATCCGATCCCGCGTTCAACGTCTCTTCGCTCGTCCCCGCGCTGATTTCTTCAAGTGTTTTCGAGACCGCGACCTCAGAAGTCGAAGGGCGGAGCCTTTGTGAATCGCGATGTGATCGGTCTTGTCGCTCTTAATGAAATATTGCGGTTTGTCCTTCGTGGCGTGGTGGACGTAGCCTTTGAATCTCACGTCTGAAACAGCCTTCTGGAGGATGACGCCGCAAACGCGGCCCGCTTCCGAGTTCCATTCAACGTGGTCGCCGCGTTTGAAGGTTCGTGGCATTTGCACCTAGGGTATTTTGAGTGAAC
>Ga0335078_10019630_pt1 | contig 10049 bp, 6 predicted proteins | sample Lox_Sample_32_FD_206711 | JGI IMG/M metagenome (GOLD analysis project Ga0335078, IMG submission 206711) | Soil microbial communities from Loxahatchee National Wildlife Refuge, Florida, United States - Lox_Sample_3.2 | ecosystem: Environmental > Terrestrial > Soil > Wetlands | place: USA: Florida...
GATGGGCGGCGGGGGCGCTTCCACCGGAGTAGCCGGGGCGGGCGGCGCAGCCGGCGCGGCTGGGGGCTGCTGCGCATCGTTCGCTGCATTTTCGGCGGGCTGGATGGTTTCAAACGCTCTTCGTCCAGTATCCGGGCGGGCGTGAAGAGTGTGGGGCGGGCGTCCATGCAGTCAAACTCATTGTACGACTCCGCATGTTTGGAAGGAGAATTGTAGTGTCGTGTTACGCATGCGACTGCGCCACACCGCCGCGCTGATCCCGTTGGTGTTGCTGAACGCGTGCGCGCGCCGTACGGACCCGCTGCCCGGCTTCCCGCGGGTCTTCATATGGGCGTGGGAGCGCCCCGAAGACCTGCGCTGGCTGGATACGCGCGCCGTGGGGGTCGCGTTTCTGGCGCGCACGGTGTGTCCGCGAGAGGACGGCGTGTTGGTGCGTCCACGCATGCAGCCCCTGCTCGTGAAGCCTGGCGCCGTACTCATGGCGGTGGTCCGGGTGGAAACCGGCGGGCCCGTAGGGCGCCCCGCATCCGGCGCCGATGTGGGACGCACGGCCGGCGCCATAGCCGATGCCGCGGGCCTGCCGGGCGTACGCGCATTGCAGGTCGATTTCGACGCGGTGGCCTCCGAACGAGCCTTCTACCGCACGCTTCTGCTGGAGTTGCGGCGCCGCCTGCCCGCGCGCATGCCGCTCTCCATCACGGCGCTGGCGTCGTGGTGCGAGTCCGACGGCTGGATGGAGGGCCTGCCTGTGGCCGAGGCCGTGCCGATGCTGTTCCGCATGGGGCCGGATCGGTATTCCGCCGGCGCCGATTTCAGGAGCGGTCTGTGCCGCTCCAGTGTGGGCGTGTCCACGGACGAACAGCCCTCCCGCATTCCCTCGGGACGGCGTGTTTACATATTCAACCCGCGCGCATGGTCTCCGGAACACCTGCAAGCGGCGCTACGAAAGGTCGGCCAATGGCAAAGCGAATTCTGATTCTCTTCGGCATACTCGTCGCGGCGGGAGCGTTGCTCGGACCCGAAGATCTTTCGAGTTGCGGCCCGTTCCTGCCCGAGACTGTATTTACGGCCAAGGACCAGCCGCTCGATGAGGCGCGGTTTTTCGGCGGACAACTCGACATCCTGCAGCCTCACTACCGGCGCATCTATCTGATGGCGGCTTACCGCTATCTCGCCGGCGTTGGTCTCACCAGCGCCGACCAGGAAGCCCTACTGGCGAAGCCCGCCGCGCCGGATTATTTCTGGTTCGATCAGAATTCGCCGGCGATTCAGGCGTGGCTGCAAGCGCGCCTGCAAGTGGGGGCGCCACCGTTCGATCCCGGCGATCACGATCCAATCAAACGCCTCAAGATCCTGCTCGGCTATGTCGTTTTCCTGAATTGCGGAGACGACGCATTTCGCAATGCCACCACAACCCTGGCCGAACGGGCGAGTGCGGGAGCTTCGCAAGACGATCTGAGGGCCTGGGTGGCCGCGCAGGACCAGGTGTTCGCGAACTGTTCCGATCCCCAGCCGTGGCAGCCGCACCCCAAGCCGGCGGGGCCAGTCATTCCTGCGGCTCTGCCGGCCACGGCTGCTTCTTGGATGCAGCGGGACCGTGCCTACCAGATCGCCGCGGCGGAGTTCTACGCCGGCCAGTTCGATGCGGCATCGGCGGGTTTCCTGCGGATCGCTGACGATCGCTCCTCGCCGTGGCACGGCATCGCGCCTTACCTCGCCGCGCGAGCCTTGATCCGCAAGGCCACCATCGACGATCCCAACGCCGCTCCGGCTGCCCAGGAACAGTTGCGCAAGGTGTTGGCCGATCCGGAGGCCGCCGCCTGGCACGACAGCGCCCGCGGCATCGCGCGTTACCTGCGCGCGCGCACGGAGCCGGATCGGGTGCTGAGCGAACTGGCCCACACGGTCGAAACCGAGAAGACCGGGGTCGCCAGCGCGATGCAGGATTACCGCCTAATGCTCGACCGGTACGCGAATCGTAACCGGGATGTGCCGCGAAACGAAGACCTTACGGATTGGATCGCGGCCATGCAATACACCTCCGATAATCACGCGTTGGACAAATGGCGCGCCACGGGCTCGCTCGCGTGGTTAGTGGCCGCGCTGACGTACGCCGATAAACCGGAGCCGGACTTAATGGCGGCCGCCGCGCTGGTGGCCGCCGATTCACCCGCCTTCCCCACGGTTGAGTTTCACCGGCTGCGGCTCATGCCGCCCGCCGATGCGCGGCCCGGACTGGACGCGGCGCTTCGCCGCAAGATGCCGGTATCCTCGCGCAACCTGTTCCTGGCGGCGCGCATGCGCGTGTCGCGCAATTGGGACGATCTGCTGCGCTATGCGCCGCGTACCGTCACCAGCACGTTTGTCGAGGGTTGGAAGGCCGAATATCAGCCCGTGACGCAGCGCCAACTCTATTTCGACGATGACGCCGCTCGCATCCTCGATCGCCAGTCGCCGCTGGCGATGTTACGCCTGGCCGCGGTAAGCCGCAGCCTGCCTCCCAACTTGCAATTGCAGGTCGCGCGGGCCGTGTGGGTGCGGTCGATCCTGTTGCACGACGCCGGCACCGCTGCCGGGATCGCGCCGGTGATCGCATCGCTCGCGCCGCGGCTGAAGCCTTACGCCGATGGCTACCTGGCTGCGCCGGACGAGAAAGCGCGCGCATTCGCCGCGGCCTGGTGGATGTTGAACGATCCGGGAATGCGGCCGTCGATTGATTCGGGTGCAGGCCGTCTGACACCGCCACTGAAGATCGATCCTTTCCGCGGCAACTGGTGGTGCGCCGCCGATACGACGAAACAGCCGATGAACGCGCCGCTCGAATTACTCTACCAGGGCAGTTCTCCCGAGGCGCAATTTCTCACGGTGGCGCAGCGCGCCGCGGCGAAGCAGGAACGGGAACGGCTGGCCGCGGCCCCGGCTGCCCCTACCTTGCTGGCCAGGGAAGCCGTGACCTGGGTTGAAGCCCATCCGGACGATCCGCGCGCACCCGAGGCACTGCACCTAGCAGTGCGCGCCGGGCATTTCGCTTGTGCCGGCGACGCGGAAACGGACCGCTGGGTGAAACGTGCCTTCCAACTGCTGCACCTGCGCTACCCAAAGACAGAAGCGGCTCGCCGAACACCGTACTGGTTTAGCGCGGGCGCGCGCTAGACCGCCACTCCGGAAAGCGCGGCCAAGCACGATGTGATACTCTGAAATTTCTTCATGTGCCGGCTCGAGTGAGCGAAGCCTTCGTGCTCCGCAGTTACCCCTTCAAGGAAGCGGACCTCGTCGTCAGCTTTCTGACGCGCGACCAGGGGAAATTGCGCGGCGTGGCCAAGCGGGCGCGCCGTCCGAAGAGCGCGTTTGGCGCCGGATTGGAACGGCTCTCGCAAGTGCGCATGTCGTATTTCCAGCGCGAAACGAGGGAGCTGGTGAACCTGGATTCCTGCGAACTGCTGGTTTCCCAGTTCCGGTTGTTGTCGGATTACCGGGCGGCGGTGGCGCTGGATTATTTCGCGGAGGTTACGGATCAGTTACTGCCGCCGGCTGAACCGAACGACCGGTTCTTCCGCCTGCTGATGACGGTGCTGAAACAGATGCGCGCCCCCGAATCTACGGGCCCTGGGGGCGTGTGGTGTGCGGTAACGTACTTCAGCTTGTGGGCGGTGCGGCTTTCAGGTTTTCTGCCCGATCTGAACGTTTGCCTGGGTTGCGGCAGCCTGCTCGCCGATGGCGAGACGTGGGAGCGGGCGTTTTTCATTGGCGGCCGGGACGGGTTGTTGTGCGGCGAGTGCCGCCGGACGGCCGGCGCGGGCAGTTGGGAATTGACTATGGAATCGAGGGCGATAGCGGAACAGATGCTGCGCAAGCCGGTCGCGCAAGTCGGCCGGACAGGCTGGGCGCGCGAAACCTGCGCGGACCTGCGCCGCTTCCTGGTCCAGCAGATCGAGCGGCACATCGAGCGCAAGCTATTGACACCGCCGGTCCTCGAAGCGGAATAAGCAGCCGGATAGAGCATGGAGTCATTTCAAGAGATCATCTTCAAGCTGAAGGCCTATTGGGCCGAGCGCGGCTGCATTATTCAAGAGCCTTACGACGTGGAAGTGGGTGCGGGCACCATGTGCCCCGAGACTTTCCTGCGCGTGCTGGGGCCGCGGCACTACCGCGTGGCCTACGTCCAGCCCAGCCGCCGTCCGGCCGACGGACGCTATGGCGAAAACCCCAACCGGCTCTATAAGCATTCCCAATTGCAGGTGATTCTGAAACCCTCGCCCGCCGACGTGATCAAGCAGTATCTGGGCAGCCTGGAAGCGGTCGGCATCGACCTCCGGCAACACGATATCAAGTTCGAGGAAGACAACTGGGAAGCGCCCACGCTGGGCGCCTGGGGCATCGGCTGGCAAGTGATGCTGGACGGTTTGGAGATCACCCAGTTCACCTATTTTCAGCAGTGCGGCGGCATCGACCTGGATGTGGTGCCCGCCGAGCTGACCTACGGACTCGAACGCCTCACGGCCTTCCTGCAGGTGAAGGATAGCGTCTACGACATCGAGTGGGCGCCCGGCTTCAGCTACGGCGATGTGCGCCTGGCCGACGAACTGCAGTTTTCGGTTTACAACTTCGAGATGGCTGAAGTCGAGACGCTGTGGAAGCTGTTCGACCTGCACGAGGGCGCGGCGGCGCGACTGCTGGCGGCGTATCCGAAATACGCCGAGAAGACGCGCTTTCCGCTGCTGCCCGCGTACGACCACGTGCTGAAGTGCTCGAACCTTTTTAATACGCTCGATTCGCGCGGCGCAATCAGCGTGACGGAGCGGGTCGGCGTGATCCAGCGCGTGCGCAAGCTGGCGGTGGGCGTGGCGCAGGCCTGGGCCGATCAGCAGGGGGCGGCGCAATGAGCCTGCCTTTTCTGCTCGAAATCGGCACCGAAGAGATTCCGGATTGGATGATTCCGGGCGCGCTGGAGAGCCTGAAGAGCCAACTGGAAGGCTTGGGCATTGCCGCCCGCATGGATGCCACGCCGCGCCGGCTCACGGCTCGCGCGGAGAACCTTCCCGAGCGCCTTCCGGACACCGAAGAACGCGTCACGGGCCCGCGCAAGACCGCGCCGGAGAAGGCTGTCGAAGGTTTCGCGCGGAAGCAGAAAGTTGCCGTCGCCGATCTCTCAATCGAAGGCGAATACTACACCTATCTCCGCAAGACAGCGGGCCGGCACATGATCGACGTGCTTGCGGAGTCGCTGCCCGGAATCATTCTGAAGACCACATTCCCAAAGACCATGTACTGGACGGGCAAGGCCGGCCCCCGCTTCATCCGTCCCATCCGCTGGATCGTGGCACTGTTTGGCGCCGATGTTATTCCCTTCGAACTCGCCGGAGTGCACTCAAGCGACCTGACATTTGGCCACCGCCGTGGGGGGCGGGCTTCAGCCCGCGCGGGACTTCAGTCCCGCTTCGAAACCTACGAACAAACTCTCCGCGACAATTTCGTGATCCTCTCCGCCGCGGCCCGTCGCCAAAAAATTGAAGACGAAATCGCCGCGCTAGGCGTGCGCCTGAAACCCGACCCCGCGTTACTCGAAACGCTTGTCTACCTAACCGAGTACCCCACGCCCATCGTGGGCGAATTCGATCCGCAGTTCCTCGCGCTGCCCGAAGAAGTTCTCATCACCGTGATGCGCCACCACCAGAAATACTTCTCGGTGGAAGACGAGTCCGGCCGTCTCGCGCCTCGGTTCGTTGCCGTGATGAACACCAACGCCGATCCCGAAGGCCTGGTCCGCCGCGGCAACGAGCGCGTGCTGCGCGCCCGCTTCAACGATGCGCGTTTCTTCTGGCAAGCCGATCAGCGCAAGACCCTGGCGGACCGCGCTGCAGACCTCGCGCACGTAACCTTCCAGGCGAAGCTGGGGTCGTATCTGGAGAAGACGCAACGCGTGGTGACCCTGGTGAAGGAGCTTGGCGGCGACGAACACGCCCAGCGCGCGGCGCGCCTGGCCAAGGCCGATCTCACCACGGAACTGGTGAAGGAGTTCACGGAATTGCAGGGCGTAGTCGGCGGACTCTACGCGCGCGCGCAGGGCGAGCCGGAAGAAGTCTCGCAGGCCGTCTACGATCATTACAAACCGGAGAGCATGGAAGACTCGATCCCGCGCCACACGGCCGGCCGGCTGGTCTCCCTGGCCGATAAACTCGACACGTTGCGCGAATGTTTTCGGATAGGCATGGCGCCCACCGGCTCGCGCGATCCCTTCGCCTTGCGCCGCGCGGCGCAGGGCGTGGTCAAGATCATCGTCGAAGGCGGCATGTCCGTGCCCCTCGCCGGCTTGATCGGCGGCGACCCGCAACTGACGGAGTTTTTCGAAGAGCGCGTCAAGTTCTACTTCCGCGACGTGCGCGGCTATGCCTACGACGAAGTCAATGCCGCTATGGCCGCCGGTTGGAGCGACCTGCCGGAACTAGGGGGGCGCCTGCTTCGCCTCCAAACGATCCGGCCCACGCCCGATTTTGAGCCGCTGGCCGCCAGCTTCAAGCGCATCAAGAACATCCTGCGGCAAGCCGCGTTTTCGGGCGGCCCCTTTACTCCGGCCCTGCTCGAGCCCGGCCCGGAAAGCGAACTGTTTGATGAGATCAATCGGTCCGCCGGGCAACCAATTGAATCCGCGATTGGAGCGCTGCGGCCTAAAGTGGACCTGTTTTTCGACAAGGTGCTGGTGAACGCCCCCAACCCGGCCGTCAGGGCCAATCGCCTGGCGATGCTGCACAATTTGCTGGAACAGTTTCGAACGTTTGCCGATTTTTCGGAGATTGTTACGAAATCATAGGAGAAGATTATGAACAAACATGTGTACCAATTCGGCCCAGGCGGGGCCGATGGCGACGGAAAAATGAAAGATGTGCTCGGCGGCAAAGGCGCCGGGTTGGCCGAAATGTGCCGGGCGAATCTGCCGGTGCCGCCCGGCTTCACCATCTCGACGGAAGTCTGCAACATCTATTTCGAGAACAACTACCAGGTTCCCGACGAGATTCATAAGGAGATGCTGCAGGCGCTGGAGAAGCTCCAGAAGCAGATGGGGCAGACGCTGGGCGACACAGAAAACCCGCTGCTGGTCAGCGTGCGGTCGGGCGCAAAGTTTTCCATGCCGGGCATGATGGACACGGTCCTCAACCTGGGCTTGAACGACAAGACCGTGCTGGCGCTGGAACGTAAGAGCGGCAATCCGCGGTTTGCCTACGATTGCTACCGCCGCTTCATCCAGATGTTCGGCAACGTGGTGCTGGACATCGAAAAGCACGATTTCGACCATGTATTCGACGGCCGCAAGAAGAAGGTGAAGGCCCAGTTCGACACCGACCTGACCGCCGAGGACCTGAAGGCCGTCATCGTCGATTACAAGAAGCTGGTCGAAAAGAAAACGGGCAAACCGTTTCCGCAGGAAGCCATTGTGCAACTCGCCATGGCGCGCGACGCGGTGTTCCGCTCCTGGTTCAACGCCCGCGCCAAACATTACCGCAAGATGAACAACATTCCCGACAACCTGGGCACCGCGGTGAACGTGCAGGCCATGGTGTTCGGCAATATGGGCGACACTTCCGCGACCGGCGTCGGCTTTACCCGCAACCCGTCCACCGGCGAGAAGGTTTTCTACGGCGAGTACCTGGTGAACGCGCAGGGTGAAGATGTGGTGTCGGGCGTGCGCACGCCGCAGCCCATCTCGACATTGGAAGCGCTCATGCCCGAGGCCTTCCGCGAACTGCACCAGATCACCACCAGCCTGGAACAGCACTATCGCGACGTGCAGGATTTCGAGTTCACCATCCAGGACAAGAAACTCTACATGCTGCAGACGCGTAATGGCAAGCGCACCGGTCCGGCCGCCGTGCGCATCGCGGTGGACATGGTCAACGAGGGCCTGATCAGCAAGGAAGAAGCGGTCCTGCGCGTAGATCCGCAGCAACTCGATCAGCTTTTGCACCCGGTGCTCGATCCGGCTTCGAAGAAAGCGCTGGCCACTATCGCCAAGGGACTGCCGGCATCGCCGGGCGCCGCGGTGGGCCGCGTGGTTTTCACCGCCGATGAAGCCGTGAAACAGGCCACCGGCGGACCCGTGATCCTGGTGCGCGCCGAAACCGAGCCTAACGACATCCACGGCATGGAAGTGGCCAAGGGCATTCTCACATCGCGCGGCGGTATGACCAGTCACGCCGCTGTGGTTTGCCGCGGCATGGGCACCCCGTGCGTGGCCGGCGCGGGCGACATCGACGTCAGCGCGCAGCGCAAGGAAATGAGCGTGGCCGTGGACGGCAAGAAGATGACGCTTAAGGAAGGCGACTGGCTGTCGCTCGATGGTTCCACCGGAGAGGTCTTCGCCGGACAGGCCAACACCATCGATGCCGATCCCTCGTCCGGCATCATGGCGACATTCATGGGATGGGCGGATGTGTTCCGCGGCGGCTTCGCCGTGCGCGCCAATGCCGACATTCCGCGCGATGCCAAAGCGGCGCGCAAGTTCGGAGCCGAAGGCATCGGCCTGTGCCGCACTGAACATATGTTCTTCGCCGAGGATCGCATTGCGCATATGCAGGCCATGATCCTGGCGCAGGATGAAAAGAGCCGCCGCAAAGCGCTGGCCAAGCTGCTGCCGATGCAGCGCGCCGATTTCGCCGGCCTGTTCAAGGCTATGGACGGATTCCCGGTGCTCGTCCGCACGCTCGATCCGCCGCTGCACGAGTTCCTGCCCAAGCGCGAAGTGCTGATGGTCGATCTGGCCAAGCTGCCCGCCGCGGACCTCAAGGCCAAGAAGGAAATGGTCAGCCGCTACGAGCGCCTCGGCGCCACGGTGAAGGACCTGAAGAAGGTCCTGACCGGGCTGCTGGAGCGCGTGGAACAACTGCACGAGTTCAACCCCATGCTGGGCCTGCGCGGCTGCCGCCTGGGCATCATGTATCCGGAGATTACCGAAATGCAGGTGCGCGCCATCTTCGAAGCCGCCGTGCAGGTGGCCAAGAAGGGCGTGAAAGTGATTCCGGAGATCGAAATCCCTCTCATCGGCTCAGTGGAGGAGTTCGCCAATCAGAAGAAGATCGTGCTTCAGGTCGCCGACGAAGTGCTGGGCAAGGCCGGTCTGAAAGACTTTAAGTATAAGGTCGGCTGCATGATCGAGATACCACGCGCGGCACTTACTGCCGACTTAATCGCCAAGGAAGCCGATTTCTTCAGTTTCGGCACTAACGATCTGACTCAGACTACTATGGGACTCTCACGCGACGATTACACGAAGTTCCAGAAGGAGTATGAGACTGCCAAGATCTTCAAGCACGATCCGTTCGCGGTGCTCGACCAGCAAGGCGTAGGGAAACTGGTCGAGATGTGCGTGAAGCTCGGCCGCCAGAGCCATCCGGGCCTTGATATAGGCATCTGCGGCGAGCACGGCGGCGAGCCCAGTTCGGTGCAGTTCTGCTATCGAGTGGGACTGAGCTACGTATCCTGCTCGCCCTATCGCGTGCCCATCGCCCGCCTGGCGGCGGCACAGGCGGCCATTTCCGGCGATAAGTCGGAAACCATGCGTACAGCGTAACCTGTGGGACAGGCCTCCTGGCCTGTCCCTTTCAGCCCGCGTCCTATACTATCCTGCGGGGCTTCCGCCGCGTGGCCGGAAGAAACCGGATCTCGATCCGTTTGCCAATCGCCTCACAGCGCCAGTTTGGCCAAAAAGTTGGTACTGCGGAAGCCGGTCTGGCGCTGGCGGCTTTCTGGTGGAGCCGGCGCCTTCTTTAATCGCGTCCGGCACGGCCGCATTCACGCGCTCTCGTCAAGGACCGGTTGGTCCAGCTCCTCCAGTAGTTCCCGCGCTTCCGCCTCCCGGTCGCTGGGGACCTGCACCCGGACCCACTTACGCAGGAATCCGTCCACGTCGGTGACCAGCGTGGTGATTTGGCCCAGCACGAAGAATGGAATTCCCGCGTCCTCCAGCAGTCCCTTCGCCATGGCCAGACGGATGCCATCGTTGGTCTCCAGCACCACCACCAGGCCGATCGACGGGTCGAACCGGCTCGGTGGTTCTG
>Ga0335078_10019631_pt1 | contig 10049 bp, 10 predicted proteins | sample Lox_Sample_32_FD_206711 | JGI IMG/M metagenome (GOLD analysis project Ga0335078, IMG submission 206711) | Soil microbial communities from Loxahatchee National Wildlife Refuge, Florida, United States - Lox_Sample_3.2 | ecosystem: Environmental > Terrestrial > Soil > Wetlands | place: USA...
AGACGGGAAGCGCGTTCGTCGTCAACGCCCTCATCGAGGCCGACTGCGTCGAGCTGCTCGCCGGGAAGCCGGAGCCGGTGGACGTACCCCGCGACGACGGCAGCATGCAACGCATCTACCGATGCCCGAGCTGCCGTATCGCGCTCTACAGCCGGTACACGAGCCCGAAGATCCTCTTCGTCCGCGCGGGGACGCTCGACGAGCCGCGACACGTGACGCCCGACGTCCACATCTTCACACGCTCGAAGGTCGACTGGATCGAGATCCCCGCATCGGCTCCGTCCTTCAAGGAGTTCTACGAGACGGCCGAGGTCTGGCCGGCCGCGAGCCTCGAGCGCCTCGAGGCGCTCAGGCGCTCCGCCTGACGGCGGAGGCTCCGGTGACGAGGCGCTCGCGGTCGAAGATCCGCGAGACGATCCGCCACAGGATGCCGTCGGCGACGAGCAGGGCGAGCGCGAGCCCGATGGCGAGCGGCACGCTCGGCTTGATCACCTGGAACGTGATGAGGGAGGTGAAGCCGAGCAGCGGCAGGCTGGCGACGGTGGCGAGCTGCTGCGCGACGCGCACGTCGCTCGCGCGGGTGGAGATGCCGATTCCGACCCAGATCGCCCAGAGGGCGAGCAGCGGGGCGAAGAGGAGCTGGGCCAGCATCTCGGGCGGGTGGAAGATGACGCTCCTGACGACGTGGGCGGCCCCGAAGCGCACGGCGACCAAGACGATGCCGTAGATGGCGTACGCGATGCCGATCGACGGCATGAACGCGGCGATCGCCTTCCCGAGCAGGAGCTCGGAGGCGCGGACCGGAGTGGTGAGGACGGGCTCGAGCGTGCCCTGCTCGCGCTCGCCGACGACCGAGTAGGCGGCGATCACCGGCGGGAGCACGATCGGGACGATCAGCATCAGCAGCGAGATCGTGCCGACGGCCGCTTTCACCTGCGTGCCCGATGCGGAGTCGGGGATCCTGAAGATGGTCAGCATCGGCGTGATGAGGAACACCACCGGCAGCACGCCCATCGTCACGACGACGAAGCGGTTGCGCCGGAACTCGCGCACCTCCTTGCGCACGACGGCGACGATGCGCTCGCGGCTCACCTGCGCGCCTCCACGTCGTCGTCGATGAGCTCGAGGTAGACCTCCTCGAGCGAGTGCCGCTCCTCGCCGAGCGAGAGGATGTCGGAACCCGCGCCCACGAGCGCGCGTGCGACGGCAGGGGCGGCGACGGCGGCGTCGGACACCGCGAGCTCGTACACGCCGTCGCGGTTGCTGCTCCAGCTGTCGACGCCCGGGACGCCCGTGAGCAGCTGCTCGGGTGCAGGAAGCGGTGCACGCGTGCGCACGATGAGCGTCTTCGTGAACAGCCGGTCTCGCAGCTCGTCCGGCCGACCGATCGAACGCAGGCTCGTGTTGAGAATGGCGACGCGGTCGCAGAGCCGCTCGGCCTCCTCGAGGCGGTGGGTGGTGAGGAAGACCGTGACGCCGCGCTCGCGGAGCCGATCGATGAGCTCGTGGACCTCGCGTGTCGCCACCGGGTCGAGCCCGGACGTCGGCTCGTCGAGGAAGACGATCGCCGGGTCGTTGAGCAGGGCGCGCGCGAGCCCGACGCGCTGCCGCAGCCCCTTCGAGAGGCTTCCGCACGGATCGTTCGCGCGCGCGCCGAGATTCACCGAGTCGAGCGCCTCGCCGATCCGCTCGTGCATGTTCTGGACGCCGTACAGGCCGGCGAAGAACTCGAGGTTCTCGGCCACGGTCAGGCGGAGGTACAGGCCCGGCGCCTCGGGCATGATCGCGATGCGCTGACGGATCGCGACGCCGTTCCCCGGTTCCAGCGGGATGCCGGCGACGACCGCCGAGCCCGACGTCGGCGCGACGAGCGTGCCGAGCGTGCGCACGGTGGTCGTCTTCCCGGCGCCGTTCGGGCCGAGGAATCCGAACACCTCGCCGCCTGCGATCGTGAACGAGACGTCGTCGACCGCGACGCGGTCGCCGAACCGCTTCGTCAGGTGCTCGACGACGAGCGCGGGAGGGCCGGAAGGGGCGCGCCGCTCGACCCTGGGGGCCGGTCTCGCCCGAGGCGGGATGCGCTCGTCCTCGCGCACCTCGATCGGGGCCGCGGGCTCCGGGGCCTCCGCCTCGGCGCCACCGGCGAGCCTGGCCACGATCGCGTATGCGACGAGGATGACGATCGCGATCGGGAAGCGGGACGACGAGCCGCGCATCCCGGCGAGGACGCCGATCGCGCCTCCGACAGCGAGGACGGTGAGAAGCCACCCCTGCCAGGTGACCGGGCGCGAGCCGAAGCCGACGCGCCGGCGCCGGAACCATCTCGGGAGTTGCATCGGCCTCCGACTGTAGCGACGGCTCAGGATCCGTAGCGACGGCTCAGGGTCGCACGATCGCGTGTACGCGGGCGCCCGTGAGCCGGACGAGCTCGCGCGGGTCGAGCTCGATCTGGAGGCCTCGGCGGCCCGCGCTGACGTACACCGTCGCGTGATCGAGCGCGGAGACGTCGACGTGCGTCGGCAGCCGGCGCCGCTGCCCGAGCGGGCTGATGCCGCCGCTCACGTACCCGGTCGCCCGCTCGGCGTGCGTCCTGTCGGCCATCTCGACTCGCTTGCCGAGCGCCTTCAGGTCGAGTTGCGCCGCGACCGGGACGCACGCGACCGCGAGCGCGCCGTCGACCGAGACGACAAGCGTCTTGAAGACACGCGCCGGCTCGACGCCGAGCTTCTCGGCCGCCTCGAGGCCGTACGAGTCCGCATCCTCGTGGTGGTCGTACTCGTGCAGCGCGAATTCGATCCTCTCCTTCTCGGCGGCGGCGATGGCGGGAGTGCGGGCCACGGGATATGTGTAGCGTCTCGCCCATGGGCGACGAGAGCGCGAGCGACAAGATGTCGGAGCACGTCCCGCCTGCCGGCGCCGAGACGAGCGGTCGCTGGAGGGACCTCGAGTACACCGCGAGCGCGGGCTGGATCGTCCTCCGCAAGAAGGAGAAGCCGTCAGCGGAGATCTTCTCGGTGTCGTACGTCGCGGCAGGCCCCGACGACGGGCGGCCGGTCACGTTCGTCTTCAACGGCGGCCCGGGCGCCTCGTCCGCATACCTCCACCTCGGCGCCGTCGGACCGCGGCGCGTGGCGTTCCCGCCCGACGGGACGCTCCCGACGATGCCGCCGCAGCTCGTGCAGAACGACGAGTCGTGGCTCGGCTTCACCGACCTCGTGTTCGTCGACCCGGTCGGCACCGGCTTCAGCCGCGTCATCGACGACGACGCGAAGAAGGACGGCGCCGACAAGAAGGACGAGGAGCGCGACCCGAAGGAGTACTTCGGGTACAAGCGCGACCTCGAGTCGCTCTGCGAGTTTATGAGCCGCTGGCTCTCGAGCCACGACCGCTGGTCGTCGCCCGTGCTCATCGCGGGAGAGAGCTACGGCGGCTACCGCGTCGGCCGTCTCGTCCGCATGCTGCAGGAGACCGCCGGCATCGGCCTCAACGGTGCGATCCTCATCTCGCCGGCGCTCGAGTTCGGCCCGCTCGCACCGACCGACTACGACGTGCTCGGCTGGATCGACCTGCTGCCGACGATGGCGCTCGCCGCGGTGCACCACGGCCGCTCGCGCGTGTTCGTGCGCGGGACGCCGATCGAGGACGTCGCCGCCGAGGCGGAGGCGTTCGCCACCGGCGACTACACCGCCTTCCTCACCCGCGGCGCGTCGATGCCGACCGAGGAGCGCGATCGCATCCTCGGCAGGCTCGCCGATTTCGTCGGCCTTCCTGCCGATATGGTCGCGCGCGCGGAGGGTCGCATCACCATCGGCGTGTTCACGCGCGAGCTTCTCCGCGACGAGCGCAAGGTCGTCGGCCTGTACGACACGACCATCACCGTCACCGACCCGTTCCCCGACCGCGAGTCGTTCGCCGGCCCGGATCCGACGCTCGCCGGCATCAGCCCGGCGTACACGATGGGGATCAACCGCCAGCTCCGCACGGAGATCGGCGTCGAGACCGACCGCGAGTACGAGCTGCTCAGTCGCGAGGTGAACGAGGCCTGGCGCAACGACGCGCCGCAGCACTTCTTCCTTCCGCCTGTAGGCGCGACCGACGACTTCCGCTACGGCATGGCGCTCAACCCGCACATGAAGGCGTTCATCACGCACGGGCGCTACGACCTCGTCACGCCGTATTACGTCAGCGACCGGCTGCGCAACCTCATGCGCCTCGACCCCGACATGGCGAACCGGCTCACCGTCCGGCACTTCGGCGGCGGTCACATGTTCTACGCGTGGGAGGCGAGCCGCCGGGACTTCACCGCCGCGATCGCCGCCTTCGTCGCCGGCGCCTCCTAGGGCAGGACCTGCGGCGGCTGCGCCGAACACCGTCGAGCAGCGGTGTCATCGGTCGCGACCCCCCTGCTCGCGCTCGTCTTCGTCGCCGGGGCGGCGGTGACGTGGGTCGCCGGGATCGCCCTCTCGAAGACGACGGATGCGCTCGACGTCCGCCTCGGGCTCGGCGAGGAGCTCGGCGGCCTCCTCCTGCTCGCGGTCGCCGGCAGCCTGCCCGAGATCGCCATCACCGTCTCGGCCGCTGCGAGTAACAACCTCCCCCTCGCTGCCGGCAACCTCATCGGCGGGATAGCGGTGCAGACGATGGTGCTCGTCCTCTGCGACGTCGCCGTCGGGCCGCAGCGCCCGTTGACGTTTCTCGTCGGTGCGCTCACCCCGGTGCTCGAGGGGATGCTCGTGGTGCTGGTCGTCTCCGGCGTGCTTATGGGCTCGCTCCTGAAGCCGTCGACGGCGATCGGCGGAGTCGTCAGCCCGGCCTCGATCGCGATCCTCGTCGTCTGGATCTTCGGCGTGTACGTCATCAACAGGATCCGCAAGAGTCCGCGCTGGCAGGTCGAGATGCCCGGCAGCAGTCGCGGCCGGCGCACCCGGCGCGAAGCGCACCCCGAGCAGCCGCACCCTTTCGCCGGCTCCTCGACCGCCCGCGTCGCGACGTTCTTCGGGCTCGCATGCGCGGCGACCCTCGTCGCCGGCGTGCTGCTCGAGGTCGCAGGCAACACGCTCGCGAATCGTGCGCATATCAACGGCGTCATCTTCGGCGCGACCGTGCTCGCGACTGCGAGCGCGCTGCCGGAGATCAGCTCCGGCCTCGCCGCTGTGAAGCTCGGCGACCACGCGCTCGCGATCGGCGACATCTTCGGCGGCAACTCGTTCCAGGTGGTGCTGTTCCTCGTCGCCGATCTCATCGCCGGCACGCCCGTGCTTCCGACCGCGGGCCGGTTGAACAGCTGGCTCGCGTCGCTCGGCGTTGCGCTGACCGCGGTCTACGCGATCGGCGTCGTCGGCCGACCGGAGCGATGCCACGCCCGGCTCGGGCCGGATTCGATCCTCTGCATCGCCGTGTTCGGGCTCGGCGTCGCCGGTATGTTCGTCCTGCCGCACTGACGCCGTAACTCCTTCGCCGGTTCGAGCGTTGAACGCTCAGACCGCGAAAGGAGGTGAGCTGAACGTGTTGCTGCTCGTTGCCCTTGCGATTCTCGCGATCATCGCCTTTGGAGTCGGATTCACGATCCACTGGCTGTTCGTCGTCGCTGCGGTAGTCGCGCTCATCTGGCTGATCAGCCTGTTCGCAGGCGCCGCCGGTGGACGCAGCCGTGGCGCCTGGTGGTAGCCGGCAGGCTCACCTCCTGAGCGCGGGGCCCGGCGGAGCCGGGCCCCGCGCTACCGCTCCGGCGACGGATCGGCGACGATGCGTCAGTCCGGGAGGAGCGGCACCGCCATCCCGAGCGAGCGGCCGAGCAGCACCGCCCGGGTGATCGCGCCCGTGCCGAACCGCTCGCGTACGAGGTCGAGCACCGCGTCGAGCGCGTCGTCGTCGTGCGGCTCGATCGGCAGCGCGAGCTGCCGTGCGCGGCCGTCGTCGAGGTTGGCGACCGAGATGCCGACGAGCGTGACTCCGCGCACGTCGAGCATCGGTCGCGCGTCGAGGAGCAGGGCTCGCGCCGCTGCGAGCACGCGCTCGGTGCGCGCAGTGGCGTGGGGGAGGGTGCGGGAGCGCGTCGCGCGCGAGTAGTCGTCGAAGCGAAGGCGCAGAACGACCGTGCGGCCGGAGCGGCCGGCGGTGCGCATCCGGCGCGTCACGCGGTCGACGAGCGTGACGAGGTCGGCGTCGACCGTGTCGTACGTCCACCCGTGTCGGCCGCGGGCGCGCTGTGAGCCGATCGACCGGCGCCGGCGTGCGGCCCGCACCGGCCGCGGGTCGAGATTGTGGGCGAGTGCATGCAGGTGCCGTCCCGACGCCGGTCCGAGCATCGACACGAGCACCGACTCGGGCAGCATCGCCACCTGACGCACGGTGGTGATGCCGCGGTCGCGCAGCTTTCGCGACGTCACCGGGCCGACGCCCCACAGCCGCTCGACCGGAAGCGGGTGGAGGAAGGCAAGCTCGTCGTCGGGCGGGACGACGAGCAGGCCGTTCGGCTTGGCGACCGCGCTGGCGACCTTCGCGAGGAACTTCGTGCGCGCGACGCCGACGGTGATCGGAAGGCCGACGCGCTCGCGCACCTCGCGGCGCAGGCGCCGTGCGATCTCCATCGGGGATCCGACGCTTCGTTCCATGCCGCTCACGTCGAGGAACGCCTCGTCGATCGAGAGCCCTTCGACGACGGGGGCGACGTGCTCGAACACGTGGAACACCGCCTTGCTCGCGTCCGAGTACGCCGACATTCGCGGCCGGACGACGACGGCCTGCGGGCACAGGCCGCGGGCCCGCTTCTCGCCCATCGCCGTGCGGACGCCGAACGCCTTCGCCTCGTAGCTTGCGGCGAGGACGACCCCCATCCCGACGATCACCGGCCGCCCGCGCAGGCGTGGATCATCCCGCTGCTCGACGGAGGCGAGGAACGAGTCCAGGTCGGCGTGGAGGATGGAAGCCTGCACGAACACATGTTCGCATACCGACACCGGCTGCGCACCGAAGGCCGGTACTTGGTACTCGCACGAGAGTGTCACGGGGGGCGCCGCCAGGAATCGAGGGTCGTGTGGCTCCCGGCACGCCTTCGTGCAGGTACCAGGTACCGGCCTCTCGAAGGACGAGCCTGTCGCGATAGGGGCGCGCCCCGATGATCGCCGGGGGCCGCGGCGCGAGCCTCGCGGCATGAGGGTCGTGCTGGCCGCCCTCGCCGCTTGGTCGTCGGTTCCGATCGCGGGCGTCTGGTCGACGGCGATCGCGGGAGCGCCGAGCGCGCAGTTCAACGGCGTATGGAAGCTCCACGTCTCCGCGAGCGGCACGTACGTCATCACGAAGGGGGCGCAGCGGCTCGTCGTCGGCAAGGCGACGTTCAAGGGCGGGACGGTCACCTTCCACGACCTGAGCGGCCCCGCCTCGTGCATCGGCCGGCAGGCGGTCGGCTCGTATCGCTGGGCGCTCTCCGGGACGACCGTCCGCTTCGTGCCCGTGAAGGAGCCGTGCGCCGGGCGCAAGCTCGTGCTCGCACGCGTGTTCCGCTCCCCACGCCCGTCGAGCTAGCGGCGGCCTGACGTGAAAGCGGCCGGGCTGCAGCCGCACCGCCCGGCGGCGGCGTCCGGCAGCGGCCCTGTCACGGATGATGCGCGGTTGCGGCGCGCGGCCTCGTCCTCGGTCGCGCCGATAGCTGCTCTCATCGGAGCTTCCCGAGCACCATTCCGCCAAGGCCTCGTGGCCGAGCGCGCCGGCTCGGATTGCGGTTCGATATCCGTGTGCGCGTGCGGACACAGGTGGGGATCGTGGGCGCAGGCCCCGCCGGGCTCACGCTCGCGCGCCTGCTCGAGCTGGCCGGCGTCGAGACGGTCGTGCTCGAGAACCGCACGCGCGAGTACTGCGAGCGCCGCATCCGGGCGGGCGTGCTCGAGCAGCGGACGGCGGACCTGTTGCGCGAGATCGGCGTGGGCGTGCGGATGGACAGAGAGGGGATCGTCCACCACGGCATCCACCTCCAGTTCGACGGCGAGCGCCATCACGTCCCGTTGAGCGAGCTCGCCGGCGGCCGCACGATCGTCATCTACGGGCAGACCGAAGTGGTGAAGGACCTCATCGCAGCGCGGATCGAGAGCGGGCTGCCGCTCCACTTCGAATGCGAGGTGGAGAGCGTCGACCCCGAGCGCGGGATCATCCGGCATTCGGGAGGCGAGGTCGAGTGCGAGGTGATCGCCGGCTGCGACGGCTTCCACGGCGTCTGCCGCGACGCGATCCCTGCCGGCGTCCTTCGCACGTTCGCGCGCGAGTACCCCTTCGGCTGGCTCGGCATCCTCGCCAAGGTCGCGCCCTCGATGGACGAGCTCGTCTACACGCACCACGAGCGCGGCTTCGCGCTCCTGTCGCTCCGCTCGCCGCGGCTCTCGCGGTACTACCTCCAGGTCTCGCACGACGAGGACGTCGCCGAATGGCACGACGAGCGCATCTGGGACGAGCTTCAGCTCCGCACCGCGCTCGACGGATGGACGCTGCACGAGGGGCCCATCGTCGAGAAGGCCGTGACCGGCATGCGGAGCTTCGTCGCCGAGCCGATGCAAAGCGGCCGGCTCCATCTCGCCGGCGACGCGGCACACATCGTTCCGCCGACGGGCGCGAAGGGGCTCAACCTCGCGATCGCCGACGTGCGCGTGCTCGCGGAGGCGATCGTCGACGGCGGCCTCGAGCACTACTCCCAGCACTGCCTGCGCCGCGTCTGGCGCGCGGAGCATTTTTCGTACTGGATGACGACCATGCTGCACCGGCTCCCGGGGGATGACCCGTTCGACGTGCAGCTCCAGCTCTCACAGCTCCGCTACACGACGACGTCGCAGGCTGCGGCGCGCAGCCTCGCCGAGAACTACGTCGGGCTCGACGTGGTCTAGCGAAGACCGCTGCGCGTGGCGACGACGTCGCCCGTCTGCGCCGGCAGCGTCACCGCCTTCCCGCCCACGCGGGCGTCGAGGTTCCAGGGCGCGCCGAGGCGGATGTACAGCGTCTTCCCGAGACCGAAGCTCACGCGTTCGCCCTGCTGAAGCGTCTGCTCGTACACGGCCGGCCCGGAGGCGCTCCCGACGCGGACGGAGATCCAGCAGCTGCCGCGCGAAGCGACGAGCACGAGCGAGACGGGGCGGGCAGGCGGCGTCGGCGGCTTCGGAGCGTGGTGGTGGTGGACGCCGCGGGTCGCCTGCGTTCCCGCGACGCCGGTTGTCGTCGCCGGAGGCGTCGCGGTGTGAGGGCCTCCGCCGCGGTCGAGCGCCCAGATGCCGGCGCCGACGAGCACGAGCGCGCCTGCGGCCGCGATCCAGGCCGGGCGAAGGCGCCGCCGCGGGGATACGCGCCGGATCTCGGCGATGGGCTCGGGCTCGCGCGGCGCGAAGCGCTCGTCGTACTCTCGCGCGAACGCGGAGCCGTCGAGGCCGAGGAACTCGGCGTACTCGCGAAGGAAGCTGCGGCGGTACATGCCGGGCGGCAGCAGGTCGAAGTCCTCGTCCTCGAGCGCGCGGAGGTGGTGGGCACGGATGCGCGTCTCGCGCTCGACCTCCACGAGCTCGAGTCGCCGCCGGATGCGCTCCTCACGCAGACTGTCGCCGATCTGGAACATCGCTGCCGACCCCGCGGCCATTGTTGCGGATGCGCCGGACCTCTGCGCACGTTCCCGCTCTCATCGAGTCCTTAGGCGTGTAGCGTCGAATTGCACTCCCATGCGTCTCGACGCCCCAGGCACACGGCGACTGACCCGGGCCCGCTTCCTCGCGGTGGCCGCCGCCGGCGCGGCCGCCCTCGCCGTACCCGGCGCGCTTCCGGATGCGGCCTGGGCGGACGACGACCAGCTGTGGCACTTCGTGACACGTCCGGACCTGACCCCGCCGCTCGTGGACGTGTCCACCGCGCTGCCGACCGCGGCGCCGGGGTACGTGTTCCTCGCGCCCGCGTCGGGGCCGTCGCAGTTCGGGCCGCTCGTCGTCGACGACGCGGGCGAGCCCGTCTGGTTCCACCCGCTGCCGCTGTACGCGGGCAAGAGCGCACACGACTTCCGCGTCCAGACGTACGACGCCCGGCCG
>Ga0335078_10019632_pt1 | contig 10049 bp, 5 predicted proteins | sample Lox_Sample_32_FD_206711 | JGI IMG/M metagenome (GOLD analysis project Ga0335078, IMG submission 206711) | Soil microbial communities from Loxahatchee National Wildlife Refuge, Florida, United States - Lox_Sample_3.2 | ecosystem: Environmental > Terrestrial > Soil > Wetlands | place: USA: Florida...
CACAACATTACTCCGTCGGCAGCGGCGATCACAGCATGGATCGCGGGCTCGAGCGCGCGCGCATGGCTGCGGCGCTGAATCTGCCGTTCAATCCCGAGCTGGGGCTTTTCAATATTTATGGCGACGTGCGCTGCCAGCCGGCGCCTGATTTCACGGATTACCCTGAAATTCATCTGCCGGGCGCATGGAACACGCTGACGCTCGCGCAAATGGTTCCCGCGTTGCGTGCGTATGGCGCGGCGGCCGCTAAGCAAATTCTGGAAACCGGCGCGAAGGTGCGCCTATGGGATGTCGGCAACGAAACGGAGTTTGGTTTTGCGGGCGTGGCGATTCAGCCCATGCCCGGCGCGTGCAATGACACCGCCGGCGGCACGAATTGGTATAAGCCACCGGACGCGATTGACGCTGCGATTGGCAAAATGACGGCGCAAAAGCTGCTGCGCATGTCTACTGACGAGCGCCTCGCGTGGCTGCGCACGCATCTGTGGCCGCACGAAGCGAAAATGTTTACCGCTGTCGCGGACGGGATTCGCAGCGTGCATCCGCAAGCGCGATTCAGCACACACGTGAGCGTCGAATCTTCAATGATTCCAGCGCAGACCGTGGCATTTTTCGCGGCGATGCGCGAAGGCGGTTTCGACGCGGCCGAATGTGGCGCTTCGTTCTATCCCACTTCGTCGAACAGTCCGTCCGACCGCATGCAGGCGATCAAAGACACGGCGACCGCGGTGCAGCGCGAATTGCAGCGGCCGCTGTTTATCGCGGAGTACGGCTATCCCGCGGCGGAGATGACCATTGTTTTTAAATGGAATGAAGCGGCGAAGGGCTACCCAATTTCACCTGTTGGCCAGCATGATTTTCTGCGCGACCTGACGGCATGGGGAGCGCAGACGCGCGCGATTTCTGGGATTCGTCCGTGGGCGCCGGATCTGGCCGCGCCAGGATGGGGGCCGATGTCTTTCTTTACGCACACGCAAGGACAAGGAAGAATTTTGAGCGCGCGGCCAGCGCTGGATGCGATCGCGGAAGGATTGCGCTAAAAGCGGGACCGCCGCAGCGACACAGAGGGCACAGAGCCGCCGGGCAAGCGCAGGCTGATGTCTGTGCTATTAAAAGCGAAGCCGTCTATCGAGTGGCGAGAATCGAATCCGGGGCGACGGAAGATAGTGAGCGTTGCGTGAAATGCTTATCCAGCAATTCATCGAGCTCCTGCGGACGAATCGGCTTGGAAAGATATCCGTCCATGCCGGCGGCCAGGCATCGCTCGCGATCGCCCTTGAGGGCGTGCGCCGTCAAGGCGATGATCGGCAGGCGGGTTCCGTCGAGCTTCTCTTTCTTTCTGATTGCCGCGGTGGCCTCGAATCCATCCATTTCAGGCATCTGCAAATCCATCAGAACGAGATCGAAGTTTTCTTTTTCCATCGCGCCCACCGCTTCCAGCCCGTTGCCGGCAATCGTGACGCGGTGTCCGCGCTTTTCGAGCAGGCGCGTAATCACTCTCTGGTTCACCTGATTATCTTCGGCGACCAAAATGTTCCTGGACCCGGCCGGCGGTTCCGGGGCAGACACCGCATTGCGCGCGACTTTATCGCGTGCAACGGAAGGCGCAGCGGATTTCCGATCGCGGTTTCCGAGCGCTCGCGCAATGGCCGCGCGCAATTCGGATCGTCGAACCGGCTTCAGTAAATACGCCGCCAGGCCAAGCTCCTGGCAGCGCGCCGCCTCGCCGCGACGCCCGGCCGAGGTGAGCACGATGACCGTGGCCTCGGAAAGCACCGGGTCCTGGCGAATGCGCTCAATCAAACCGAAGCCATCCATGCCGGGCATGTGCATATCCACCAAGATCAGTCCGTAAGGCGCCTTTGCTTCGTGCGCGGCGGACATCGCAGTCAACGCGCGTGCTCCGCCGTCCACCGAATCCGACTTCATTTCCCAAAGTTTGAGCATGCCTTCCAGGATTCGGCGGTTGGTGCGATTGTCGTCCACCACCAGCACCTTCACACCGCGCAACTCTTCAGGAAGAGCAACCGGGCCGGCTTCGATGGCGCTTACCTCAGACATTCGGAGCGGAATCGTGAAATGGAATTGAGTGCCGCGTCCCACTTCGCTCTGCAGCCAGATCTTTCCGCCCATCATGGTCACCAGGCGGGACGAAATCGTCAGCCCAAGCCCTGTGCCGCCGTATTTTCGCGTAGTGGAGGCGTCCGCCTGGGTGAAGGGATCAAAAATGGATGTTTGTTTTTCGGCTGGAATTCCGACGCCGGTATCGGACACTGCGAAATGAAACAGGCGCGTGTCGCCAGAGCCAGCTTCGATGGCGACCTCCAAAGCCACTTCGCCATCGTGCGTGAATTTGATCGCGTTACCCAATAAATTCACAATGACCTGCCGCAGTCTGCAGGGATCGCCCTTGACGATGTCCGGTACATCCGGAGCGATTTCGCAAAGGAGTTCCAGTCCCTTTTCATCCGCGCGCAGTGCGAGTGTTTCGAGAATTCCCTCCAAGGAATCGCGCAGGTTGAAGTCCACCACTTCCAGATCGACTTTTCCGACTTCGATTTTGGAAAAATCCAGAACATCGTTAATCACACTCAGCAAAGAGTCCGCGCACAACTTCACGGTTCTGAGGCATTCTCCCTGCTCCTGCGTGAGTTCGGTATCGAGCGCAAGATCCGTCATGCCAATGATGCCGTTCAGAGGCGTGCGGATTTCGTGGCTCATATTTGCCAGGAATTCGCTCTTGGCGCGGTTCGCAGACTCGGCGGCCCGCTCGGCGCGCTTACGTTCCGCATTTTCCAGGCGCATCGCGTCATTGGCCTGCGCGAGGTCCGCCGTGCGTTCCGCGACGCGCGCTTCCAGCCCCGCTTGCGTTCGCCGCAGCTCCTCTTCCGCCTGCCGGCGAACGGCGATTTGCGAATTCAGTGACTGATTCGCATCCGCAAGGCGCGCTGCGTTTTCGGCTTCGCTCTTGAAAATGGAAAACATGCTGACCAGAAGTCCCGTGAGAACGAAGAGGTAACCGGCGATTTTCAGGACGTGATCGGCCATATACGCAGAGTCAAATAGCGACCGCGAAAAAGCCATGTATGCGGCGTGGCTGAAGGCCGCGACAGTCAGAAAAAACACCAGCCAGAGCTGGAAGTCATCCGTCTTCCAGCGGCCTTTCCATAGGTAGCCACCCGCGGCGATGCCGAATAACACTGCCGGCACGAATTCAGCCGGCCGATGCACAATGAGATCCGCATAATAAGCGGGAGGCAGCCGAACGAACGCGAAAAGCAGAAACGTGGCAAGAGTCCACGCGCCGACGAGTGTGTAAACGAATGCTTCCTTGGCCCACATCGATGTGCGCTGCTGCGCGTCCTTCTGCGAGGCAAACAAGCTCATGCACATCACCAGGGACAATAAAACTTGCGAGGTGATGCCGCTCCAGGGCGTGAGCGCAGAAAGACTCGTGGGCGTGTGATCGGCAAGAAACGATGAGGTGACGGCGGCGTGATACACGTCCAAAATTCCGGCCCCCAGAAAGCCGCTGCCGATGAACAGGAACAGGGCATTTTTCTTTGTGTAGTAACGGATCAAAGCCATTGATCCGGTAAAGAAAGCAAAAACAACGGTGACAACTTCGAGCAACGTATGCAGTTCGGCGTTTCCTCTCCATGCGTTCCGCCGCAGGAAGTAGGCGCCGATAATCAGGGATAACGCGAGGGCTTCTATCATCAAGACTCGAATAGAAGTTCGGAGGCCAGAATGTTCGGGCTGAGATGCGATGACGCGCTGAGTATTTTCCCGCATGCGTTCCTCTATCAATGAAAAGCCGTGCTCGCCGCCGGAACAAGGTCTATAACGCAGGGCAGTGGGCGCCGATGCGAGCTCACGGGCACGTCTATCCAGAAATTCTAATATCTCCGGGCGTGCCAGAACGGCAGATATGAGGTGGAAGTGAGCTAAGCAGCAACAGGAATGCCCGGACGGTTTGGATGCGATTGCGGATGGCCTGCGCGGCGGGCGGGTCCTGAGTAGGAGCGTGCGCTCTATTCCGTCACGCGGAAAAAATCGCGCCACTGAACGGCGCCAGCGGCAATGACGTCGAGGCGGTAATCTCCGACTGGAAGAGTCGCCACCGAGGTTTTCCAATCGGTCGAGATGATCTTATTCGAGCCGATCGAGAGCGGCCTGGGGCGGATTTGCGCGACTTCGTGACCATTTGCGTCGTAAATATGAATTTCCTCCATGGTCTTCATGTTTTTCGGCGCCATCCAGCGGACCACCAACGCGAGTGAAGCTTGCTTCTTTGAGAATTCGCGCGTTGGGTCGATCGGCAAAATCATGGAACGGTCCGGCGTCATCTGTGAATTCCGGCTGAGGGTGGCATCGGACACCAATGAAGGGCTCGCAATAGCGGGTATGAGGATTCCGGCCTTAGCAAGATCCGCCAAGGTCGCTGGTCCGCCTCCTTCTCCTGCAAGCGGCAGCGCGACAGGCGTAACCAATAGCGGATCGGACTGAACGGCTCGGCCGCCGAAAACGACAACCCGCATGGCGTGCCGCACGTTCGCTTCGCCTGGGACAAAACCGCCGCCCATCAGACCTATCACTTTCCCTTGCAGATTAAACACGGGCGAACCGACGGTGCGGAGCGTGCCCCACCAATTGACGCTCATCCTTTTCGCCCCGCTTGGGCCATTCTCCAATCCACTGATTTGCGCGTTTTGAATCGTGCGATTGTCGCTTTGCGGCACATCGAGCACATAAACGCCCTCCCCGACCTTGTAAGCGTCCGGCTTCTCAATTTCGACTGTGCCAGGCGCGGGCACGTCCACTTTCACCACCGCCCAATCCTGAAAGCGATTCCAACCCACCAGCTGCGTCGCAGTAACGACGACGCCATTGGAAAGCGTCAGACGTAGCGAGGAAGCTCCGTCAATTACTTGAAACGCAGTCAGTACCTCGCTGGGTGCGAAGAAAAATCCGGAACCTTGTCGAATCGTTTGGTTCTGCGCGTCGAGGCTGTCGATGAACACACACGCGGTGATCGCGCGCTGGTAAATGGCCGCAGTTGTGGGCGGTGGCTCCGGCGCGACGATCTGAAACGCTTGCGTGCCGGCTGAAACGCCATCGATCTGCGCTTCGAGCACCCACAATCCAGATGGCATATTTTCCGACAGGGTCAAAATCCAATAGCCTCGAAAATGCGTTTCCGCTGCTGGGTATTGAAAATCGGAGACTGAAAAAGCTTTTCCGTCCGGGCTGCGCCACGTGCCGACGAAGTGGTGCGGACCGGTTGGCCCTTCCCATTCAAAAAACACGATAACTTGCTTGTCGGCGGGAATATGAAAGACGGTTCGCGGATCCGTGACGGTGAAATCGTTATCGTGCGGAACGCCGGCCGCCCCGGTCTCTGAGCGCAATACGCGAAACTGCGGCGTCTGATTTGGTGCCGCGGCCTGCCCACCGCTCTGCCGTGGGGGCGGCTGCTGATAAGGTGAGTTCAGGTGGTGTGCGAACTGTCGCGCCGGCAAGAGTGCAAGCGCGGCGTATGCGATCATTCGCACACATGAACTCGTTCGGTTCTTCATCATTTCAAAGTACCCAAGGAAAAACAGGTGCCAACGGCGCTGAATTGTAGTAACAAAACAGGTAGGTGACAAGCTCGGTTACGGATTGTATATCTTCAGCCACGCGGCGAGTTCATTGAAAATGTCGCGCCGTTGCTCGGCGAGCGAAGGAAAATGGCCGCTCCCGGGATACGTCACCATGCGCACGGTTTTTCCGCGCTCGGCAAGCAGAACGTAATACTCACGTCCCTGAAAGGTCGGCACGCGCACGTCGGCTTCACCGTGCAGAATCAACAGCGGAGTTGTGACGCGATCCACAAATTGCACGGCGGAAAATTGCAGCATGGGCCGCGGATCTTTTTCCTGCAGGCGGGCGTCGTAGTCCACCTGCCAGGTGTCGCTCGTGGGAATAAAGCTGAGCCAATCGGTGATGCCCGCGCCCTCGATCGCGGCCTTGTAGCGCTGCGTTTGCGTCACGGTCCATGACGTCATGAATCCGCCGGCGCTCCAGCCAAAAATTGCCAGCCGATTCGGATCGGCCCAGCCCTGCTCGATGGCGAAATCGGTGGCGCTATCCACATCGGCGTAGGCGCGATCGCCGAAGTGCTGGTAGATGGACGAAAGAAAATCCTGGCCGTAACCGGTCGAGCCGCGATATTCCGGCTGCAGGACGACGTAACCCATTCCGGCGATGAAGCGCGCGAACGCGTCGAATTCAAATTGATCGTTGGCTTCGGGGCCACCGTGTGGAAAAACGAGAAATTTGTATTTCGTGCCCTGCACGAAATCCGGCGGGAAAGTGACGATGCCTTCCAGCTTGATTCCCTGCTTCGACGTCCAGTGGACGATTCTCACTTGGCCGAGAGTCACATTCGAGAGCGTGTCGTCGCCTTCGTGCGTGAGTTTTGTCAGCGTGGAATCATTCGCAATGGCGACATTCGTTGAGTGCGCCGGATCACCGACGTTGAACGCTAACACCCGGCCTCCGACGGGCACAAAGGGGGACGACACCGGCAGGCCGTTTACGATTCCGCCGGGATAAGTGAACGCGGTCGTAAGTTTGCCATCGGCGAATCGATCGATTTCCGTGATCACTCCCTTGTGCATTTCCACCCAAACATCTCCGGCCGCGTCGCCCTCCAGCGTCGTCGCGGTTCCGGCAAGGTTCGGCGTGCGGTCAACGGCTTTGCCGCCGGCCGCGGGGACGGTCCAAACGTGCTCCGCCGTGATCGTCGGCGTCGTGGTGGAAGTAAATGCAAGTTCGGCGCCGCCGTTGACCCAGGCAATTCCGGCCGTGCCGTTTGGAATTTCCGCCACGCGGCGGGCGCCCGATGCGCTGCACACATCTACGAACGAATGAATGTCGTGATGCCCGATCTTCGGAAACTGCGTGACGACGGCGATTTGCGAGCTGTCCGAGGACCAAGCTACATCGGTTACGTCGACCAGCGACGGGCACCACCAGCCGCCGTTCGCTCCGTCCACATCCACGACGTACAAGCTGGTCTCATCGTTTTCCACGATGGTGTGAACTCCATCGAGGGGATCTTTCTTGCGCGGATCGGCGAGGATGAGGAAGCGCTTCCCGTCCGGCGAAATGATGGCGGCCTTGATTCCATTCGGCAGCGCGACAATCTGCGTTGGGCGCGTAGCGTCGAATGGTACGATGGCGAGCTGCCCAGCGTGATTCACGGTGTAGGTGCCATAGAGCGCCGCGCCATCCTTCGTGAATCCAGCCGGCTCAAAGTCCGCCGGCAAATCGAGCTTGTGCGCGTTCCTGGGTTCAGTCGGAGTCGAATCCATCAAATACCAATCGTGTTTGGACGCCGATCCGGATTTCCCGACGGAGCCCGCCGCGTACAGGATTGATCTACTGTCCGGCGAGACCGCCGCTGCGTGCGCGCTGCGCATTTCGGAATAATCGTCCACGCCAAACGCATGCTTTCCCTCCGCGTGCGCAACCGCCAGATGTATCACGGTTGCAGCACAGATCAACACCAGAACGGCGGCGAACGCGCCTAATCCTCGCAACTTCATAGTCGTATTCCTCCGAGCCGATGGCTCAGAACCTACCACACGCGACATCCGAATCGAAGAGGGGCCAGCGGCCGTCACTTCGCGGGAGTTGGAGATCTGTGCCGGGCCACCCCTAGATTTTTCGCAAACAGCGCGTCCTTTGGATCGAGCTGAACCGCCATGGTGAGATCCTCTACCGCGCGCTTTACATCCCCTTTAGCGAGATAGGCAACGCCGCGATTGTTTAGCGCCGCCGCGAACCCGGGGGCTAAGCTCAATTGCCCGGCTGTAGTCTTGGATCGCTCGATCGTGTTCATGTTGTGCATCGTAAGCGAGGCCGCGGCGATTCAGCGCGGTCGCATCCCTGGGATTTAGGCGAATCGACTCGTTGCAATCGGCAAGCGCTTTGTCGAAGCTTCCCTGCTTGTAGAAGGCATAGCAGCGGTTGCTGAAACCCACCGCAGAGCGCGGTTCCAACCTTAGCGCTTCGTCGTAGTCCGGTATCGCGTGATCGTAATCGGCCATTAAGAAATAGACGTAGCCTCGATTTGCGAACGCCAGCGAGCTTTTCGGGCTGAGTTGGACTACGTGATTCAGATCCTGCAATGCACGGTCAAAATCCTTGTTTGCGGCAAAGGCGAGACCCCGATTATTGTAGGCGACAAGATTGCCGGGATTTAATCCGATCGCTTCGCTGTCGTATTGAATCGCGCGGTCGTAGTCTTTTTTCTCGTAAGCGCTCCACCCAAACTGCGTACAGATGTTGGAAGAAATTGTTTGGCAACCGCATAGCGAGAGGATAGACAGCAAGGCGCCGACAGTTGCCAGAAGACCGGTTTTGCACTTATATGGCATCAGCCGTCAAAACGTCACGTGGCCCTTCCACTTCATCGCGCTCAAGGTGAATTCCACCAGCACGAGTTGCTTGCTCAATCGGGCCGTGCCGGTGTCGCGCGCGTTGGAGCTGGTTCCCATCTGGCTGCCGACGGCGGGCGCGGGAAATTCGATGCTGAATTTTTTGTCGCTGTCATGGATCACCGGCTCGCCCTTCAGGTTGCGCGGAAAGTACATCTCAAATTCATAATCGCCAGAGCGCGTCGAAACCCACTTAGCCACGCCGACGTGATCGCCGCGTTCGTTAATCAAATACACGCCGACGGGCACGGAGCCATCGGGGATGCTCTGAAAATAAGACGCCAGCGCGCGCTCGTACGGCACAATGTTTGAGCCGTAGTCCACGTGGATGAGAATGACGTCGTCGTAGGTCGGCTCGAGAATCTTTTCACCCTCTGCGTCGAGCACCTTCTTCTGCTCCGCGTCCATGTGATCGTATTTCTTATCGAGCTGTATCCGGCGCACATCGGCTTCGCGAATCGGTAACGCGGAGCGAATCTGGATGAAGTAATCCACTTCGGGTCTGATTTCGTCTGCCGAGCCGGCCGTGGCGGGACCAGATCTTCCCGGCAGCGATCCGGAGCTGAGGTTCACCACGCTCTGCGCCCATTTCTTGGCCCACGGCGAATTTTGCAGCATGCGCGAGCAGTCTTCGCGGTTCCATTCCTTCCAATCTCTTTTGTCCCAGAAAGGCTCGCCGACGGCTGAGATCGCCGCCAGCGCGACGATGATTGCACCCGCCAATAGATAAATTGAAAATCGCCCGCACATCCCGGACTCCCTTCTGCACGCATTTTCAACTGCATTACGGAATTCCCCGGTCCGCCTCGCCCGAGACGCTGCAGCGCAAATCAATAAGCCACTTTGCCATTCCACGTCATCCTCTCGAGCCTGTATTCCACCACAACATCCTTTGCCGGAAAATAATTCACAGTCGGATTGGAAAATTGCACCTTCAACGATTTCGCGTCTTCGCCGATGACCGGTCTGTCTGCAATATTCCGGGGAAACGTCACATCAAAGCCTGCTTCATCGGCGCTTTCTCCAAAGGAATATGTCAGTGGCGGCACACGGCTGCCCTGCTCCGTGACGAGGTACAGCCCAGCCGGAACCGCATTCGGCGTCAGGCTGTGCCAGTAGTCCGCCATCGCGGTGGTCAGTTCCGGCTTGTTGCACTCGAACATCACGCGGACAAAAATCACATCGTCCTTCACGCCGTTCAGCCGCTTGTCCATTTTTGCGTCAAAGTCATTCTTTTGCGCCGCGGTCATCTTGTCGAACTTCTGCTCGATCTGCTGCTGCCGGATAAAAGCCTCACGGATTGGCGCGGCGGAAAGAAGCTGAACGTAGTAGGTGATCTCACCCGTGCCGCCGTTCGCCAGCGTCGAGCCGGTGGTGCTCGAGATATCCGCCATGTCATTGCTTCCCGACGGCAGTTGGCGGTTGCTCAGAGTATTTTCAATCATGAAAGGCCGCGCCCAAGGGGAATCGTGCAGCATCCTGTTGCAGTCGGATTTGGTCCACGTCTTCCAGTCTTTCTTCAGCCAGAAATCGTCGGCTCCGGCCGCCAGCGCGAAAAGA
>Ga0335078_10019633_pt1 | contig 10048 bp, 18 predicted proteins | sample Lox_Sample_32_FD_206711 | JGI IMG/M metagenome (GOLD analysis project Ga0335078, IMG submission 206711) | Soil microbial communities from Loxahatchee National Wildlife Refuge, Florida, United States - Lox_Sample_3.2 | ecosystem: Environmental > Terrestrial > Soil > Wetlands | place: USA...
AATGGCGACGGTGCTTCAACCAGAAAGGAACTGATCATGCTTGTCTGTGCGAACTGCAATCAGGCGCTCCGGCCCAAAAAGAACGGCGTCCCGTTCGTCGAAATGGCCGGCCCGCGCCCTTACAAACTCTGGATGGCTGATCTGTGGCAATGCCAAACCTGCGGCGCCCAGGTTCTTTATACCGATCGAGCACAGAGCCCGATCGCGGAGAGCCATCAACCGGACTTCATCGCGAAGTTGAGCAGCTACGCGCCAGAGTTTCAGGCGAAAGAATGGAGCCGCGCATGAGGATCATTGCGAGTCCATGCAAAGGCCGAGACTTGAAACCCGGCGATCTGTTCTCGACGGTAGGTCCGTCGTATTGGGATCACTTCCACGAGAATCGCAGCATCGGCGAACGAGTCTATATCAGAACCGAAACGCCATGCGAAAATGCTCCGGACGCGGATGCACCTGTGTTCCGCGTTACCATAGATACTTCGGGAGGGCACAATGGACGTTAAAACCGCCGTCGAGAAACTGGCAAAGTGGCGATCTGTCTTTGCCGGCTGGCAACTTGGAACCCGTCCCAAAGATGACGCCGAGTGCCAAGCCGTACGAGATCACCGCGAAGTCACGATGCTGCTGAGGGCCGAAGTAAACGCGCTCACGACGCTGCTTATCAGCAAAAAGGTCTGCACCCAACAAGAGTTCTCCGACATGGTGGGTATGGAAGCTACGTTACTCGACAAGCAGTACGAGGAAAAGTTCCCGGGATTCAGCACGACTTTGGAGGGCGTGGTGATGAAGCCCGAAGCGGCGCACACTACGAAGGGATGGCGACCGTGAACAAAGAATATTTAGGCGACGGCGTTTATGCGGACTTCGATGGTTATCACGTCGTGCTAACAACCGAGAATGGTATGCACACGACGAATCGCATTTGCTTGGACGACGAGGTCGTCGAGGCGCTCGAACTTTATTTAGGTCGATTGCGTGGTGCCAAGATCAAGCAAGCGCTGTAAAATGAACTCGGTCGACGACTTGGACCGCTTCGGCGGACGTCGGCTGGCGCACGGCGCGTCGAACAGCCGTTCAATGTTCGGCTTCCTGCTTGTTCCTCTCGCGGGAACTGACCGCGGTGCTCGCCCATACGGGCACCGCGTCAGGCACTGAAATCCTCTTGCCTTTCGGTGCTTGGTTTCATACTCTACTCAGGACAAGACAGTACCTGCCGTTGTTTCTGCAGAAGCAACGTGAACGTCTGTGGCGTCCTTTCCTTAGACGGCATCAATGCTGGTCGTAACTGGCGATGCCGAGACAAGTCGAGCCCTGAAACTTAGGATCGTTGACCGACCAAGAGGCATTTGATCGGCGAGTCGGCATTCAGTTTGTCGGCGAAGGGCAATTTATTTCACAAGGCGGTTCCGACGAGGAAACTTAAAATGAGATTTCAGCAATTGCTGTCTTTTCTGCTGCCATGCCAACATGGCAGCGTTTCTTTTCCCTTTCGTAATGTGCAGCGGTGCTTCGATTGCGGTCGGCAGCGCGACTATGTTTTGGGAGGCAAGCCGGGAAAGTGGAGATCCGATAGTGAAGCCGAGCCAGTGAGCTCTGACTCGGCCTCGGTTCAACGAAAGGACCAAAACAACCTGTCCCAAGTTTACGCGAGTTTGTTTCAAAGACGCAATCAGGGCTAATCGAGTGGACGTCCCAAGTCTTTTCCCATCACCGATTCAGTTGAACCGGGCGGTGCAACTCTCGCCCGCCGAACTCCGCAAGCAGCAAGAGCGATTGCTCGAGGCTTGCCGCAAACTGGCAGGCACGAATGGCGATTGCCGCTTCTCCGCCAGCGATGCAGAACTCGGCCGAGCCCTGGCGAACACGCCTTTTGCCCGATGGAATCCGGCCATCATCAATACGGCTCGCCTGATGCTTGCGAAGTACACCAAGCAGCTTGGTTTTTCTCCGCTCGATATTCCGCCTTCGCCGAGCGAGGACCTGATCGACCATCAAGTCGCCGAGACGCCGCAAAAATCGGCTCGCGTGGATCGTAATGCAGCCGGCGAAGTGGTCTTAGTGAACGGCGAGTACCACGTCTACATCCCGCAGTATCCCGGGAAAGAGTTCATCCAAAAGCTGGAGCGCATGGGCGGAGTGTTTTTGAAGCGCAAGGGCTACTGGCGGATCCACCACAACCCGGTGGACGCTCCCCGGCTGGCAGAACTGTTATCGAATGCCGGCATTGTCGGACAGCCTGGCCTTTATGAAGCCCTACGCCGGCTCCCGCAACGCCTCGCTGAGCGCGAACAGAAGTCCAAGGCAACCAACTCCACTCTGGTCATTGACGGAATCGGCTGTACTCCCTATCCGTTTCAAATTGCCGGCGTCGAATACGCACTGGAATCGAAGCGCACATTTATCTGCGATGAACCTGGCCTTGGTAAGACAGGTCAAGCGCTCATGCTGATTCACTTAGCGAAGGCTTATCCTGCGATCGTCATCTGCCCGGCATCCGTCGTACTGAACTGGCTGCGGGAGGTCAACAAGTGGATTCCGGACGCCTACGCCGTTATTCTGCACCGCACAAAATACTGGAGCGGCATGAATGCCGATATCATGATCTGTACGTATGGCACGTTCCCCACATGGGGCGGCGATATGGTTGTCGACGAAAGTAAATTCCATCGTACGAAGAAACCGCCGAAGAAATTCCAGCCTGGCCCACTCTGCGACAAAGATATTCGCTGCTTGGTAGTGGACGAGAGCCAAGCGATCAAGAACCGAAGCGCGAGGCGTACGCAAGTCGTCTTGGGTTTTACGCAGCACTGCAAGAGTCTTGAATATCGTTTACTGCTCACTGGCACCCCGCTCTTGAACCGACCTAATGAACTCATTTCGCAACTCGACGTTCTTGGCCGCTTGCAGGACTTCGGAGGCTACCACCTTTTCACTCAGAGATATTGTTCTGCTTACCGAGACGATTTTGGTTTGCACACTGACGGGCATGCTTCCACCAGCGCCTTAACTCGCTTGAATGCCCAGTTACGCGCGATTTGCTTCGTGCGCCGCGAGAAGAAAGACGTTCTGCCAGAACTGCCGGACCGCCGCAAAGCGATGGTCCCGCTGGAAATTACGAACCGCAAAGAGTACGATGCCGCCGAAGCTGATATCTGCGCCTGGTGCGCGCAAAAATCTGTCGAGGATGAGGACTTCATCCAATCCATTGCCCATCTATCAGGCGAGCAGCGCGTGCGGGCGATCGCAGACCGGCATAATTCAACTTACTGGAAAACAACACAAGCCGAGGCGCTTGTTAGAATCGGCAAACTTCGCCACCTGACGGCGCACGGCAAGTTCGATGGCGCGATGGAGTGGATTGAGAACATGCTTGAGTCCGACCAGAAACTGATTCTGTTCGCCGAGCATATCGACATGCAAGAACGATACCTGGCTGCGATTCTCAAGAATTGGGGCGCGACGCATTTATTCGGCAGCGACACGCCAAAGGAGCGGCAGGCTAATGTCGACGAATTCCAGACGAATCAAAAATGCCGTGTCATTGTGTGCTCGCTGGATGCCGGCAATTCCGGCTGGACTGGCACTGCGGCGTCGAACGTCGCTCTAACTGAATTCGGCTGGACCCCGGCCAAACTTGATCAAGCCATCCAACGCGCACATCGAATCGGGCAGAAGGACAGCGTGACCGGATGGTTCTTATTTGCCGACAAGACAATCGACATCGACACCTTGGAGATCATCGACGAGAAAGAAAAAGTTACGACGGCGGTGACCACCGGCATCGCGATGGCTCCCACCGAGAGCATCCTAAAAGAGTTGATGAAACGGTTGGCTGCGAAAGGAAGATCATGAGCATACTTACGAGGTTGTTCCGACAAACCAAACGACCAGGTATAACTTGCAAGCGAATTGAGCCAGTGGTAGACGAAGATGCCGGATACGCCGACCATTTAGTCGGCCAGAAAACCGGCCCATTTTACTGCGGCACTGCCTTCTGCGGTCACTTCACCAAAAAAGCTGCCAGGGAATGTTGGGCGAGAAAGTGCGCTGCGCTAAAAACTATCAACGAGGAAGCTGCCAAAATTCTAGCTGCCGAGGGCGAGGCTAAATATTGGGAGTTTATCCGTACAGCCACGATCCCATATTACCCAGAGCAGAATCCAGCCAACTGGCCATGCAATCGTTCTTCGGCAGAAATGCGCGCGGAGTTCATCGAGCGCGCCAAGATCGAGTCCCAATCATGAACGAGCACATAGTAGTCCGCATCGAGTTTGGCTCTCACCTTTACGGAACGAGCACGCCAACCAGTGACCACGATTACAAGTCGGTCTATGTCCCATGCGCCGACGATATTTTGCTCCAGCGAGTGAAGGGCTCACTCGGCCACAAAGTCAAACGTTACGAAGGTGATAAGAACTCGCCGCAAGATGTAGACGATGAACTGTACTCGCTACAGCGCTACCTTGGTTTGTTGTCCGAAGGGCAGACGGTCACGATCGACATGCTGTTCGCGCCCAGGCCGCTGATTACGACTGCTCTTTGGCAAGAGATTCGAGCGAACAAGGATTTATTGCTCACCAAGCGCAGCGCCGCATTCGTCGGCTACTGCCGCACGCAGGCCAATAAATACGGCATCAAGGGGAGCCGAGTCGCCGCTGCGAAAGATGCGATGCAGTTCTTCAAAAATCATCTTGACCGCCTCGGTACGACAGCCAAGCTACATGAAATCTCCGACCTTCTGCCGTCTCTGGCCGACGAACACACGCACATCGTAGAACTGGAAACAACCACAGGGAACACCGAGCACTTTTTTGACTGCTGTAATCGCAAAGTCTCATTCGGCAACACGATCAAAGCCGCATTCGAAATCTACTCGCGCATCTATGACAACTACGGCAAGCGAGCAAAGTTAGCCCAGACCAACGAAGGGATTGACTGGAAGGCTCTTTCCCACGCGGTGCGAGTTGCTAACGAAGCGCTGGAATTACTGGCGACCGCGAACGTCACATTCCCGCTTCCCAATGCGGCTCATATTTTAGAAATCAAACGTGGCTTAGTCCCATACGAATCCGTTGCAGAAGAAATCGAAGGCCTGTTGGAAGCAATAGAGCGTGCCTCTGAGATCTCATCCCTGCGCGACGAACCCGATCAGGTTTTCATCGATGCGCTTGTTCGCCGCGTTCACAAAGAGGCTGTCAATCAAGGAGATTGAATGTCCCACAAGCCTGTTCTCCAGCCGGAACAGATTTGCGATCTGCTCAATTACGTCCTCTGCCGGCCCATCCGCGGACGTCGCGATACCATCGTCGTTGAGTGCATCAGCCCCTTCATTGTTCGAACCTGGTCTTATTCTGAACAGTTTCCCGTCGAGCAGTGGTGCGACCGCGAGCTCATAAACTGGCGGATCATTCCGGACAACCGTGGAGTCGGCCGGATTTCGGGAAAAATCGTACCGCACATCCTTGAGCAGTTTCTTTTGCAGCAAGCCGGCTGGTCGCGATCTACTAATGTTCTCTTACGCCGTTTGTGGGACAATCATCCTAACAAGCAGTCCAATTCAACGTTGAAAGGACCATTGAGCAAATGAAAATTTCCAACTTAGGACCGATCGAAAAACTGGTCGGCGAAGAAAGCCGCTACTCTGTGCAGTACGTGTGGTTTGACGCAGAGAAAGGGCGGCTCGTGGCTACCAACGGCCATGCGCTGATCATTCTCGCCTGTCAGGCGGATCCCGGCGACGTCACAGGCCCCATCACCACCGAAGCGCTGGACACTTGGCGGCAGTTCACGAAATCGAACAGCCTGCCGCACATGGTGAAATTCCAAGCCCTCGCGACCGAACTGGTTGTCGAGGATCTCGCCGAGGGCAAACGGTTCAGCTATCGCCGTCCCACCGGCGTGCAATATCCCGAGTACGAAAAACTGATTCCCGATCTCAAGGGGCGCCCACCGGATGTAACGTTTGATCCATCGCTCTTGGAGAAGGTCGTCAGCGCCTTCCCAAAGGACGAACTGCGAGGCGGCAAGGGCTCCATCCCGTCTATCTCGCTATGGATTGACAAGGCGCACGTCTCCCGAACGGCCAAGCAGATTGAGGATGACAAAAAGGCCAAGAAGGTAGTCACCGTGCCGCCGATCGTCATCAAGGCGTCCCACGAAGGAGCATTGTGCGTCATGATGCCCGTGACCGGTTTATCGGAACTTCATTGGCACACCGAGATTCCCGGGTTGCCGCTGCCAAAGCCCGCTGAGGGTGTCTCGGCTCCCGAGCCACCCAAAACCACTACCGAGCCTGTCGCGAGCGCTCCTGTGGCATCTGGTGAGCCGCCAGCCCCATCTGAGGCTCAATCCAAACCCGAAACCAAGGCCGAAGGCAAAAAGCCGAAGTCGGCCAAACCGCCAAAAAGCGCCTCTCCGGTCCCGGTCCACCCGAACGGACACGACACGAACGAGACGCACGTAGCGTAAGCCGTTTGCTTTTCAATGAGGCCGCTCTCAAAAAGCGGCCTTTTCTTTTGGCTCAAACATCCATTTAATGGACGTCGTGGAGGCACCATGACCGAAGTCTTACTCCGCTTTCCGGTAGACCAACTGAGCACCGACCCTCCGAAGGGCTCAAACCGGCGTAAAGTTGTGCTCGCCAAAGATGCGGTCATCCCGGAGTCGCTGGTTGGTATTCCCGTCCGGCATCTGCATTCGTTCACGCCCGACTCGCGCGTCATCGGCCAGGTGGTGATGGCGCAGATGCGCGATCAGTTCGTATATCTGTGGGCGCAGTGCACAGAAGCGCCGGCCTACCGCCGCTGTTCCTGGGCGCTGACGGACGTTCATCTTGAGGATTCGCGAGCGCGAATCTGGAAGGTTCTGAAATGCATATTCACCGAGATTGCGATCGTCGAGAAGGGCGCGTTTGAAACTGCGAGCGTGATTGGGGAGTTTTAAATGAGTTACGGCGAGTTCACTTGTGCAAATTGCGGCCGGACATTTGAGAAAGGCCGCTCGGACGAGGAAGCACTAGCCGAAGCGACTGCTCGCTTTGGCGATGACGAGAAGGATTTGGCAGTAGTTTGTGACAGCGATGCCTGACCTGGTTGGAACCTGTCCGAAAAGTTTCTGGCTAGATTGGATCGCCGAAGGGGACGCAGCGAGTGACAAAGTTGGCGTCGTCTATCCATCTATCACCGGCGAAGAATGGTCCTGGTACACGCGGCATTCTTTAGCGCGCAGCATCCAACCGGGCGATCGTTTCTACGTTGTCGCGCACGGCAAGCTTCGCGGTTATGCTCCTGTGACTCGCGTAGGTTTGATTGATTTCCATAGCTACGAAATCTGCCGGCGAGGTTATGCGGTGGCCTGCACGATCCCGGAATCAATCCCCGGTTTTCGAGGCTTGCGCTTGCGCTGGTGGGACCGTAGCATCGAAATGCCGTTCCCTGATTGGAAGGTTCCATGATTATCAGAATCGCATTGACAGCGATACGCCATCTTCATATCAAGCAGGGCGAGACGCGGGAGTTTGAAATCGAACTGCCGACCAATGTTGATCCCGAAAGGCCAGGGCGCATCGATCTCGCGCCCGTGAAAGACGAACCGCATGGCAGATGTCTGACTTGCGGCGATACTTATTAGGGAACTCCATGACAACCGGCTACTACAATCCCGAAATGAATGAGCGTGATAATGAGCTGCCGCGAATTCGCACGCTGCTAAGGTCGCGCCGCATCGATGTTCTCGAAGGGCCGGATTATTTTGATCTCATCTGCTTGCGCTGCCGCTCTCGACGTCGCATGTTTGTCGGACTATCGCTGCTCCACGATGCGGCACTCTTGTTCCTGGCTGATCACGAGTGCCTGCCGAACTGGATGGAACCCGGCCACAAAGCGGTGGGCAAAGTATGTTTCGAAACGTCCACGGAAATTTGGGCCGACTTCAAACTGAAAACTTCCTACGGTTGGATTATGCAGCCGATCAAGATTGCTGTAAAACGAGACCATGGTGAGTTTTACCGTCCCACTGCTCCCGCCCTCCGTTAACCATTATTACCGGCCTAGTCGGCGCGGCGGCTATTACATCTCGCCCGAGGCGCAGGCCTTCATCGACGCGGTTTGTATCTTTTCTGGCCGGCAGGCCTGCGAAGGCAAATTCTATGCTGTCCAGATCAGCGTTGGCATTCCACAGGCTGAATTTTTGCGGCTCGATATCGACAATCTCGGAAAATCGCTCCTCGACTCACTTAGGAAAGCCGCCGTGATCAAAGATGATCGCTACGTAGTGGACCTGCATTTGACGAAGTACGTCTCGCCGGATCCCTGCACGAAATATCTAATTGTAGGCAGCACTGAGCTAATAAAGGCAGCCGAACCGACAGCCAAAGACTCTGCATGGGTATGCAGGTACTGCGGTAAAAAGTTGCGCGACTGCGTTTGCGTTTTCGACGAGACCGCTTGACTCGCGCCGTGATTTGCGTTTAGATGACGTCGCCCGTCCCAGATGCAATGCAACGCGCTCATTTCGTCAGATCGTCTCTATCGCTACTGGCTCATACGCCAATGGACTGACGCTGCGCCATTGCTTACATTCATCGGCGTGAACCCGTCTACCGCCGATGCTTACGCTGACGATCCCACGATCCGCAAAGACATAGGCTTCGCGATGCGGCTTGGGTTTGGCGGTATTCTTAAACTGAATTTGGCTGCCTATCGTGCTACCAAGCACCGTGACTGCTGTGCGGCTCCGGATCCTATTGGCCCTCTCAATACTCCTCAGCACATACTCGGCTACGCCCAACAATTTTCCAGCAAAGATGTGATCTTTTGTTGGGGTCACCACGGGCGAAACTTTCCATCACAGACTCAGGCGCTCGAACTGCTTTTCCCGACCGCCAAATGCTTTGGCAAAAACCCGGACGGTACGCCGCGTCATACCCTCATGCTTGCGTACGCCACGCCGCTGCAGGACTATTGCCAGAAAGGAGGTTCTTAGTGCGTCGAATACAGCTTCATGCCAGCGGTTTAGGTCTTTTTGCTCGCTGCGGAGAAGCGTTTCGACGCCGCAGATGGTTATCTCGAAGGCGACATCCGTCCCCCATCCACATTCATCGTTGTCGGCCGCGGGCTTGATGCAGCCGTAAATGCGGACCTAACAAGCAAGATGCGTACCGGCCAACTCCTGGGCACCGGCGAAATGCAGGACATCGCTTCCGGGATCGTCGAGCGCGACTTTCTGGAGCCTGTGGATCTCACCGGCGAGCGCATCTCCAAGGGCACAGCCCGCGAACTGGCCCTGAATCGGGCCCGTACGTTCTCGAAGTGGACTCACTTAAACCTCACCCCTACCATCCAGCCCAAGGCGGTACAGCGGCCGTGGAGCGTGCGACTCGACAAGATCTTGGAGCGGCGCGGTCTCAAGGGCTTGAAGATTGACTATGTAGGCACGATGGACATCGAAGAATGGTTGTACGACTTCTCTTCGATCGACACGCCGAAAGGCACATGCATTCGCGACATCAAAACCAGCCGGCGCTCTGCTCCTAAGAACGCCGTGACGGCGAAGCACACAATCCAGTTATCGTCCTACGCTTTCGGCAAACGTGTGCTGGATGGCGTCATGCCCGAGCGCGTCCAGGTCGACTACCTGGTGGATCTCAAGAGCGGCGTCTCCCATCAGCCCATTACCGGCATAGTGAACGATACCGACTTCGCCATGCTGTTCAATCGGCTGGAAAATCTGGCGCACCACCTAAAAGCCGGAGTGTTCGCACCAGCGCCTCGCGACAGTTGGATGTGCTCCGAGAAATGGTGCGGTTACTGGCATTCTTGCAGTTTCGTTCAGAACAATCGCACAATCCACCTTGGCGTCCCGAAACCAAAGCTATATAAGATCAATGCGGCTCCTTTGGAGCCTTTGGGAAGGACCCACGATGACAACCGAAGCAGCGCCAGCAAAGGAGCGGCGGCAAAAGCAGCCGACGCCAGTCCCGGTCGAGGTCTCTTCATCGTCCCTCGAACAAATCAAGAGCTTGATCCAACAGACGATTGAGCATCCGCTG
>Ga0335078_10019635_pt1 | contig 10048 bp, 5 predicted proteins | sample Lox_Sample_32_FD_206711 | JGI IMG/M metagenome (GOLD analysis project Ga0335078, IMG submission 206711) | Soil microbial communities from Loxahatchee National Wildlife Refuge, Florida, United States - Lox_Sample_3.2 | ecosystem: Environmental > Terrestrial > Soil > Wetlands | place: USA: Florida...
CTCGTGGAAGCTGGGCGCGACACAGGCGAACAGCGTGCGCCCGTCGTCACCACCCAGCATGCAGGCGAACACACCGATCCCATTGGCTTTGCGTTCTTCCAGGATGCGTCCGCCTTCGGCCACTCGGATCAGCCGGCTGTGAGCGGCATCGGCCACCCAAACCGCGCCTTCCGCGTCAAGACAGATTCCGTCCGGCGCTACATCCACTTGTCCGAGTATTTCAGCAACAGCAGTCGATGTCGGGGGATCGCCAAACGCAGCCCAGGTCCAACGCTCGCCTAAAGATCCTGAGGACACGTTGAAAGCGCTCAATCGGTTCATTGTCGATTCGGCCACAATCAGCGAACGACCGTCCGGCGTGAGCGCCATGCCGTTGGGGAAGCCGAGCCCTTCAGCCACCACCCTGGCTGAGCCGTCCGGCTCGACGCAGATCAGCACCGTGGAACAGGCCGGAGCGCCCCCCATCAGATCGAATCCGAAATTGCCCACCCACGCCTGGCCGTCGTGATTGACCAGCATGTCGTTCAAGTACCCCGGGGCCAGACCCGACAGATCGGCGTGCTCGACGAGGGAACCGTCGAACTCCCGCCGCAGGACTTTGCGATCGCGCATGGACACGATCAACATCCGGCCGTCCGGCAGAAAACCAAGCCCGGATGGTTGTTGGGATACGTGCGCTACTGTTTCTGTCGTGCCATTCATGGCCACAGCAAGGACGTGGTGGGTGTAGAAGTCCGACACGTAGAGCCGCCCGTCGCGCCAGCGGGGGCACTCGGTGAATGACAATCCGTCTATGAGGATCGTAAAGCCTGGCACGGTGAATGTCGGCGAATCGCGTTCGGTCCGCTAGCCGCGTATGACGCGCGCGGCCTGAGCGGTGTCGGTGTACTGCTGGAACGCGGTGACTCTGGCAGCGCGCAGGCGCCAGACGTGGGCGAACTGGGCGTTCAGTGGAGCGCCGGTCGCTTTCCAGGTGGCCTTGTAGCGGCCGAGCACCACGACGGTGTCGTCAGCGTCGAGAAACTCGGAGGGGAGGGCCTGAAAGTGATCCCATTCGGTGGCCAGACGGAAGAAGATCCCTTCAGCAACAGCAGCAGGGCCGACATAAGGATTGCGGTCGGCGTAAGGAAAGTTCTCCGCTTCGTTCCAGACAATCGCGGGATCCATGCCGGCGAGCACCGCCGGGCCGTCGCCGCGGGCGAAGGCTGAGTAAAGGCTTTCGATGAGATCGACGTTCGTTTGGGACATGGGAAGGGTCTCCGGTATCCCGAGCAGTATACCGGAAAACCGTCCTTTGAAAGTCGCCAGCGCACGACCGGGACTGGATTCACAGAAGCCCCCATTGATGCGGCCTTCTGCCGTACTCTCTTGTCTGCGGCCCGATATCTCGGGTTATCGGCAGTCGGACGCGCTGCAAAATGGATAGGAATCCAGCTCGCTCAGGGAAACGAAACTGGACCCTGGACCCCAATCATGCAGGGCGCACCCGGTTACTTGTTGGTCATGGTTGGCACGCGATCGAGAAAGTCTCGGTGTCCTTCCCGTTCCACTAAGGAACGAAAGGCCATGCCGTATTCCGGCTTCTTGTCAAACGCGTCATCCAAAGCTTTGTCGACCTTGTCGAGCGCGTCCGCGTCGGGCATCATGAAGTAGAAAGTGACTCTTCCGATCTTTCCGGTGTGATAGTCTTCTGTGGCGAATCCATACGTTGTTACTACCCCGTCGCTCACCAGCTTGTCTAATACCGGCACCAGGTTGTCCTTCACCAATTCGTTGTAGTTGCGCATTTCGCCAGCCTTCACGTCCCAATCGCTTCCGCTCAGATAGCCGCCCTGCCACGAACCCGGGCGGGAGTTGTACATGCGGCTCTGCAGTACATAATCCCAGTGTTTGGACTCGGCCAGGGTGGTTGAGGTGAGGCCCGGCAGCGCCCATACCGCTTCCAGTGCCTTTGCCAGGCGGCTTTCGGAGGTTGCCGTCATCCAACTGCCATGCGTCGGCTCTCCCTCCTGGTGAATCAGGTTCACGAAGGTGCCGTAGCCGATGAGCGTGCCGTCGGCGACGAGTTTGTCCATGAGCGGCTTCTCGGCGGCGTCGTTCTTGAGAAAGTCGCCCCACTGAGCCCGGGGAACAGTCCACTCGGACACGTAAGTGTAAATGGGCGGCTTGCCTTTGTCGTCCTGCGCGCGCAACGTCGTTAGTGCCGTCATTGCCAGCAGAACCAGCAATCCACCACGGTGAATTGTACTCTTGTGCATTCGCTTCCCTCCAGAAGGTACCGATCCAGTCATCCAGACTGGAACGACCGTATCAGCGTGCAGGCTGAAGATCGTATCAGAGTAGCTCGCAGCCGATCTGGAGTCAACGTGACGGTCTTATCGGGAGTTATCGGCAGCGTCAGGACGGTCTCCGGCTGGCCCCGGCCGCGACCAGGATGGAATCGTTGCTTCCGAGAACGTTTGGGGCCAACTTCCAGAGCGCCGGACGCCACGCACCGCGTCAACTGGCGGGAACCAGTCTACTGCTGTGCTCTTGCCCGGCGCCACGCCCGCAGCAGCAACGCCGCATACAGGCCGCCTCCACCGAACGTTCATCGTCTGCCAATTGCGAAGCGCTGGAGCTGCAGCCTGGGGGTGCTTCCCAATCCCGGCATCGACCATACGTTCCGTTCAGTCGGAAGCGGGACCGCCCGGTACCCGTGAACATCACCGCTGCTCTTATCGATCGCTATGCCGGTGATCTCACCGGCGGCATTGATGGAACATGCGGTGGCCAGATACAAGGGAAAGCCAGCGGGAACCAGCGTGTTGAGGTCGATCAGATCCTTGCCCTGACGCAGGAAGGCCCGCGGGCTGAAACTGGCGTCCAGCGACACGCCTACTACCCGGCCGGAGTCGTTGATGCCGATCGCCGCGCTGTACACGTCCCCAGGAACCGTACCGAGATCCTGCATGCCAGTCTCGCTGGTCCACAGGAAGGCGTGGAAGCTGGCATCCCCCGTCAAGTCCGAAAACCCAATAGCCTGGCCGCCGTTGTTGAGGCCCAGCGCCTCAATTCCGTTTCCATGCCCTGTCCCTCCGAGACTGCCGAGGTCGATAGCTCTGCCGTCGTCCCAAAGCAGGGCGTGAAGAGGCTGGAGATTGGTCAGCCAGATAGGGTTGAAGGCGGTGCATTCGCCGGATCCGCCGGCCACCTGGCCCCGATCGTTGATCGCGTGGGCTTCTCCATCCGGGTCGCCGGAATACGTGGGGAGTTCTGCGACGCCGCCTGCCTTTCGCCAGACCACGGGCTCGAACTGGAGTTTCTGTGGACCGTCGGACGGGCAAGTCGAATCCGGCGTGTCGGTTTCCGACATCCCGGTCGCTTCTCCCCCAACGTTGATCTGGGTGGCCAGGCCGTTGTTGCCTCCTAGCAGCGGGAGCGCACGGATGACGCCGTTTTGCCACAGGAACGGAACACAGGCAGTGCCGGAGGACGTAAGACCGAGTGCCGCGAACCCACAGAAGTCCTCGCCTTGCGGGTCTGGACTGGCGGTCTGGGTCTCACCTACAGCCTGACCCCACACGTTCACGCCAAGGGCCATGCTGTTCTGGCTCTCAAGTCCGGGTGTGCCGAGATCCGCCACGCGGCCGCTGTACCAAAGCGCGGCATCTACAGTGTTGCCGATTTGTGTCGCGCCGACGACCAGGCCGTTCCCGGCGATGGTGAACGGTTGCCCGTTCGGGCCAACCTTGCCAAGATCGGTGACCAAGTAGCGGGGCGGCTGAGCCATTGCAGCCGCTGCGAGCAGACTGCCTGCGACCATTGCGGCCCTGAGTGTTGTCATATGTCCCTCCTTTAGGGTTTTCAAAATCGGTTGTGTGAGTCTCATGTCGACTCTCTTCGTCATGCGATAAGGAAACCGCCGGCGCGACGTTACAAGGAATCGCGGACCCGGTGTAGCATTAGGAATCTCTCCCGGCTTATGCAGGCCTGTCCCCAGTGCGGTACTGAACTGAAGGCCGACGATCCTGCGGGCCTGTGTCCGAAGTGTCTGATCCAGGGCGCCTTCGACAGTTCCATTGAGCCGGAGGAATCCGGGACTGAAACCATCGATACAGCAACGGCGGCGGCCGGCGATGACGACTTCGGCCGATATCACGTCCTTCGCCCTCTGGGCGAAGGAGGCATGGGCACCGTGTATCTGGCCGAGCAGCGCGAACCCTTTCGGCGCTACGTCGCCCTCAAAGTGGTGAAACTCGGGATGGACACAGGTCAGGTACTTGCCCGCTTCGGCAACGAGCGCCGTGCGCTGGCGATGATGGACCACCCGAATATCGCGCGGATCTTCGACGCGGGCGCGACGCCCAGGGGGCGGCCTTACTTCGTAATGGAGTACATCGAGGGCGTACCCATAACGCAGTACTGCGACCGCAAACGGATGACAGTGGTCCAGCGCCTGCGACTCTTTCTCGCGGTGTGCCGCGCCGTCCAGCATGCCCATCAGAAAGGAGTGATCCATCGGGACCTCAAACCATCGAATGTGCTGGTGACAGAACAGGACGGCGCGCCGGTTCCAAAAGTCATCGATTTCGGCATCGCCAAGGCTACCGACCAGTGGGCTGTGGAGAACACTCTGCTGACGCACTTCGGCCAGATGGTGGGCACACCCGAGTACGCCAGTCCCGAGCAGGCCGAGGTGGTAGCGGGAGAAATCGGTGAGACCTCGGACGTCTATTCGCTCGGGGTGCTGCTCTACGAGTTGCTGATCGGCGCTGTGCCGTTCGACGCGGCGAGAATGCGGCAGGCAGGTTTGGCCGAGATGCTGCGCATCATTCGTGAAGAGGACGCTCCGCCGCTGCCGCGCAAGCTGGGGGCAATGAGCCTGGCGGGAGCCGAAGTCGCCGCACAACGCCAGACCGACGCGACCTCGCTGCGTCGCCTGGTGGATGGCGATCTGAATTGGATCGCGTTGAAGGCTTTGGAAAAGGTCCGCGAACGGCGATACGCGTCCGTGGCTGAGCTAGGGGCCGATGTCCAACGATATCTTGAGCACCGGCCCGTGATGGCCTCGCCGCCAGGCCGGCTCTACCGAACGCGCAAGTTTGTTCGCAGACACCGGGCCACCGTTTTCGGCACGGCCGCCGGGCTCGCGTTCATTGCTTTAGGCGGACTGACAGTCTGGTCGCTCGTTCGCCACGATTCCCCGCAGAGGCCCAGGTTGACTCGTAAAGGCACGATTGTTCTCGGCGATTTTGCGAATACCACCGGAGATACGGCATTCGACGGTACGCTTCGCCGGGTATTGGCCGGGGAACTTGCGAGCTCGCCCAACCTCAGCGTGCTTTCCGATGCGCGCGTCACCCAGACGCTCCGTCTGATGGTCCGGCCGGTGGATGCGAAGCTCACTCCTGATGTTGCGGCAGAAATCTGTGAACGGACAGCGAGCGCAGCGGTTGTTGAAGGCTCGATTACAGGCCTCGGCAACCAATATTTGTTGAGCCTGAGCGCAAGGAATTGCCAAACGGGAGATATTCTCGACGAAGAGCAGGCGCCGGCAGCCACAAAAGAGGACGCCCTCAACGCGCTCAGCCAAATAGCGAACCGGTTCCGGACCCGGGCCGGCCAATTCCTCCCTGCCGTTGAAAATGAGCTCAGTCTGCCGACCGACGTAACCACGCCCTCACTGCAGGCCTGGAAGTTTTTCAGTGCTGCGGCGAAAGCGCAACGGAACACGGCTCAGACAGCGGAAGTAATCTCACTCCTGAAGCGGGCCATCGAGATCGACCCAAAATTCGCCATCGCTTATGCCTACCTGGGCCGGAATTATGCCGATCTCGGGGAGTCGGAACTGGGAGCGCAGAATATAGCCAGGGCGTATGAGCTCCGGGATCGCGTGAGCGATCGGGAGAATTACTTCATCACTTTCAACTACCACCGGCAGGTAACCGGGAACCTGGAACTGGCGCGACAGACCCTGGAATCGTGGGCACAAAGGTACCCTCAGGATCTCCAGGTCCACGGATTGTTGTCGGGCCTCACATCGGCGGGGACGGGCCATTACGAAAGAGCCATCGAGGAAGGTCAAAAAGCGATCGAACTCGACCCGGATTTCGCCATCGGCTATGAAGACGTGGCCTTTGCCTACGTCTACCTCAACCGACTGCCAGAAGCCGAGGCGCTGCTTCGGAGAGCGGCGGAACGTAAGATCGAACTGATTCAGTTCTCGCTGTGCCGATACTTTATCGCCTTCCTCAAGGGTGACAAGGCGGCGATGGAAAGGGAGGCGACTCAACGTCAGGCGAACTCGGACGCCCAGGGATGGTTCGACCATCAGGAAGCTCTGACGCTGGCGTATCACGGACAACTGAAAGATGCGAATCGGCTTTCGGACCGCGCAGTTGATCTGGCTCGACAAGGAGGTCTGCCAGAGCGGGCCGCCATGTTCGGAGGCGCTTGTGCCACCTGGAATGCCCTATTCGGCGTTCGCGCAGAGGCGCGGAAAAGTGCGGCTGTGGCGTTGTCGCTCTTCGGAAGTCGGGACGCCGATTATGGATCTGACTTTGCGTTGGCATTTCTGAATGAGTCCCCGCAGGCGCGCAAGGTGAACGCGGAGTTTGAGCGGCGGTTCCCGGAGGATACATCTGTCCAATTCAGTTACCTGCCCGCGCTGCGGGCGCTCGAAGCTCTCGACGAGGGCGACCCAGCGAAAGCGCTGGAAATGACCCGAGCGGCAGTTCCGTACGAACTCGCTGTTCCGCGTACGGCGTACTTCACTGGCGCTTTCTTCGGAGCGCTTTATCCCGTCTATGCGCGTGGCCTCGCTTATTCGCGCCTACGGCGCTACCGCGAAGCTGCCGCCGAGTTTCAAAAGATCCTTGATCATCCCGGAATTGTGCTGAACGATCCGATCGGACCATTGGCGCGTCTCCAATTGGCCAGAGCGTTGGCCGCCTCCGGAGAACGCGCCAAATCGGCATCTGTTTACAGGGACCTCCTCGCTTTATGGGAGGATGCCGATCCCGATATTCCGGTAGTCGGGGAGGCCAGAACCGAGTTCGCTAAACAACAATGACGATGTGTAACGTTGCACTTCCGGATTCCTTATCCGGTTTAGCAGAACGACGGCGAGGATAAGATCATGACGAAGGGCCAGTCCATGCACATGCTGCCGGGCTCTCCCCGGTTTCCGACGACGCGGTGGACCCTGGTGCTCGCAGCCAGCAGTCCACATCGAGGTGAGCCGCGCGCCGCTCTGGTTTCGCTGTGTGAGAACTACTGGTATCCGTTGTACGCCTACCTGCGCAGGCGCGGTTATCCGGCCGATCAGGCGCAGGATCTCACGCAGGAATTCTTCGTGCGCATGCTGGAAGGCCGGTATCTCAATCGCGCCGATCCGTCAAAAGGCCGGTTCCGCGCCTTTATTCTGACGTCCCTGAAGTTCTTTGTGGCCGACGAAGGAGACCGCCAGCGCGCGCTCAAACGCGGCGGCGGGACAGTCGCGTCGCTGGAAGTTTCATCCGGTGAAGAGCGGTACCAACTCGAGGCTGCGCACGATGAGACGCCCGAGCGCATCTTCGAACGGCGCTGGGCGCTCTCGGTGCTTGATCGAGTCGTGGCAAGATTGCGCGAGGAATTCGAGCAGCACGGCCGGCCGGAGCATTTCGAACGGCTGAAGGTGTTCCTTCTCGGACGATCCGACGCTTCGTATGCCGGTCTGGCTCTGGAAATGAAGACGTCGGAGGGAGCGCTGAGGGTGGCCGTTCACAGGCTTCGCAGGCGATATCGTGAACTATTCCGGCAGGAAATCGCGGACACAGTCGCCGATCCCAGCGAAGTGGAATCCGAACTCCGGTATCTGGCCGCCGCGCTCACACGAACGTAGGGGTCCAGTCGTCGGGCTCTGGGACGTTTAGCTGGCCCTGTTGGCGACGCCGCGGTGGGAGCGGCGCATGTCGCTCCCACCGGCGGAACGATATTTCGCATTATCGGTAGCTGGCCGAGGTTGCCCTCCATTACAAGGGTCGTTAGGATTCTCGCTGATGTGATCGAAAACAGTCACCTCAGGCCATCGATGGTTCCCAGCGGATGGAACTGACTTAGAGGACGGTTTACACAGAAGGGGGTACCCGATGTTGACGCGGTGGCGGTGGCGGTGGTGCGTTCACCGGACTGGTAACCCACGCCAGTCCCGAGAGAAACAGATTCAGGTTTACTGCGTTCCCGGAGTACTGTAGTGCATTGTCATAGAAGTTGTTGTCGCTGACCACGAATACATGCCCGTTCCCAACCTGCGCCGCCGCCACCATCACGAACGGGCCATTCGGGTCGCCGGGCTGCTGCGTGGGCTGACCCGACGCGCTCTTCCATTCGGCGGCACTGGTGAATCCGAGCGCGACACCGCCCTGCGAAATCGTGAGACTCCCGCCGGCGTTTGTGTTGAAGCCCGGATTCGGCCCCACTATGGCGGGATCATCCGCGAAGGAAGTCAGCGAAAAGCAACTGGAACAACCCTCGGAATTGGAGGATTCAATCAAAGTGGGGTCAAATTGAACTCCCCATGGCCCGATCAACGTGTTGATGGAAGTGTTCACCCCTGCTTGGCCGAGAAAGATCAAACCTCCGCCAGATTGCACAAAGTTGGCGACGGCCTGATTCTCTTCCGCGGTCAATGGCGTGTCTGGCGCGGCGAGCACCAGTACATCGGCGCCGCTGAGCACTTGCGGGGTAAGACTTCCGGCTGTCCCGTTCAGGAGATCCGTCACCTGATAACCGGGAGACAAAGCTTGCCCCAGAATGCCGAACAGCACCCAGTCCGGGTGTTGCGGATTCAGTTGCTGCGCGCGGGTGGCGTTCAGGGTATTTCGCTCCTCATGAGTCTCGTCGAAAAGAAAACGAGGAGCGCGGTAGGCGGCTACGTTGATTAGCCAACTGGTCCGTGCGACTCGCGGACCATCCGTTACCGTGACGCTCACGGTGTAGGCCCCTTTGGCGGTGAGCGGCAACTGGAGGGAATAAGTTGGGCCAAAGACATCGGCAATCACCTGTCCGTTGACACTCCACACGTAGGTCAGCGGATTGCCGTCGGGGTCCGTCGCCTGAACACTGAAGGACAATAAACTCCCGTCAACAGCTCCCAGCAAAGAATCCGGGCTTGCCGATTCGATGACAGGGGCGCGTCGACCGTGCTGGAAATACAAGATCACCCACGCGTCAATCTCGGGAACGGTGACAGTGATGCTGGCGCCGTCGCGCGTGAATGGCAGCGCCTCCGCGCCGACGATGTCAGGACTGCGCATAACAACAGCGTCGACGGCTTGGCTGCCCACGTTCACCGTTACCACGACACCGGTCTTGGAGTAGAACTGATCGGTGGACAGATCGTAATCGTAATTCACCAGATGCACGAGAGCATTCCCATTCCGGTCGTGATAGAAGAACGGGGTCACGCCGGGCTCGTAAACCTGAGCTGGTGGCTGAATGATCTGAACGTCGGGCTGGAGGTAAGGTGTTATGAACGCCAGAAAAGACGCGCGGGCCTGGCGTTGCGCGGCGTTATCGACTCCCGGCAGTGTGCCGCCCGACGTCGCCTGGTATTCCACGCCAAAGAGCTCCGTCGCGAACACGATCTGGCCGGCGCCATACGCGGTCCGCCCAGGCGCAGCGAGAAACGGCTGCAACTCGGGATGGCTGGCGGGCGTGCCGTCGGGCTCGTTGGTGGCGAAATCGCCGTCAACGATCAATGTTCCGCCTTGGTGCGCATACGTCAAAAGGGTTGCCACCTGATTGTCGTCCAGTGAGAACGTTGACGGCGCGACGACCACGCTGTACTTTGCGAGGTCCGCGGGCTGTATTGGAGGCAGTTGAGAGTAGCTCGTGTCCGGCAGAAACACGACGTCGTACGTAAAGCCGCCATCCAGCAGCAGCCGCGCCATGCCCATATAGTTCGTGGGTCCCAACCAGGGATTGTTCTGCCCCGGGGTTGAGAGTACGCCGCCTAGTGCACTCGGAGCGCTATGCAGTAGTGCGACGCGCGCCAGCGCCGAGGTCTGGCTCATAATCTGAGGAT
>Ga0335078_10019636_pt1 | contig 10048 bp, 9 predicted proteins | sample Lox_Sample_32_FD_206711 | JGI IMG/M metagenome (GOLD analysis project Ga0335078, IMG submission 206711) | Soil microbial communities from Loxahatchee National Wildlife Refuge, Florida, United States - Lox_Sample_3.2 | ecosystem: Environmental > Terrestrial > Soil > Wetlands | place: USA: Florida...
AAAATGCCGACGCGCACGCGCGTATCGTGAGCGGCGGTGATGCAGGCAACACAGGAACCGAGGCTGGTGCCGAGAATTCCCAGGCGCGAATAGCCCTGCTGCTGTAGCCAATCCAGGCACGCCCGCGTATCGAGAATCGACTGGCGCGACGCATGAATGGTGCGGCCGATGTTGCTCGAGACGTGGTAATCGGCGCGCTGCAGTTCCTTCGGCATGCGCTCGGCGTGATACGCCATGGTCATGCGCAAGGCGCTGATCCCAAATTGGTTCAGCAACTTGGCGAGCCCGAGATGCCCATCGATACCCGAATTCCACTGCGGCAGGACGACGAGCGCCCGCCCGCCATCGTGTTTGGCGGGGAACCAGCGGGCATGAACGCGGTCGTTTTCGGGATAGGGAGAACGGGCCGGGCTGGTAAACGTCAGCAGGCCGTCATCGAGGCGGTAGTCTTGGACCGGCGCATACGAGTAGAAGCGGTCGGAGTTCCGCACGGCTTCCTCGGCGAATCTGGAGATGCAACCTGCCGATTGCCCGTTTGCGTCAGCAGCGCAGGAGGGATAGCCGATGCGCGCCAGCCAATCGGTTCCCCATTCAAAAGGCCGCACCACACGGTTCGTGTCGCGGCTGGCCAGTCGCCGCTCCCAGCGGTCGATCCAGCGGGCGTAGAAGCCTGTCATGGATTGAGAACGATTAGTCTAGCAGAGAAAGAAACGCCCCACGCCGGAGAAGGAAGCCGGCGTGGGGCTTGGCCTACAAAGGAGGCAACGCACCAAAGCGAAGAAACCTCATGAACCCCACACCTCGCCGGATGCAACCCGCGGGCCATCGCTAAGTGATTGATTAAAAACGGGGCACTCGCTGGTTTTCCCAAATTCGGAAATCTGGTTCTACGGTTTCCCGGATAACGGAACAATCCGCAGACGGGCGGCGTATGCTACCCGTAGGAGAAACCATGTTCTGCCATTATTGTGGCGCGCGCCTGGAGCCGTCCGCGAGCTTCTGCGCCACCTGCGGGAGAGCACTCGGGGTCACGCCCCTGATGCCTGCGCAAGGCCGGATTGCCGGGCACGTCCGGCTGCTGGGGATTCTGTGGATTGCCATGTCGGCCTTCCACCTGCTGCCGGCTCTGTTCCTGTATTCCTTCTTCGGCGGCCATGTCCCAGGGCTCTGGATGACAGGAGTGCCTCCGTTCGTGTTCGGGTTTATGCGGGTGATCGGGACGTTGTTTCTCGCCGGCGGCATTCTCGGGATCATCGCCGGCTGGGGCCTGCTCGATCGCCAGCCCTGGGCGCGGATGCTGGCGATCGTGCTTGGGTTTATCAACCTGATCCACATCCCCTTCGGCACCGCACTCGGCATCTACACGCTGTGGGTGCTGATGCCGGCCGAATCCGAGCAGGAATACCGGACAATTGCGCGAGCGGCGTGAATGCAGTCCGGCCAGAGCGGCATCGTGGGACCTGCAATGCTCACTTGATGTCGGTGACTTTTCCGTTTGTGAACGTGATTTTTAGATAGTCGTAGACGTAGATTTTCTTCGCCCCCAAGTCGACCTTTTCTTTCGGCTGGCCTTGAATGGCAGCGACTTGATCCAATGTCAGGCCCAGTGAAAGCTCCTTGGGCGCCGGAGCCGGCTGGAGTGCCGCCGCGGATGCTGGCGCAGGAGCGCCACCCGGACTTCCGCTCTCTGTTTCGTTGAGGGCTTCCTGTTCCGCCTGGTCGGCTTCTGTAGACTGTTGCTTCAACTCGCCGGCCACATTTGGATCGGGCGGGGGCGCAATAGCGGCATACGCGGTTTCCACTGGCGGAGCAGCGGCGGCGGCGGGAATCAAAGGCAGTCCGCTCCGGCCCTGATTCTTCTGAAGTTCGCCCAGCCCCTGATCGATTGTTTCACGCATATGGTTCTGCATGTCCTGCAGATCGGCCATTCCTACCGATACGTTTTCCCCCTGCCGGCAGTCCTGACCCTTGCTGGCGAGCACAACCAGGTTCGCATAGGTCTGAGTTGGTGGCGCACCTGGAGAGAGCTGAAGAACATCCCCTTGGGTAATAGGGCACTCTCCAGCGGCGGACTCAACATCAAGGGCTTGGTCGACGACGAACACGTGCTGGCTATTGTCTGCGAACATTCTCGCGATCCCGCTCGACCCTGGATCCGGAGGGGTCTGCGGACCGGCGGCTGATTCGGAATTCTCGAGTGCGACCTGTCTCCTGACCTCATCAGAAATCGCCTGCTTTACTTCGGGTGTCATCGGGGTGAAGTTAGCAGGAGCCGCATTCGCCAATTCGGCTGCTCTCTCCTGATACGCGGCCTGAAGCGTTTGGGCCACCAAGTAGTCTGTCAACCACAGAGACGCGTTGGCGTACGACGGGTACGGCGCGAAATACGGACCATAATATGCATACCACGGATTGCCGACCCATCCCCATGGATACACGACCGGAGCAACCCATGGGTTATAGGCCCAACCGTAGAATCCCGCAGGGTAGTAAACTCGCGGGACATAGACATTGAGGGCGATGTTGCGGTAAGTGTACGGCCGATAGATACGGGCGTAGGCAACCCCGTTAACGTAGTACGTGCGGTGAACGAACTCAGCGCGGCCGTAAGCATACGGGCGCTGAATATAGCCGTGACCGTAATGGTTACTGACGACCATGACGTGCCCGGGCCGCTCGCGGTAAATGGTTCTCGAACCACCTGGGCCGTGATGAATTTCTATCCCCCGTGCGTGCACTTCGCGAATCCGGTTGTCCGGACCACGATGGACTTCGGCTCCGCCAGGCGTGTGAATTACTCGCTCGTTATGGGGGGGAGGGCCGCCCCTGTTTCCTGCCACAGATTGGATGCCGCCGCGTGCCGGGGAAGAACCTGGATCACGCTCGGGACCACGGGGACCTGCACTCCGGTTGAGCGGGCTGGCGCCGGCGCGGTTGCCCAGCGCCGCCGCCCCGCGATTTGGCGCTGCGGCGCCGCGCGCGGGTGGAGTCGCTGTTGCGGCAGGTTTTGCCGTGGAAGCCGGCTTGGCGGCAGGCTTTGGCGCCGCCGCTGGCTTGGCGGCAGGTTTCTGATCTGCTGCAGTCAGTAGCGACGCCGAACAAAACGCCACGGCTGCAGCCGTGTTCAAAGACAGCGCAATCCAGAATTGCCTTCTCCTCATACATCCTCCTCCCGCTCGGGCGCTTAGGGCCTTCACTCGACGTCGGAGACTTTGCCGTTTGCAAATGTCACTTTGAGATTTTTGTAAACCCAGATTTCTTTTGTGCCGCCCGCCTTGGCCTTGGTTACCGGCTCTCCAAAGGCAGCCTTCACCTGATCCGCGGACTGCCCAACCGAAATAGCCGCCGAAGAGGCTGGCTGCGCTTGCTGGGCGGGTGGCGGAGGGGGTGGCGCGATTGGAGCGAATTGTTGAGCTGGCTCGGCCGCTCCCACGGGAGCTGCGGAGCCAGCTGGTGGGCCATCGGGCAATGCCAAGATCTCACCGACGACTTGCTCCACATGCGCAAGGTCGGTGACCGTCAGGAAACCTTTCTGAAACCGAACGTCAATCGCTGCCCGGTAGGGCTTGTGCGCGGGGTCGGCGGCAGCCGGATCACACGCGCCGCACGATTGAACATTAAAGACGATGCCGTTCTCTTTGATGTCCGTCTTAAGCAGATACACTTTTTCGCCGACGGCGAGGATCCTCGTCTTGCTGAGGCCGCCGAGCAATTTACCGCGCGTGCCGTTTTTCACCTCGCCATCTTCGTAGACGTTGTCGGCAAAGCCGAGCTTGGAGCCTCCGGGGTACCCGACAACACCCTCCAAGCGGATAACCAGCACGCAACCCGGTTGTGAGACTTTTAATCCGTTGACTTCCATTACGGTGGGCGTGTATGCCAACTGCAGTTGCTGGACAAGATTCCCGCTAGGAGGCTGCGGTGCCAGGCACGCGCCAAAAACGGGGGGGCCGAGTAACGCCGCAAGCGAAGCAAGCCTCGGTTTCGGGAACCAATTCAGCATCAGCATACGAAGCTCCCTGCGAATGATTGAGAGTTTGCAGGTAGTATCATGCGATGGGAGCATATATGAATGCAAGATTTTATTTTTTGGCTCATAAAAGAATTCGGTACCAGTACGCTCGGCAAGATGAAACCGCTGTATGACCGCGGGTCTAGCGAGGCTAGCATTACTGCCGGTTGTTTTGGGGTTCTTATTCGGACCAGGCTGATGTTCTATCAGTTCCCAGCCTTTTCATACTGGGGTCGGCCATGTGCTCTCTACCCTGCCGTTCCCCGGCCCGAGACGCGGCTGTGAGGAAATGTTGGCGGGGGTTCTCAGACTGATTCAAGTCCAGTAAGGACCGCGCTCGCGCCGCCTGACCAGACCTCTTCCGCGAAACTGGTAAAATCAAAAAACCAGCCGGGAAGGTGAGACCCCGTTGTCACGTGACGCAAGCGGCGTAATCGCAATCTATCCGGGATCCTTCGACCCGATTACGAACGGGCACCTCGACCTGATTCAGAGGGGATCGAAGCTGTTTGACCGGCTGATTGTCTCGATTCTGCGCAACGAGACTAAGTCGCCGCTGTTTTCGGTTCAGGAACGCATGGAGATGCTGCGGGAAGTGGTGGGGACGGATTATCCGAACGTCGAAGTGGATTGCTTCGATGGCCTTCTTGTCGACTACGCGGAACGGCGCGGCGCGCAGGTTTTGTTGCGGGGGATCCGGGCGATTTCGGATTACGAGTACGAGCTGCAGACCGCGTTGATGAACCGGCGGCTGCGGCCGGAGCTCGAGACGGTGTTTTTGTTGTCGAATGAAGCGTATTCATTTATCAGTTCGCGTCTGGTGAAAGAGGTATTTTTTCTGGGCGGAAATATTTCCGGGCTGGTGCCGCATTCGGTGGAGCAGCGGCTGCAGCGCCGGATGGGGAACAATAAATCGAGAGGGGAATAAGCAACCGACATGCAGGCAGTGGCAAACGCAATCGCGGACCGCATCTCATTGATCAGCGTCTCTTCGACCATGAAGGTGGCGGCGGAAGCCGAGCGCCTTCGCTCCGAAGGCGTCGACATCGTGGATTTCGGGGCGGGGGAGCCGGATTTCCCGACCCCGGCAAACATCAAGCAAGCCGCGATTCGCGCGCTCGACGAAAATTTCACGAAGTACACCAATACGGGTGGCACCGCGGATTTGAAGCAGGCGGTCTGCGAATACCATGCCAAGCATTTCGGCACCAGCTACAAGCCGGCCGAGTGCCTGATCACGGTGGGCGGCAAGCACATCATCTTCAATGCCATGCAGGCCCTGATCAATCCCGGCGACGAGGTGGTGGTCCCGGTTCCGTATTGGGTAACGTACAAGGACGTGGTGAACTACGCCGGCGGCAAGTGCGTGTTTGTCCCGACCGAAGAAGCCAACGGCTTCGCGGTAACGGCGGCAATGATCGCGCCGCATCTGACCGCGCGGACCAAAGTCGTGATCATCAATTCGCCGTCCAACCCCAGCGGAGCGGTGGTCGATCGCGCCGAGTTCGAAAAGATTTATAAGCTCACCTCGGAGCGCGGCATTTATCTGATGACCGATGAATGCTACTGCTTCTTCCTGTACGACAGCAAGCCGTTTTCCATCGCTTCGCTACCCGGCGCGAAGGAAAACGTCCTGGTGGTGGGGTCGCTTTCGAAGACGTACGCGATGACGGGCTGGCGGATCGGGTTTGGCCTGATGCCGGCGCCGATCATCGGGGCGATGACGAAGCTGCAAAGCCATTCGACTTCGAACCCGACTTCGATTGCGCAGAAGGCCGCGGCCGAAGCGCTGCGCGGGCCGCAGGATTCGGTGCAAACGATGCTGGGCGAATACCGGCGGCGGCGCGATTTCGTGGTCGAGCGGCTGCGCGCGATTCCGGGCGTAATCTGCGCGGATCCGCGCGGCGCGTTCTATGCGTATCCGAACCTCGGCGTGGCGATCGGCAAGAACGGGATTCAGAACACGGTGCAGCTCTGCGAGCAGTTGCTGGCGAAAGCCAAGGTGGCGGTGGTGCCGGGCGAGGCGTTCGGGACCGAGCAGCACATCCGGCTTTCGTACGCGACCTCGATGAAAGAGCTGGAGCGAGGGCTCGATCGGATTCATCAGTTCGTCGTCAGCCACTCGTAGGCGTGTTCCAAACCGCAGAGTCGCAGAGACGCAGAGGAAAAGGAACGCCTGGGTTCTTCTCTGCGTCTCAGCGTCTCTGCGGTCAAAACTCGAAGGACTCTAATCATGGCCAAACCGCTGCGCCTCACGCCCTCACTGCGGGAGAAGGTCTGGGGCAAAACACAGCTCGCCCCATGGTTCCCGAATTCAAAGGAGCGCATCGGCGAGGCGTGGTACCTCGCCGACCGCGAGCTGCCGCTGCTGGTGAAGCTGATCTTCACCTCCGAGCGGCTCTCGGTGCAGGTGCATCCGGACGACGGCGAAGACGGACCGCGCGGCAAGACCGAGATGTGGCACATCCTGGAAGCCGAGCCGGGGGCGACCATCGCACTCGGCTTTCGCGAGCGGATTACGCGCGAGCGGCTCGCGGACGCGACACGCACCGGGGAGATCGAGAATCTGCTCAACTGGATTCCGGTGACGGCGGGGCAGACCTTTTTCACCAAGGCCCACACGGTGCACGCGATCGGGGCGGGCATCGTGCTGTGCGAGATCCAGCAACATTCCGACGTGACCTACCGCCTCTGGGATTACGGGCGGCCGCGCGAAATTCATGTCGAGAAAGCCGTGCCGATCTCGGACCTGGATGTGCATCCCGGAGCCGCGCAGCCGGTGGTGATCGCCAATGGCCGCGAACTGCTGGTGCGGTCGAAGCATTTCGTCACCGAGTGCATCGGGCTGGCGGACGGCGCGGAGTTCCGTCCGTCCGCGGAAGACTGCCAGCTCTTTATCTGCGTGGAAGGCGGAGGCAGCATCGGAGACGAGCCGGTTCACGCCGGCGAGGTCTGGCTGCTGCCGGATTCCGCGGAGCAACCGCCGGTGCGGCCGCGAGGGTCCGCGCGGTTCTTGCGAACCTACGTGCCGCGGTAGCGGTTCACGCTACAGCGACTCGATGATGATTTCGGGATCGTCCTCAAGGAGCGTGGGAGGGGCCGATGTGGTGGGGCCAGGTCTTAGCGCCGTCACTTTGAAGTGATAGTGACCGAGCTCCGCGTCGTGCCGGACGGTCTTCGTAATTCCCCATTTGCCGGCCACGTTCTCTGATGGGATCTCGAGGCGATCGCCCGGGATAAACGGCGAATTGTACCGGGGATCCTCCCGGTCTTTGCGAAAGGTGATGGTGAACGGATGTTCCATCTCCAGGTCGAGGGTTTGATCCGGGTGGAGGACAATCGCCTCTCCGAGCGGAGTCTGGCGATACCGGAAGACATCCTGATCGAGCGTGATAGTGAGCTTCACGCGCTCCATGACGGGGACTGGTTTCATTTGCAGATCTCCTTGGGTAAGAGTTGAAGGCAGGCGGAATCGCGCCGCAGTGCGGCAAATTCCGGTTCGCGTCTCACATTCTCCGGGGCTTCGCCGGATTGTAGGGCGGCAGCGAGAGCTTCGAAAGCCTCTCCGCGCCGCCCGCAGAGTTCGTCGACGCGCGCGCTTTTGAAGAGCACGCGCGCGCTGCTGGGTAAGCCATGGCGTGCTCGCGCGATGGACGTGAGCGCGGCGGGGCAGTTGCCCTCATGGGCTTGGTAGACCCCGAGACTGCTGCGGATCTGCGCATCGCCGGGGTTGACCGAGAGTTGGCCTTTTGCCAGTTTGATTGCCGAAGCCCAGGCTTCGCGGGCGCGTTCCCGTTTACCGGGAGCCCACGAACAGGCGTCTGCGAGATTTCCCCAGAGCTGAAAGTCGGCCGGCCTTTGTTCCACCGCCTTTTCCATCATGGCGGCGGCCTCCGCATAACGGCCCGCGTAATAATACGCCGTTCCCAAGTTGCTATAGGCGACAGGTGTTGGTTTGAGCGCCAGGGCGCGCTCCAGAGCGGCGTCGGCTTCGGCGTAACGGCCCATCATCAGATACAGACCGCCGAGGTTCTGAAACGCCGTCACGTTTTCGGGAGTCAGCGCGATCATCTGCTGGAAGGTTTTTTCGGCATCCGTAAAGCGGTGCTGCTCGCTGTAAAACACGGCGAGGTTGTTGTATCCCAGCCACTCGCCGGGCCGCAGTTCGAGCACCTTGCGATAGGCCGCTTCGGCCTCGGCGGGATTCCCCATGGATTGCCAGGCGAGCGCCATCGCGCCGTAGGCATCGGGGTTGAGCGGTTCTAGTTCCAGGGCGCGTCGAAAGGCCCGGAGCGCTTCCTGATTCCGGCCGCGGCTGTTTTCGATCCGCCCGATGATGATGTAAGTGGGAGCCAGACGGTCGTTCAGGCGGCGGGCGCGCTCGGCGCTGGCGGCTGCCTGTTCGAGCCACTGCGGATCGCGCGTCGCGCGCCAGGTCCGCCACTGGGCTTCCGCCATGCCCGCGTAAGCCAGGGCGTAGCGCGGGTCGCGCTGGAGCGCTTTGTGGAACGAGGCGACGGCGTTGGCCAAATCTTCCGGAACGTCGTAGTGGGAGAGATACCCGCGGCCTTCGAGGTAGAATTCGTAGGCTCCGGGCTCGTGAGGCCGGGTTTCTTCCAGCGCAGTCGAATCTTCCGCGCGGCTGGTGATGGAGAGAACGCGGGCGATCTGGCTGACGGCCCAATCCGGCAGCAACGGAAGTTGCCCGGGAGCGAAGCTCGCCTCCCTCGCGCCGAGGGGCCGTGCTGTCTTCGCATCCAAAACTCGGATGGTCAGATGCAGGCCGGCCAGCTCGGGCTGCATGCTGCCGGTGACCGCATATCGCGCGCCCAGCATCCGGCGGGCGTCGGAGACGCTGCTCACGGATTGTTTCCGGACCGCGGCAGCCGGCACGACGTGAATGCCGCTTTGCGGTTTTTCGAGACGACTGAACGCAGCCGAGAGGGTTTCGGTCAGGCCGTCGCAGAACACCTGCCAGGAAGCGCCGCCGTTATTGAGGAACGGCAAAACGACCAGTTGCTCCGGCAGGGAAACGGATTGGCGCGCAGGCGGCGTGTGGCTGGCCAGCGCGGCGGCTAAAGCCAGGACCAGCACGAACGCCCAGACGGCACGATGGGGCGCGCGGACAGTCAGCGCGACCGTTTCGGCTCGCGTGGCGGAGTCCAGGAGCGCGACGGCAGTGCGTAGATCGGCCGCCATCTCCCCCGCGTCCGCATAGCGATGACGGGGCTCGGCGGCCAGTGCGCGTTCCAAGACCGGTTGTAACGGAGCCGGCACCGCCAGCGCATGGCCGGGCTGCGGCAGCGTGCCGGCAAGCAATTCGTGCACGACCACGCCGAGACTGTAGACATCAGAGCGCGTGTTCGCATTCGCGCCCTGAAACTGTTCCGGCGCCATATAGGCCGGGGTCCCGACGGCCGTGCCGGTTCCCGTCAGACGGACATCGGTGGTTTGCCGGGCGAGGCCGAAATCCGCCAGCTTGAGGGTGTCATCCTCGGTGAACAGCGCGTTGGCCGGCTTGACATCGCGGTGCACAATGCCGTGCCGGTGCGCGGCGGCCAGCGCTTCGGCAAGCTGCACGGCGTATTCGAGGGCTTGCGCGAGTGTGTGAGGGGCGCGGGTAATCAGGTTGCCGCCCGGCAGGTATTCGAAAACCAGGAACAGGTTGCCTTCGCATTCACCGGCTTCATGAATCACCGCGATGTGCGGATGATTGAGCGCGGAGACGATGCGGGCCTCGCGCAGAAATCGGGCGCGGGCACGCGGAGAATCCGCCAGGCGCGGCGCCAGGAACTTGATGGCGACCAGGCGCCCGAGCCGGGTGTCCCGGGCCTTATAGACCACACCCATCCCGCCTTCGCCGAGTTTCTCAAGGATTTGGTAATGCGCGACGGTGCGGCCACTGACGGGTTGAAGTTGCGGAGTCACGGGCCTGCATATCCATTATGGGAGTTTACTCCTGGGGGAGGCGTGCCGCAACTGTCGGGGTTGTGTCACGGCCGGCCCACGAAAACCGGACGGTCGGAATCGACCAGC
>Ga0335078_10019638_pt1 | contig 10047 bp, 7 predicted proteins | sample Lox_Sample_32_FD_206711 | JGI IMG/M metagenome (GOLD analysis project Ga0335078, IMG submission 206711) | Soil microbial communities from Loxahatchee National Wildlife Refuge, Florida, United States - Lox_Sample_3.2 | ecosystem: Environmental > Terrestrial > Soil > Wetlands | place: USA: Florida...
CCTGGATGCCTTCCTCGACACAGCGGTTGATCGTGTTGGAGCCGCCACCGCCGCATCCGACGATCCGGATGTTGACCTTTAGGGTCTCCGCCAGCTTCGCCAGCTCGGCATCGTCCTGGCTGCCGTAGACCGGCGCGGTCGGCTTCTTCTCTTCGACCAGGGTCTGGTTCTCCTGGTGTTTCGCGATCGCTTCCTGGATGATGGACTTCATCGTTTTATCTCCGCTGCGTTTGTCGGACGAGCGTCATACGCTCGGCAGAGGAACTCGGGAGAACCGTACATAAACGTTTGCGTAGAGCGGAAGTTGTCGAGAGGAATCTACGGCCGGCGGGCGCCGACACGAACCCGTGAGCGCCGCGGCTGCTCGCCGATCCTCGATTTCGTTCCGGGCGTGAGCGATGCGACGACGGAAGAGACAAGGCCCCCTCCCCTCGGTGCGAAATCACGAGTTCGGCCGGCCGAGATCATCGTCCGCGCTCGTCCACAGGGTGGCGTACATCTCGAGGTCCTCCGGGGGAATCTCTACAGGGGAAATCACGGCGAGAAGTACCCCGGTCACGCCCGCGAGCAGCAGGAGCGCAACGCTCGCGGGCATCCACAGGAGCGTGGAAAGGAAGGAGGACGTCGCGTGATGGAGGGTGGCCACGTAGCCGGGCCCGATCACGGACGGCGCGTAGGTACCGAAGATCGCGTCGAGACTGGGAATGTACACTCCGGTCTCTTGCGCCCCGTCCCCGTAGTCCGCCATCACGGTGGACATTGACAGCGTCGTCAGGTTGACCGCGAAGAGCCCGGTGGTGGCGACGAGGTACGCGTCCCCATGTGCCGGGTCGAGGAGGACCTGGTTCACGTCGTTCGGCTCGGCGCAGATGTTGTAGACACAGTTCGGGATGGGTAGCGTCTCCTCCCGGGCGTACGTCGCGGCGTTGAACACCTCGACGGACGAGGTGGCGGTGTTGATGTCGCTGGTGCTGACGAAGAGTTGGTTCGTCGCAGCGTCCGCGGTCAGGGAGTCGGCTGGCCCCGCGAGGGGGATGACCTGCTCGGTGGCCCCGCTTTCGGGGTTCACGGCGAGGAGGTCATCCGAGGAGGAGGGCATCAGAAGCGCGTTCGTGGCAGGGTCATAGCTGAGTCCGTACGAGCTCGAGAGCCACTCCCCCGCCGGGATGCTGGCCCCCTCGACGGGGATGATTCCGACGATGGTGTTGTTCACGGGGTCCACGGAAACGAGGTCGTTCTGGGCGGTCCCCCAGTAGATCAGTCCGTCCGTCGGGTCGTAGGCCATGGAGTTTCCGTAGAGGTTAAGCAGCGGCGTCATCGACGCAACGACCGACTGCGTCTGGACATCGATGGCGAGCAGCGTGACGGTACTGTTCCAGCACGGGACATAGACGTCCACTCCGATGCCGGGATAGAATGGGACTAGGGGGCTACAGTTGAGCCGTGCCGGCGCGGTGAGCTCGAGCGTGCTCGTGCTGAACTCGAGGGTGGCGTTGATGCCGCCCCACTGTCCCCCGAGCTCGAACGAAGTGATCTCCGTCAGCAGCACGAGCTGCGCGGAGGGAACGTAGGCGAGCCCCGCCGGGGCCATGCAGTACCCCGTGTCAGGGGGGCAGAAAGTGTCCCAGTAGGCTTGTCCGCTCACTCTCTGAACCGCGCCCATCTTGGCGAGACCGGCGCCGACTTCCCAATCGGTCGACGTCGGGGTGGGGCCGGGGGAGGCGAACGACCCGATCGACGAGAACGCCAGCAACAGGACAACGAGCCCAACGACCACGCCCCCGATGCTGAGTGCGGCGAGCCTTCGTGGACGGAAGGGGCCAGTCATCGCCGACCTCTAGTCCTCACTGCCTTCCGAGTAATAACCCAGAGGCGACCGCACCGCCCGGGTCGAGGAATCGGGTCGGGCCCCTGCAGCAAGGGTCGAGCCGGTTCGACCGTCCCATTATCCGACAACGGCGCTTCCTCAAGCCGGGAGAGGGTGGGGATGAGTGCCCCAGCGTCGACCGCGGTCCCGCCCGAGTTCTCGGCTTCGCCGGAATCCCGGAGTGGTCCGGCACCGGCGATCTCCGTGCGTCGTCTCGTGAAGAAGTTCGGGGAGGTCACGGCCCTCGACCAGGTCACGCTCGAAGTGCCGCCTGGCCAGGTCCTGGGGCTCTTGGGCCCGAACGGGGCCGGCAAGACCACCCTGATCCGGATTCTGCTCGGACTCACCCGATCCACGTCGGGGGAGGCGTATCTCCTCGGCGAGCCGGCGGGCGCGCGCGGGGTGCGCACGCGGGTCGGCTACATGCCGCAGGACCTCGCGGTCTACCTCGACCTCTCGGTCGAGGAGAACGTCACTCTCTTCGGTCGCCTTTACGGGATATCCGGCTCCCGCCTTCGCTCCCGCTCGCAGGAGGTTCTCGAGCGGGTGCACCTTGCGGACCGGTCCCGAAGCATCGTCGCCGAGCTTTCCGGCGGCATGCGCCGTCGCGTCTCCCTCGCCGCGGCGCTGGTCGCCGACCCCGACCTCCTCCTGCTCGACGAGCCGACCGTCGGGGTGGACCCCGAGCTCCGCGCGGAGTTCTGGGAGTTCTTCCACCGGCTCACCCGGGCGGGTAAGACGGTCGTGCTCACGACCCACTACCTCGAGGAAGCCAACCGGGCCGACCGAGTGGTCTTCCTCCACGCGGGCCGGGTGCTCGCGACCGGTACCCCCTCCGACCTGAAGGCCACGACCGGGACCGAGAACCTCGAGGACGCGTTCCTCCGAATCGTGCGAGCGCGAGGAGGGACCTGATGGCCCTGCTCCGGGTCCTGGCCGTGGCCCGGAAAGCGCTCGGCCAGCTCGCGCACGACCGACGGACGGTCGCGTTCGTCCTGATCGTCCCGCTGGTCCTGATCCTCGTCTTCGGCTACGGGTTCGGAGGACAACCAAGCCACATCGCGGCGGTGGTCCTCAACCAGGACCGTGGCCCGGCCGGGGGGGCATTCCTTTCCTCCCTCCCGAGCGGGGTCCTCGACCTGCGCACGGTCGACTCGAGCTCGAGCGCGTACTCCGCCGTGAACTCCGGCTCGGCGTGGGCCGCGATCCTCATCGGACCCAACTTCACCGCGATGGCCCGGTCCGGGACCGTCACTCTGACGCTCTACCTCGACGGGACATCCCCGACGATCACCGCGGCCGTCCTGAGCGCCGTGCAATCCGCGCTCCAGAGCGCCTTCGGCGCGAACGGTTCGAGCGGCGCCGTCCGGATCACCTCGCAGTACGTCTACGGGTCGGCCACGACGCCGTTCATCGACACGATCGCCCCGGGGATCATGGCGCTCGCGATCCTGTTCATCACCACGGTGCTCTCGATCATCGTCCTCGTTCGGGAGCGCTCGGTCGGTCTTCTCGAGCGCTTGTTCGCCTCGCCGCTACGCCCCTCCGAGTTCGTCGCGGGACACGCGCTCAGCCTCACCGTGGTCGCGCTCGCGCAGGTGGCGGTCCTGTTCGGGTCGGCGCTGCTGATCTTCCACGCGACGTTCACCGGGAACCTCCTGTTCGCCTACGGGGTCCTCCTCCTGTTCGGTGTCGGCAACCTGGGGCTCGGGATGCTCCTCTCCGCCGCGGCGCGCAGCGAGTTCCAAGCGATCCAGTTCATCCCGCTCCTCTTGATCCCGCAGATCCTGTTCGCCGGCGCACTGTTCCCGCTCGAGGCGATCCCGGTCGCCTTCCGGCCGATCTCGGACATCCTTCCGCTCACGTACGCGGCCCGGGCGGTCCAGGATATCCTGCTCCGGGGCTGGGGCGTCGGCGCGGTCGCGCTCGACCTGGTCGCCCTCGGGATCTACGCCGCGCTGATGCTCGGCGGGGCGATCGCGCTCGTCCGCCGGCAGGCCTGAACCGGGGAAGTAGCTCGGCCGTGAGCTTTATCGGTGGCGCACGGGTCGCGCGGCGGTCATCATGCCGCGCGTCCGTCGGCCCGACCGGCGAAAGGGGTACCGCTCCCCCGCCGGTCGCCATATCCGACACAACCGGGCGGTCTGGGACCGGGCGAGCGCGTGGTACGAACGCCGTTGCGCCGAAGTGCTCGGAGGATCGCACGCGACCTCTTGGGGCATTTTCCGAGTTCCGGAGCGCGAACTTCGCCTTCTAGGACCGGTCCGCGGAAAACGTGTCCTCGAGGTCGGGTGTGGGGCCGCCCGTTGGACGGCGTCGCTCGCTCGGAGAGGGGCGCGGGCCACCGGGATCGACCTTTCCACACAGCAGCTCGCGAAGGCGCGAGAGCTCCAGCGGACGTCTCGGCAACCCTTCCCGCTCGTTCGCGGAAGCGTCGAGCGTCTCCCGTTCCGCCGATCCACGTTCGACCTGGTCTTCTGCGACTGGGGAGCGATGACGTTCTCGGACCCTCGCCGGTCGGTCCCCGAGTGCGCCCGGGTGCTCCGCGCGGGAGGCAGGTTCGTCTTCGCGACGGCGAACCCGTTCCGGTACATCGCCCTCGACCCGCGGGCGGACCGGCAGGTTGCCCGGCTCGTCCGGCCGTACTTCGGCGACTATCGCGTCGACTTCGGACCGAACGACGCGATCGAGTTCCAACCTCCGTTCGGAGTATGGATCGACCTCTTCCGACAGAACGGGTTCGCGGTGGAACGGCTGATCGAGACCCGTCCCGCCGCGGGTCAAGGCTCGAAGTACCTTTCGCGGTCGGACGCGAAGTGGGCCCGCTCCTGGCCGATCGAAGCGATCTGGAAGCTCACGAAGGAGTAGGTCGCGTCCGGGGCCGGCCGGAGCGGGGTCTCCACCCCGCGCCGGGTGTCCGCGGCTTCTGCTCTAGGATGTACAGTACAGAGATGGCGAACTCCCTCCCCTCCTTCCCCTCCCAGAACCTCTGGCACAGGAAGCGACCCTTGCGCAACCTCCGCGCGTACTCCCGGGAGAAGAAGTGGAGCACCGGACCGTGGGGGGAAAGGTCGAACGAGTCGGGACCGGCCCTTGGTCCCCGACCGTACCAGCGGTCGGCGACGGACCGGACCGAGTACGCGTGGAATCCACCCGGAACCAGCACGCGGTGAATCTCGTCGAAGAGCCGGTCGTGCTCTTCCTCGGAGAACTCCATGTTAAGGAACAGGTTGGAAAAGACGACGTCGACGCTCTCGGGACGAAGTGTGGCGAGACAGTCGAGCGCCGGCACTGCGACGACCGAGAGCCCCGCTTTCCGGGCGAGGGCGGTCCCGACCCGGGAGACGTCCACACCGCGGACCGAGTAGCCGAGGTCGCGAAGCGCGGAAAGGTCGCGGCCGTAACCGGACCCGAGCTCGAGCCACGACCGACCGACCGGTCGGCGTCGAAGCTGCGCGAGCGTCCATCGGAGGAACCGGCTCGGTCCGGGACCGAAGAACTCGGGGTCGGCACGGTACCGCCGGTCCCAGTAGCGGGCCTGACGTCGGGGAGCGTGGGCCGCGTTCCGTCGCGTTGTCGACCGCGGAGCGGTGGTCACGGTGGGGACCTGTGGCACGCCACTTCCTCGGCCTTAAGAGGGTTCGGAGCGACCGACCGCACGAAATCGCGCGCGGAACGGTGGCGCGGGCGCGCGGGTTTATGACCGACCGCTCTCTCGCACGACCGTGGAGTCGTACTTTCGGGCGGTCGAGTCCGAGGTGGACCGCGCGTACTCCACCGCCGAGGCGGCGCGTCGTGTCGGGTACGACCCCGAGGTCGTCCCCGAGATCCCGCGCGCCCAGGACATGGCGATGCGCGTCGAGAAGCTGCTCGCCCACCTGGGTATCGAGGGGATCTCGACCGAGATCCGGGCCCTGGCCGCCACGCTGCCGCGCGAGGAGGTCGCCCTCACGATCGCTCGCCGGATCGCGCGGGACCCGTCCCGCGGCGATTCGGTCGCGGCACGGGTCGATGCCGCGCTCCGGGTCGGCCTCGCGATCCTCACCGAGGGGATCCTCGTCGCCCCGCTCGAGGGGCTCGCGGAGGTCCACGTGCAGGAGGGCCGGGACCGTGCGCCGTACATCGAGCTCTACTACGCCGGTCCGATCCGCGCCGCCGGCGGGACCGCGCAGGCCCTGAGCGTGCTGCTCGCCGACGTCGTTCGCCGCGACCTCGGGATGGCGCCGTTCCGCCCGGACCCCGAAGAGGTGGGTCGGTACAAGGAGGAGATCCCGCTCTACAAGCATTACCAGCATCTCCAGTACGTCCCCACCCCAGAGGAGATCGACCTCGTCGTCCGACACACTCCGGTCGCGATTTCGGGGGAAGCGACCGAGGGGGACGCGGAGGTGAGCGCGTTCCGCAACCTCGAGCGGGTGCACACGAACGGGATCCGGGGCGGGGCGTGCCTCGTGATCGCGGAGGGTCTCTGTCAGAAGGCGGCGAAGCTCCGGAAGATCGTCGACAAGCTCGGGCTCGACGGCTGGGAATTCTTGTCCGAGGTCGGACACAACACGGTCGACCAAGAGGAGGCCCGGACCCCGAAGTACCTCCAGGACTCCGTCGGGGGTCGCCCGGTGCTGGCGCACCCGAACCACCCGGGCGGTTTCCGTCTCGTTTACGGTCGGGCGCGCACGACCGGCCTCGCCGCGTGCGCGGTGAATCCGGCGACGATGGTGCTGCTCCAGAACTTCGTCGCGATCGGAACCCAAGTGAAGCTCGAGTATCCGGGCAAGGCGGCGGCGATGGGGGTCTGCGACACGATCGAAGGGCCGATCGTGGAGCTCGACGACGGCACGGTCACCGCGGTCCACGACCTGGCACGCGCCGAGGAGCTCCGTGGCCGCGTGCGCCGGATCATCGACCTCGGGGAGATCCTCGTTTCCGTCGGGGAGTTCCTCGAGAACAACCAGCCCCTCGTCCCGGCGGGCTACTCGCTCGATTGGCACCGCGAGGAGCTGCGGGCGGTCGGGGCTCCCGAACCCGAGGGAATGGCCGTCGCCACGTACGATGACGCCGTGCGGTTCGCCCAGACCTACCGCGTGCCGCTCCATCCCCGCTGGCTCCTCTTCTGGCACGACCTCACTCCCGGCGAGGTACGGGCGCTCGGGGAGTTCGTCGAGCGGAGCGGCCACTGGGTCGCCGGGGGCCTCGTGCTGCCCGCGGACCCGTCCTGGCGGGAAGTGCTGATACGACTCGGGTTCCTCTTCACCCCGGTCGAGTCCGACGACCTGCGTGGAGAGCCGGATGCGTCCGCCGCGCTCGTCGGGGGGCTCGGTCTATCACCGCAGGGCGAGCTGCTCGTCCGTCGTACTCCGCTCGACCCGCTCGAGGAGGAGACGCTGGCCTACGTGAGCCGGCTCGCTGGCGTCCCGGTGCCGGCGCGGGGACCGTCCCGCGTCGGGGGCCGGGTCGGCCGGCCCGAGAAGGCGTACCACCGGAGCATGCAGCCGAACGTCCACGGACTCTTCCCGGTCGGGAGCGCCGGTGGCCCAACGCGGTCGCTTCCGGCGGCGGCGCGCCGTACGATGCGCGAGGGCGTGCCGGTCGACCTCGGCGTGCGGAAGTGCCCGGCGTGCGGCCGCGCGTCGGTCTGGACCCGCTGCGTGTGCGGGACCCACACCGAGCCGACCGGAAAGGTGATCAGCGAACCGCTCCCCGTCGCCCGGCTCTTGGGCGATGCCCTCGACCGTCTCCATCTCGGATCGCCTCCGGCGATGAAGGGTGTCAAGGGGCTCACCTCTCCGGGAAAGGTCCCCGAGGCGATCGAGAAGGGGATCCTCCGGGCCTCCCACGCCATCTCGGTCTACCAGGACGGGACCGCCCGATTCGACCTCACCGACCTTCCTCTCACCCACTTCCGACCGGCCGAGGTCGGCACGGACGTTCCGACCCTCCAGCGCCTCGGCTACGCCCACGACTGGACCGGCGCTCCGCTCACCGAGGACGACCAGCTGGTCGAGCTCCTCCCTCAGGACCTCGTCGTTTCCCGCTCGTGCGGGACCTACCTCACCCGTCTCGCCCAGTTCGTCGACGATGAGCTCGTCCGCCTCTACGAGGTGGAGCCGTACTACCGGGCCGAGCGACCGGAGGACCTGGTCGGGCAGCTCGTGGTCGCGCTCGCGCCCCACACCTCGGGTGGCGTCGCGGGCCGGCTGATCGGGTTCACGAACGCCGAGGCGTGCTTTGCCCACCCGGTCTTCCATGCGGCGAAGCGCCGCAACTGCGACGGGGACGAGGACTCGGTGACCCTCCTCCTCGATGCCCTGCTCAACTTCTCCCGCGCGTTCCTGCCCGAGAGCCGGGGCGCGCTGATGGACAAGCCGCTCGTCCTGACGACGCGGCTCGAGACGACCGAGGTCGACAAGGAGGCGCACAACGTCGACGTGTCGAGCCACTACCCGCTCGCGTTCTACCGCGCGGCCGCGCAGCGGCGGCCGTCGAAGGAGGTCGAGCCATTGCTCGACCTCGTCGGTCACCGCCTCGGTTCCTCCCGCTCGCTCTCCGAGTACGGGTTCACGCACGACACTCACCGGATCGCGGGCGGTCCGCCACGTTCCGCGTACCGGGAAGGACGGCCGATGGCGGAGCTCGTCGAGCGGTCGGTCGTGCTCGCCGCCCAGATCCGGGCGGTCGACCTCCCCGAAGCGGTCACCCTCGTGCTGAACGCGCACTTCCTGCCCGACGTGATGGGGAACCTCAAGAGCTACGCCACCCAGAAGTTCCGGTGCAAGGAGTGCGACGCGTCGTACCGTCGACCTCCGCTTTCCGGTCGGTGCGTCGTCCAGCGGCCCGGCGGCCGGTGCGAGGGCGAGCTCCTTTCGACCGTCTACGAGGCGTCGGTGCGCAAGTATCTCCCGCTCTCGCAGCGGCTCGGGGCGATGGAAGGGATCACGCCGTACGTCCGCCAGAGGATCCAGCTCCTGGCCGACTCGGTCGCGACACTGTTCCCCGGCGCGACCTCGCAGACCACGCTCGACCGGTTCCGCCGGGAAGGGTCGGCCGGTCCGATGACCGACGCGGGAGGCCCCACGTACCCCGGCCCCGCAGAGTCCGCGGGCCCGGTGGACCTCGAATCCGGAACGTCCAAATAGCCCGCGTCCGTGGTCGGTCGGCGGGCTTGTGGGGTAGTCTGGACTATCCTGCTGGCCTTCGGAGCCAGCGACCTGGGTTCGAATTCGCGGAAGCTTGCCCTCCGCGACGAAACTCCCAGCAAGCCCGTCTTCTGCCGTCCGGCCCGGTGGAAGGGAAGAGCCGGTGGGCCGACGCCGTTCGCGTCTTAGCGGAAGTACTCGGGAGCGTGCTGGGGCTCGCTCCGCTTCTCTTCGTCGGCCTTCGCGGCCTCGACGATGTCGATCGCGAGGATCGCGGGTACGGGGACGATCCGGATGAGCCCTTTCTCCTCGCCGCCGGTGCCGTCGAGCTCGATCGCGAGGGCGTTGTCGCCGCTGATCGAGACGAGCCCGCGGAACGTCCCGGACGAGACGATCGCCGCGTTCTCGGTCCCGGCAGACCGCACCTTCACCTTCGAGCCGGGGGTGAGCGCGATCGCGGGGCGCTTGCTCGCGCTACCCGCGTCGCTCATCGGCTCCCTCCGCGGTCCCGGACGGGTACGCGGGCGATGGGGGCGGCTTTCGGCGGTGCGGCAAGCGCGTTCTTCTCGATCAATGTCTGCAAGTGATTCACCGTCTCACGATACCGGCGAAGAGCGTTCTGCGCGTTGGCCTCCGTGAAGTCCCAGGCACGAGCGATGTTGCCGTAACGGAGCCGGTATCCTTTACGGCCCTTCCCGTCCGCGGCGCCTCCCGCTTCCTCGAGCAGGTCGAGCGCCTTGAGCTTGTTGATGTGGCGGTAGACGGTCGGCTTCGAGGTCTTCAGCACGGCCGTGAGCTCGTCGACGTACCACGCCCGCGTCGGGTCCTTGAGCAGGCAGTCGTGGACGAGACGGTACGCGAGGCTCTGGGAGATAGGACCTTCGGAGCCTCGACCTTCCTCTCCCTCCGGGAGATACCCTACCAGACGGAGGAACTCCCGAAGCACCTCGTCCAGGTCCGCGATCGGGGTGAGGGGAGTGCTGTAACGCAACGCGAGTTCGAATGGCATGCCGACCGGTTGCCAAAGCCGCTCATTGGATAAAAAAG
>Ga0335078_10019639_pt1 | contig 10046 bp, 8 predicted proteins | sample Lox_Sample_32_FD_206711 | JGI IMG/M metagenome (GOLD analysis project Ga0335078, IMG submission 206711) | Soil microbial communities from Loxahatchee National Wildlife Refuge, Florida, United States - Lox_Sample_3.2 | ecosystem: Environmental > Terrestrial > Soil > Wetlands | place: USA: Florida...
CCTCCGCGCGAACCAATTTCCGCGCTCATAGAAAGATACGATTGAACCCCAAGAAAAGTTTCGCGGGTCAGTAGGCCGCCAAATCCTTGACGGCATGGACGATATCGTGAGTTTGAGGCAGGATCGCGTCTTCAAGCTTGGGGTGATAGGCGCAGAAGGTGTCGGTCGCGGCCACGCGCCGCACCGGCGCGTCGAGTTGGTCAAAAAGCTCATCCGCGATACGCGCCGCGATTTCCGCGCCATAGCCCCACGAACGCGTATCCTCGTAGGCGACGATCACTCGATTCGTCTTCGTAACCGTTGCCGCGATCGCCTCCCAATCATACGGGCTCAGCGAACGCAAATCGATGATCTCCGCCGAAACTCCCTCGCGCGCCACTTCCGCCGCAGCCACTTCCGCCCGATGCACCATCGCGCCATACGTGATAATGCTCACGTCCGTTCCCTCGCGCGCTACCCGCGCTTTGCCAAAAGGAATCGTGAAATCGGGTCCGGGATATGCCGAGCGGCTGTACGGCTGCCGGTAAAGGTGCTTGTGTTCGAGGAACATCACGGGATCATCCGCGCGAATCGCCGTGCGCAAAAGGCCGCACAAATCCAGTGCGGTCGAAGGCATCAGCACGCGCAAACCAGGAATATGTGTGAACGTCACCTCACCGCTCTGGCTGTGATAGATTCCTCCGCCGGTCAGATATCCCCCGATTGCGACGCGCAGGACCACAGGCGCTTTGAAATGTCCCGCGGAGCGCCAGCGAATGTTCGAAAGCTCGTTGCGCAGTTGCATCATCGCTGGCCAGATGTAATCGAAAAATTGAATTTCCGGGACCGGCTTCAGGCCGCGAATCGCCATGCCGAACGCGCGCCCCACAATCGCCGCTTCCGCGATCGGCGTGTTGAAGGCGCGCGACGCACCGAATTTGCGCTGCAATCCCGCCGTGGCTTTGAAGACGCCGCCCTTCCCTTTCAAATGCGCGAGATTTTCTTCGCGCGTGCAGTCCGCAACGTCCTCGCCAAAAACGATCACGCGCTCATCGCGCGCCATCTCGTCGGCGAGCGTGGCCGAAATCATTTCCACCATCGTCTTCGACTTGCCGGGACCATTGTGCCCAAAATGGTCCGCTTGCGGCGGCTCGACCTGGAATTGCGGCCCCCTGGGGTCGATATTCGGTGAGTAGATATGGGCATGAATCGAATCCGTGGGCGCAATCTCGGCCGCGAGAGCCCGGTCGGTGGCATCGAGAATCTCGCGCTCGACGTCCGCCTCAATTTCCTCGATCTCGCGCCCATTCACAACGCCTTCGCGCACGAGCAGCAAGCTGAAGCTCGGGATCGGATCGCGATGCGCTTCGTTCTCGCGATCTTCCGCCGTCTTGTAGTTGTTTTCGTCGTCGGAAAGCGAATGCGAATAAGGGCGTGTCACGTGCGCGTGCACCAACGCGGGCAATCGTTGCGACCGGCAATACGCCACCGCGCGGCTCACGCTCGCATAGCTTTCAAGAGGGTCCGTTCCGTTGCACTCCTCGATCAGCAATCCCGGGAAATTAGAGAGCAGCTTGGAAATGTTCCCACCCGGAGTCTGCGCCTCGATCGGCACCGAAATCGCGTAGCCGTTGTCCTCCACCATGAAAAGGACGGGCACCTTTCGCAGGCACGCGGCGCTGATCGCTTCGAAAAACTCGCCCTCGCTCGTCGCGCCATCACCCGCGGAAACGTAAGCAATGTCGTCCTTGTGGTAGGACACCGAATCACCCAACGGAGCTTCCCGCGCCTGCTCGAGCGCTTTCGCATGCTTGTCGTAATAAACCGATGCCTCGGCCGCGCCCACCGCGTGCAGGAATTGCATACCTGTGGCCGATGCGCTCGGAACGATATTCAGCGCGCGGCTGCCCCAATGGGACGGCATCTGCCGCCCGCCGGAAGCGGGATCATCCTTCGCACCTACAGCCTGCAACAGCATGTCGTAGGGCGTCACGCCCAGCATGAGCATCAGCGCGCGGTCGCGATAATAGGGAAAAAACCAGTCGTAGCCCGGCTTGAGGACCAGCCCGGCGGCAACCTGCACGCCTTCGTGTCCCGCGCCGCTGATTTGAAAGAAGATTTTGTTCTGGCGCTTCAGTTGGATTTCGCGGTCGTCGAGCCGCCGCGAAAGGAACATCGTACGGTAAATCCGGATGAGGGCTTCCCGCTCCAGCCCGTGAAACTTCAAGGCATCCAACGTCGCAGTTTTGGCTCTGGTCTGCGAGGCCATACGACAGCTGCCTCCGCTGCTGGGGGATGATCTTTAATTCACGTTCAGCTCATTATAGCGAAATAGGCCCGCCCGCTTCCAATCGCCCGCACCCGCGGTTTCAATCCAGGGAATCAAAAAGCTCCACGGTTTTCGGAAACTCTGGGTCGCCCGTATGGACCGACTGCGGCCCCGCCGATTTGAAAGGTTCCTCGGTCGGGATTCGGTCGATCCAACGTTGATAGGTTAGTTTTTCGTGGTCGGAGAAATTGAGCCGCAAAAGCAGCCGGACGTTGCCGCCATTGTTTTCGGCCTTCTCGCCCTTCAGCTTCGCTTTCTTCGCCGCTGTCTTGCCTTTCGCTTGAGCTTTCGCTTCTGGCTCGGCGCTTGCTTCCCCTTCGGCGGATTCCGTCCGTTCGAATTTCAGCAGCATCTTGTTCCCAAGACGAAAGCCCTGCTTCCAGCTGTCGATTTTGTGACGAGCTTGCTGCGCGGCTTCCTCGTTCGAGCCGAAATCGAAGACGAAAATGGATTGTGGCATCCATTCTCTATAGCGGTCGCGCCTGAGCCTGTCAAGTACAGCCAAGCCTTGGGATAGCGGCCGGGGCTAGACGTGCCGAACAAGTGAAACGGTACAAGGCCGTCGTCTGTTTCGCGGAAGCGCATGATAAGATGTGCCAGAAGATGGGAAGGCGATGGAGTTCGCCTGAACCGTCCGGCAACGGACTGATGACTCCTGGCCGCCTCTGGCGCCCAGGAGTTTTTTTGTTGGCACCAGTGGCGCCGATCCCTCACTCCAAGGAGCGACCTTGCGAATCGTACTGTTGATGGCGTTCGGCATCCTGGGCACTCTCTCGCGTTATTTTCTGCAAGGAATCGTGCAGACGCGTACGGTGTCGACCTTTCCCTATGGCACGCTGGTTGTGAATCTGCTCGGCTGTCTCTTGCTCGGCGGGATCGCCCAATACGCGCTGCTCCGCCTGACGATTCCTCCCGACTGGCGCATCGCAATCACCGTGGGGTTCTTCGGCGCATTCACCACTTTCTCTTCCTTCAGCTGGGAGACAGCGCGCATGATTCAGGACGGCCAATGGCGCGCCGCCAGCACGTACGTGCTCGTGAGCGTGATCGGCGGATTGATCGGGATTTTCGCGGGAATGAAAGTGGCGGAGCGGATCTGATGACGGAGACGAACATGGCAAAAGGCGGACAGCACGAAAGGTTCGAAGGCGAGCGCACTCTGATGCGCATCCACATTGGCGAATCCGACCGCTGGCATGGCAAGCCGCTTTACGAGGCCATCGTCCAGCTCTTGCGTAAGGAAAAATTCAGCGGCGCGACCGTACTGCGCGGCGTCGGTGGGTTCGGCAGCTCCAGCGTCTACCACACGGAAAAGCTCGAGCGGCTCTCGATCGATCTACCCATCGTTGTCGAAGCCGTGGAATCTGCTGAGCGCATCGAGCAGATCCTGCCGCAACTCGATCAAATGATCGGCGGCGGCCTCGTCACCCTCGAAAAAGTACGCGTAATCCTATATCGTTCGCACTAACATCGCACTTTCCGTCGAGGCACGACACATCGTGCACGGCGCGCATGCTCGGCCGGATCGCGCCATCATGCGCGCGTGAAAGGGAAAATTATGGACAAACATCAACTTCTCAAATACATCGATCACTTCAATAACAGGCGCTACGACGACGTGATGGCCTACTACGATCCGGACGTCGTGATCGAATATCCGACCATGCTCTCTAATCCGGACGCCCCTCCGGTCACGCGCCGCGGCCGCGCCGGCTTCCTCGAGCAATATGTCGAGCTACACAAGCATTGCCGCGAAGCGCTCGAAGTCCTCACCATAATTCAAGACGGCAACATGATTGCCGCGGAGATGTACACGGAATTTCACTTCTTCAAGGACTATCAGCTTTCAGGCCGCAACATGAAAGCTGGCGACGTCTACATCACCACGAACTGGTGCATCTACGAAGTCGAAAACGAGAAATTCAAACGTATTCGCGTCGCACACTGGCGCAAGCAAGACCCCAAAACCGCGCGCCTGTAAGACGCAACAAAAAGAGCGGACAACTTTCGCTCTCCGCTCCCTCCACGCTAACCTCTTACCCCACTCGATTAGCGATGACCGCCACCACCGAACCCTCCGCCTCCTCCGTGGAAGCCGCCTCCCAATCCACCACCGTGGAATCCACCGCTCATTGCACCGCCAGCGAATCCGCCGCCAGCGAATCCGCCTGCATGCCCCCCGCCGAACCCGCCTCGCGGCCCGCCCCAAGCGTGTGCGAACCGCCCCGGCCCTCCTGCGTGCGGATTAAAGTGATGGTAGTAGTGGCCGCCGTAGCGACCATATCCGTCCCAGCCCCAACCGCCCCAACCGGTGCCGAAATAGAATGGCGGATAAAATCCCCAGCCGAACGGGCTATAGAAAATTCCGTCGCCAGGCAGAAATGTGAATCCGTCAAACCACGGATCCCAATACCATCCTGCGCCGTACCAGCCCGAACCCCATCCGTAGGCTGAGTAATAGTCGGGTGCGATATCGGCGTTCGCCTGTGCCACATACGAGGATCGCAGACTGCTCCACTGATACAGGTCGTCCTCCGATGCGGTTTTGTCAAACCCGCGCGATTTCGGATTCTCGTCTCCCAGGGTTACCTCGTGCCCACCCTTGATCTTGATATGTCGCGCGCCATCCTGCAGTTCGATCTCGCCGCTGAACACGCGCACCTGTCCGTGATCCGCGTCGAAATCGTAAAACCCATCCTTCATCAGACGCGCCTGCGCGGTGCCCTCGTCGACGATTAGTCGGTTCTGCGGATAAATGTCCGCCACTTCCACCGTCGCCTCGCCCTTGTTCACCGCGACTTCGGTGTCATTCAGGTTTGGCGAAATCATCTGCACCGCGCTCTGATCGCCAACCCGCAGAAAAACGCCCGGCGTCAAAAGCACCTCAGCCCGTCCCTGCCCGGTCGCAATCGTCTGTTGCGGATTCAATCTCGCGGTGCCGATTTGGTCCGCGCCCAACGTCTGCGACCCGACCGAAACTTGCCCTTCCACGTAATTCAACGTCCCGGGATAAGCGGTTCTCGATGGCTGCGTAGCTTGCGTAATCTGTGATGCGCCCGCCATGGGTGCGCTCAGCGCAGCCGCCAGGAACCATCCCGCTATCATTCCTAGCGGTCCTTTTTGCATGGCCCTGACCTCCCAAAATGCCCCACTGCTATCTACATTTAGTTAGATGAGAAATCGAAGCCCTTTGGTTCCCCGCAAGCCATTGATTACAAGAATGATATTTTCACGCTTGCAGCGAATAATCACCTCGTGCTAGCTTCTAGCGAATAAAAGGCGAACACGACCTCTCAGACGGGAGTCTGCGCATTCGCGCTCGCAAGGAGGAAGCCATGGCTGCTTCGACGCAAGGCTTGCTGCTAAGGCCCGCATCCACGCTCGACACCTTCCAGGACGTTCTGAGCGCGCTGGCGGCCCGTTCGCCAGCCGACGACGTCCTCCCAGCCATCAAGCACATTCCAGCGCGAGAGGCCCAATTCCGCCCGATGCCTGCCTGGGTCCGCCCCGAACTCGCCGCTGCCTACGCCGCCAAAGGGATCACCCAGCTCTACTCCCATCAGGCCGCCGCCGCCCATGTCGCGCGCGCCGAAAAGGATTTCGTCGTCGTAACGCCCACCGCCTCGGGCAAAACGCTCTGCTACAACCTGCCCGTCCTGAATTCCATTCTTGAAAATCCGGATTCGCGTGCGCTCTACCTCTTCCCCACCAAGTCCCTCGCCCAAGACCAGCTCACCGAACTCCACGATCTCGCCACAAGACTAGACGATCAGTTCGGCGTCTTCACCTACGACGGCGACACGCCTTCCGACGCGCGCCGCGCCATCCGCGAGCGCGGCCATATCATCCTCACGAATCCGGACATGCTGCACACCGGCATCCTACCGCACCACACGAAATGGATTCGCCTTTTCGAGAATCTGCGCTACATCGTCCTCGACGAGCTGCACACCTATCGCGGCGTTTTCGGCAGTCACCTCGCTAACGTTCTGCGCCGCCTCGCGCGCGTCGCCCGTTTTTACGGCTCGTGCCCGCAATTCGTTTGCTGCTCGGCCACGATCGCCAATCCCGGTGAACTTGCCGGCCAGCTCACCGAGCGCGAAGTCAGCGTGATCGAAGAAAATGGCGCGCCCGCGGGAGAAAAATTATTCGTCTTCTACAATCCGCCAATGGTGAACCGCAACCTCGGCATTCGCCGCAGTTATCTAAACGAGGCCACGCGCGTCGCCAAGGAATTGCTCGCGCGAAATCTGCAGACGATCGTCTTCGCCAACAGCCGCCTGCACACCGAAGTTTTGCTCACCTATCTCCAGCAGGCGTATCCGCCGAAGCCCGGTGCTCTCGAACCCATTCGCGGCTATCGCGGCGGCTATCTTCCCGGCGAGCGTCGCGAGATCGAACGCGGCTTGCGCGAAGGCCGCGTCCGCGGCGTTGTCTCCACAAGCGCCCTCGAATTGGGCATCGATATCGGCTCGCTCGACTCCTGCGTCATGGCGGGCTACGCCGGCTCCATCGCATCCACGTGGCAGCGCGCCGGACGTGCCGGGCGCCGCAGCGGCACAAGCTGCGCCGTGATGGTCGCCTCCTCCGCGCCGCTCGATCAATTCATCGTCCAGCATCCCGAATATTTCTTCGATCGCTCGCCCGAACACGCCTACATCCAGCCCGATAATCTCGAAATTCTGGTCAATCATCTGAAATGCGCCGCGTTCGAATTGCCCATCACGCCCGAAGACAAGTTCGGCACCGTCGATATGGAGGAGCTTTGCACCAGCCTCGCCGAGGCCGGTTTCCTTCATCGCAGTAGCGGACATTGGCATTGGGTCCAGGAAGCCTATCCGGCGGACACGATCAGCCTTCGCTCGGTCACATCCGACAATTTCGTGATCGTCCAATCGCACGCGGAAGACGATGGCAACACCGAGGGAACGAAAAAAGGCGCGCCCGAAGTGATCGGCGAAGTCGACTTCTCATCCGCGCTCACGACCGTTCATCCCAAGGCGATCTACTTGCATCAGGGCCAGCAGTATCACGTTGAACACCTCGATTTCGATCAGCGCAAGGCGTACGTGAAATCTGTGAGCGTTGAATACTACACAGACGCGATTCGCTACACGCAGGTGCGTGTCCTCGAAATCGCTGAGGAAGAAGGCATCGGAGACCCACCGCTTGAATTCTCGGCATCCGCCGACCCGCTGTCATTCCGAGCAGATGGTCCCGATGAGTCTCTTGCAGAGCGGCCGCTCGGTCGAGAGCCGCAGTCAAGGAATCTCTGTTCGAGTTTCCAATTCGCCTCCCGCGCCCACGGAGATGTCCTCGTCCGCTCGCAAGTCGTCGGTTTCAAGAAGATCAAATTCTTCACCAACGAGAACGTCGGCGACGGTAAGCTCGAATTGCCCGAAAACGAAATGCACACCACGGCCTTTTGGATCACTCTCGAGCGCCAGCTTCTCGCCTCGCTTCCCTTCACGCTTTCAGACCGTCAGAGCGGCATTTTCGGCCTGCTCCACGCGCTCGAGTCGATGGCCACGCTTCTACTGATGTGCGACAAGCGCGACCTCGGCACCGCCGTTGGCGAACGGCCGCCCAGCCCCGGTGTTGAAGTCGAATGGCACGAATACACAACCGCAACGGATGATCCCTCGAAAATGAAGGAGTTCTTCGAGCCGAATCTTTACCTCTACGACGCGTATCCCGGCGGCATCGGCTTCAGCGAACCGCTCTATCGTGTCCACGATTTGCTCCTGAGCCGCACCCGCGAGTTGATTGCTGCGTGCCCGTGCGAGAACGGTTGCCCATCCTGCGTGGGCCCGACGGGCGAACGAAGTGAGCGCACCAAGGAAGCCGCGCTGGCCATCCTGAATCATCTCTGCGCATGACGACCATGGATCAGCCAACAAAACCAAAGATATTGTCAGTCCGAGGGCTGCTCTTGCCCGAGAAACCCGCTCTTCGTCTTTCGGTAGAAGCGTGGGGCCTTCAGCCTCACGAAAAGACGTCGGCGCGAAGCGCCATCCAATGCGCCCTGCCTCATTCGCAGCAAGTGTTCAAGCATTCGGCACGTAACCGCCGGAATGAAACGCTGTGACCTTAGCGCAACTTAGCCGCCTGAAAGCTCTTCGGCCCGCGCCGCGAAAGCCGCGTACTCCCGCGGCTGAATTTGCCGAGCCTCGCGGCGATTCCACCGACCTGCCCGCCGGCGCTTCTCGCCTCGCCGAACTTCTCGACGCGCGCACGAACAGCAACTCCTTCGGCGATCATCTCGGCCTCCGCCGCTGGTTCTCGGAACCAATCAGTACCGACGCAACGCCGGATCGCGAATTTGATGTTGCCGCGCTGCGTCTACTCCTGCCGGACGCACCGGCCGCCGTCACCGATCCCGCGCAATGGCTCTTCCTCGATACCGAAACAACGGGACTCGCCGGCGGCACCGGCACTTATCCCTTCATGGTCGGCATCGCCTGGTGGGATGCAGGTGGTCTCGAAATCGAGCAGTTCTTCATGCGCGAACAAAGCGAGGAGCACTCGCTTCTCGCCGCGCTCTCCGAACGCATCGCGGAGCGCCCCGTCCTCGTCACGTTCAACGGAAAATCCTTCGATTGGCCGCTGCTCGAAACGCGCTATCGCATGACGCGCGTGATTCGCACGCCCGCCTTGCGCGCCCATCTCGATTTCTTGCATCCCGCGCGCAATCTTTGGCGATTGCGCCTCGGCTCCGTCCGTCTCGCCGAACTCGAAAAGCATGTCCTCGGTTTTCATCGCGGCGCCGATCTCGTCTCCGAGCTGATTCCGCAAATGTATTTCGACTATCTCCGCGGCGGCCCGCCAGATCCGCTCGTCCCGATCTTCGATCACAATCAGATGGACCTCCGCGGCCTCGCCGCGCTTGCCGTCCGCGTCCTCTCCCTGCTGACCAATCCCGTAGAATTCGGCCGCGATCCGCTCGAACTCTTCGGCGTCTCGCGCATTTGCGAGCGGCGCGGGGAAGGCATCCTCGCACGCCGGCTTTACGAGCGTACGATCGCCCGCGAATTGCCTCCCGAAACCGGTCGGCTTGCCCGGCGTTCGCTGGCGCGCCTTGCGAAACGCGATGGCGACCACGATGTTGCCCGGCAAATGTGGGAAGAAATGCTCGGCTATTCCCGCGAGGGCCTCGAAGCCTACGAACAACTGGCCATTTATTACGAGCACCGCGCTCGCGATCCGCGTCGCGCCGCCACTCTCGTTCGCGAGGCCCTCCATGAGCTCGGCCGCGCTAACCGTCATGGCGTTCTCGCGTCAAACGCTTACCGGGGCTGGCGTGCCCGCTTTCACGTGCGCCTGGCCAGGCTCGAGCGCAAAGCCGCAAAAACGCTTCTGGACACACTGGAAGTAGAATCGCAACCGCCTGCAGCCGAATCCAATTAGGAACCATAAACGCGAGGAATTCCATGTCCCAATCGGATGGTGCGGCAACTCGAATGGTGAGAATCTCGAACGAGGAGAATCGAACGATGCCCGGAATCACCGATCCCTATCTGCGCGAGCAACTCGAAAATCGTCGAAATGAACTGAAAACTGCCATTTCCGTCGTGCCTGCGGACGAGACGCGCACCACGGGCGCGCCCCTTCTCGAATTGCTGCATGAAGTCGATTCCGCCGTCGAGCGCATGGACGAGGGCACGTACGGAATTTGCGAGGCTTGCCAAGGTACGGTTGAAAAGGAGCGCCTCCTCGCGGATCCCTTGACGCACCTGTG
>Ga0335078_10019640_pt1 | contig 10046 bp, 11 predicted proteins | sample Lox_Sample_32_FD_206711 | JGI IMG/M metagenome (GOLD analysis project Ga0335078, IMG submission 206711) | Soil microbial communities from Loxahatchee National Wildlife Refuge, Florida, United States - Lox_Sample_3.2 | ecosystem: Environmental > Terrestrial > Soil > Wetlands | place: USA...
CAGTTGTATCCACGCGACTCTTGATCTGTATAGTATTTATGTACACCATACAAATGCGGGGGCGAATCCTGGAGGCATCCCATGCATGACCACCTGTCAACAGAAACCGCTACGAGCGGTGGCAAGCATCTTCGGAAATCGCCTGTGGTAAAGCGTTCGATTGTGATTGGCGGTCACAAAACTAGTGTCAGCCTAGAAGACGCATTTTGGGACGATCTCCGAGCGATCTCGCATGGGGACCATACGACCCTCTCCGATCTCGTCGGCAACATTGACAAACATCGCGGCCACGACCGAGGCAATCTATCGTCGGCAATTCGCGTATTCGTCCTTGAATACTGGCGACGCCAGCAGCGCGCCGCATAACGAGTAGCGCTCCGAGGCCGCCTCAAGACGCAATCCGCTGGCGGCGTGATCGCCGGCCAACGTTGTGCGTTAGCCGATCTTGACCAGCGCCCCGCCGTCGACCGGCAAGGCGACGCCGGTGATGAAATTGGCCTCGTCGGAAGCAAGAAACAGCGCCGCATTGGCGACGTCCCAGGCGGTGCCCATTTTGTGGCGCAGCGGCACGTGGGAATCGCGCATCGCCGCCACCTCGGCGCGGCTTTTGCCGGAATGCCGCGCCCGGGTGTCGACCGCCATCGGCGTGTCCATCAGCCCCGGCAGAATGACATTGGCGCGAATGCCGTTGCCGGCTTCGTGGATCGCCAGCTGCTGCAGATAGGCAATCATCGCCGCCTTGGTCGCCTTGTAGGTGACGTAAGGATAGTTCTCGATTGCCGCGATCGAGGAAATGCCGAGGATGACGCCCGACTTCTGCGCCCGCATCACCGGCAGCACGTGCTTGCAGACCATCACCAGGCCGCGCAGGTTGATGCCGACGATACGGTCGAAGGCCTCTTCGGTGATCGCCTCCGGGGCTGCGTCGCCGCCGGCGAGCGAGACGCCGACGTTGTAATGCAGGATATCGATGCGGCCTAAACGCTGCTTGGCGTGCGCGATCGTCGCCTGCATCGACGTCTCCCGCGTCACGTCGGCTTCGAAGGCCTCGCATGTCCCGCCATCTTCCTTCGCCGCCATCGCGCAGGTCTCCTGCGCCGAGGCAAGGTCGCGGTCGACCGCGAGCACGCGCGCGCCTTCCTGCGCGAAACGGATGACGGTCGCCCGTCCGTTGCCCATGCCGCTGCCGGGTCCCTGCCCAGCGCCAATCACAATGGCGGTCTTGTTTGCGAGACGCATGCATCCCCCGGATGAGCGGTTTTGGCTGATTCAATCGGTTTTTCGCGGCCTCGCGCGGGCAAATCTGGCCGCGAGGCATCGCTCATTCAGCGCGCGCGACAGCATTTGTTAACCATTTAGACACCTGTTCCGGCTCATAAAATGAGCCGTTCTGTAGCGTACCGAGCACAGTTCGAATCATCAACAACCTGATACCTTCCGCCGCCTGTGTAGAGGCGCGTCTGCGATATCAATCGGAGAACAAACTCATGAAGCGCTTCACTCTCGCGGCCTACGCGGCCTTACTGGCCGTCGTGACTGCGGCACCGGTTGTGGCGGCCGATCTGCCACTACCATTCAAGGCGGCGCCCACCGCGGCGTTCAACTGGACGGGGTTTTACGCCGGCGTTAACGGCGGTTACGGCTGGGGCAAGTCGAACTGGACCGTTTCGGGGACTGGCGCCACCACCGGCGACTTCGATACGACCGGCGCCATGGTCGGCGGCACCGTCGGCTACAATCTGCAGATGAGCCAGTTCGTGGTCGGCTTCGAGGGCGACATCGACGCCAGCTGGGTGAAGGGCACCGACGCGACCGCCTGCTGCCAAACGGCGAACGACTGGTTCGCCACCGCGCGCGCCCGCCTCGGCTACGCCATGGACCGCTGGATGCCTTTTGTCACCGGCGGCGCCGCCTTCGGCGACGTCAAGATGACCACTGCGGCGGGCTCGGAGACCGCAACCAGGATCGGCTGGACCGCCGGCGCCGGCCTGGAATACGCCTTCATGGGCGCCTGGTCGGCCAAGATCGAATATCTCTACGCCGACCTCGGCAATGCTTCGTGCAGCGTGGCCACCTGCGGCGCCGCGACCGACGTCAGCTTCAAGGCCAACATCGTGCGCGGCGGCATCGACTATCACTTCTAGACGACGCATCTTTCGGGGCTGAGCGGGGCCGGCCATCGCGCCGGCCCTTTGCTATGGATAGTTGTCGATCGCGGCCCGGCCGCACTGGCAAAAGCGAGCCGTTCTTACTACGTTCCTGAGGCATGCCCGAACGCCCGAGCCAGCCGCCCCGCGACGCCCGCGTGATTTCGATCCGCGGCGCGCGCGAGCACAATCTCAAGAACATCGACGTCGCCATTCCGCGCGACCAATTGGTCGTGTTCACCGGCCTGTCCGGCTCGGGCAAATCCTCGCTCGCCTTCGACACCATCTATGCCGAGGGCCAGCGCCGCTATGTCGAGTCGCTGTCGGCCTATGCGCGGCAATTCCTGGAGATGATGCAGAAGCCGGACGTCGACCAGATCGACGGCCTGTCGCCCGCGATCTCCATCGAACAGAAGACCACCTCGAAGAACCCGCGCTCGACCGTCGGCACCGTCACCGAGATCTACGACTACATGCGCCTGCTGTGGGCGCGCGTCGGCGTGCCCTACTCGCCGGCGACCGGGCTTCCCATCGAGAGTCAAACAATCTCGCAGATGGTCGACCGCGTGCTGGTCCTGCCGGAAGGCACGCGCATCTACGTGCTGGCGCCGGTCGTGCGCGGCCGCAAGGGCGAATACAAGAAGGAACTCGCCGAGTTCCTGCGCAAGGGCTACCAGCGCGTGAAGATCGACGGCGCCTTTCATGAAATCCAGGAGGTCAAGCCGCTCGACAAGAAGTTCACCCACGACATCGACGTGGTGGTCGACCGCCTGGTGGTGAAAGGCGACATCGCCACGCGGCTGGCGGATTCGCTGGAGCAGTGCCTCAAGCTCGCCGATGGCCTCGCCGTGGTCGAACTCGCCGACACCAAAGCGTCGGGCGCTGTCGCCAACCGCGGCCGCAACGCCAATGCCGAGCGCCTGATCTTTTCCGAAAAATTCGCCTGCCCGGTGTCCGGCTTTACGATCCCGGAGATCGAGCCGCGGCTGTTCTCGTTCAACAATCCGTTCGGCGCCTGCCCGGAATGCGGCGGCCTCGGCGTCGAGCAGCACATCGATGCCGACCTCGTCATCCCCGACCGCGACGCCACGCTGAAGAAAGGCGCCATCGCGCCCTGGGCGAAATCAAGCTCGCCCTATTACATCCAGACGCTCGACGCGCTGGCCAAGCATTTCCGCTTCACCCTCGACACCAAGTGGAAGGACCTGCCGAAAAAGGTGCAGGACGCCATCCTCTACGGCTCCGGCGAGGACGACATCAAATTCGTCTATGACGACGGCTTGCGCGGCTACACCACCAAAAAGCCGTTCGAGGGCGTCATCACCAATCTCGAACGCCGCTTCAAGGAAACCGAAAGCGACTGGGCGCGCGAGGACCTCATCAAATATTTCACCGACGTGCCCTGCGCCGCCTGCCACGGCGCGCGGCTCAAGCCCGAGGCGCTCTGCGTCAAGATCGCGGCCAAGAACATCTCCGAGGTCGCCGCGCTCAGCGTCAAGAAAGCCGGCGACTGGTTCGGCGACCTGCCCAAGCAGCTCACAGCCAAGCAGAACGAGATCGCCGTGCGCGTGCTCAAGGAGATCCGCGAGCGGCTGAAATTCCTCGCCGACGTCGGCCTCGATTACCTGACGCTGGCCCGCGCCGGCGGCACCTTGAGCGGCGGCGAGAGCCAGCGCATCCGCCTCGCCTCGCAGATCGGCTCGGGCCTCACCGGCGTTTTGTACGTGCTCGACGAGCCCTCGATCGGCCTGCACCAGCGCGACAATGCGCGCCTGCTCGAAACCCTTAAGCGCCTGCGCGACCTCGGCAACACGGTGATCGTGGTCGAACATGATGAAGATGCGATAAGGACCGCCGACCACGTGCTCGACATCGGCCCCGGCGCCGGCATCCACGGCGGCCACATCGTTGCCGAAGGCACGGTGGACGATCTCGTCGCCGCGCCGCGCTCGTGGACCGGCAAATATCTCTCCGGCGAGCTCAGCGTGCCGGTGCCCGAGCGCAAGCCGCGCTCGCGCCGCCAGATCAAGGTCGTCAACGCGCGCGGCAACAACCTCAAGGGCATCGACGCCGAGATCCCGCTCGGCCTGTTCACCTGCGTCACCGGCGTCTCCGGCGGCGGCAAGTCGACGCTCTTGATCGACACGCTGTACAATGCGGTGGCGCGCAAGCTCAACGGCGCCTCGCTCGCGCCCGCGCCGCACGACCGCATCGAGGGCCTCGAGCACATCGACAAGATCATCGACATCGACCAGTCGCCGATCGGCCGCACCCCGCGCTCCAACCCGGCCACCTACACGGGAGCGTTCACGCCCATCCGCGAGTGGTTCGCCGCGCTGCCCGAATCCAAGGCGCGCGGCTACGAGCCCGGCCGCTTCTCCTTCAACGTCAAGGGCGGCCGCTGCGAGGCCTGCCAGGGCGACGGCGTCATCAAGATCGAGATGCACTTCCTGCCCGACGTCTACGTCACCTGCGACGTCTGCAAGGGCAAGCGCTACAACCGCGAGACGCTCGAGGTGCTGTTCAAGGGCAAGTCGATCGCCGACGTGCTCGATATGACGGTGGAAGAGGCGCTGGAATTCTTCAAGGCGGTGCCGCGCGTGCGCGACGTGCTGGCGCTGCTGCACCGCGTCGGCCTCGACTACATCCATGTCGGCCAGCAGGCCACCACGCTCTCCGGCGGCGAGGCGCAGCGCGTCAAGCTCGCCAAGGAGCTGTCGAAGCGCGCCACCGGGCGCACGCTCTATATCCTCGACGAGCCGACCACCGGCCTGCATTTCCACGACGTGGCGAAACTGCTCGACGTGCTGCACGAGCTGGTGGAGACCGGCAATTCGGTGGTGGTGATCGAGCACAATCTGGAGGTGATCAAGACCGCCGACTGGATCATCGACCTCGGCCCCGAAGGCGGCGACGGCGGCGGCGAGATCGTCGCCCAAGGCACGCCGGAGGATATTGTGAAGGCGGCGCGGAGTTATACCGGGCAGTTTCTGAAGCCAGTGCTGGGGCGGGAAGCGAAGCCGAAAAAGCGCATTCAGGCGGCGGAATAAGCCGGTGTCTTTTCGCGCCGGCTTGCCCGCGGAAGCGCGTTAGCGCGAAGGCGGTCGGGGTGGGGGCGATTGGGGCATGAGCGAAACTCTACGCCGGATACAAACGCTCGTGCTGGGGGCAACTATCTCATTTCGGACCACGGCTATGATGAGCTCGCGAAGGATGGTATTTTACCTGGTGAGGCGCTCGCGGGAATTGCGATGGCCGTCGCTGTTGAAGATTACCCGGACAGAGTACGTGGCCCGAGCGTCCTGGCCTTACAGCGCGATGGCGACGGTCGCCCTATTCACGTCCTCTGGGGAATTCCGGCAGGCCGTCGGCAGCCTGCCGTGCTCGTAACGGCCTACCGGCCCGATCCGGAGCTGTGGGACAACGACTTCAAGAAGCGAATGGTGCCATGACGAGAAAAAGCATCAAACTCATTCACGAAGGCAAATACGCCGCGGAAGTCCCGGTCGAGCTGATCGAAGACGACACCGCGTGGTCGCCTTACCTTTCGCCAGAAGACGTGCGCAAGCTCGACGCCGTACGCCTCGCCCTGCGCGCCGGCAACGTTGCCGAGGCGGCGAAATACGGCCGCGTGTTCGAGCTGACGCCGGTTGCGGCGAAGTAGCGGCGGCGGACTGGATCATCGACCTCGGTCCCGAAGGCGGCACGCAGGCAAGTCTACGCAGCCTGCGCACGAAAAGTCGGCGGCGAGATCGTCGCCCAGGGCACGCCGGAGGATATCGTGAAGGTGAAGCGGTCCTACACGGCGGAGTTTTTGAAGCCGGTGCTGGGGCGGCAAGCACCACGCGGGAAGAAGCGCGTCGAGGCGGCGGAGTAGTTTGACGCTTATTTCAACTCGACATATTACGCGACTCTAATTAATTATACTACTTTTCCGTGCGCGAGATAAATCGATGGAAATATTTGGTGTCATCAATGTCGTGGCTCTTGTAGCCTCGGTCACAGCAATTTTTTTGGGTTCTGTTCTGAGCAAATACCTTACGCACAAAAAGGAGGCCAAGCTCACGATCACAATTGGCGGCAAAAAGTTTGTTGTTACTATAAATAATCAAAAAGACATCGACCGCATTGTCGACCAAATTCAAGAGGCTTCTGGCCCGTTTGTTAGTCGCCGAAGCCAGCACCACGAGATGTGTCCCGCGCGACCATTTGATTAATCAAAGATCTTACGCGGCGGATTGCTGACGGAATCTATCCGCTTGTCGGAATTTGCCCGGCGTCTTCTTTGTCCAACGCCGAAACGCGTGCCGAAAACTAGTTGCGTCACGGAATGCGAGGCAGGGGCAATGTCATCGATGGACAATTGGGTATCACGAAGGTACTTGATTGCGAGCTGGGTTCTTAGCTCGTCCGCAATCTTCCGGTATGAGGCATCCTCTTCGCGAAGCCTCCGCTTGAGCGTACGTCTCGATATTTTCAATCGTCTGGCGACCGCATTGAAGCTCATTGGCTGCGCTAAATTGATAAGAAGGGCCTCTCGTACGCTACCCGCAACGCCCATTTTGAGCCGCATATCGTTCATGAGTTGATCGCAAAGCTTCAAAACCTCTCGATATGTGATCTCATTGCCTAGTATGAATGGTCCATCCAGCCAGCGTTTGTCTAGGACCAACGTATTTTCCTTTTGGCCGAACAGAATTGGACAGCCGAAAACCTGCGCGTAGGTCTTAGTTTCCGCGACTGAATCATAGGTCACGTGCAGTTCCCGCGGCACAAACGAGGGCCCAAAAACGTCGCGATGAAGGGAAGTCGCGATTCCAAAATGAGAGCGAGCGCAGCGCCCTCCCCCGTCAATGAAACGTCTCTCCCCTCCCCAGCATCGCCAAAATCGCCTTTATCCGTTTCTCGCGCGTCTCCGGCTTTTTCGCCGTCTGCGATCGAAACGTGACTGCGATCAATCCCGGCGGAGCGTGGTTAACAGTCTTTGCCGGATGTCGCTTCAATTCGACGCAAATGCCGCGCAACGACCGCCCGGCTTTTCAATGAATTTGTGGCATCGTTTTCACGATCGGGAAACCGGCGCCTTGCCGGGCCGCCGCGATCGCTCCCGCGGACAGACGCCATGCCGTTGCGCCGTTGCCTCATCGCCGCTGTGTTGAGCCTCGCCCCGCTGTGCTGGGCGGGCGCCGGCGAGCCCGTGGTCAAAGGCACCATCCGCACCATCTTCACCCTCGGCACCAATTGCCTCACCGTGCCCGCGACGGAGACCTACCTGCGGCCGGGCACGCGGCTGGAGATGCGCCCCTGCCGCAACGCGCCCGAGCAGATGTTCGAATGGAACGTCGTCAGCTTCGAGATCAAGTTCAACGGCCTCTGCGTCGACGCCTTCCGCGTCGGCCTCGGCGCCACGCAAACCGGCGATCCGATCGGCTTGTGGTACTGCAACCAGTCGCCGCATCAGAAATGGTACCCGAGCCACGGCAACGAAAGCTGGCATGACGCCTTCAACATCGTCGGCGGCGGCTCGCCGTCGAGCACGCTGTGCATGAGCATCGCCGGCGACGGGCGCGCCGACCGCGCGGCTTTGAGCGTCAACACATGCGATGGCCGCGACGCGCAGTGGTTTAGGCTGCAGCCCTGGCCGCCGTTGGGCGCGCCGGTGTCGTAGAGCGACGCTCCGCCGGGCAGTTTTTGCAGCCAGCGTCGCCCGGATGGAGCGCGGCGAAATCCGGGACCGGCACGACAACCGAGAGGCGCCCCGCTTTATTTCACCTGCGACACAAAGGCCACCGTCGAGCAGCCCCGCTGCGCGCCCTTGGTGGCGCAGATCTTGAACATATAGGCGTCCTTGCCGGTGAAGCCCTTGTCCGGCGTGTAGATGAAGCGGTTGCTGCCGGCCTGCACCAGTCTGCCGTGCTGCGGCGGCGCGACGTCGATGCCGGTGAATCGGTAGCCTGGCCCCTCGGCGAAATTGTGCGTGCAGAACGAGCCGGCATCGACGATGACGTCGACCACGACGCCGTCGTTCTTCTCCGGATGGAAGTCGAAGGTCCTGTACAGGCAGTCGGCGCGCGCCGGCGCGGCGAGCAGCACCAGCAGCGCGGCGGCGCTGAGCATCCGGCGTGACATCGATTTCGCTCCGTTGCCCGTCCGCGGCCAAGCTAGCACGACCCGCCGGCGGCGAGTGCCCTAGGACTATAATCACATTCGCGTGACCGTTTATCCCCGCTCGCTTCTATCGGATTATATTCGTTTCGCCCGACCCCGTGAGGGGACGCGAACCGGTTGCTCCGGCTCGCGGGGATCGGGCCGGCGCCCGCGGGCGTGGCGAGCTGGCCACGCACTCGGGCGGCGCCGTCTCGGCGTTTTCCTTGCGGCGCCGGGACCGCTCTTTCGGTTCAGCTCTTGGCGGCGCGGAAGAACCAGCCATTGGTGATCTTCGGCAGCCAGCTCGCGCGCAGCGCCTTGGAAAGCTGATCGCCCATCTTCTCCAGCGCGCGCGAATGGTCGACCGACCTGTAGCCCTTGCCGCCGCCCTCGTCATAGCCGGCGAGCGCGGCGATGCCCTCGAGCAGCGTCGATTGCCGGTGCCGTTCTCGCCGACGATGATGGTGATGGCGCGGTCGAAGGAAAGATCGAGCCCGTGGCGCAGGAACGGCAGGCAGAAGGGATAGGCCTGCGCCTCGGCGACGCGCTCGCGCTCGAGCCACAGGCGCTTCAAATAGGGCGCCGGCAGATTGATGGTGCGGTTTCGTTTCGGCATGCTGCGGCCGGACATGGGACCACACGCTACGGTAGCAAGGCTTGTGCGCCGAGGCGACACCTAAAACCAGCTGTTCGCGGCGCCTTTGCCACGCGCGCGAAAGCCGCTAGGCTTGCAGGTCGAATATTCCAGGGGGCGAAGATGCGTCGTACGGTCGTTGCGCTGCTATTCATTGTCGGGTGTCTGTTCACCGCCACCGCGCAGGCGGACGAAATTCGATTTCCCAAGGAAGGCTCGCCGGCCTTCCTGATCAACCTGCCGGCCGGCTGGGTCTCGCACGAGGACGCTTACAACGGCATCCAGCTCTTGCCGACCGACCACCGCACTTTGGTCTACCTGTCGATGGTGCGTGACCCGCAATACGCCGGCAAGCCGCTGATGGAGCTGGCGCTGGCGATCGGCAAGCCGTCGAATATTACCGAATTTCCCAAGCAGGAGCCGACCGCGATCTCCGGCCACAGCGGCACGGCGTTCTTCGGGCAGATGAAGAACGACAAAGGCACTTTGCTCGACGTGAAAATGATGATCGTACCGCTCGAGCCGGATCTGTGGGCGACGGCGACGCTGCTGACGTCGCAAAACCTCAACAGCGCGCAGGTCGAGGCGCTGCATCAGGCGGTGAACGGCGTCACCCTCACCGGCATCAAGTAGACCGCCGCGAAAGCAAACGCCCAGGCCTTGCCGGCCTGGGCGCCGTCGTTTTCGCCGCGCGCGTCAGATCAGATCGGGCACGCCAGGATGTTCCAGAACCACTCGCCGTCGACGTTGATCCAGCACGGGCCGACGCCGTAGTCGTACCAGCGGCCGTGCCAGAAGTGTCGGTTATGGCCGTACCAGATATGACCGTTATAGGTCTTGCCGATCGTGAACTTGCCCGAACCCTTGTTGACGTGGACGGACTTGTTCACGTGAACGGTTTTGTTGACCTTGACGTTCTTGTTGACGTGCATCGTCTTGTTCACGTGCACGGTCTTGTTGACCTGTTTCTGCGGCTTCGCCGCGGCGGGGCTCGTCATCCCCAAGCCGAATACGGCGAGGACGGACAGAACCAGAGAAACTTTCTTCAGCATGATGTCTCCTCCACTGGGCGCGGTTGGTGCGCCCGAGATGTCGTGACTATCGAACCCGCGATGTGA
>Ga0335078_10019641_pt1 | contig 10046 bp, 15 predicted proteins | sample Lox_Sample_32_FD_206711 | JGI IMG/M metagenome (GOLD analysis project Ga0335078, IMG submission 206711) | Soil microbial communities from Loxahatchee National Wildlife Refuge, Florida, United States - Lox_Sample_3.2 | ecosystem: Environmental > Terrestrial > Soil > Wetlands | place: USA...
AACTCAAGCAAATCATGTAATTCACTACGGGCGTTGGTGGAATCCTGCGAAGGAAGCTCAAGCGACGGACCGAGTCTATAGGATAGGCCAGTCTAGAGACGTCCATATCTATTATCCCATTGCGAAAGATCCCAAAGGGCTGTTTGACACGTTTGATCAGAAACTAGATGCCGTAATTAGAAGGCGGCGTGATCTCGCCTCAGAGTTCTTGGCCCCTATGCCTAGTGAAGAGGAAATGCAGCGTGAGATATTCGAACGAGTCGTCGGTTCACCCGCGACCAATGAACCAATAAAGAACCTTTCGCCGGATGATGTCCGGCTACTTCCGTGGGATCGCTTTGAAGCACTTATCGCACTGCTGGAAGAAAAGCGAGGGGCAAAGATAATTCTCACTCCACGTGGTGGCGATGATAAGGCCGATGTCATCGCGTTCAAAGGAAACCGAGGTCGATTGATTCAGTGTAAGCACACCCAATGGGGCGCATATGTAGATGCAGATGTTGTGGCTGAGGTTATCGGAGCCATTGACTTATACCGCATTCGCCATCTGCAGAGACTGTCCGGGACTCTAAGTTTATTCCCGGTCATTGTCACTAATGGCAGCTTCACATCCGCAGCGCGTAGGCACGCGTTGCAGACCGACGTCGAAATAATAGGCGATGTTGAGTTATGGAAATTAATGAGTGAAACACCATGCACGCGAGCCGAATTGGAAGTGGTCGAGAATCAGAGAGTCGAATCCATGAAGGATGTGCAAGCTGCCTTGAAAAACCGAGGAACCTGATCTGGAACTTACATCGAGGCTTAGCGATTCGGTCGGCCCAATTGCAAACAGGAGCGGATCTTCGCGATGAAATTGATATCTGGCACAATCCGACTTGCGGCCACAGATTTAAGCAATCATCTAGCGTGCAGCCACTTGACCTCTCTCGACTTGGGAGTCGCACATGGCTCCTTGAAACCACCTGATTGGAAGAACCCAGATCTCGCGGTAATTCAAGAACTCGGCTTGCGCCATGAGCAACAGTATCTGCGCTCACTTGAGACCGCTGGACTGCGTCTTGTGGAAATAAAGATTGAGGACGAATTACAAGCCGTAAGAGACACGCTATCCCAGATGCAAGTTGGCGTTGACGTTATCGCCCAAGGGGCACTGTCAAACGGATTGTGGTTTGGCAGACCAGACGTTCTTCAAAAAGTAGGGCACCCCAGCAAATTCGGCAACTGGTCATACGAAGTATATGATTGCAAGCTAGCTCGCGAAACTAAAGCAACAACGATCCTCCAACTTGCGCTCTATTCTGATCTGTTAGACACAATTCAGGCGCATAGACCCGAGTTCATGCACGTAATTCCCCCCGGCAAACATTTCGAGCCCGAAACCTTTCGCTATTCTGAATATTCAGCCTACTACCGCTACGTTAAAGCGCGAGCCGAAAAGACGTGCAGTGAAGAAATTGCTTCTGTAACTTACCCAGAGCCAAGGGCCCACTGCAATATCTGCAAGTGGTTTCAAGAATGCGATACACGGCGTCGTGCTGATGATCATCTCTCCCTCGTTGCCGGAATTCGCACCCAGCAGCGGAAACAATTGGAGGAATGGGACACGAAAACGATGTCAAAGCTTTCAGTTTTGCCCATCCCGCTGACCCACAAACCGAAACACGGGTCACGGCAGGGATATGAGCGGGTTCGGGAGCAGGCACGAATCCAGGTTAAAGGCCGAACCTCAGACGATATCGTTTATGAACTGTTGCCGATTCTTGCTGATGCCGGTTTATCAGAATTGGCCGAGCCTGTTATCGCTGATGTGTTTGTCGACCTGGAAGGTGATCCATTCGCGGGCGACCGAGAATCAGGCGGAGGACAAGAATATCTTTTCGGACTTGTCTCCTGCGATGGCCCGGGAAAGCTGAGATATGACAAAAAATGGGCATTCACAGTAAAGGAGGAAAAAGAAGCCTTTGAATGGTTGGTGGACCAGATTTATCGACGCTGGAAAGAATGCCCAGGTATGCACATATATCACTTCGGCGGCTACGAGCCAGGTGCCTTTAAGCGGCTGATGGGGCGGTATGCGACTCGCGAGGACGAAGTAGATAGCATGTTGCGAGCGGGCTTGTTTGTTGATCTGCACCAGGTGTTCAAGCAGGCAGTGCGAGCAAGTGTGGAGGAGTATTCCTTAAAGAAGTTAGAGCATATCTATAAGTTCATCCGAAAAACTACCCTCGATGATTCACGACAAGCAATGAGATACGTGGAGCATCGCTTGGAACTGGGGTGGGATGGGCAACTGCCGGATGACTTTCGCGAGGTACTGGAAGGATACAATGCCGAAGATTGTTTTTCAGTGGTCGCGATGCGCGATTGGCTGGAAACTGAGCGGCAAAAACTGATCTCTTCTGGGGCCGTGATACCAAGACCCGCGATCGGAGACGGCGCGCCTTCAGATGAGCTGGATGAACGTCAAAAACAGGTCGCGGCGTTGGTTGAGGCACTCGTCTCGAGAATTCCCGTTGATCCCACAGAACGTTCGAAAGAACAGCAAGCTCAATGGATGATGGCGCAGCTCTTAGACTGGCACCGACGAGAAAACAAAGCTAGTTGGTGGGAGGGTTTCCGCCTGGCAAAACTTGATCATGAAGCGTTGATGGACGAAAGAGCGGGTTTGGCTGGATTGGAGTTCGTGGAAAGACTCGGCGTCGAAAGGAACATTCCAGTTGATAGATATGCTTTCGAAAAACAGGAAATGGAGGCGAGGGTCGAAAAAGACCTGTATTTTCGAGGAGAGAAGTTCGGAACCGTTCAGGCAATCGATCTAGTAAGCAGAACCATCGACATCAAGAAAACTAGAAAATCAGCAGCGATCCATCCAACTGATTTGTACGTTTGGGAGCGTCCCGTGAATGTCGCAACACACGCGGACTCTCTCATGCGATTGGGAATTTGGATAAAGGACAACGGTATTGACACAGCTGGCAGTTACCGGGCGGCTCGCGATCTCTTGCTATGTAGGCCACCACGAATGGTGGCGGGTGAAGTGATTTCAGCCTTGGAGGGTGAGGACGCAAAGGCAAACGCTTCCAGAATCGCAAGATCCTTGGATCAATCTATTTTTGCAATTCAGGGGCCCCCTGGTGCGGGCAAGACGTTCACCGGGGCGAGAATGATTTGTGATCTGGTGAGACGCGGGAAAACAGTTGGGGTCACGGCGTTGAGCCACAAAGTTATCCGTAACCTGTTGGAAGAAATTGTCGAGGCGGCTAGAGAAGAGCCGGTCCCACGAATGCGTTGCATGCAAAGGTCTAACGACCAAGAAGCGACACCGGAGATTGCTGTTTCGCGAGAAAACGATGATGCTCTGGCGGCTGTGCGCTCCGGCACTGTTAACGTGTTAGGCGGGACGTCGTGGTTGTGGACTCCCGAAACAGCTTTTGAATCCGTGGATTTTCTTTTTGTTGACGAAGCAGGACAAATGGCGTTAGCAGACGTGATGGCATTGGCTCAAGCTGGAAGAAACTTGGTCCTGATCGGAGATCCGCAGCAACTAGAAAGGCCATTGAAAGGAAGCCATCCAGAAGGAGCCGAAAAGTCTGCTCTGCAGCATTTGATCGGGGAACATAAAACGATCCCACCCTCAATGGGTATGCTGCTGCCCGAAACCTGGAGAATGCATCCGAAAATCTGCACATTCACCTCCGAAGTCTTCTATGAGGGGCGGCTTAAAGCGCGCCCCGTTACTGAGGCACATGTTTTAGTTGGGCAAAGCTGGATGAGCGGGGCTGGACTATGGTTCCTGCCTGTCAATCATGGCGGCAATCGAAATTCATCTGCCGAAGAGGTCGAGGCAGTAGGAGGGCTGGCGGAGACTCTGGTGAATTCTGCGGTGCAATGGTCTCACACTCCCGGAAGCACCCAACTACTGAGTTGGAAGGACATCCTAATTGTTGCGCCGTATAACGCTCAAGTAGCCGATTTAGCGGTGCGACTGCCAAATGCACAAGTCGGGACGGTCGATAAGTTTCAAGGGCAAGAAGCCGCAGTTGTTATTTATTCGTTGACGACTTCGTCTCCAGAAGATGCACCGCGTGGGATGGAATTTCTATACAGTCTAAACCGCCTTAACGTGGCAACTTCTCGGGCAAAATCCAATGTGATCCTTGTCGGCAGCCCGAAGTTGCTTGAACCCGACTGCCGAAGCCCACGGCAGATGCAATTGGCGAACGCCCTATGCAGATATTTCGAGCTTGCAAAGACTGTTGAACAATCGTTCTTCGACTGAGCCTTCGAACCCTATCGCCGGTGGCTCAACGACACCTTTAGGGACAGAGAGCTGGGATGCGTTACTGGTGGGTCAATCAAAACCAGACCTTCCGCCAAGAACTCTCAGGCGGCTATTTGTGGTCACCGAAGCGAAATGCCAACGGTGGACGCAATCCGTTCTACGAGTCGATGCGCGAGGTTGCACCGGGCGATCTGATCTTCTCGTTCGTGAACACAAGAATCACTGCGGTAGGAATAGCAAGGTCCTATTGTTGGGAAAGCCCGAAGCCAGCGGAGTTCGGCCCAACGGGCCAGAACTGGGAGAACATCGGGTGGCGCGTAAACGTTTCGTTTACGCCACTCGTTAACAAAGTCCACCCTAAAGATCACATGCAAGTCCTAAAGGCCGTTTTACCTGACCGCTATTCACCTCTTCAAGCAAATGGCAATGGCATTCAATCAGTTTATTTGACGGAACTTTCTGCAGACTTCGCGGAAGTCCTTGGTGGCCTCATCGGAACTGAACTCCAACGGCTGGTTCGCAGTACCGAAAATGGTGTCGCTGCGGAAAATGGGAGGCTCGTGACCGGCGACGACCTTGATGTTTGGGAACGGAGGTTGGAGGAACAAGTCGAAACAGATACTTCCGTTACACAGACTGACCGTGAAGCAATCGTTCGAGCGCGAGTTGGCCAAGGGCTTTTTAAGCAGCGCGTGCTGCAGATTGAGACCCAGTGTCGCATCACACGCGTTGACAATCTGAGCCATCTAGTTGCCAGCCACTGCAAACCGTGGCGAGACTCTTCTAACGAAGAACGCTTAAACGGCGAGAACGGGTTGCTCTTGACGCCTAGCATCGACCATCTTTTCGACCGAGGCTTCATCGGCTTCGACGATTCTGGAGAACTCATCATCTCTCCAGTCGCACACAAGCCGTCGTTGCAAAAGATGGGGGTTGAAACCACTCGGCCGTTCAACGTAGGAAATTTCACGGAAGGCCAACGCCGATTCCTTGACTACCATCGGAACTGCGTATTGCTTCAAATATCGCGATGAACTTCTTCGTAGCGATTACAGATTATGACTGGTTCTTGCTGCATTCCTCCAAGTCTCAGATTGAGGAAGTAAACTTCTGGCGTCCATCATCATCAGCCCCTTTCAAAGCTCTTCGTGTTGGCGAGATGCTCTTGTTTAAGCTTCACGCTCCACGGAATTTCATTGTTGGCGGAGGGTTCTTCACTCGTTTTGTTCAATTACCAATTTCACTTGCGTAGGACGCATTCAAAGAAGGCAATGGAGTCCGCTCTCTTTCAGAGATGCGCGACAGAATCGCGAAATATAGAAGGTCACCGATTGGACCGTCAGATAATCCGTCAGTCGGCTGCATATTACTGGCGGAACCTTTCTTCCTGAACGAAACAGACTGGATTCCAATTCCTGCAGACTTCAGCCTCAACATCGTTCAAGGGAAAGGCTATGACTGTGAGGATAACGCTACAGGGCAAGCACTCTGGCAGGAAATAACAGAGCGACTCACCGCCAGTGCTCAGCCAAGCCTAAATCCGGGACCCGCGACAGTTGCAGCAGTTGAGAGCCGCTACGGTAGGCCGACGCTCGTCCGACCGCGACTGGGTCAGGGCGCCTTCAGACTGATCGTGACCGACATCTATGATCGTCGATGCGTGATGATAGGGGAACGCACTTTGCCGGTGCTCGAAGCCGCTCATATCAAACCATATGGGCTAGGTGGTCCTCACCAACCGGAAAACGGGCTTTTGCTGCGCAGCGACCTCCATACTTTGTTCGATCAGGGCTACATGACAGTGGACGCTGACGAATTGAAGGTCGTTGTTAGTGGCCGAATACGAGAGGAATTCGAAAACGGGCGGGACTACTATCAGCTGCACGGGAAAGCCATTCGCCTACCGCGTGACGGCAGTAGTTTGCCCTTGCGTGAGTATCTGGAATTCCACAACAGCCTCTTTCGGTAGCACAGCTGCCGCTGCGCTGCTCAGATCGGTCTGAATCGGATTACCGCGGACTGCTCCGACTACTGAATGGTTCCCGCGATCGCATCTACCAAATCAGTTAACCGTTCCTCGATGCTGTACCTCGCAATGCGAGCTGGAGCGAACCGCTTCGTCCGAAATGTCGCCTACTTTTCTACTTCGGGGATGTTCGCTTTGGCCCCCTTATCCCCTCAAGTCTCGTACCCAGCGGCGGCAGCTCACTGCATCCGGGGCACGCTTGCCGCACAAGCGGTATTCGAACTCACGGACGTGGATGTAGCCAGGATCTGCGCCACATTCAGAGCACCTGATTTTGTGTTTGTGGTAGTGCATCGCCGTTGCGAATCCTGTCCAGTATTTGTCGATTACCCTAGCTTCCGGCGTAGATTGGAAACAGACGGTACGTGCTCGCTCGGGGCTACCGAGCGGACGCGTGCAGTCAATGAGGTGAACGTCCGTTGATGCGCCACAAGTCGCGCAGCCCCCGGACGCGAGGGCAGGTAGAGGCAACGCAGTGCCAACGGTTGCGCCGGCGACAATGGTCAGAAAAGTGCGCCTGCGCATCAAATGGAATCTCCGTCCCACATCAGTCGTGAATCCGAAACTTCGTCAAACTCAAAGTGAAGTCGGTCCAGCAAGGAAGGTCCGGCTTCCAGTTCAAGGTGGACGCGCCGCGTATACCACGCGCCGTCTGCACGAGGAGGCTCAATCCACATCCGACGCAGGCCGCGACCTTCACGTCGGACGACCTCCATCGTACGTGCGCGAACACGGGCGATAAACTCGTCCCACCCATCCGGCGCGGGAACGACTGGCAGCGCGGTAGCCGCCAGTCCCACTGCGAATAAAGTGATGAACTGTCGTCGTGTAAACATCACTTTTCCTCCAAGTGGCGTAGGGCTTGACGAAAAAGTTCCTCTGCCGTCTCCAGGGGGGCAGTGACCTCATGGCACTGATGCACGCCACGCCGCAGTATCCGGTGCGAGCTGATATGAACGGAACGGAGGGCCGCGTGAGTGAGGTACTTGGAGCAAACATCAAAAGCCCACTCATCGTGTTGGGTATCTATCTTTTCTGCTTTGAGCGGGTCGTTCTGCTCCGCTTGTGCTGGCGGCTCAGTCATTGCCGCAAGCATCTCCCTGCTAGCCCGCACCTGTACTTCGTCGCGGACGTCGCCATGAACCTGAGTAACGAACGCCTGCCGGATGCGCTCTCTCACCGCTGCCAGTCCGTTTTTGGTCATCGGGGCACCACCGAAAGTCCGCTGTCTTGAATGCCGAGGATGATGGGCCATACGTACCTCGGCTCGATGACAGTGGCGTTACCCCACGTCAAGCGGTTAAGCGGCAGGTTGTCGGCAATCCAATCACAAGCGGCGGGTGAAAGCGGACGCAAGAGGAACAGCGAAATGTGGTACTCACAGACGAAATCAGGCGTGCTAATGTCCTTGCCGGGGCTCGAACCGCTTTTGGTGAAGAATGTTTCGCTCACAGTTTCCTCCTTTAATTGACTACGACCTTGGGGGTCTCTGCCTCTTCCGTCGCTTCCGTCTTTGGCAACTCCCACAAAATCTCCCTACCGACAATCTCCACGATGGCGTGAATCGTCGGATTGAACCCACCCATCTCCTCGCCATCGCCCCAAAATAGGAACGACGTATGAATCAATTCGCCCAATCTCAGCGGAGGTAGGTCCTTCGCATCGCAGGCGAGGAACTTTGCCAGTCTGTTTTCCAACCGTGCGCGAATCCGTTCTGCTGCGACTTTCTTATCCATCACATTCCCCCCTAATCGACAGCGATTTTGCGCTCCGCTTCACGGCGTGCGCGACGAATCTTATTCGCGTACTTCATTCGACTTTCGAGAACTGCCGCCGACAACTCTTCGAGGCTGGGGAGTGTTCCTTCTTTCACCAGCTTCGCAACTTGACGACGCGTGGCCTCTTCCGACAGTGGTTCGACAAACGGTTTTGCACGCCGCATGGCGACCTCCGATTTAGTTTTGTGTTGGAAACTTTTTGCCCTCTCGGGCCACATGGAACCGTAGATTTGGTTCGACCACCGTGGAGATGCCGTTTCCGAAAGCACCCCTCGGTTGGGTCTGAGCGAAGTGTTGCTTGCTCAGACTTGCATGGTTTGCTGCCCTTTTATTATACCTCCTTTTTCAACTCCTTTGATTTCGGCAGCGACTCGACCTCAATCAGTGCCTTGTTACAAAGTGGGCAGTAGTACGTCCTGTATCCGCTTTCATGCTTGCAGAATAGGCTGCGAGGCACTTCCATCAAGTCAACAACTGCGCTCGCTGGGATACCCAGCTTCCCGGCGCAGCGTTCGCAGATATAGACTCCATTGGCCTGCTTCATCATTGAATCAGCCCAGTCTCCGGTGCAGGAAAAAGTTCTTCGGGCAACTCACTCGCAAGTTCTGCGTCATCGATCACCTCTTCAACGGTCTTATCTCCACACCAGTTGATCTGCACGTACGTTTTCAAATTCCAATCCTCTTGCGGCAGGTTGGCGAACATCCAATTGAGTGTGTAGTCTCTGCGCTTCATCATGATTTCCTTACGGGCTGCTTTAACTGCTAGTAAACCTCTTGGCTCAAGGGCGACATGGACAACACGACTTGCAGGCTGTAGTTCTTCTCCAATGCGATCTCGGCCTCCCGGTACCCAAATGCCTCCACCTCCATCTTGGTGCGATGTTCGACCACGCAACACTTGTCGTTCATTGACTCTCACCCTCGGGTAATTCATCGACCAGCACGCGAAAAAAGTCTGTAACACTCATGGGGGGAGCCTTCCGGCCTAACTTCGCGGAGTCTTCCGCCTCCCGCCGCTCAATCAACCTGTCAATTTTGTTCAGCTGCGCGAGCGTGAGATACACGTTGGTCGCAATCGTCGCGTCGTGGTTGCCCTTTGCGGCCTCGGCTTCCGCATACGCTCGCGTGTATCGTCTGAGTTTGACCACCTCGTTCTCCTGAGAGGGTTGCCACTAACGTAGTCCATGCTGCCACCACTATAAGCAGGTGTCAATGGTACTCGGGGTAGTTCGACAGGCGGTTCACCTGTCCCGAGGTTCAGGTCCTGCGTCTTTAAGCCATTGAAAACGCTGGGACGGTTTGGCAACTGAAATGCTGGGGGATCACGTCGATTACCAATCGCCTCTTCATTAACCCGCAACGTTAACATAGCAATCGACTTACTTCACTTTTACCTTGACAGTTTTTCCGATTCATGTATACTGAAAATACCGAAAAACGACTTTGTCGTTCTAGGGGCATCAAGACGGGTGACCTGAACAGGTTGCCCTCCAATCCGACCCGCTTTGGGAAACAGCGGGCACGGTGGTTAGCACCAACGTAACACTTCCACACGCCTGTGTGGAGACAACGGTGGGATGCGCCCGATAAATCGGGAAACGATTCCCAAAAACAATTCAATGTTTGCCGCTCGCGCTGGCACGGCTGCGTCTGACGCATCCGCATCTTTGCGAACTGGCAGACGCATGCGACCTCGGCCAGCCAAGGCGAGGCGGACGCGGGAAACCGCAGGAGAATGAAATGCCGAAGAACCAATATGTAGCGAAATACAACACGCCGCACGAGGTGAACAAGTCCAACACGTTCCTTGTCATCGCGAGCGATCTGGACGAAGCGAAGATGATGGCCCGTCAATTTTCAGCGAGCATCATCGACGAACCTGCGCCTGAGGGAGTCCCGGTTTTGTCAATGACTAGAGAGGGAGATTTCGATTGGGAGGAGGAGTTGGATTTGGA
>Ga0335078_10019643_pt1 | contig 10045 bp, 3 predicted proteins | sample Lox_Sample_32_FD_206711 | JGI IMG/M metagenome (GOLD analysis project Ga0335078, IMG submission 206711) | Soil microbial communities from Loxahatchee National Wildlife Refuge, Florida, United States - Lox_Sample_3.2 | ecosystem: Environmental > Terrestrial > Soil > Wetlands | place: USA: Florida...
ACCTGAGCGGCGTCTCGGTGCTTCTGGGCGATGGCCAGGGTGGCTTTGGCGCACCTGTAACCTTCAGGGCCGGTTCCGGGACTGCCGAAATCGTGGCTGTTGATTTGAACGGCGACCGGAAACTCGACCTCGCGGTGGCGAACAGCGGGTCCAACAACGTGTCCATCCTGCTCGGCGACGGCCATGGCAGCTTTTCACCGGGCGCGACGCTGGCGGTAGGAAGGGCTCCGGTGGGAATCGCCGCCGGGGATCTCAATCACGACGGGCGTCAGGACCTGGTGGTGGCGGATTCCGGTCTCGGCTCCCAAGGCTCGCATGCAAACACGGTTGCCATCCTCCTGGGAACGGGCGCGGGCAACTTTACCCCGGCCACCTTCATTTCCGTGGCGGCAGGTCCGCTGGGCGTCGCCCTGGCCGACTTCAACAAGGATTCGCGGCCGGATGTGGCTGTCACCAATTCCTCCACCGGCCAGGTCTCCTTGCTGCTCGGCAAGGGGGATGGCACGTTCCAGTCCCCCGTCACTTTCATTGTGACCCCCGGAAGCGTTTCCGAGGCGGGAACGGGTTTCGGTCCGTCCCAGGTGAAGGCCGACGATTTCAACGGCGACGGCAACAAAGATCTCGTCATCGCCAACTCCCTCACCTCAACGGCGGCCGTGCTGCTGGGCGACGGCAAAGGAGGGTTCGGCAAGCCCACCAACCTTCAGGTGGGCAAGACCCCGGTTGCGATTCTCACGGGAGACTACAACCATGACGGCAAACGCGACTTCATCACCTCCAACTCGGATGCGGACACCGTCTCCGTCGTGTTGGGCAACGGCAATGGGAGCTTCCACGACGTCGCGCCCGCGGTGCGGACGAATGCCGGCCCGTCGCAGATCGTGGCGGCGGACTTCAATAACGACGGCATCCTGGATGTAGCCACATCAAACGCCGGCAACTCGCAGGATGGCGATACGGTTTCGGTCTTGCTCGGACAGCCCGGCGGGCGGTTTGGGAACCAGAAGGTGGTGGCCGTCGGCAGCGACCCATTGGGCTTGGCCGCCGGCGACTTCAACAAAGATGGGCACGTCGACCTCGTCGTTGCCAACTTCGGCGTGGTTTCCAACGACCACGGCGGCTTCTCCCTTTTGCTTGGAAACGGCGACGGAACCTTCCAGCCTGCGGTGAACTTTACGGCGGGAGACTTCCCGGACGCGATTGCGGTGGCCGATTTCAACGGCGACGGCAATCCGGACGTGGTGGTGAGCAACTTCGGCACCACCGCCGGAACGCCAACCGTCTCGCTGTCGCTCGGCGACGGCGAAGGCGGCTTCGCGAAGGCGGTGACCATTGCCTCCTTCGGCGAGTTTAACCAGGTTCTGCAGGCCACCGCGGGAGACTTCAGCGGCGACGGCAAGGCTGACGTGGCTTATGTCACCCAATCGGGCGGACTCCAGTTGCAATTGGGCAATGGCGACGGCACCTTCCAGGCGGCCAAGACCGTGGTGAAATCGTTTTTGGTGTTTGCCTATGCGGTGGCCGACCTCAACCGCGACGGCATTCCCGACTTTGCCGTGGAGGAAGGTGGCGTCATCCAGGTGCTGCTGGGAGATGGTCGCGGCAACTTTACGTCCGCGGGCCAGTTCTCCGAGGGAGAGGCATCGGGATTTTCTTTCGTTCCGGTGCTGGTTCTGGCCGATTTCAACGGCGACGGCTTCCTCGACGTTGCCGCCCCCGACGGCTTCAGCGATAACGTCTCCATCCTGCTGGGCAATGGCGACGGAACGCTGGGAAGCGGTACTCTGTTCACGGGCGCCGCCACCAACTCCGCCGTGGCGGGCAACTTCAATAGCGACCTTCTGCCCGATCTGGCACTGGCGGCAGTCGCTCCGACAGCCTCTCCGACCAGCCCGGGCGAGGTCATACTCCTTCAGAACAACTCAAACTCCGGCAGCTCTGCCGTTTCGATCGGATCAAATTGATCGGGCTGGCGGGCACATTCCCCTCCTGAGGTGAGGAGGGGTGGCCGGAGGTGGTGTCAACTGAGCTTTCCGTGGGGCCACCACCCCCTGACCCCCTCCTCATCTGAGGAGGGGGATTCGGATCTTAAACAGGAGGTCCGCGCTTCCTCGCTGAAAGTCAGGTCGGCGGCTACGTGCCGGTTCCCGAAAGCGCTGCGGTCTGCGGACTGCCGCCTCCGTTGTCGGTCACTGACACACTGGCCGTGCGCGAGCCGGTCGCCGATGGCGTGAAGGTCACGTTGATGGTACAGCTTCCTCCAGCGCCCACGCTGGCGCCGCAGGTGTTGGTCTGCGTGAAGTCCCCGGAATTGGTTCCGGTGACCGCGATACTCGTGATGCTGAGGGTCGTGGTTCCCAGATTCTTAAGCGTGATGGGCTTCGGGCTGCTCGTCTGTCCCACCTTGATGCTTCCGAAGTTCAGGCTGCTCGGAGAGAGCTGAACGACGGTGCCGGTTCCGGTCAGGGGTACACTCTGTGGGCTTCCCGAGGCATTGTCTGTCACGCTGACCGAAGCGCTCCTTGTGCCTCCAGCGGTAGGTTTAAAGGTCACATTGATCGCACAGGACTTGCCCGCCGCCAGAGTCGAGGGCGACAGAGGACAGTTGTTCGCCTGACTGAAGTCGCCAGCATTGCCGCCGGAGATGGCAATGCTGGTGATTGTCAGGGACCCGGTCCCGCTGTTGAGCAGGGTGACCGCCTTGGCCGCGCTGCTGGTACCGACCGTCTGGACGCCGAAGGTCAGGCTGGTGGGCGTGAAGGTGACGGCCGGTGCGGACGCGGTGCCGGTTCCGCTCAGGCTCACCGCCTGCGGGCTACCCGGAGCATTGTCAGTAATGCTGACACTCGCCGACCGGCTGCCGGCCGCGGTCGGGGTGAAGGTCACCTTGATGGTGCAATTCTTCCCCGCGGCAACGCTCCCTCCACAGGTGTTCGTCTCGGTGAAATCACTGCTGTTAGACCCGGTGATCGCGATGCTGCCGATTTTCAACCCGCCCGTGCCGGTATTGGAGAGCGTCACGGTCTGCGGCGCGCTGCTGGTGCCGACCGCTTGGTTTCCAAATGTCAGGCTGGTGCTCGACAAACTGACGACCCCACTTTGCATGACAATCGAGATGACTCCAGCGGTCTGGGCTGGCACCGCCACGTCCAGGCGCCCGTCGTTGTCGAAGTCTCCCACCATGATCCCGGCGGGTCCGGCATCGGTGGAGGCATCGAGATGAGTCTGAAAGGTTCCATCGCCGTTCCCGAACAATACAGAGACGCTGCCGGCCGACTGATTCGCCGCGATCAGGTCCAGGTTCCCGTCTCCGTTGAAATCTCCGGAGGTGAGAGCCACGGGTCCGGCAGCAGTGGCGAACGCGGTTTGCGCGAGGAAGGTACCATCGCCGTTGCCCAGCAGAATCGAGACCGTGCTGTCGGTCTGATTGGCCACGGCAAGATCCAGCTTGCCGTCCCCGTTGACGTCCGCGGTAATGATACCCTGCGGACCGCGGCCGGTCGCCGGCTGAGAGCTGAGGGCGGTGAATGTGCCCGTTCCGCTGCCAATCAGGATGCCCACCGTATTGCTGGTGTTATTGGCCTGTGCCAGGTCAAGTTTGCCGTCGCCATTGAAGTCGCCGATGGCCAGGGACACGGGACCGGTTCCGGCGTTGGGCAGCACCGAGGTCTCCTCGAAGGTTCCGTCGCCGTTGCCCAAAAAGACTCCGACGGCGTCATTGACTTGGCTCACGACCGCCAAGTCCAGCTTGCCGTTGCCGATGAAATCCGCCGCGCCGAGCCACACGGGAGCGGTGGTGCCCACCCTGAGGGTCGAAATCGGAGCGAGAGTTCCATCGCCATTGCCGGCGAAGATCAATATGGTGCTGTCGGTCTGGTTCGCGACGGCGAGATCGAGCTTGCTATCGCCGTTCAAATCGCCGACCACCATCGCATCGGGCCCTCGGCCTGTGGCCGTCACTAGGCCGTTGTTGAAGGTGCCATCGCCGTTGCTGAGAAAGATCTCGACCGTGTTATCGGCGTAGTTCGCCACCGCCAGGTCCAGCTTGCCATCGCCATTGAAATCGCCGCTGACGACGGCGCGAGGGCTATTGCCACCGCCGAAACTCGTTCTGTTGAGGGTGGCGGAAGAAGTGGGGTAAGTGATCGGAAGAAGCAGGACGTTCGACACTCCTCCGCCGGGGCTTGGATTGACCACCGTGAGCTGGGCCGTATACGCGGTGGTTTGTGCCGGAATTGAGGCTGTCAGGCTGGTGCTGCTTACAAACGTGGTGGCGAGCGGGCTTCCGTTCCAGTTGACGACAGCCCCGGAGGCAAATCCCGTCCCTTGCACCGTCAAGGTCTTGCTGGCACTACCCGGAACCGCCAGGCTCACGAAAGGCACCGCATTCGCCGTGGCGTACTGGCCGACGCCAGTGAGACTAATCGATTGGGGGCTGTCGGCTTCGCTGTCATAGACGAAAAGCTGCCCATAGAGCGCGGATGCTACAGTGGGAGTGAAAGCGATCGTGAACGTGCAGTTGGCTCCGGGTGCGAGCGTGCCGCCACAGGTCGTGCTCTGAAGAGCGAAGTTTGGCGTCGCCAGACCAAGAATTGATTCCTGGAGTCCGTTCGTTTCAGTCACGGAACCGGTGACCGTCTCGCCCGTGATGGTGATGCTGGTCGCGGTGCTCTTATTGGTCAGAGTAGCGGTGCCGGTGCCGCTGCTGCCGAGGGCGATGTTGCCAAGGTTGAGGCCTGTGGTCGGTGTCAGGGAGACCAGCGTCCCGGTACCCGTCAGACCCAGAATCTGAGACCCGCTGCCGTCGCTATCGGTGATGGTCACCGTCCCGTAACGCGTGCCTGGGGTGGTGGGTCTGAAAGTCGCCGAAATCGTGCAGCTTGCCCCTGCTGCCAGGGTCGTTCCGCAGGTGCTGCTCTGGCTGTAGTCCCCGCTCGCCTGAATGTTGTAAATCGTGAGTGTCGAGGATCCCAGGTTGGTGAAGGTGGCCGATTTGGCGGCACTGGTCTTGCCTACAGTCACAGTTCCGAAGCTGAGCAGCCCGGAGGAGGAAAGGCCCACGTTCGTTCCTACTCCGCTCAAAGCGACGGTTTGCGGACTGGTGGAATCCCCGTCATTCATCGTCAACGTTCCCGTACGCGGTCCGGCGGCGGTGGGGACGAAATTCACGGTTACGGTGCAAAGGGGCGGCTCGTAGCCCGGCTGGTAACCAAGGAGGTAAGCAGAGCAGTTATTCGTCTGGGAAAAATCCCCTGTGATGCTGATCCTCGAGACTGACATTTGGCCGGGGTTGTAGTTGGTCAGGAGCACGCTCATCGCTGGGCTCGTCGTGCCCACTTGTTGCGGCAGAGCGAAATTGAGCGCCGTCGTCGATGCCGGCGAGCAGTGGCGCGGCTGGAGGACGAGAGGAGGCAACGGCGTCTGGGAGAAGTTGAAGCTATCCAGCATGTCGTTGGCATTAGCGTCGCGAGCCGTAAGCGGCGACAATCCGAAGCGCTCTTCGGCAAACTTAAGGAAGGAGGCAAACTCGTAGGTGGTGTGAGAAATGTAGCCGGCCTTGACCCAGGGGGAGATGATCAGCAGCGGCACGCGCAGGCCCAGACCGTACTGGTCCGAGACCGGCGGAGGAACGTGGTCATAAAAGCCCCCGAACTCGTCCCAAGTTATAAAGATAGCCGTCGAGTCCCAATCGGAACCGTTCATCACGGCGTTGACCTGGTTGACGGTCCAGTTTTCTCCAATGCAGGTGCCGTTGGTCGGGTGCTCGCATTCGTCGTCTGGTGCGATGACCCAGCTAACAGCGGGCAACTGCCCGTTCTGTGCGTCAGTGACGAACTGGGTGTCCGGCACCATGTTTGTGGTCCAGAGCGAGGTGTTCCGGATATGGTTGACGGCGTCGTAGGAGTTAAACCTCGATCCCTCCTGGGCGTAGTATTTCCACGAGATCCCGCTACTATCGAGCAGGTCGGCAAGCGTCTGAAAATCGAAGCACGGATATTGGTTGGTTAGATATCCGCTGCTGTCCACCACCGCCACCGTTGAACCTGCAGGAGAGTCGCAGCCCCAAGTCCCTTGCGCGTTCGTTGGGTTATCCACCACCCCGCCGCTCTGGGCTGCGATCGTGTAGAGATGATTCGGGAAGCTCGGGCCGTGCAGAGAGGAGAACATCTGGTCCCCCAGCGTGAAGGCGGTGGCGTAAGCAAAGTAATTCGGAACGCTGGCTGCCGTCTGCTCGGTCAGGCAAAGCTCATCGCCGTTGACGTTGCATTTCTGTCCCCCCACATTGATCAAGTCGAATCGATCCATCTTCCCGTTGTCCTCACCGGTGAGCATATCTGCCCAGCCATGAGGCATGTCGCGAGGAACACGATCGGGTACGACCCCAAGAGGTATGACCTGGCCGGTCGAGATGGTAGCCGTCTGGGCCCCGTTGGCTCCCGGGAAATTCCCGAACATATTGTCGAATGTCCGGTTTTCCTTAATGATGAACACGATGTGCTGAATCACGGTGATGTCCGCCGGCTTGCCGTCGGCCCCTCGACTCTGCCCCTGCGTCAGGGGGCCGGAAACCTGAGCGTACCGTGTCGACGTTGGCCTGGAACCCCAGGTTCTGGAAGAATGCTTACTGAGGGAGGGCGGCTCATGAGGGTTCGCCGGTTGCGCAAGGCTGCCACGACCGCTGCCTGACTCGAAATGCGTGCTCACCGGAATCGGTCCGAGCCGGTGTCCCACGCCTCCGGCCATAACCACAAGTCCAAGTGTCGCTAGACTCATCGAGGCGCTTCTCATAATCAACTCCTTTTCGGCGGCGGTCGAGGGTTTGTGTCGGCTGCCTGCCCTACAGTCACGTCGACAGTATTACTGCGCCGGCTAACGGAGTTCAATTCACTGGGAATGATCAAATTGTGAAATTAAGCCGAAGAATGTGACCTTAAAGTAGAATGCAAATAGTCGTGCATCTTCTGAAGGTGACTGGGAGATACACATCGATCACTCATAACTGTGACCATCGTCACCGATCCTTATATAAGTGGCTGTTACCTTCGCGTCATCGGAGGTCCTGCCGTGGGCGAGCCCACCCTACTTGGCGGCATACGCCAGTTTGGAGAGTTCGAAGTTGACTTGCGGTCCGGCGAACTACGCAACAACGGATCGGCGGTCAGGCTGCAGCCCCAGCCTCTTCAGATACTGGCTGTCCTGCTCGATCATGCCGGGGAAGTAGTAACCCGGGAGGAACTGCGTCGCCGGCTCTGGCCCGAAGATACTTTCGTTGACTTCGAGCACAGCCTGAATACGTCTGTCAAAAAACTACGGGAAGCGCTGGGTGAAGAGGCGAGAACACCACAGTATATCGAGACGTTGCCGCGGCGCGGCTATCGGCTGGTGGCGCCGGTGCCGGCATCGCAGGATTGTCCGGTGTCGATCCATAGACGCGCCGGCAGAGTTCTGCTGGCCGTCAGGCCATTCGATAATCTGAGCGGTGATCCCCGGCAGGAGTACTTCAGCGATGGCATGACGGTCGAACTGATCAATCATCTCGGGATGCTTTCTCCCCGGGAGTTGGGTGTGATCGCCCGAACCTCCGTCATGAAGTACCGTCAGACCGACAAGAGCATCGCTGAGATGGGCAGTGAGCTTGGGGTCGACTACATTGTCGAGGGAACCGTGAGACGCGACGGGGAGCGGGTAAAGATCAGCTCGCGTCTGGTTCAGGTGAGTGATCAGACGAACCTGTGGACCGGGTCATACGAGCGCGCGCTCACGGATATCTTCGCGGTACAAGCCGAAGTGGCCGCGGGCATTGCCGAGTCTCTGGCGGTTGAACTTCTCCCCCGGCAGCCTTCCTTCGATCCCGATCCGGGCTCCACAGCGTACGAGCACTACCTCAAGGGACGCTACTTCTGGAGCAAGGGAACCGAAGAGGCCTTCAATAGGGCTATCGACCATTTCACCCTGGCCATCGAAGAGGAGCCGGCTCATGGCCGGGCCTACGCAGGCCTGGCGGATTGCCATTCAATGCTGGGGTGGAACTCGATGGTCCCTCCTCAGGCATCATTGGCTAAGGCGAAAGCCGCAGCCATAAAAGGTCTCATGCTGAATGGCGGGCTGGTAGGGGCTCACAGCTGCCTTGCCTTCTGTAAACTGTTTGGAGAGTGGGATTGGAAGGAGGCGGAGCACGGCTTCAGGCATGCGATTGAACTGAATCCGAGCTACAGCGAGGTCAGGTCGTGGTATGCGTTGGAGCTATCCGCCCTGGGCCGCCACGCGGAAGCTATCAGTGAGGTGCAGCGCGCCCTGCGCCTCGACCCGCTCTCGCTCTCGATCGGGACCCGAGCCGGCCTGATCCTCACCCTGGCCGGGCGGCACGATGAGGCGATTCAACGCTGCCTGCGAACGCTGGAGTTGGATCCTAGAGGTTTCCATCAGGCGCATTACGTTCTGGGAATTGCTTATTTGACAAAGGGAATGCTCGACAGAGCCGAGAGTTCGATGCGGTCGGCGGTTGAGCTCTCGAGCCGCACGCCGCACGCTCTGGCGCTGCTGGGCTACGCACTGGCGGCGTCAGGCCAGTCGGATGAAGCGGATGCTCTGATTGTGGAGTTGGGAGAGCGCGCCCGCGAGCGCTATGTGGCACCTTACGATCTCGCCATGGTTTACGCCGGTCTCGGCAGGAAGGACGACGCCTTTGAATGGCTCGAGAAGGCCTGCCAGGATCGATCGATCTGGCTCGTCTTCCTGAATGTCATGCCCATGTTCAGCGCCCTGCGGTCCGACGCCCGGTTCGGGTCACTCGTGCGTCGGCTGGGATTTCCTTCCGCGGCCATTACAACCTTCCCCACGAATGGTGGCCTGCCTGAAGCTCACCTGGCCTGAGAATCGAGTCGAACATACGCCCAAGCATACGACGTAGGGGGACGGCTTGCCGCCCCCAGTTTTGGGATCATCCCCGTCGTGGCAGGGCGGAGCAAGCCCCACCCCTACTTCTGCTTCTCACCACAAACGAGACACTCCTCAGCGTTTGAGGGAATCCGCCCTGAGACGGCGCTTTACTCAGTGGGAGGCGCATCGGGCGCGACAGGCAGGATATCCCAGGAAGGCTTAACAAGCTCGGAATGGATTCACGCTGGAACGCTCTCCTCACCTCATCGCAAAAGGAGAAAGAAAATGCAAGACATTCAGAAGATTACCGATGCCTGGGGAAATTGGTTTGCCGTGAATCACAACACGGCTTGCGATTTTACCGCCAGCACCAACTACAGCGCTCAATCGTGGCTGGATAACTACCATGAAAACCAGGTTGTCGCGACCTTGCAGGCCCTGAACTACGACACCAACGGCTCGGTGGTGAACGGCGCCGACTACGCGTACGAACTCTGGTACGACAACGGGACGGACTTGCAGCAGAGCGAGCAGTTTACCGAAACTAAGGCCACCCAGCAGTCCTTTACTTGGTCGCTCACCGAAGCGCTGGAGATCGGCGTGACTCTGTCGGAAGAAGTCGGAGTCCCAAGCGTCGCCAAGACCAGCGCCACCGTCTCGGTGAAGCTGAACCTCTCGTCCACCCAGACGACCAGCACCTCGAACACCCAGACATGGCAGGTCAACACACCGGTTCAGGTCCCGGCACAGAAATCGGTGAAGTGCGACATGGTGATCAACACGGCCACTTATCAGATCAACTACACCGCCGAGACGCTGCTGTCCGGCTACGTCGCAGTGTGGTGCCGTGACCAGGTGGACGGCCACTACCTGTGGTTCTACCCCATCGGCTGGGTCTTCACGGATGTGATCAACAACAAGCTGGCCGACACCTCCGGGTACACGCTCGGCGGCGGCGGCGTGATCGCCACCGCGCGCGGCACGTTTACGGGCGGCCAGGGCCTCAGCGTGGGCGTCGTGACGAAGGAGTATCCTCTGCGGACGACGACGGCGTCCAAGGACTTCCAACCGATCGCGACCCACTCGCTTCCGAGTCCGGGGCCGATCGCCGGGCTGGCCGCGGCGGCGAAGGCCGCCGGCCGGTAACGACGCGGGGACTCCCGTG
>Ga0335078_10019645_pt1 | contig 10045 bp, 7 predicted proteins | sample Lox_Sample_32_FD_206711 | JGI IMG/M metagenome (GOLD analysis project Ga0335078, IMG submission 206711) | Soil microbial communities from Loxahatchee National Wildlife Refuge, Florida, United States - Lox_Sample_3.2 | ecosystem: Environmental > Terrestrial > Soil > Wetlands | place: USA: Florida...
GCGTCAGCACCAGGTGCCCGCCCGCGCGCGCATACTCGACCAGCCGTTCCAGCAGCGCGTCGCTGGCGATGTACAGCGGCGGGATCACGACTACCTTATACGCGCTCAAATCCTGGGTCTCCGGAAATACGATGTCCACGCCCACGTTCAAACGGAAAAGGGCGCGGTACAATCGGTGCATCTCCACTTCGTAGCCGCCCGGATGGTGCCAGGGCATATCGCCCGCCGGCTGCGACACCAGAAACGGCATGTAATCGATGCCGCGGCGCGAATCGTTGCTGTACAGCAGCGCCACCGGGTGAGAGGCCTTCAAATCCACAATCTCCGGTCCAATTCGCTGCAACTCATGCGCGGTGCGCGCCACCTCGGCATAAGTGCGGCCGGGTTCCAGGTCGTGCGACAGGATGCCCTTCCAGTAAGTCTCCTGGCCGTAATGCAGCGAGTGCCAATGCCAGTATTCGACCATGTTGGCGCCCGTGGCCGCCATCAGGTAGACATCCTCGCGCAGTTGACCGTCGTACGGCGGAAACTGCCAGCGCGAATCCCAGCCGATGGTCTGCGCGTTGGTTTCAGTGACTAAGTAGTTGGCCCCCTTCAGCGACCGCGCAAAATCCCCGCCAAAGCTGGAACCCTCGCCGTCGTACAGATCCTGCGTCGGATGGTAGGGATTCATGCCCACGATATCCAGGCTCTTGGCGATGTCGCGCTCGTTGACGTCCGACCGCGCGGCGCCCCCGAAATCCTGCATGACAAACTGATCCGGTCGCAGGTATTCGCGCACCAGCGCAGCCTGCCAGGTCAGATAGCGGGTCGCCAGCGAGTCCTGATAGCGGTCCCACTCCAGTTTCCAGCCGGGATTCAGAATCCCGTTGCGCGGCGGAACTTCGGACCAGTCGTGCAAACTCTGGCCCCAGTAGACCAGTCCCCAGATCTTGTTCAGCCGGTCGACACTGGAGAATTTGTCTTGCAGATAGCGCACGAAGCCGGCCTGCACGTTGGGCCCGGCCGTGCCGTACGAAGTCGTCTCGTTATCGATCTGGTAGCCAATGACCGCGCGGTTGTCGCGATAGTGTTCGGCGATCTTGCGGATCACGCGCTCGGCATACCGCAGAAAATCCGGGTTGGTGATGTCCATGTTCTGGCGAATGCCATAAGTGGCTTTCTGGCCGTCCAGATGGGTTACCAGGATCTCGGGATGCTCCTTGAACATCCATGGCGGAATCGAGTAGGTGGGTGTGCCCATGATGACGTGAATATGCGCGCGCGCCAGGCGATTCACGATGCGGTCCATCCAGGCGAACTCGAACCGGCCATCTTCCGGCTCCCAAACGCTCCACGTGGATTCTCCCACGCGCACCACGTTGAGGCCGGCCTGCTCCATCAACTGGACGTCTTTGTCCAGGCGGTCCTCCGGCATGTATTCCTCGTAGAAGGCGGCGCCGTAGAGGAACGTGTCCATCTTGCCGGGCGAGAACCGCTCGGGGGGCTGCGCTTGAATCCGGCTTCCCGCAATAACAAGCAGCAGTGCGACAGGCAAGGCTTTCATAGCACGCTTATAGTATCAAGGCGCGCGAGAGATCAGCCGCAGCGCTTGCGGCAGCACCTCCGCCTCCATGGGCAGCGTGCCCACCGGCTCTCCATCGAGCTCCAACGGTGCCGCACTCTGCGCCTCCGCGCGCACGCGCTTCGCCTGCCAATGACGCACCTTCGGGTATCCATAAATGGCCCCCGAATAAAGTATCCGAATGTTCCTGAGCACCTCCGCCAGGCTGACGTGTTCCACTACCGTGACGTGGATCAGCCCGTCGTCGATCACCGCCGCCGGCGCAATCAGGATGCCGCCGCCCTGGTATCGCCCGTTGGCCAGCGATACGATGGTCGCGCCGAATGTTCCCGTATCCACCTCGTCCAGGAACAGCCGAATTTTGAATACGCATCCAGCGGCCAACCTCGGGATACAGGCAGCCAGGTAGCGGAGGCTGCCGGGCATGAACCGCCATCCCTCCCGCACGTCTTGCGCCACCAGCGCACCCAGCCCGATGCTGGCCATGTTGATGAAATGGCGCTCGGTCTCACCGCCCGGGCCGCAGAACCGCGCTCGCATGACGTCAACCTTGCGGCAGTAACCGGCCGCCAGCGTTTCCACGGCGCCGCTCAGTCCGTCCAGACCCAGCGCGCGGGCGAAGTCGCCGCCGCTGGCGATCGGCAACACACCGGCGCGGACATCGCCGCCTGCCGAGAGCAGCCCGTTTACCATTTCGTTCACTGTTCCGTCGCCGCCCGCCGCGATCACCGGATCGAAGCCGGCCGACGCCAATTCCGCCGCCAAGCCGGCTGCATCGCCCGCCTTCCGGGTGAAACGAACTTCCACCGGGCCGAGACGGCGCGCCAACATCCTGGCTGCCCTCGGCCACCGCAGGCGGGCCATGCCAGCCATGGCATGCGCGTTGACGATCACTGCCGCTTTCATGTACTTGATCGTAGTACCGGTAACCGATTTTCGCTAGGACCCGCCAAAAGGCATTTTCGTCCGGCGCCAACTAACGCGCGGCTAGAGAGGCGCCAAGGGTCGACACCCTGCCCGAGGTGCAACCGCGTTTCTTCGCCCGTCGCGATTCTGAGTTAACAGTGTGGGAATTTGCCGGCGCGTGCTCGCGGTTGCAAAGAGTCTCAACAGTGAGTTGCGACAGTGATCTTAGCTCTCCGTGAATGGATCGGCCCCTATCGTCCCCACCAACTCCGCCAGGTAAGCCACCGAACTGACGCGCGCCATCTGCGCGCGCGCTTCCTCAAGCCGATCTCTCACGTCGAATTGACCCGACCCGGGAGCGGATAGAAAGGCCTCCAACGCCGCGACGTGGCGGCTCCACAAAAACATGTCGCGCTCCTGTTTGGCGCGCAGACGGTCCTTATACCAATCGCTCGCGAGCACGGATTCGCGCGTGAACATGGCGCGCACCTGCGGGTCACCTGCGCCCTTCCCTTCCCACTCCCCGTGCGCCATGATGTGCAGCAGCGCCTGCAGCGGCGGGCAAGCGTTCTGTACGCTCCCGTCGTAGAAATAGTTCTCGGCGACCCGCTTCTGCGCCGCCGCGATGGCCTCCACGCCGGCGGCGAACGCATCCATGTCCTGCTTCTCCGGTCGCAGAATCTCTTCGGGAAAGACGGCGTCAGGCGTCTCGAAAATCCGCCCCAGGAAACGCTCCGCGAAAAGAGCTGTGATGCGGTAGCCCAGACGGCTCGCCAACACGGTGCGGCCTTGCCATTCGAAGTCTGTCATCTTCTCCAGGAAACCGTTGTCGATGAGGAACCGCGGATCGCGCTCCGGCACGCGCACGCGGCACCAGACCTCCGGCACCAGCATACTGATATCGTGATCCACCCGGTAGTGCGGGCCGACGTACCCGGCGGCGGTGGTGAAGCCGGCGGACTCCGTAAGCACCGCTGCCACCAGCGCGTTGTTCAGATCCACCACCGGCGAAACCGCATTGAACGGGCCTTTGGTAAGCGCTCCTTCGCTGCCGAATCCCGTGGTGGATGGAGACTTGCCGGTCAGACTGCAAATGAAATCCATGAACAGTTCCGGCAACTCCTGATAGTGGATCGGATTGTGTACAGCCAGTGGCGGCAGGCTGATCTTCGCATCCGCGGGATTCTCGCGCCGCCCCGCGAGCACCGCATTCACGGGAAAACGCACCGGCTGGTCCGCCGGGATCCCGCGATCCAGCCGCGCGCACACTTCGGCCAGGTAGCGTCCCAGCGGATCCACCAGGTCGGGCCGCTTTTGCAGATAGCGCGGATTCTTCGAGGGACGGCCGTCCACTATGCGAGGATGCGCGGATGAGACGGCGTAAGTCACTTTCGAGTCAGCCACAAACCCGCGCAGTAAAACCTTCATGGGCTCGGTGTACTGGTCAAACTCCACCACATGATCCACCATCGCTTGCACCTGCGGCACGGTCAGCGGTTCGAAGTTCGAGAGAAACGTCCCGGGCGTGGCGATGTCCGCCTCCGCCTGCGCGTCAAAGCCGCGGTGAATGGCGTCATCCGGGCGCTGGAACAGGTACGCCTCGCAGTTCTCCACCAGCTTGGCGCTGCGGTTGGGATACTTAGAATCAAAGTCCTTCAACGTGTGCCGCGGGACCACCACCGACGCGGTGATATCGTCCTCCACCTGCACCTTCTCCGCGGGATGAAAGTCCGGCCGCAGCTTGTAAATCCGCCAGGAGCCTTGCGGATCGAAACCCACCCGCAGATAATTGCCCACCATTTTCCGGTTGTCGTATTTCAGCTCGTGCCCGAGAAAGCCGTTCATCCGGTCGACCGTGAAGTGCACGCGCCAGTTGTCGCCCCATTCCGGCCGATAGTACCGCTTGACCGCGAACACGAGCTGCCGGATAGTCTGCGGTAGGTTGCGCAGCCACTCGTTGTACTCATCGGTGTAGTCGGGCGAAGCCGTAAGTAACTTGATCACCGACCCGAGCGAACGCTCTGGGCTAAGGACCGGCCGGCTGGCGCGCTCGTCCGGCTGCTTATATACCGGCGAGAAATCACGCGCCAAAATCTCGGCCACCTGGTCCATGTCATGGTAGTAATCCCTGACGAACACCGGACCATGCAACAGAACGTTGGAGATGGACTTGGAGATCTCCGACTTACCCCCGCCGGAGACCGTCGAAGGTTTGTGACAGAGAGTGCCGTGCGCCACTGATCCCACCAGCCGCCATGCCGTTCCGCCACGCTGTTTTTCCAGCCGCACCTGGTAGCCGGAAGGCCCCACGAAGATCCGGTCTGGGAGCAGCGTCAGCTCGCCGCATTGCGTAACTGAAGCGGACCTGCCTGCGCCCCCCAGCGGCCACTTCACCGAGCCGCGGCCCACGTTGAACTCCGCGCTTTCCGGGATGTAGAAAATGTTCGGATATCGGCGGTCCACCGCATAGCCTTCCGGCTTGAGATCCACGCGGTCGCCTAACAGGCGCATCGCCTCTGCGAAGGGTCTGTTCTTGATGGTGCGGGACCGCTCGGCGTGGAAGTCCTGGCCGAGCACGTAGGACGGAAAGGCGATGGCGCCGCCGGCGTGTTCTTCTTCACACAGTCCGAATAAGTTGGCGGCGAAGCTGATCTGACTCTTCACCTCTTTCTTGCAATAGCCGTAATAGTTATCGGCGATCAGCGTGACGATCACGCCGCGCCGGTCGCGACATACAAGTTTGAATGCGCGGCCGTTGTTGTAAAGCTCAGTCTCTTCCTGCCAGCACATGCCGTCGCGCCGCTGGCGCTCGGTGGCCTGATCGAAATGCGGCAGCCCCAGTTCCTTCTTTGGCATGCCCACGATGTGCGGCGCCAGAATCACGCAGCCGGTGTGTCCGGTCCAATGCAGAACGTCCAGCGCGGCATCGTTTTCCGGGAGATAAGGATCGCCGCCATTGCCGAAGATCGTCTCCACGAAATCCAGATTGCTGACCAGGCTGCCCGGCGCGAAGAAGCGAATCTCCATGCTCTTGGCCGGGTCCATCCCGGTAGCCGGGCAAACCATGGGCCGCAGCAGCAGCGACACGAACAGGCGCGCTCGATCGTCCTGGTCGGCGGTAAACGGCAGGGCCGCCGATTCCTGCGGTGGGCTGAGGGCCGCGGCCAGAAGCCTGGCGAACGCCGGCTTGGGGACAGCCAGCTTATCCGCCGGTATCGGCAGGCCGCCTTCGACGATATGGAAGATGCCCTCGGTGGTGCGCCGGTCGCTCTTGGGGTTGTGCAGGACGCCTTGCACAATGCGATAGGAGTGCACGTACGGTGACGCGAACTCATCGGCGCTCGGCGGAAGGGACATCACGCGCGCCAGTCCCGTGCGGTCGAGCACGAAGGAATTCGAAGGCAGGCGGGCCGCGCCCGCCGGCGCGATTTCTTTCAAATACGCATCCAGAAACTGCTGAATGCGCGTGTCGGCGGGGCACAGCCGGTCGCCGAGCAACTGATCCTTCTGATAGTAGTTGCGCAGCAGGGGGCCGGCGATTTCCAGAAAGTAAGGGTCCGTGGTGCTGCGGCTGGAAGGCTGTCCGAGCGCCACAAGTTTCAGGTTGATGTAGCGGAGCAGCTCCGCAAGGTCTGAGTGAACCACTTACCACTGTAGCATTTAGTGGGGCAGGCCTCGGCCCGCGGCGGCCTCCCAAGCCGCCCTTGACACCTATCCGACGTATTGGTGGGATAGGCTGCGACGTCCGGCATCCCCGTGGCCGGCAGCTACCGCGACAATTTGGATCTCCGACTTGTACAACAACAAATCCGGGTAGAGCGAGACGCAAAAGCGCGGAGGTGCGTGCCGCAGTTACTTGTGTGAATTGAACCGCGCTTCCACCGCAGGCCAATTCACTACGTTCCACCAAGCGCCCAGATAATCCCCGCGGCGGTTCTGATACCGCAGATAGTAGGCGTGCTCCCAAACGTCCACGCCCAGGATGGGATATTTGCCTTCCATCACCGGACTGTCCTGGTTCGCGGTCGAGTAGATATCCAGTTTGCCGCCGCTCGAAATCAGCCAGGCCCAGCCGGAGCCGAACCGGCCCATCCCGGCCGCTTGCAGCTTGGTCTTGAAGTCGTCGAAGCTGCCGAATGTGCCGGTAATGGCCTGGGCCACGTGGCCCACCGGCGCGCCGCCCGCGCCCGGACCCATGATGGTCCAGAACATAGAGTGGTTGATGTGGCCGCCGCCGTTGTTACGTACCGCCGTGCGGATGTTCTCCGGCACGATGGCGCAGTTATTCGCCAGCAGTTCTTCGATGCTCTTGCCGGCCAGGGCGGGCGCCGATTCCAGCGCCTTATTCAGGTTGGTGACGTAAGCGCCGTGGTGCTTGTCATGATGGATCTCCATCGTCATCTTGTCGATGGAAACCTCCAGGGCATCAGGCGCGTAGGGCAGTGCGGGAAGCGTAAAAGGCATATCGATCTCCATTCATCAGTTTGTGTCAATTTGCTCTGGCGCGCTCGAAAGCGTCAGCCAGGCGGAACATAGTCGGCTCGTCAAAATGTTTCGCTAGAATCTGCATTCCCACCGGCAAACCTTCGGCCGTCTTGCCGCAGGGTACGCTCATGCAGGGAATGCCTGCCAGCGAGCCGGTAATCGTGTAGATATCGGATAAGTACATCGCCAGCGGATCGTCGATCTTCTCGCCCAGCTTGAATGCCGGGAAAGGCGATACCGGCGCCACGATCGCGTCCACCTCCGCGAACGCCCGCGCAAAATCCCGGGCGATCAGTGCGCGCACCTTCTGCGCCTTCAAGTAATAGGCGTCGTAATAGCCGGCGCTCAACACATAAGTCCCCAGCATGATGCGCCGCTTGCATTCGGCTCCGAAGCCCTCGCCGCGCGTGTGCCGGTACATATCGCTGAGCGTGCCCGATGCCTCCGACCGGAAAGTGTACCGCACGCCGTCATAGCGCGCCAGGTTCGAGCTGGCTTCCGCGGTGGCGATGATGTAGTAGCATCCGATGGCGTAATCAGCGGCCGGCAGGCTGATCTCGCGCACCTCGCAACCGAGCTTGCGCAGCGTCTCCACGCCCGCGGCGATCAAGTCCCCGGATTCGCTCGTCAAATCTTTTAGATACTCGCGAGGCAGTCCAAGCTTCAGCCCTTGTACGTTTCCGTCCATCGATTGTGTATAATCCGGCACGGGCGCTTCGGCCGATGTGGCATCCAGCGGGTCACGGCCGGCGATGACCCGCAGCAGCACTGCGGCATCGCGCACGGTGCGCGCCAGCGGACCAATGTGGTCGAGCGAGCTGGCGAACGCGGTCAGCCCGAAGCGCGAGACGCGCCCATAGGTGGGTGTCACGCCCACTACGCCGCAAAACGAGGCAGGTTGCCGGATGGACCCGCCGGTGTCCGACCCCAGCGCGACGACCGTTGTTCCCTGCGCCACCGCCGCCGCCGACCCGCCGCTCGATCCCCCCGGAACGCGGTCGGGCGCCAGGGGATTGCGCACCGGACCGAACGCCGAATTCTCGGTCGACGATCCCATGGCGAATTCATCGCAGTTGGTCTTGCCAAGGATCACGCCGCCGGCTTGTTCCAGGCGCGCGATGGCGGTGGCATCGTAGGGCGGCACATAGTCGGCCAGCAGCTTCGAGCCGCAAGTGGTGCGCAGGCCCTTGGTGAGGATAACGTCCTTCACGGCCACGGGCACTCCGGCCAGCGGGCCCGGATCGTCGCCGCGCGCGATCTTTTCATCCACGCGCGCCGCCGCGCTCAAGGCGCGTTCCGGCGAGAATCGCAGATAGGCATCGGTGGCGGGGTTGTGCGCCTCGGCGAACCGCAGCGATTCCTGCGCCAGTTCCACGGCGCTAAAGCGGCGCGCCAGCAAACCGTCCCGGACCTGGCCAATGGTGAGCGACCGGATATCCATAAGTCAGCGTTCGATGACCTTCGGCACTTTGAAATAGCCTGCGCCGGGCTGCGGCGCGTTCGCCAGCGCGATGTCGGTGCCCAGCGGCGGACGTTCGCTGTCGGCGCGCCATGTAGCCGTGTCGCCGGCCGCGTAGAGCACCTGCGCCATCGGTTCGACGCCGGTGGTATCGATCTCGTTCAGCCGCTCCACGTGGCCCAGAATCTCGTCCAGATCCGCCTGGAATTTGTGAACCTCCGCCTCGCTCAGGTTCAGGTTGGCCAACTCAGCCACGTAACGCACTTCCTTCTCGGTGATCTTCATGCCGTCGCCCTCTTGCGCGCCAGCTTGTACATGTTGCGCATCACCGGGTCGGCGATCTGGTCGGCATCGTCGAGTGCCTCGGTTAGCCCCGGTTGCACCACTTCGGCCCGCTGGGCATCGCGCCGCGGCGGCATGACGCGGAACTCCAGATCTTCGACAACTCCCTGCCCCAAGTGCCGCTCCAGGTTCGTCAGGATCTGGCGGGAAAGCGCGAACAATTGCTTTTTCCAGACGAGATCTTCGACTTCCACGATCAGCCGGGTGCGCACCATGCGCGCCGGTCGCGTGCGCGCCGCGACTTTCTTGCCTACGGCCAGCGGCCACGCGGCGCGGGCCAGACCGTCGGCATCGATGGGACCTCCGCTGGCGGTGAGCTTGCCGAAGAGTCTGCTGGCGCGTTCCATTTTGAGGGGGACCCGATCATTGTAGCGCATGCGGGCGGCGGGGGATAATGTGGGACGTGTGCGCAATATGACATTCCTGTTTTGGAACATCAACAACAAGCCCCTGCATCGACACATCAGAGAGTTGGTCGACCAGCACGCGGTGGATGTCCTGGTCCTGGCCGAGTGCAACCTGTCCGAGGCTACGGTCTTGAATGCCCTGAATACGGGCAAGGCGGCGGATTTCCATTTCACCCGGAGCGAGTGTCCGGCCTTGAAAATATTCACGCGCTTCATGGGCGAATACCTGGAGGAAGTCTCCCACGATACACGCGTGTCCATTCGCCGGATGAGGCTCCCGGTGCGCGAGGAGGTCCTTTTTGTCGCGACGCACCTGCCGAGCAAGATGTACACCGAAGACCGGGATCAGGAGCTGCGCTGCGCGCGACTGGGTCAGATGATCTACGAGGCTGAAGAGGCGGCAGGCCACCAGCGCACAGTGCTGTTCGGAGACCTCAACCTGAACCCCTTCGAGAAAGGAGTCGTCATGGCGAACGGGCTCCATGCCGTCATGACGAAGGCGACGGCTAGCAAGCGCGACCGCACCGTTAGCGGGAAGCGGTATCGCTATTTTTACAACCCAATGTGGGGACACTTTGGCGATCGCACGCCTGGCCCGCCCGGAACATACTACTACAGCCGCGGATCGAACGTCAGCTACTTCTGGCACACGTTCGATCAAGTACTGATCAGGCCGGACCTGATCGGATACTTCGACGACGAGAGCCTGCGGACGCTGACGGCGGCGGGATCAAGGCCGCTGCTGAACGAGGATGGCAAGCCCGCCACCTCCGACCATCTCCCAATTTCGTTTAAACTGAACCTGTGAGGTAGCTGCCGATGGCGTCGATTCCAGACTTGTGGCCACAAGAACTCGCAGCCAAGCCAGCCCAGAAGGCGCCT
>Ga0335078_10019646_pt1 | contig 10044 bp, 9 predicted proteins | sample Lox_Sample_32_FD_206711 | JGI IMG/M metagenome (GOLD analysis project Ga0335078, IMG submission 206711) | Soil microbial communities from Loxahatchee National Wildlife Refuge, Florida, United States - Lox_Sample_3.2 | ecosystem: Environmental > Terrestrial > Soil > Wetlands | place: USA: Florida...
GCGGCATGTCCTTCTCGAGCACCGCGCGCAGCTTCTGCAGGTTGAAGAACGGCACCGCGGCGTACATGTGGTGCTCGGTGTGATAGTTCATGTTCCAGTACAGGTAGCGCAGCACGGGGCTCAGCTTCACGGTGTGGCAGATGGCGCGCCAGTCGGGGATGTTGGAGCCCAGTCCGGTGTGCTGGATTGCCCCGGTCAGGTTGGCCAGGATGCGCGCGAAGAAATAGGAGAACACCAGGAAGACCGCGACCCAGAGGTGCAGCGCGATGAACACGGCAAGGAGGACGACGTACCCGATGACCATGATCCGTGCCCAGGAGCACATCGCCTTTCTGCGCGGATCATCCTTCGGGAAGAGGGGATCCCAGTTGAAGAAGTCCGCATCCCCGTTGCCGAGCGCGTGCAGGAGGTTCGTGCGCATGACATTGGCGAACCAGGACCAGTCGAAGGTGAGCCAGCTCAGGATTGCGGCGGGATTGAGCTTCTCCCTCACGGGCACCTGGATGACTTCCTTGTCCCTGCCGCTGTAGAGGGTGAACTGGTGATGGTTCAGGATGTGGCTGGCCCTGAAATGCACGGGGTTGTTCCACGTGAGGAAGCTGAAGAGGTACAGGAAGAACTCGTTCACCGGCTTCGTCCTGAAGGGAGTGCCGTGACTGAGCTCGTGGACGGCCGCGGCTATGCTCATCATGTTCACGAACAGCGCATGGAAGTAGCATGCAACCACCATGGCCGCCCACCAGCGCTGCAGGAAGAAGTACACCGCCAGGGCGGTCAGCGCCGCGTAGATGAGGAGAAAGCTCCCCGAGCGGAGCCAGCCCCGCAGGTCGCTTCTCTGCGTGAGCTTCCGCAGCACTTCCTTCTCGATCGGGATCCGGTACCAGTCGATTGCGGTTGCGGCCATGGCTGTTGCACCTCCGGCGCCATTCTACCAGATTTGGTGGCGCGGGAGGGCATTTTTCGGCTATACTCGCGGGGATGAAAACGCAAGGCTCGTCGCGTCGCGCCGTCGTTGCAATCGGCGGCAACTCGCTCATCCGGGACTCGAAGCACCAGACGGTGGAGGACCAGGAGGAGGCCCTTCGGGACACCGCCGCCCATCTTGCGGACATGATGGAGAACGGCTGGGACCTCGCCATCGGGCACGGGAATGGACCCCAGGTGGGGTTCATCCTGCGCCGCTCGGAGATAGCCCACAAGGCGGAAGGAATGCATGAAGTCCCCCTGGACGTCTGCGGCGCCGACACGCAGGGTGCCATCGGGTATGAGCTGCAGCAGGCGCTCCAGAACCAGCTCTACCACCGCGGCGTGCACAAGAACGTGGCGACAATCATCACGCAGGTCCTCGTGGACCAGAAAGATCCGGCCTTCACCACCCCGAGCAAGCCGATCGGCGGGTTCATGGACGCCGCGGAAGCGCAGAGGCGCCGGCGCGAGATGGGCTGGGCCATCGTGGAAGACGCGGGGCGCGGGTGGCGGCGGGTGGTGCCGTCACCCCTGCCAAAGGAGATCGTGGAGCTGGATTCCATCCGGGCCGTCATGGATGACGGCATCACCGTGATCGCCGCCGGGGGCGGGGGCATCCCGGTGGTCGACGTGGGAAGCGGCGAGTACCGGGGGATCGCGGCGGTGATCGACAAGGATTACGCCTGCAGTCTCCTGGCCCGCGAGCTGAAGGCCGACCTCTTCCTGATCGCCACAGCCGTGGAGAGGGTGGCCATCAACTTCGGAACGCCGCAGCAGACCTGGCTGGACACCCTCACCCTCGCGGAGGCGAAGAAGCTGCTCTCCGAAGGCAGGCACTTTGCAAAAGGATCCATGGCGCCGAAGATCCAGGCGATAGTCTGGTACCTGGAGGCGGGCGGAAAAGAGGCGCTCATCACCAATCCTGAAAACATCGGCCGCGCCCTGCGCGGGGAAACGGGGACCTGGATACGGGGTTAGCGGCCGGGAACTTCGTCCGGAAAGAGAAGCCCCTGGCGGCCGTGAAGCTGCTTCTGGATGGTTTCGACAATGGCATGAAGGTCCCGCGACTCTTCCACGAAGTCCAGCCGGTCCGAGGGCACAACGAGCACCGGAGCCACGTCGAAGGTGCCGATCCACCGTTCGTAGAGGTCGTTCAAGCTCTCGAGGTAGGCGTCGGAGATGTCGGCCTCGATGCTTCGCGCCCGCTGGGCAATGCGCCGGCGAAGCGTCGCCACTGATGCGCGCAGGTAGACCACGAGGTCGGGCGGCGCCAGGAGCGTGGTGAGCGTGCGGTACAGCCCCTGGTACGTCTGCCAGTCACGCTCGCTGAGGGAGCCCATCATGTACTGGGCCCGGGCAAAGACCTCCGCATCCTCGTAGAAGGAGCGGTCCTGGACGACGGGCCGCCGGGAGTCCATGAGGGCGCGATGGGACCGGGCGCGATGCGTCAGGAAAAAGACCTGGGAGTTGAAGGCCCACCGCTTCATGTCCAGGTAGAAGTCCGCGAGGTACGGGTTCTCCGCAACCGGCTCATAGTACGGCTCCCAGCCCAGAAGCTCGCACATCATGCGAACGAGGGTCGATTTCCCCGCTCCGATGTTTCCCGCAATGATGACGTAGGTCTTCAACGCCGGCAGGCTACCGCAGACGCGGCCGGCTGTACAGCGTCATGATCCCTTGACAGCGTGCCCGCGTTCTGATCGATTGGTGGCGATGCCGGAGCCGAATCCTGTCAGGACAACGAACAAGCTGCTCACCGTGATCGTCGTCTTCCTGACGGGGGCAGCCCTGAAGTTCGCCGCGCCGGTATTCATCGCGCTCCTTCTCACGGTCCTCCTGGTCTACGTGATCGACCCCCTGGTGGTGTTCCTGCATCGCCGCCGGCTTCCCCTGTGGCTTGCCGCGCTCATCGCCATCGTTTTCTTCTTCGCTCTCTTCCTGGGCCTCGCAATCCTCATCTTCTTCGACCTGCCCCACTTCGGCCGCACCTTCCCGCGGTTCCAGGAAGCCATCACGACACGGGCGCAGGCGCTGCTGCACAGCGTCGAAGAGTCCATTGGCACCACCATCAGCATCGACCCCTTCGAGGAGCTGCGGACTCTGCCCGTCCGACCCATCGTCATGGGGGCCGCGCGAAGCTCGATCCGGTTCCTCTCCGAGTTCCTCCTGATCTTCTTCTTCGCAATCATCCTCCTCCTGGGCAAGTACCGCTTCGTTCGAAAGATCCTCACCGTGTTCCCGCGCAGGCACAGCCTGGTGCCCATCGTCCTCAAGCACGTGGACCGCCACCTGCGCGCCTACCTCGGGATCAAGGCCCTGGCGAGCCTCGCCATTGGAATCGTGACCATGGGCATCCTGCTGCTCTTCCGCGTGGAGTTCGCGGTCACATGGGGGTTCGTCACCGTTGTCCTGAACTTCGTCCCCACCCTCGGGCCGCTCACGGCCATAGTTCTCCCGGTCCTCGTATCATTGGTGCAGTTCCCCGGGTCACTTCTCCCCCTTGCCATTGCCGCAAGCCTCGGCGCGCTCCACGTGGGAGTGTCCAGCTTCATCGAGCCGCGCGTCCTTGGGGAGCAGCTGGACCTCTCCTTCTTCGTGATATTCCTTTCCCTGTTCTTCTGGGGATGGATGTGGGGCCCCGCCGGGGTGCTCCTGGCCGTCCCCGTCACCGCGTCCCTGAAGATCATCCTGGAGCGCATCCCGGCCACCTCGCGGATCGCCATGCTCCTGGGCCGCTACCGGGATCGCCGCAGAGGCCGCGCGCCCTAGTCGCCGGCAATTGACCACTGCCGGAATCTTCTTTAGTATTGAAAAGCATTCAGAACCGAGGAGGGAAGCCATGCTCGTGAAGGAGCGCATGACACGCAATCCCATAACCATCAGGCCTGACACGCCGGTGACCGAGGCGCAGGCGCTCATGAAGCGGGAGAGGATCCACCACCTCCCCGTGCTGGACAAGGATGAGAAGCTGGTGGGGATCGTGTCGGAAAAGGACCTTCTCTACGCCTCCCCGTCTCCCGCTTCCACCCTCAGCGTCTACGAGATGACATCGCTCCTGGCCAAGCTCAAGGTGGAAAAAGTGATGTCCAGGAACGTCATCACCGTGACGGAGGATGTCCCTCTCGAAGAGGCGGCGCGGACAATGGCGGACAAGGGAATCGGCGGTCTGCCCATCGTGCGGGGGAGCGCGGTGGTGGGCGTCATCACGGAGAGCGACCTCTTCCGCGTGTTCATCGAGCTGTTCGGCGCCCGGCAGAAGGGCATCCGCATTTCCCTGACGGTGCCGAATGTCAAGGGTGAGCTCGCCAAGGTCTCCGCGGGAGTCGCGAACGCGGGCGGCAACATCATTGCCCTGGGAACGTTCCTCGGAGAGGACCCGGGCGTCGGCCGAGTGACAATGAAAGTGGACGGCATGACCCGCGACGCACTTGTCGCGCTGCTCAGGCCCATGGCGAAATCCATCGATGATGTGAGAGAGACGTAAGCCAGAGGAAAGGAACCGATGGAGCAGAGACGTTTGACCCTCTCCGCCAGAGGGGGTGCGGTACCGCTTTCACCCATTCGCAAGCTGACTCCCCTGGCTGACGAGGCCAAAAAGAGGGGAGTGGAGATATTCCATCTCAACATCGGGCAGCCGGATATCAGGACGCCCCGGCCCGTGATAGACGCGTACAGGAGCTTCGACGCCGAGGTGCTTGCGTACAGCCCGTCTCTCGGGATCCCCCAGCTCCGCCAGTCCATCGCCGGCTACTATCAGCGCTACGGCCACCCCGTGACCCCCCAGGAAGTGGCGGTGACAGTCGGAGGGTCTGAGGCGATATTCTTCGCGCTCTCCGCCCTCTGCGATCCGGGAGACGAAATCCTGGTCCGGGAGCCCTTCTACGCCAACTACATCGCATTTGCCGCAATGATCTCCGCAAAGGTGGTGCCCATACCGTCGTCCCTCGACAACGCGTTCGCCCTTCCGTCCAGGGAAGAAATTGCGCGTTTCATAACGCCGCGAACGAAGGCCATCCTGTACATCTCTCCGGAGAACCCCACCGGGATCATCTACGACCGAAAGGAAATGGATACCCTGCGTGAGCTGTGCGAGAGGTACGGGTTGTACCTCATTGCGGACGAGGTCTACCGGGAGTTCATCTATGACGAGCACGTACAGTTCACCTCGGTGCTCGGGCTCCCGGGCTTCGAACAGCACGCCATCCTGATCGACTCCGTATCCAAGCGGTTCTCCTCCTGCGGCGCGCGCGTCGGGTGCATCGTTTCCTTCAACACCGGGGTGATGGAGCTGGTGGACAAGTTCGCGCAGGCGCGGTTGTGTCCCCCCACCGTCGGACAGCTGGCGGCGGACGCCGCCTACCGGATGGATCCCTCGTACTTCATTCCCATCAAGGATGAGTACCGCCGACGCCGGGACGCCCTGGTTGCCGGGCTTCGAGCCATCCCCGGCGTTCAGTTCAACGTCCCTGACGGGGCCTTCTATCTCATGGCCCGGCTTCCCGTCGCGGATGCGGAGGATTTCTGCCGCTTCCTCCTTGCGGATTTCTCTCTCGGGGGGAAGACGGTCATGCTGACCCCGGGAGCCGGCTTCTACCATACGCCGGATCTCGGACGCGACGAGGTGCGCATTGCATACGTCCTGGAGCAGAGCAAGATCGAGGAATCCGTGAAGATCCTCTCCATCGCCCTGTCACAGTACGCGCAGTCGCTGCAAGGGAATGGTCGCCACGAGGAAAGAAATGCCCCGAAGCCAGAAGCCTCTCATCGTCGTCGGGCATAAGAACCCGGACACCGACTCCATTTGCGCGGCCCTCGTGTACGCCCGGCTGAAGACCGAGGTGCTCCACGAGGCGGCCATTGCGCGGCGCGCCGGAAACGTCAACCCGCAGACCCAGTTCGTCCTCTCGCGCTTCGAGACGGAGGCCCCCCCGCTGGTCACGGATGTGCGCTCGCGCATCGAGGACATCATGATCCCCCGGGAGGACCTGATAACCCTGAAGGAGCAGGACACGCTGCAGAAGGCGTGCGACCTGCTCACGTCCAACCGTTTCTCCTTCCTTCCCGTCATTGGGGCGGATGGCGCGTGCCTCGGCAAGCTCACCACGCTGCGGCTGGTCTCCGTGCTGAGCGGCCTGGTGAAGAGGTGCCGTGATGACGAGCCCATCGGCGAAACGGAGAGAAACCTCCTGGCCGGCACCATCGGCGCGCTCGTGGAACGGGATCACACCACCTTCTCCCCCGACGCCCTGGTCAAGGACGTGCAGCGGGCAATCGGCAAGAGCAACGAAGGCGGCTTCATCATCCTGGGGGAGGAAAAGAGCCTCGCGGGGGTGATCACCCGGGTGAACTTCCTTGCGGAGAACAGGCTGCGCGTGGTCATGGTGGACCACAACGAGACAGGGCAGGCGGTGGACGGGATCGAAGAGGCGGACGTCCAGGAAATCATAGACCACCACCGGCTGGCGGCACGCACCACGAGCCTTCCCATCACGTTCATCAACCGGGTGGTCGGTTCGACCTGCACCATCATCGCGGACCTCTATCGGACAGCCGGGGCCGCCCCCACCGCCCGTGATGCCGGCCTCATGCTCTCCGCCATGCTGTCCGACACCATCATCCTTCACTCTCCCACCACGACTCCCCTGGACAGGGAGCTTGCCGCGTGGCTCGCCGCGCTGAGCGGAGTGGACATCGAGAAGCATGGCGCCGCCATGTTCGCCGCCGGGTCCTCCCTGGAGGGCATGGACGCGAAGAAGATCATCGAAAGGGACAGGAAGGTGTTCACCGAGGGGGAGAGGCGCTTCAGCCTCAGCCAGTTCGAGACCATCGGCTTCAGCCAGATACTGTCGCTGAAAGGCGCGCTGGTGGACGTGCTGGACGGGATCATCACCGCGGAGTCCTGCTCGTTCGCCGGCCTGATGATTACCGACGTCTCCCGGGAGACGAGCCTCCTCCTGTGCCGGGGTGAGTCGCGCGTGCTCAGCGCCATCTCCTACCCCCGCACGGAAGAGAACCTCTTCGAGATGAAGGGCATCCTCTCCCGCAAGAAGCAGGTCCTTCCGTATTTCGTGGATCTCCTGAAGGCCTTGTAGGAGGTGGCAGACATGATCCAGGTGAGAGAAGGGGCCTCAGGAGAGATCGAAGTTCTGACAACGGGCCACCTTGCCCGGGAAGACATGGATGAGCTTGCCGCCGCGCTTGCGGAAGCCCTCGGGCGCGCTCAGGGGGCAATTGTCCTCAACTTCGAGGGCCTGAAGAGCCTCAGCTCCTCCGCCATCGGGAAGCTTCTGCACTTCCGCACGCAGTGCGACCAGAAAGGCATCAAGCTCACCATCCGCAAATGCAGCCCGCAGATAACGCAGCTCCTGAAGATGATAAAGTTCGACACATTGATCCAGATGGAGAGCTAGCCCCCCCTACGCTTTGCCTTATGTATGGCGTCGGACTCTCCGACTCTCTATAATGGAGAATTGTAATGCGACAAGGAGTATTCGATGGCCAGAAGAGGTTCTGATACATCGACGGCAATCGGGCTCATCATGGGTTTCGGGGGGTTGCTCATGGGCTTCCTCCTGGAGGGTGGAAACCCGATGGGCCTTGTCGGTGTCAGCGCCCTGATCATCATCGTGCTGGGCACCCTGGGCGCCTGCACGATCTCGTACAGCCTGAAAGAGGTGCTCGGCATCCCGCGGCTTGTCCGCCAGTCCCTTCGCAGAGTCCCCGGTCCGTCGCCGCAGCTCGCCCAGCAACTCCTCGAGTTCGCAGAGAAGGCGAGGCGGGACGGGATACTCAGCCTCGAGGACACGGTTGAGGACCTGGAGGACGAGACGCTCCGAAAGGGGCTGCGGCTGGTCGTGGACGGGACGGAATCAGAAATCCTCGTGGAAGTGCTGGAAAGCGACCTTGCCATCGTGGAGCAGCGCAAGATGGAGGAAGCGGCTCTCTTCGAGACCGCGGGCGGCTTCTCACCCACCATGGGAATCATCGGAACGGTCATGGGCCTCGTCCTCGTCCTGGGAAGGCTGGGCGCGGACACGAAGGAGCTGGGCCGATCCATCGCCGTTGCCTTCATTGCGACCTTGTACGGCATATCCTTTGCGAACCTCATCTGGCTGCCCATTGCCAACAAGCTGAAGAATCAGGTAAAACAGTTCCGGCTGGAGAAGCAGCTCATCATCGTCGGCGTGCGCTCCATCCAGCAGGGAGAGAGTCCGGCTCTCGTCAAAGAGAAGATAGAGGGCTTTCTCGAGGAACGCGACAAGAAGGCTCTGGACGAGACGCGCGCCGACTAGGCGCGCGGCTGAGCGGCAGCGGAAGGGACTGAGAGATGGCCAGGCGGATACGGCGCCAGCGGGAGCACAAGGAAAACCTCGACAGGTGGCTTCTCACCTATGCGGACATGATCACGCTCCTGATGCTTTTCTTCATCATCCTGTACGCGATGAGCAACGTGGATACCGCCAAGTACACGCAGCTCGCACAGGCCCTGGCCAGCGTCTTCAACGGGGGGGAGTTCACGATCTTCGACCAGAACACCACCGGGGGCGCGGGCGTCCTGCCGGGCGTCACATCCGGCCAGAAGGTGGAGTCCCGGGGCGCGGGGAAAAAGCAGGGAACGGGGGGGCAATCCACCCTTCACACGCAGGCGCTTTCCTCCTTGCAGAACCTCGTGAAATCGGGTAGAGTGCGCGTGATCCCAACAGACCGCGGGTTCGCAATATCGCTCACGTCGGACCTGTACTTCGCCTCCGGGTCGGCAGATCTCGGGGCGGATGCGATGCCGGTGCTCCAGGAAGTCAGCGACTTCCTTTCGAAGATTCCGAACTCCGTGATCGTGGAAGGACATACGGATAATGTTCCGCCTGATCCCAAAAAGTGGGTCTCCAACTGGCAGCTCTCCGGTGAGCGCGCCATCTCTGTGCTCCAGGCCCTGGAGGACTACGGCGTGCAGTCAGACCGGCTTTCCGAATCGGCGTACGGGGACACTCGACCCGTGCAGTCCAACGATACGCCGGAAGGCAGGTCGTACAACCGGCGGGTCGATATCGATATCGTCGAGCAGCAGTAGCAGGCCCTCCGTTTCGAAGAAAAAAAGACACTCGTAAATCCTGGGAGTATATATGCAGAGTGGACTCTGGGCTCTCATCGCCGTCATCGTGCCGCTCGCCGGGGCGTTCCTCCTGCCTCTTGCGGGCCTCGCATCCGCGCGCCTGCGAAACCTGCTCGCCCTGGTGTTCGTGCTGGGGTCCCTGGTGGCCTCCATTGCGCTGGTGCCGGGGGCTGTGGCAGGCCAGACGGCGTCCTTTCTCCTGAACGGACCGCTGGGCCTGTCCTTCCACCTGGAGGCGGACGCGCTCGCGGTGTTCATGGCCCTCGTTTCTTCCCTGGTGGGCGCCATCATCATCCTCTTCTCCTGGGACTACATCAGCCATTACCAGAACCAGGACGAGTACTACCTCATGGCCGTGCTCTTCCTGGGCGCCATGATGGGGCTGATCTTCTCCGCGAACCTCATCTTCCTCTACGTCTTCTGGGAGATCACCGGCATCGCGAGCTGGCGTCTCATCGGGTTCTACCGCGGCAAGACCGATGTCCTGCGCGCGGACAAGGCGTTCCTGGTCACGGCGTTCGGCGCGCTGGTCATGCTGCTGGGAATCCTTGCCGTCAACGGCCTCACCGGTACCTTCGACCTGGACCAGCTGAAAGGCAGGGCGCTTCCCTGGGCCATTTCGGCGCTCCTCCTGGTGGGAATGCTCTCCAAGTCCGCCACACTCCCCTTCCACACGTGGCTTCCCGACGCGGGCGTTGCCCCATCCCCCGTTACGGCGCTGCTGCACGCCGCGGTCCTGGTCAAGATCGGCGTGTACGTGTTTGCGCGCCTGTTCCTCGCAACATTCGCCCTGGATGAGTCCATGCGCACCGCGGTCGCAATCATTGCGGCGGCCAGCGCCCTGGTGAGCGCCGGCGCGGCGCTGGTGGATACGGACTTCAAGAGGATCGTCGCCTACTCGACCGTGAGCCAGATCGGCTTCATTTTCCTGGGCCTGGCCACGGGGAGCGCGCTTGGCGCGTTGGGGG
>Ga0335078_10019647_pt1 | contig 10043 bp, 12 predicted proteins | sample Lox_Sample_32_FD_206711 | JGI IMG/M metagenome (GOLD analysis project Ga0335078, IMG submission 206711) | Soil microbial communities from Loxahatchee National Wildlife Refuge, Florida, United States - Lox_Sample_3.2 | ecosystem: Environmental > Terrestrial > Soil > Wetlands | place: USA...
GACCTGCCGAGGGTCCCGACGTGCGCGGCCTGCCCGACGGGACGCTGCTGCACCTGCGCGACACCTACCCCCTGGAGACTGCGTGGGCCCCGCAGTAGGGCGACGAGCTCCGCCAGGTCCGCGCCGCCGCCTGGCAGGCCCGCCTGGCCGCCCTGCGCGCCACCGCCGACGCCACGCCGCCGCCCAGCGCGGCGACCACCACCACGCCGAACGGAAACGAGAGCTGGCCGCCAGCTACCAGGCCCTGCAGGACGCCTACCGCCAGCGCGAGGACATCTTCGCCGCCGTCATGGCCGACCGGGCCGACTGGGACGCCGCCACCCGCCACCAGCGGCACCTGGCCGTCGCCGCCGACGCCGAACTCCGCCGCCGCCACCCCGCCCGGCACTACCCGCCCCTGCGCTCCGCCGAACCCGGGCCCCTCACCCAGGACCAGCGCGACCAGCTCACTCTGACCCCGGGGCAGCAGACCCGGGAAACGGCCCAGCAGATCACCGAGCTGGCCGCCCGGCACCACGTATTCGCCGGACAGCTCGCCGACCGGCAGAGCCTGATGACCCCCGCCGAAGACCCGGACTACGGCGACCTCGGCCAGGCGTTCCCGCCCTGGCCCGCACCCGCCCCGGACGCCATCCTCCAGCCACCCAAGCCCGAGATCCCGCCATCCCCGCGGATACTCCAGCGCGCCCTCGACCCGGACCTGGACATAGAAGCCGCAGACTGACGGGTCCGTCACGACCGCCACCCAGCCCGCCTAACACCTGCTTCGTGGCGGCCCGCGAGGGTCTGTTCCGTGGTCCAGACTGAACCGGGTTCCGGGCCGGGAAGATGGAAGACTTGCCACGTGCCCAGACGTACGTGGCTCGACAGCAAGATCGACGTGTTCCTGGAGGAACTCACCGAGTCCGGCATGCACCTGGACCGGCAGCACGCCGGTGAGCTGATCACCGGGCAGGTCCGTACCACGGCAGCCCTCATGGGAGTCACCGAGGCATCCGCCCGCCGCTATCTCGCCGACGAGGCCGTCAAGGACATGGCCCGGCAGATGCTGTCCGGCATCGCCGGCGAACGGCCCGGCGCCGATCTGCTGGAGGCGCCGCGGACCGTTCCGGTGCCGCTGGTCCTGGTCGGGATCACCATCGCGGCCCTGGCCGAGGCAATGCAGATACGGGCGGCCAACGAGCCGGCCGATCACCTCAGGGACGTCATCACCACCTACGCCCAGGCGCTGTCCGGGCTCGGCCAGATCACCGCCGCCGCGCCAGGGCAGGCCGGCAACCCGGCAGCGATCCTGTTCCCGCCGGCGCTGCTGCGCCGCGCGGCCAGGTACATCAGCGGCGCCGCCGACCTGGCCGCCAACGACGGCAAGCTCCCAGCCGGGATCCCCGAGACGGCACGCAGCCAGCTCGCCGCGACCCTGCGCCGGGACGCTGACGGACTGACCGCGATCACCATCACCGGCCAGCCCGGCCACTGAGCGCAGCCGCGCACCTGTTCCGGAGCTGCGCCGGCCTCAGAAGGCAAGTCGTAACCCGCTGGATCACCCCAGCCAATGCCGGAGCCCGGCGCCACCATCACCGTCATGCCAGTGAGCTCGAACGCACGCGCGTCTTTCCGGCCACGCCGGGCCCGCACCCAAGCACTGGCCGTCCCCTGCGGTCCTGCGGCCGAGCTGCTCGGTATCCGGATCTGCCGAATAGAGTGCGTTGCATGAATGTATGCCATGCGTTAATCGATATATCGGCCGCTGGCCTTGGTGATGATTAGTTGTGCCGGAATAACGGAGCCAAGAGGAAATGCGCAGAACATGATGACTGGCGCAATCGCGAACCCGAGACGGGCTTTATCCAACTCTATAGGGATGTCCAACTGAATAGTGATGTCTACTGACGCCTGTGGTTTCAGGGCTGACGCCAATGAGAGTACTACGCTCGGTGTTACTTTCCCTTTCGTAAGGAGCGCTCGCTAATACTCATGGGGTGGCCTGATATATTCCCGGAATCAGGGCTAATGTAACAGACTTGGCGAGTTGACGGTGAATGTCAGACTGTGTGCCGCCTATGGCGGTCACCAGCGCTATGAGGTATAGAGCACGACTCCTCCGCGGGAGGCACGTCAGGCGCGCGGGTCATGTCTGGCGATAATCACTATCATGGCCAGCCAGCCGGCAACCCGCCCCGGGCGCGCTGCCAGGCACCTACCCTGCGAGACCCAGCCACCGGCTGAACCGCCCGCCATCGAGCTGCCATCCCAACGTGGGAGCTACTGGCGCTCGCGACCGCTAGCCTGCCGAGGTTGTGAGGCGACGACTGCGGGTGGCTGTTCAGAAACCAGATACTTTCAGCGCCGACCTTGCGTCACTTGATTATGATCACTGCGTATGATGCTCGTATCTCCGAATCCGGAACTTTCCTTTGGTGTGACTCCTCTGCGCTCATCTGATGCCGCCCGGCGAGCGACTCCCGGTAATAGGTGCATGCATGGCCACGCCAACTAGCTGGCCGCGGACGCGCGAGTACCAGGATGCGGTTCAGGCACCGGGGCAAAGCTTCTCCGACCCCCTCCTGGAGGCCGCAAGCATTCACGTGAACAGCATGGGGGTGCCGCTGGCGGCGAGCGGCAGTTCGGCCGTCGTGTTCAAGGCCACCACCGCCCATGGCACAGACGTCGCGATACGGTGCTTCACCCGGGCCGCGTCCGATCAGCGACTGCGCTACAGCGAGTTGCACGGTTATCTTGCACGGTCACGACCGTCGTACCTAGTGGATTTCGTCTATCGCGACAGCGAGATCCTAGTTGGCGGTATGCGTTACCCGCTGGTCGAGATGGAATGGGTTGACGGGGACCCGCTGGACGTATGGGTTGGCCGACACCTGATGAGCAGTGGTGATCTTGCCGCGCTGGCCGCGAAGTGGCTTGAGGCTGTCATGGACCTGGAACGCCGCGGTATCGCGCACGGCGACCTCGCTAACGACAATTGCCTGATCTCCGGGCACGACCCCAAGCTTGTCGACTATGACGGGTTCTTCTTGCCGCCGCTGGCCAGCATGAATCCCGGCGAAGCCGGATCTCCGCACTTCCAGCACCCGGATCGGCCGGGCTATTACGCGTCCGATATGGACGCGTTCCCGGCCCTGGTCATCTACCTCTCGCTGCTGGCCCTGCAGAGCGACAGATCGCTCTGGGAGCGGTATCACGATAACAAGAACCTGATCTTTCACGCCGCCGACTACTACGCGCCAGGGGCCACGCCAATCTGGCGAGACCTTGCCGGCAATCCTGGTCCTGCCGTCCGGCGGCTTGCGGCCGCCTTGGCCGGCATGTGCCGCGCTCCCATCCGGTCTCTGCCGCCACTCAGCCAGATCGTCGGCCGTCTCGACGAGGGAGAGTCTCCTTGGTGGCAGCAAGCCATTCAGGCGGACGACCGGGCGCCGCGTTCAGCTTCCGCGGAACCACCCCCCGCTCCGTCGTCGGAGTGGCTAGAAGATCACCTGACAGCGGGCAAGCCGGCGTCGCGTCCGGTTCCCGCAAGGCCGTCCCCTCCTCCGGCACCTCCGTCCCCTGGCCCCGCGGCGCCGCGCGGGCGTTCCGGAGCGCGCTGGCCTGTGAGGCTGTGGCGTGCCAGGCGGGCGCGCCAACAGGCGCCGCCCAGCGGGAGTCAACACCCGCAGCCGCCCCCCCAGTGGGGCCGCCACCGCCGGACCCGCCTGACGGGCCCGCGGCCGGGAGTGCAGGAGATGGCCAGCCCGTCGAGGTGAATGTCAGTGCGGACATGCCAGCTCATGTACAGGTGGGCAAGATCGTGTCGGTCGCGTGTCATGTCTCGCGGGAGGAGGTCGGTGCGGCTGCTGGCAGGGCACGCGATGAGGGACGTGTCACGGCTGATGCTGCCCGGCTGATTACGCTTGACCTGCTGCCGAGATCCAACGCTGAGGTCGTCGGCGAGGACAGGGCTGAGGTGCCCGTGCCCGGCGAGGGCCAGACGAGCGATGCGTACTTCGACATCCGTCCGACCCATGCCGGGAAGTGCCAGGTATGGGTGGTCGTGCGTCAGGGGCCGGTGCCCCTGCTGACGCTCCGTCTGGAGGCGGTCGCAGCCCCGTCCTGGCCAGCCGGGCCGGCCGTCCGGCAGCCGGTTGAAGCCAGGGTGGGGCTGGGCGGGGCCACGGGACTGGAGGATGCCAGCTGGCTCAGCGTCGTGGAGATGGACCGAGGCCAGGACACGGTCTACAGGTTCGACCTTCGGTCGATGACGCTGGGGATACTGGCGAGCTATGAGTCGCCGCCGCTGCGCCGCCGTGCCGAGTATGTCGCGAACCTCTACCGCGAGATCGAGGACCGGTGGATCACCTCGGCCGGTGACGTCGAGGCATTCCAGGAGGAACTGCGGGAATTCGGCGGGAGCCTGCTCTCCCAGCTGTTCCCCGAGGAGTTGCAGGCGGTCCTGTGGCGTCACCGCGAGAGCCTGCAGAACCTGATCGTGCTCTCCTGCGAGCCATTCATCCCGTGGGAGCTGGTGCATCTGAAGGAACCGGGCGGGCCGCTGCCAGACGAGACCCGGTTCCTGGCGGAGATGGGGCTCGTCAGGTGGCTCTATACGCGCGGCGATGCTTATCCTCCCGAGACTTTGCACGCGCGGCCTGGCCGGGTTCGCGTTCTGTGCCCGGATTACCCGGAGCCAGACCTGCGCCTGTCACAAACCCGGGGCGAGGCGCAATTCCTTGCTGATCGCCTCGGCGGCAGCATCATCGCTGCGAATGAGCACGACGTCCGGGCCCTGCTACGGGACGGCAGCTTCGACATCCTGCACTTCGCTGGCCATGGGATGGCCGACAGTGACGATATCGCCAACGCGAAGATCCTTCTGGAGGGCCGCCGGGAGGGCGGCGCTTACATCCGGTCCTACCTCAGCGCCACCACGGTGGCCCAGCAGGCCCGGCTGACCGGACCCGACGGCGCTAAGCCGCTAGTCGTGCTCAACGCCTGCCAGGCCGGCCGGTTGGGACAGCAGATGAGCAGCCTCGGTGGGTTCGCCCAGGCATTCCTGGACCGCGGCGCTGGCGCATTCATAAGCAGCATGTGGTCAGTCGGCGACGAGCCCGCAAGCACCTTCGTCAAGACCCTTTACCAAGAACTCCTTGACCAGGAATCAATTTCCGCGGCAGTAAGCACAGCGCGACAGGAGGCCCGCCGTGCCGGAGACGGAACATGGCTGGCTTACGCAGTCTACGCCCATCCCAGGGCACATCTGCTAATGTCTACCCGCTTACGCTATGTCCTTGCAGACATGTAGTTGCGTGCTGCGGAGTCGCCGTTGGATATCAAATTACCATATCCGTGACTGGCAACGGCGCGACGTCACTCCGTTCGTGGCGCTTGATTTCGATCAGCGGGGTGGGCGCGGCCGTCAGCATTCGACGGCGCCAGCAGCTCCGCCGTCGCAGTGAAGGCCGGCGGGCTGCCGACGAGGCTCTGGTTCATGCATCGCGCGCCTCGTGTGAACGTCCGGTCATGCCGAGATGAGTACGTTACGATGGCGAACATAGTAGTGGAGATTGAACTCACTCCACAGGGTCGCGTGCTTGTCCCTAATCAGGATCTCCCAGGTAGCTCGGAGAGTGATTCTCGTCCCATGCGACGTAATGCGGCACCGGGAACAACGCAGACCGAGCGGAGCCGCTGGCATGAGCTGTGCGGTTCTGCTGTATCCGGTGTACCATGACTGACCTCAAGCTGGTACTGCCAGGCATGGGCAGAGTTCTTGATGTTTGCAGTAGGAGGCGATTGGTAAACTATGAACTCTGAAAATGGCGCAGTACTAATGGATAATACAACCATAAATGGCGCCATCGCGGCCTACAATGAATGGCCTCCATCGCCGACTTCCTGGACAAGTAATCCGTATGCTGTAAACCTTCGCAGCCTGATGGATATCATTGAGGCTGTGGTTCTATTTGAGGAAATTAGACTAGATGGCGCTTGCGGCAGCCTGGCGGAGCCAGGGGCTGATGAAGACGAGTATGGTCCTGAACGTGGATGGGATCCATTTCAGAGCCTTAAGGATCTAGGCAGCAGAAAGCCCATATTCAAGCTAGAATACTTCAGTGCACAAGAGCACGTGATCGGAGCTGGCATCCTCGCGACCGCGGCCGCAAGACTTCAGAAGCACATTACGGATGGCCTCATTCAACGCCAGGCTCACCTATTCAACACCAACCAGATAGAATTGGCGGTACCCCGTTTCTACACGGGCCCGGTTCAGTTTATGACACTGATCCGTCAATCATTCGCGCCGGAAGCGATCTCTTCCGTTGAAAAGGAACTTGGAAGTCTGGAGGCTATGCTTTCGAATCAGCTTCCCGATGTTGCGAACTTCGCGATGTTTGCATTTCGCGGATTCTACTACGCTGAACTCGCGCACCTTCTGACCCGAATCCGCGAATAGCGCGGTGAGCTGATCGCTGCCTGTGTAAATGATCTTGATGTGCCAGGATTGCTGGCAGCGGCATGCTGGCGGCCCGGGTGCCGGCGCCGGGTTCGGGGTTTGCGGGGGCCTTTCTGCGGGTCGGGGCTGGCGGGCCGTGGACGGGGAATGGGAGCCGGGGCTCAGGAGGCGCAGGTCAGGCGGGGGCGGGCAGTGCCCGCAGCCGGGCCAGGACCTCGGGCAGGAGGCCGTGGCCGGGCGGCAGCCGCAGGGTCAGGTGGCGGGCGTGGCGGGTCAGCCGGCCGGGGACGGCGATCAGCCGCCAGCGCAAGGTGGCGATCATGGCCTTGCCGCCGCGCACCCCGTGCCCGTGCACGATGTCCTCGCCGGCGGTGATCGCGGTGAGCTGGTGCAGCCAGGCGGCCATGGCCGCGGCGAGCAGCGCACCCCACATCCACGCGGTGTTGACCTGGGGATATCCGGACGGGAGGTGCCGCAGGGCGGCGCCGAGCTTGCTGTCGCGGAACAGGTTTTCCACCGTGGTGCGGTGACGGTACCAGTGCTCGGCGGCGGCCGCCCGGGCCGGGCTGGAGACGTCCAGGTTCGTCAGGATGAACGAGTAAGCGTAGACCGGGCCGGCCTCGGCGAGCTCGGGAAACGGCAGGGCGCGCTGGTCCGGGTGCAGGGTCCGGCGGCGCCGTGACCGGGGGTCGGCGGAGACCCGGGCCGGGTCCAGCGCCACCCGGCGGATCAGCAGCCAGGTATTGGCCGGCCACCAGTCCGGGCAGTACTGCGCGACCGCCACCTGGGCGTTGTCCATCTCGATGGCGTCGTGCCAGGCGTCGTCAGGGATGCCGGCCAGCAGCCGCCACAGCGGCGCGATCCTCTTGGCGCCGATCGCGAAGCTGATCCGCGCCTCGTGGGCGGTGCGGGCTAGCTGCCCCCCCGCCCGCCGGAAGGCCCCCCGGTGACCGGCGATCCCCGGGTCACCGCCGGCCTGGCCCGCGACATCTTCGACGCGCTGGAACGCCACGGCTACTACCGGCACGACGACCGGCACACCCGCCAGGCCACCGCCATGATCGCCGACCTGGCCCGCATCTACGACGGCACCTGGCAACCCCCCACCCCTGGCTACCCCCCGCCCCAGCCTGAGCCCGCACCGCCCGCTCCCCAGGCCGGCCAGAACACGGTCCTGCTGGCGAGCGCCGAGGTCAGCACCGTCCTGGCCGCGCTGGCCATCGCCGCCGACGACCACCGCGACCGTGCCCAGCTGTGCGCCGACTGCCCCGACCAGTCCTGTCCCGCCTGCCAGGCCCGCCTGCAGCACGCCCGGGCCTGCGACCGCCTCGCCGGCCGCATCTACCACCCTGGCCGGGCCGACCCCGGCGCCGACAGGGAGGCCGGCCAGTGACCCCGCCCAAGAAACCAGCCGGACCCCAGGCCCGCTGCCCGGCCGTCCCGCCGCTGGTCCCCGGCCCGCGGCCCGGGGAGAAGGACCCGCCCGAGACCAGCGACCCGTACGACCTGCTGTTCCCCGACGACCGGCGGCCACCTGGCCGCCCCGCGTACCTGATCGTGGTCGACCAGCTCCGCGGCCGCTGGCCGGACCAGCCCCCCTCCCTCGCCGAGCTCCTGGAAACCCGGCCCGCCCGGGACCCCGAACCCGACCGCGAAGCCGAACCATGACCGCGACCCGGAAGCCGCCGCCCATGACCCTGACCACCACCGGCACTGCCATGACTAGCGGCCAGGCACCCTGCATCCCCCGGCAAACGCCCTGCAGCCAGCGGGGATGGGAGGTGTCCTGGCGATCCGGCCGGCTCCTGGACCGCGGCACCGCCACCACCAGGATGATCCCGGCTGGCACCGCCGCCGGACCTGATCTGCGCGAGGGGCACCGGCCCTGGCCGCATATCCAGGGCCGGGCCGCCCTCCTGGGCTTGACCGCTCCCGGCGTGGTCGCCCGGGTCGCCCAGCCGCCCGGCTGCCAGCACCACCGGGATGGCGGGCGGCCCGATCCGGGGGTAGGGCAATGACCCGGCCGGCCGGCCGGCGCCGCCGTTCGGGATCCGGGCCCGCCGGGCCGCCCGGGCCCGTCCCGGACCCGGCACTGCCCGGCGGTGACACCACGGCGGCCGCCGGTGCGGCCGGCCCGGACGCGGCGGGCGGGCGGCTGGCCTACTCCGTCGATGAGGCCGCCCGGCTGACCGGGCTGTCCCGCGACCTGCTCTATGACGAGATCCGCCGCGGCAACCTGGCCTCGGTCAAGGTCGGCAGGCGGCGGCTGATCACCCGCCAGCACCTCAACCAGTTCCTCGGCATCGCCACCTAGCCGGCCCGATGACCCACACCCACACCCGATCACAGCCCGGCACCCCCGGCACGCAGCGCCGCCCGCCCGCCGGAGCGCCCGCGGCTGACCCCGGCCACAGCCTGCCCGGCGCGCCCCGCTCCGCGGCCCCCGCGCCCGGCTCCCCGCCAGCCGGCCGGGCCCCGGCCCGGCCCGGCCCCGGCGCCCAGGACAGCGATCTCCCGGACCTGCCGCTGTACGAGCGGCTGATCGGCGAGGGCATCGCCGCCGCCGACGCCCGCGGCGGCGCCGTGGACCACGTCACCGCCCGGCGGCTGGCGATCTGGCTGGCCGCCCGCCCCCAGGCCCCGGTCTTCGCCCAGGCCCTGGTCCGCTTCACCCGCACCGGCGCCATCAGCCACCCGCTGAAAACCCAGCTGCGCCTCCACGCCCGCGGCGCCTACCCCGACCGGCCCCAGGCCGCCCGGCTGCTGGAATACTGCACCGCCCGCGGCACCGAGCTGGGCCCCCTCGGGGAGAACTTCGGCGCCGCCTGCGACCAGATCGACCGCGCCGACACCCTGCTCGCCGGCGCCCGCGCCCGGCCCGCCACCCGGGCACCGGAGCCCACCTGGCCCGAGACCGAAGGGCCCCGCATCACCGCCCTGGCCCGGCACGACCCCGAGACCGGCACGGTCACCCTCGTCCTGGACGCGACCACAGCTAACGCCGCGATGTTCGCCCTCGCGGCCCATGCCGGCGAGCGCGAAGCCCACGTCCGCGAGGTCGAGCGGTCCGGCGCCGGCCTGCCCGAGGGCTCCTGGGGCCGCCGCAACCGCCAGGCCATCGCCGCCCGGGAGACCCGGGTCGCCGCCCGGCTCCGCGCCGTCGGACAGGCCTACCGGACAGCCATCGGCCGCGACACCGCGTACACGCCGCCGGAGCCCGCCCGGGCACTGCGTTCTGCCGAGCTCCAGCCCGGCAGGCAGGCCGGCCTGGAGGCCGAGCCGTGACCCGCCAAACCGCGGCCATCAGCGCGGGACCAGGCCGCAACCGGCCCGGACGCGCCCGCACCCGCCTCCTGACCGGCGAGGCCGCCGCCACCGCAGCCGCGCACGATGCCCATGACCAGCCCCGGCCCGGTGAAACCTCCCGCCGCGCCATCCAGGCCGCGGACCGGCCTCACGCGCCCCCGGCCGGTAACGGGCCTGCCGGTTCACCGCCACCTGCGCACCCGGCCGAAACAGCCGGCACCGCGCCATGGCCGACGCCCTGCCAGGCCCCCACGGTGCGACCGACGTCACCGGACCGGTACGCATGACCCGG
>Ga0335078_10019648_pt1 | contig 10043 bp, 7 predicted proteins | sample Lox_Sample_32_FD_206711 | JGI IMG/M metagenome (GOLD analysis project Ga0335078, IMG submission 206711) | Soil microbial communities from Loxahatchee National Wildlife Refuge, Florida, United States - Lox_Sample_3.2 | ecosystem: Environmental > Terrestrial > Soil > Wetlands | place: USA: Florida...
CGCAGGATGTCGGAATTGGGAACTCCGGCGGTGGTGCCGTCGACGTTCATGCTGTTAGGTTGTCCGTTGAACACCTGAACCCCGGTGGAGTCGCCGAAGACCTTGTACATGCTCAGCCGTGCTGTAACCGAGATGTTGTCGCTCAGCTTGGAATCCAGGTTCAGCCGCAGCCGGTTGGTATACAGGATGTCGGCGTTGTTGGTGTAACCAGGCACGTACACGTTGGGTGCCGTGGCCAGGTAGTTCATGAAAGGAGTAAACAGGCCCATTTGCTTGAAGCCCTGGGCAGCCTGGTTCACTTGGTTGTACGTTAGATTGTTAGTGAAGTACTGGTATTGCCCATAGTTGTTCATTACGGCGTTGTTGAGCGTGCTGACGAAGGTGCCGATCGGCATGCTCAGCATGCTGGGACTAAACGGCATCCCCAGTCCGCCTTGTGCCGTTGGAGTGGTGAGGAACAGGGTCTTGACCATCAGGTTCTGCATGGCCATGCCGTCTAGATGAGCGGGCACGTTCCCCCAAATGGAGTGGGCCTCGAAGCGGTAGTCCCCGGAGAACCTTATCCGGCTCAAAGCCTGTTCGCGTTCTGTGGTCTGGACCCGCTTATCGAGATCCTTCACCGAAACCGTCCCTTCTGAAGCCGCAGCCTGTTCTTTCGTCGCCTGGGCCTCCTTTTCCTGCGTGGCCAGGCGCTCCTCCAGCGCGTTCACGGCTTTTTTGAGTTGTTCGATTTCCTGCCGGAGCTGCGCCGGATCGTCGGCTTGGGCTTTCGACGACGAATCCGAAGCGGCCGCAGGGCTGTTTTGCGCCAAACTACCCAGCGCCAGCAGGCATAAGGTCAGAAAAATAGCAGTCATTCTTTTCATGGATGTTCGCCTCTGCTTGAATTTGTGCCTCCTGTGCAGGCTGAATTACCCGCACGTCGCCGGCTGCTCGGAATCGGCAGCATGGTCGATACAGAACCTCTGGATCGCCTTGAGCTCGTCGGGCGTCAAGAACTCCAAGAGCTTTTTCCCGCTCTTGGGCTCCATCACGTTCTTGTGAGAAGGAATGAGCTTGACCTTGAAGAACGTCCGCCACTGGTCCTGAGTCATGGTCATCGGCGTGTAGTAACCGTTGGGCGAGCCTTTGTCGTGGCAGCCGTGGCAGTTGGCCCGGTACAGTTCCTTGCCCCCGGGCTGACCTGCCGAGGCGGCCAGTGCCCCCAGTGTGATCAGCGCAACTATAAGGATGGAATAGCTTACAGACCGCATGAACCCTCCTCTGAAGATCTCCCGTGCAGATACCAGCACGAGTCGCAGCCACACCACGGGCGGCGGTTGTGAGAATCTCCAGAGGAGAGACCTGCACCTTCTAAACCAGCACAAATCTGGAGCGGGCCAAGAGAACCGTTGCCGGAAAAACGTTGTGAAGCTCATCAATGCCCAGGGCGCGGTGTCGCGAATTTGGGCGGTTGTGGCCCGCGGGAGCGAGAACGTAGCCCTCGGGCGGCTGTGAGGGGCGAGACGTGCTCCAGATATGCGCAATTGCCATGTGTCAGTACACTCACTTAATTGCGAATATTCGCAACTAACAAACTGTATAATCGCAGCACTGTACAACTGTATATCTGTCCCTCGGCTGGGCCCGATCCCTGGTAACAAACGCGCTCTCGGTCGTATTCTTGCTGGGAAGGAGACAATCCACGATGGAACCCTTTGCAAGCGCCTTCCAGAACATGAGCCGCGAGGACCTTCTGCGCGCCCTGGAAATGTTTGCCAAGAACTGGTTGGCCCACGACGGCTGCTGGTTCCTGGCCGCCGAAGAAAAATTCGGAATGGAGGCCGCTATCGACTTAGACGCCCGATCCTGGGCGAGGTTCGCCGCCGTGGAAGCGCGCCGGATCATGGCCACTTTCGGAATCCCGGCAGGAGGCGGTCTCCCGGCATTGGAACGCGCCTTGGGCCTGCGTCCTTACGGCCTGATTAACCGCCAGCGCATCGAATGGTCGGAAGACCGGCAGCGCCTGTCCTTCTTCATGGATATGTGCCGCGTGCAGCAGACCAGAAGAGACAAAGGGCTGCCCGATTTTCCATGCAAGAGCGTGGGCGCGGTTGAATTCGGGACCTTCGCCCGAACCATCGACGCGCGCATCCGCACCACCTGCCGGCACTGTCCCCCCGAAGCGCCGGACGGCAAATACTGCGGCTGGGAGTTCCGGTTGGAGTCAGCAACTGCAACATGACCAGTACGCACGAATCAGGGCCTTGCCGGCTGCTCCAGAGCTACGACACGGGCAGGTCGGGGTTGCCAGCTCCAGCATCACCAATCGGCCGAGTGCCAACTAAACCGTAAACGGCTCCGTCTAGTTCTGACCGTCAACCACCGGAACGGGATGCGCTGCACGCGCTTGCGGTGCTGGGGAAGATCCGTCTACCGATTCGTAATCGAGGTACTGCGCCTCCGCGCTTGCCGACGCCGAACTGCCTGACAACCTGAGGCTCTATGTTCCTGATCCGGCAGGAGCAGACTCCTGTCCCATCGTCACGCTGACCTGGATCTTGCTCTACAAGAACTACCCGGACCAGCAAAGGGCCAAGGCGCTCCAGGAGCTGTTCCGCTGGTGCCTGACCGACGGACAGAAGTATGCGCCGGAACTCGGCTACACTCCGCTACCCCCGAATATTGTCGCCCGGTCGCCGGTAGCCCTGGATGGCTTGCAGTAGCCAGCAGCTTGCCAGCGGCCCTGTTGGCTCGTACTCGGGGCGGTGCGTACTTGACCTCGCGGACGATGCAATCGTGAAATTTGCTAGACTGGCGGCTTCCAAAATAGGGGGCGGACATGGCGAACAGCAAGAATGCCATCGTTCGCGCCGCGATCCATCCCTCGATTGGCGTGGCGCGTGTGGGCAACAGCCTGGACGATTTTTTCTACGGTCCGGAGGTGCCCGAGCCGGCGCCCCAGTCGCCAGGCTTTTATAGGGATTCCAGCGGCGCGCTCAAGCGGCAGGCAGCGCGCTTTCGCGTCTACGGTTTGAATTCCGAGGGAGAAGCGGTAGCTGAGCTTACGGCTTCGAATGCCGACATCCATTGGACGGTCCACCTTGCCAACAAGAAGTCCGGCTGGTATCAGTTCCAGATTGCGCTCGATATTCCCGAAGCCCACTCGGCGCCGCTTTCACTGCTGCGCAACGCCGCCATCGGCGACCGCCAGCAACTCATCATCGATCCCGGAGCGCGTAACATCGCCGGCAAGTGCACGCCGCGTGGCGTCGTCTTCGACAGTGGAACCTTCATGGGCAAGCCGGTTTACCTGGGGGAGCTGAGGACCGACGAAGAGGGCCGGCTGGTGGTGCTCGGCGGGCTGGGCAAGTCGGCGTCATACAACGGCGCCCGCGCCATCACTTTCGGCAATAACGACGGATGGCACGATGACACCTCCGACGGGCCGGTCACGGCCAAGGTGGTTTATCAGGGCAAGGAACTGGCGGTGGAACCGGCGTGGGTGGTGGTGGCCCCGCCGAATTATGCGCCGCTGCTGAAGTCGGTGCGCACTATGTGGGACCTGATGCGCGATGTCGCCATCACCGCAAAGACCCTGAGCGCTCCGGCTCGTCCTTCGTTCCAGAACGACATTCGTCCGCTGTTCGAGCGGCTTTCGCACTTGGAATGGGTGAACGCGGGCTATGCCGCGGCCTTCGGGTGGGGAGGTCCCATGCGCTTCACGGACCCGGAGTGGCTCGAGCGGCTGGCTGACCCCAGCCCCGCATTTCAAGGGATGCGCGTAAGTCTTGCCAACCAGTTTCGGGTGTTCGATCGCGATGCCTGGTCGCCGATACCGTGGCCATGGCTGTATGGAGACGCGATGAATGTTCCGCCGGCGCACACTCCGCGCCAGAACGCTGCCCTCACGGACACTCAGCTCAAAATGCTGCAGCAATGGGCCGCTGGGGACTTTGACCCGGACTATGATCCGGCGCCGACGCCGCCGCGCGAAATCGATGACCTGCCGGTGAGCGAGCAGCCCGCCACGCTCGACCGCGCTAGCCTGGAGTTCTGCCTGGCCGACGCCTTCCATCCGGGATGTGAGATGACCTGGCCGATGCGGCAGCCCAGTCTCTACATGGCGCCGTTTCGCATCCTCCATGCCGGCCTCGGCTGGATCGAGCCCGACTATGGCCCGCAGCTCAGTCCGGACATGGTCCAGGCGAGCGATCCGTTCCTCGGACAGGTGCCGGGCGGGATCACGCGCTGGATGGCCGTGCCCTGGCAGACGGACACGGCAAGCTGCCGCGACGCGAGGACTTATGGCAAGTCCTATGATCCGTACCTGCCGACCTTCTGGCCGGCGCGCGTTCCCAACGAGGTGCTGGACGATACGGAGTACGAAATCGTGAAGGACCGCAAACGGCCTTTGGACGAACGGTTGGCCGCCTTCGCCAAGCGCGCCGCTTGGTCGCGTCCGCTGGGCAGCGCCAACGGCTACCTCGACCAGATCAACAATATGATCGATCGCTATGGTGAAATGGGTGTGGTTGAGCATCGCCCCGGACCGGGCGACGAGTACTTCCCCGCAGCCATGCAGGTTCAGAACCTGCCAGCACACACGCGACAGCGGCTGGTAGACACAAACGAGCCCTTGACGGCCTCCGATGACGTCGATCTTTCCGGTATCGAGAAGGTCCGGCGTTTTCCGCGCGGTTTGAAATAAAGTGCGAGAGTTCGAAGTCCTCATTGTCGGAGCCGGTCCCGCCGGCGCCACGGCGGCTGTGAACCTGGCGCCGCTGCGGCGTGTCTGCCTTATCGACCTGCAGCGCGACGTCCAGCCGCGCATCGGAGAATCTTTGCCGCCAGCGGCGCGCCGGTTGCTCGCCGATATGGGACTGTTTCCAGCTTTCCTGACGCAAGGCCACTCGCCCTGCTTCGGCAATCGGGCCGACTGGGGCAGCCAGGAGCCGGTGGAAATGGATTTTCTGCGCGACCCCGACGGCCATGGCTGGCATCTGGATCGCGCGCGCTTTGAGGGCTGGCTGCGCGGGATCGCGGTCGAGCGCGGTGCGGAGCTTCTGGCACCGGCCCGGCTGCGAGGCATCCTTTGGGATACTGAGCAGTGGCGGGTTGAGCTTGAGTCGGCCGGACAGCCGATGGAGGTAACCGTGGATTTTGTAATCGATGCAGGCGGTCGTGCCGCTCCCGTCGCCACTCGACTGGGGGGACACCGGCAGAAGCACGACTCACTCGTCTGTAGTTGGTTGCAGGGTGATGCGGAGAACGTCGGTGCCGACGCCGGCCTGACGTATGTGGAAGCTAGCGAGCATGGATGGTGGTACACGGCTGCCATTCCAGGCAACCGCCGCGTGCTGGCGTTCCATACGGATGCGGACCTGCCGGCAGCGCGGGCTGCTGCGGATCCCGAAATCCTAATGGCTCAGGCTCTTAGAACCGCTGAACTGGCGCGTCTGCTGGCTGAGTGCGCGTTTGTTCCACGGCGGAACGGCTTCACCGCTGCGCACACGGGCGCGGTTGATCCCTGCGCCGGCCGCGCCTGGCTGGCCGCGGGCGACGCGGCGATGAGCTTCGACCCGCTTTCCTCGCAAGGACTCCTCAACGCACTGTTTACCGGCCTGGCGGCTGCCGAGGCCGCTGACCGACATTTGTCCGGGTGTGAAGACGCGCTGGCTGGCTACGTTGAAACCCTCTCGCGCATCTGGCTCGCCTACCGCCAACACCTCTCTTTCTGGTACGCGGCCGAGACGCGGTGGCCGCATGCTCCGTTCTGGAAACGCCGTCATCAGTCCAGATTCTTTGGCAACGCCGCCTAAATTGACTTGGGCCAAATGGCAAACTAGTATCCGGCGATCGCATGCAGAAGGACGTTCTATCGGGAAGAATCCTTGGCCATTTCCGGCTTTTGGAGGAAATCGGCTCAGGAGGAATGGGGGTGGTGTATCGCGCCCATGACGAACGCCTGGATCGCGATGTTGCCGTAAAAGTTCTTCCCGCGGGGGCTCTCAGCGATGAGGCTGCACGCAAGCAATTCCGGCAGGAGGCGCAGGCGCTCGCCAAGCTGAACCATCCGAGTATCGCCACCATTTACGACTTCGATTCTGAGGACGGTACCGATTTCCTGGTGATGGAGTTGCTCACCGGCCGGACTTTGGCGGACAAGCTCCTCGCTGGTGCACTCCTGCAAAGCGCTGTCATTCAGTTCGGGATGCAAATGGCCGGAGGATTGGCAGCGGCGCACGCCCAGGGGATTCTCCACCGCGATCTCAAGCCCGGGAACCTCGGCCTGACGGCGGACGAGAGGCTGAAGATCCTCGACTTCGGCTTGGCCAAGCTCCTCCACTCCGGGCCGGAGGACGCCACTCGCACTGTGACCGGCGCCGGCTGGGCAAAGGGAACCGTGCCCTACATGGCGCCTGAACAATTGCGCGGTGCAAAGATTGATGCTCGTGCGGACATCTATGCGGCGGGAGCAGTTCTCTATGAGATGGCGACCGGCAAGCGCCCCCATCCCGAGGAGGGGCCGCTGCTCATCAACGCAATCCTCAACGAGTCGCCCAAACCGCCTTCGACCGTCAACCGGCAAGTAGGACCAGCGCTGGAAGCGGTGATCGTGAAGGCTTTGGACCGCAATCCCGGCCTGCGCTACCAGTCGGCGCGCGAGTTGCTGGTGGACTTGGAGCGTCTGCAGACCTCCGCCATTCCAATCGCTGCGCAGCAGGCGTCTCGTCGGCAAGTACGCAGGCTGGCGATCTGGGCGAGCGTGGTCCTGGCGGTTTTGTTTGTGGCTCTCGGCGCGTGGCAGGTTACTCGCAGGTTGCAACTGCGGCCGCAAGAGTTGGCGCAGCGACCGCTGGTCCTGATCGGCGAATTCGAGAACCGCACTGGTGAGCCGGTATTCGACAACACTCTGAGCGAGATGTTTTCCAGCACGCTGCAGCAGTCGCGCTTCCTGGCCGTTTTCCCTACGAGCCGGCTGGTGGACGTCTTGCGCCGCATGGGACGGCCGCCCCGCGAGCGAATCAACGAAGGCATTGGCAGGGAGATTTGCCAGCGCGAAGGACTGCAGGGACTTCTGCTCGGCTCCATCACTCGCCTGGGCAGCAAGTATGTGCTGATTGCGCGCGTGGAAGCGCCCTCCGGCAGCGATATTGTGACCGCAGAGAAATCCGCGGCTAGCGCCGACGATATCCCCGCGCAAGTAGACGCGATTGCGGAGGCTCTACGCCGGACGCTCGGCGAATCCCTTGAATCGCTGAAGCAGCACTCCATTCCTCTGGCACAGGTCACCTCGCCCTCGCTGGATGCAGTCCGCTATTACACCTCAGGGAAACAAGAACTCTATGGAGGTGATCTGCGCCAGGCGGTCGTGATGTTCACCAAGGCTTTGGAACTTGATCCCAAGTTCGCCATGGCCCATGAGTATCTGGGCCTTACGTATCAGCATCTGGACGACCTGGATGGTGAAGAGAAGGAACTGCACGAGGCGGCCCTCTTGGCTGACAGGGTCTCAGAGCCGGAGAGAATCAAAATTCTCGGTGACTATTCCCGTGTCAGCATGGACTACCAAAAGGAGTGCGGCTACTACCAGCTTCTTTCGGAGCTTCAGCCCGCCGATCCGGTTCCATTTGTCAATCTCGGCGCCTGCAACGTAGACCAGTTCAATTACGCCGCCGCCGTGGCCTTCACCCAGAAAGCCCTCGAATTTGTGCCTCAGTCGCGCGTCCGAATCAACCTGGCCAACCAGCTTTTTCTTAAGGGCGACACGGCGAAAGCCTTGGAGACAATACAGCAATTCAAAGGCGAGTATGAGGACGACCTCTATGCCCAGGAGGTTTTCGGACGCGTATATCTGGGAATGGGGCGTATCGCAGAGGCGCAACAGGTTTTCGAACACATGGTGCAAGTGGGGGGCAATACCGAGATTGAGGGACACCTTGCGCTCGCCGATCTCGACCTTGCCACCGGACGCCACCGCGATGCTCAGCAAGAGTTCAATGCTGCCATCCTGGCGTCGCAAAAATATCACAATCCTTTCTTTGCGCAGAAAACGCGAATTGCAATGGCATTGACGCTGGCCGCTAGCGGGAACTCCAAAGCGCGTGCCTCAGGAGATCTCGCAGGGAGTGAATCTTCCCACGCTTCTCCCATCATCAACCTTCTCTTGGGAATGGCATACGCACGAACCGGTCAGTTGCAAGCAGCCGCCAAGGTCGCTCACGTACTGGACACGCTTGCGGAGCAGCGTGACGTCCCCGCCGTCCACGCATTCCGGTATCTGGTAGCGGCGGAGATCGCGCTGGCGCAACACCGGACTGGAGATGCCGTTGAAGCCGCTCAGAAGGCGGTTGCGTACCAGAACTCTCCCCTCGCGATCGAGACCCTGGCCCGCTGCTATCAGCGCGCGGGAAAGGACCAGGAATCCGCGCAACAGTACCAGTCCGTGCTCGCCCGTGGCAATGAACGTATGGCAAGTTTCGATGCTCCGGCTTTTCGCCGGGTGGTGGAAGCCGAATACCAACTCGGGGCCCTTGATGTAAAGCTGGGACGGGTGGAAGAAGCCCGCGACCATCTGCAGAGATTTCTGGGATGCTGGTCGCAGGCAGACCCAGATCTGCAAATGTACAAGGACGCTCAGGCGCTGCTCGGAAGTTTGCCGGCTGGCACTCCGACGGCAGCCAAATAAAGAGGGGATTCACGCACCCCGTCAATTCCAAGGTCTTTCTCGATCTCGCTCTCCTTCAGTGCCGCCGTACAAAAGGGAGCCAGGCCCAGCCATGTGGCCACCAGGCAAAACGTCTGGCAGAGGTGGCCAGCGTCGAGCATTACGACCCGGTACGCGCGTGGGAAGCGATATTTCCACATTGTCCGCGGAAAGACGGCGGTCATAAGAAAGACCGCGGCAGCATCCTTCAGGAATTCCTGGCCGGCAGCGTAGGAAACCGCTTTCTTGCTGGCCGGCACCGAACGCAGAACTTCAAGGCGATGGCGCACGCAATCATAGTGGTAGAGGCCCTGCGATAATCCCCGGACGCGCGAGGCGAGCAGGTACACCTCGCCCGGATGCCGCGCCCCGCCGGAAGGACTGGTCTTATGAAACAGGTGTCCGAATGGCGGCGCATCGATGCGCTCGGTCACACCCCACGTGTAATACAGCAGCTTGGAGATCGTGCCCAGGGGAATGCTCTCGCGCGAGTATTCGCGATGTGTCTTGCGGGCCATCAGCACGCTGATAAATTGGTCGCCGGCAGCATCCGCGGGCGGAAGTTCGATGCCCCGGGATTGGGGATAGCTCTTCGCAAGCCGCGGCTGGGGAGACTCGGCGACATACCGCTTTAGCAGACGGGCTGCTTGCGCAGCGCTGAGGAACGGCGTGTCCTTGGTCCCAAAATGAAAGCTGGCTGCAGGCAGCCACGCCGACCAGGTGCGCTCGAGATCGGCATCGAGGTTCGCGTCCGTGGTCCCCTTGACCACCAGAAACGACTTCTCCTGCAGTTGACGAATGCCGGCGTGAAGACTCGTCCGGCTGTACTCGGGCATGAACGAGTACAGGTCTGAGGGGCGCGCCCAGTCGTCAAAGAAATGAAGGATACGAACGGCCTCCGGCTCGGCGGTGGCGGAGATGTGCGTCCGATAATTGATCAGCACAAGCCTCTGCTCATGCCACATAACGAGCAGGGTACGCGCGCGCCTGATTAGCATAAGGCGCCTGGTCACATGGCTGCGTTTACCTTCCGAAGCCGTGCCCTTGTCCGAATGAGTGTCCCTTTGCGGCTCCGAATGAGTGTCCTTGGCCGAAGCCGTGGCCTAATGCGGATTTGAGTTTTTTGAGGTTTAGCTGAAGACTCTTATGGGCTTTCTCCATATTAGCTAACGCTTGCTTAGCCTCGCTGCGCTTCTTGCTGTCTCCGGAGCTTCGGCTGGAGGTTCGTTTCGCGGCCATGATGCACTCCTTTCTTGCCTTTCCGCTTCGCGGGGAAACGTTGCGGATACGGCCGGGGCGTGAGTCCTTTTAGTCTCAAGCGCTGCATTTGTCAAACGGTTTCATCGAATGTTTG
>Ga0335078_10019649_pt1 | contig 10043 bp, 4 predicted proteins | sample Lox_Sample_32_FD_206711 | JGI IMG/M metagenome (GOLD analysis project Ga0335078, IMG submission 206711) | Soil microbial communities from Loxahatchee National Wildlife Refuge, Florida, United States - Lox_Sample_3.2 | ecosystem: Environmental > Terrestrial > Soil > Wetlands | place: USA: Florida...
GCCGCCTGGAACAGCCGTATCACGTGGTCGCGGTCCTCTGGATGGATGACCTTGAGCATGGCTTCGCGATTCGCGGGCCGCTCTTCGCTGGAAAATCCGACGATCCTGCAGACCTCATCGGAAAAAGACCAACGGTCTTCGCTGACGTTCCAATCCCAGTGCCCTAATCGCGCCAACCGTTGGGCCTTGGCGAGCCTCGCCTCGCCGGCTTTCAAGGCACTGTACGTCTGGCTCGCACGCAGCATGTATCGAACGCGGTGGCCGAAGACGGCCCAATTCACGGGCTTAGGTACGAAATCGATCGCTCCAGCTTCAAAGGCACGATTGACGGACTCGACGTCGTCGCGCCCGGTGACCATAAGGACCGGAGTGTCCTGTCCGTTAGGTAGACGGCGAAGGGCCGCACAGGCTTCGAAGCCGTCCAGATTTGGCGTTTCCATGTTCAGGACGACGAGGTCGGGGGCCGTTTCCGCGAATCGTCGGAGCGCCGTTGATGCGTCTTCCGCTTCAATGACGTCGAAGCCGGCTCGACCGAGCGATTCCCGAATGAGGGCCCGCGACGTCCGGTCGTTATCGACGACCAGGATCACTGACTGCCGCTCGAGCTTCTCCGGACTGGACATCTCGGACTCCGCCCCGCTTCCCTTCTCACGAGGCTTTAACGCGGCTCGCCCCGTACTCGACCAGTTCCAACATCAATCCGGCTCGTTCCCGGGAATTCGCGCGAACGACGTCTTCAAGTTTCCTTACTTGGAGCATTCTTGCAGTTCTAGGCTGAATCATATCCACCAAGATAGGGGCCCTCAATGGTACTAAGGTCCTGAGAAGACACCGGTCCGCATGGCGGCCGCACCCCTCCGCCGGACTGCATTTCGACAAAGTGACACCTACGCGTCTGTCGAAATCGATATCGACTTCTACTTCCGGTTTTGGATATGCGGGGAGATCTGCTTCAGCCTCTTGGGATCAGCGTCCGGAGCTTTGCGCGATGAAGCCTTTGGTCAACTCGCCGCCAGTCCTGACAATGACATATTCATCGGCAGGCCATTGAGCGCTCAGCGCTTTAACGGTGCTCAGGGCATCGTTACCGGCTACCACCAGGACCATGTGGGCAGGGTCGAGCGGGTTCTCCGCCGCTAAAATCAAGGCCTCGCGCTCGCCGGCGTGCATCTTTCCGTCTATCTTGAAAGCAGCACCCTCGTAATCGAGCCTAAGCTTGTCCGCCCATAGTGCCAGCGCTGAGTTTGCCTCCGGGCGCCCTACAAAGACCACGTCGCGATGCCGCAGCAGTTCGTCAGAGGCTTCAAAGTCTTTGTAGATGGGAACCTCGCTTTCGTAGCGATCGAGGAAGTGGTTCTGCATCTGTTCGGCGGCGTAGCGGTTCGCGCCGGCTTCACGCAACGTGCCGTAGACGATCGCAGCCGAGGAGAGGCGGCGCCAGATGTCGCTCGTGAGGTATGCCGGGCCGGCGGGAGGCTCGACGGGTGCGAATCGAACGCCGGCCTTTTCGAGGAAAGATTCCGCTGTGACAGGCTTCGTCGTGTTGGCTGCGAAATAGTCGTTCATTAGCTTGAGGAAAGCCTCGTCGCCCATTTTGCGGCGCAACGAATCGAGGAACAGCACTCCCTTGGTCTGCTCGCGGCGCAGGTGATTGAGCGGCGTGTCAGGACTGAGTTCAAGCCCTCGCATGACGGCGCGCTGGGCATCGAGGGCCTCCCCGACATCGCTCGTCTGGAGCACCCGGCGGTACTGGGCCGAACCCGCGACAAACCAGTCATCGGCATCGGAGGCGGGCAGAACCCAACCCTTCCAGAGCCGGCCCTGATAGGACGGCGGGTCGGCGGCATTCGTCGGCGTGGGGTCGACCGCGGCCGTCAGTCTAAGCTTTTCCTTCTGCTGAATCGTAGAAAGCAGGCTTGCCGAGGGCTCGGCGTCGAAGAGGCAATAGCCTGACGGGTACAGGCCGTCATCGTTGGCGTAGTCCCACTTGTGCGGCAGCCATTCTCGCTGATTGGGCTTGCCGATTTCGGCCCAGACCATCAGGCGATTCGCCATGTCGGCGGTTGCGATCTTGGCATCCATGGTGCTGGAACTGACCAGCGGCGCAGTGCGGAAAGCCAGGAAGCCGAACTGTTCATCGATCTGGCCGCGATACTTGCGATAAAGCTCCTGCCAGGCTAGATCTCTTGGCCCAGGGGAATACGGGATGAAATCGGGGTCACCCTGGGGGTCGGGATAATCTTCGAGACGGACGCTCAAATCCTTCCCGTTGTTGTCGCCCCAATAGAAACCGGGTGTTCCGCCAAACCATTCGTTCTTGGAGCTTCGCCAGAGCCGCGTGTGATTCGTCCCGAGATCATAGATGGCAATCTCATTCGTCTTGGCGTCGCCCATAATCCATTCGTTAGTGTAAAGGCCGTTGTTGCGAGTCCCGAGGTAGCGAACCACATCGTCAATGTTGCTGCTGTATTGAATCGCCATGCGGGCGCGGAAGGCCACCGGCGTTCCCTGGGGGTTGAAGGGCGTCTGATCGATCGTGGTTTCAGTGAGCACGATGCCGGCGTCGTTCTGGTACCAATCCGTGCCGCTTTCGATGCCGCCGGGATAACTTTGGATAAGCATACGATGGCCGGAAGCGGGCTTGATATCCAGCAGAACGTTGGTCTGTTCGGCGAGCGTCAGGGGCCACCAGGTGACATGCCCAATCACCATTTTGCCGTCCCGCGTGGCGGGACCGGTAGCGGCAAAAGCGCTGCAATGATCGAGCGCGGAATCGTGCCTGGCGTAGGGCGGCGCATCGAAGTTGAGTCCTTCTAGCCCCGTGGGCGTGGTGGCGACGGCGTAAGGCAACGTGCCCAGTTCGACCGTGGTGTTGGCAACGACGACGTCCAGCAAATCAATGCGCCGGTTCTGCCAGCGCGCGCCCGCGTCGGATGCGCCTTCCGCGATGCCCCGCATTTCTTCCAGGATTTCACGGTCGAAACCGCGCAGGAAAAGGGCGTTGGCGGTGGTGCGATAGTCGTCCCAGCGGTCCTTCGAGCCGAGCGAGGCTGCGCAGCGATCCAGATACTCGGGAATCTCGCGGGCCATCAGATGGCCGTGCTGATAGCCGCGCTCGTAAGGCTGGCCTTCGATGTGAAGATAAATCCACCCGGCGGCGGGGTAGCGGTAGGCAGGGCCAAAGGTCTCGACCGCGTCGCGAACCGGCCAGTCATCGCCGGAGGGGCTCTCCTCCAGGCGTACGCCTTCAAACCAGGCCTTGCCGCGAAACGATCCGCCGTCGCCGACGGTGAGCTGGACCTGGTCCTGCGCTCGGGTCGCTACGAATCGCAGGGTGAGGCGGGTCCAAGCCTGAGTGCCGCCCAGCGAGGCCGTATGCACGTCGAAGGGCATCGAGGCCATGGAGACCGTTGCGCCAATAGCGATGGGAGAGCGGTCGAGGTCCCGCACCTCGAGATTCTCAGTTTTGACCCAAGCACTCAGTTCGTACCGCTTGCCGATGCTGAGCGCGACGGGCGCCAGGCGAACGCAGGCGTCCGGGGCCGTCGTGTCGCGCTCCAAGCGAAGAGATTTGCGCCCGTCGTGCTGCATGGCGGGGTCCGCCGAGGCAGAACCGCGAACCACCGTCCAATCCCGGCCCGGCTTCTCCAACGAGGTCTGGAATACCGGCGCAGCGGCTTGCGCGAGCGTCGCCACGAGCAGACAGCATGCAAGACGAAACATCGCTCCCCTCCTGTGAAAGCCCGAGATCTGCGGACAGGAATCTCATCCCTTTTTAGACGGTCAAGGGTGCCCTGGGATTATTCTATCATTACTGTCTGCTTTGAATCTCTGCTCGGCGAACGCGTGAGAAGATCAAACCATCCCACGCCAAGTTCCGCGAAGCAGCAACGAAAGAACGGTCCTTGCCTTTCTTTGCGGACTTGGCGTACCTTGCGGCTTTGTGTGAGACTGGTTTTTTCGTCGGTCGATGTCTGCGGAGTTGGACAGTTCGAATCCCGTTAGGCCAAGTTCTCTCAGTGCAGGAGGACAAGGTTCCTTGCTAGGCTCGGGATGGCAGCCAAGGGACGTGGTCCATCAGGATTTGGGCGGACATGCGCGGGCTTGATTCAGGGCGCGGGCGTGAGAAAGTGGCGGCGAGTTTACGTTACCATTTAGTGACCTAAAGTCGCCTTTGTCTCGTGCCGAATCTCCTCCTTTTTTCGTGACAATGCTTAGCGAAGAGTGCTATGTTTCAACTGCAGTTTGTTGTTGTAATTCCGACGAGGTTCGCAAGATCTTCAAGGGTGGCTACCCTTCGACCTTGCGGCTAGTGGTGTTACAGCGGATCGTCGGGCGTACCCGCCGTTGCCGTCTCCACAAATTGCAATCTCAATCCAACAAGGACAAATAGCAGCATGAAGGAACAAGGTACAGTGAAGTGGTTTAACGCCGCCAAAGGTTACGGGTTCATCCAGCGTGAAAGCGGAGAGGATGTATTCGTGCATTTTTCGTCCATCGTGGGCAACGGATACCGGACATTAGAAGAAGGCGCAAGAGTCAGCTTCGAAGTGAAGACCGGCCCGAAAGGGTTGCAAGCCGCGAACGTCGAGCGCGTGTAACCCAACCGGCACGCCGCCCCCGCCGGCGCCACACTGCGGGGAAACATTCTTACCTGCCGACCCGGGCAGACACAATGCTCGGGGAGTGAAAAGACCTACAACCTTGAAGGCGTAGTGTGCGCATCGGCCCGGGTGGCCGTCCGAGGCGCGCACAGGGGGGTGCCCGCACGTCTGCGGGCGTTCGCCGCAGGACCCGCGCGCCCTGATGGCCAGCCTGGGGGCAGCCACGGGTGTCCAGGCATCTGGGCGCCCCTCCTTATGCACCCACAACTAGTTCCAGCGCCCCTCAGGCGCGGTGTGCCTTTGGCTTTCGCGCCAGCCTTTCAAAGGCACGCTTGAACTGAGAGTTCTCTGGATTGAGGTTGTGGGCTGCGCGATATTCGCCCAGGGCTTGATCACGATCGCCCTGTTTTTCCAACCAATAAGCCAGCGAATAATGGAGTTGCGGATTGTTCGGGTCAAGCCGCAGAGCCGCGCGTGTCTCGCTGATGGCCCCGGCCAAGGTGCCCTTGGTTCCCAGGGCGATGCCGAGATTGTAATGCGCCGAGTCGTTCTGCGGGTTCAAGCGCAAGACTTCCTGGTACTCCGCAATCGCCCCATCCACATTTCCCTTCTTAAATAGCGCGGAGCCCAGGTTGACGTGGACGTTTTCACTTCCCGGCTTCAGACGCACCGCTTCGCGGTACTCCGCGATCGCATCGTCCAGGTCGCCTTTGTCGTCGAGCGCCAAGCCCAGGTCGAAGTGGGCAAGATCATTTTCGGGATTAACGCTCAGGGCCTCGCGATACTCCCCAATCGCATCGTCCAGGTTGCCTTTCATGTCCAGTTCGAGACCGCGGTTGACGTGCGCGTTGTCATTGTTGGGGTTGGTGCGAAAAGTTTGGCGCGAGGCATCGATCGCTGGCAAGGCGCTCTCGCTGTCCTCGTGGACCTCCACATCGAACAGTCGGAATTTGGAAAAGACATGTTCGTTCCGCAGGCGCTTGCGGCCCCATTCCACACTCACGGTGACGCGATTAGGAAGCAGGAAGGCGGTGGGTGAACTCAGGAAGTGATAAGGGCGATAGTCAATCTCCGAGGTCTCGCGGTTCAAGCTAATCTTGGAGATGGGGTGCAAAAGATCCGTGCGCATCCTCAGGACGTGGTGGTCGGCTGAAATCCAGGCGATCCCCTGAAGGTAAAGCGGCGTGACCTTGCCTAAGGAGAGGACGAATCTGCCCAGCGGGTTTGGGCTTTCGGGCTTCTGCGCGAAGCCGATCACATACGTCGGCTGGCCCGTCAGGGACTGCGAGCCCAGAAAACGGTACGTGGTCTGGGATTGAAACTCGGGATGGAGAACCATCAGCGTGCTCACAAACCCGGAAGTAACCATGAAGCCCCCTTGGGTTGTTCCCGGGCTGAGTTGATGGCCTTCCTTGTTTCCACGATATTCGTCGATCTGGATGTTCCCATTTACAGTGCGATGCACAAAGATGTAATTACACTCCAGGGAGCGCGCCGTCCGCGGTTTTCCGTTGCTGGCCAGTTGAGTTTGGCGGATTAATTCCGAGCTCATCGTGTTCGACAAACCGCGCAACGTGTCTTCGACGCTGCTTCCCACCTGCTTCAAGAACTCCGCCAGGCCGCCGGGAGGGGGAGGGCTGGAAGGGTCCAGATCCTTGAGTTCGCTTGCACCCTCCTGGAGTTCCTCCACCGGCTGATTCATCACATCCTCGATGGGCCGGATGGAGCGTTCCTGCAATCGCCTCTTGAGATCGTTCACGAACCCCTGGGCGTCAGGCGGCAGACGTTTGCGATGCAAGTCTTGTGCAAGCGCGTCCGCCTCGAGTGCGGCGCTTTCGAAATCCCCCAGCGCGAGCATGGCCCGCGCCCGCAGGTAGTGCGCCTGGGGAGCCAGGGCGCGCTTCCGCAATGGCGGCTCGAGCATCGCTGCGGCTGCCGGCCAGTCCTCCCCCGCAATCGCCACGCGCCCCAATTCGAGATCGATGAAAGCGTCGCGCGGGTCCATTGACCGCGCCTGTTCAAGATCTCGACGCGCCTCGTCCATACTATGGAGTAGGCTCCAGCGCACACCTCGAACCACCAATTCTTCTTCCGAAACGCGGGACGGCGGCGGGTTCGAGGACAGCACCTTTCCGGCGCCCTGCCAGCTTCCCATTTGCATTAGTGCCAGGGCCGCCAAGGGCCGGAACTGAGGAAGGCCGGATTGCCTTGCCGCTTCCACAATCTGCTGCAGCGCGGCCCAATCCGTTGGCTGCTTCCGAAAGCGAGCAAGCGTCTCGCGCAAAGTACGACATGATGGTCCGGCGCGTGCGCGGCAGTCGCGCGAGTGCGTCAGACGGGGCAGCAACCAGGCTTCGAGCAGGTCCAGATCAGGTCCGTCCAGCTTCTCATCCAGCCTTAGCAAGAGAAGGCTTGATTTGACGACCTGCCCCAGCCCGCTCGGGTCGAGCAGTTCTAGCGCCTCAATGCACCCCGGATGACTGGCTCCCAATATGATGGAGTCGGCAGCCGCTTTGGGGGGCAGTGCAACCTGGAGCGAGTAATCACCTTCGCTGTCTGTTTGAGTTGAAGCTAAATGTTGCGTGGGCGAAGCGAAAGTCGCCACCCAGACGGTGGCGCCCAAAAGAGGTTCTCCCTCAACCGAGGTGATCTTCCCTTCGACCTCCCATGTTCGTGGAGTCGATTCCCCCGATCCCACCAGGAGACTCGAAACGGCTTGGTTCGCGTGCGACGCGGGGAGATTCGTCTGCCCCGCCAGCGGGAAACTGTGAGAGAGCAGTCCAACCACGATGACCATCTGGGTGACTGCCCGGAGCATCCTGCCCTCCTTCCGGGCGCATTTGGACGGCGGGCGCCCCGACGAAAATGCCGAGAGATTACACTCCCAGGGTATCGATGTCAAACACAAACCGCTCACGCAAACTGCTTCGTCATTGCCGGAACTCCTCGCTAGCCGCCGGCTGCAGTCAGGAGCCCTTGGTCTTCATCGACATTTCCGATCCCTTAGTTGAATTTCCCTGACGTTGGACAGGTACTCTTGCCTGTATCGCAGCGCCCTTCAGAGGTATTGCCGGCACAGGCAGGAGTGTTTGGCGGGATGTTGGCGCCCTCCGGACAGGAGCCGAGACATGCCAAACTACGGCACGTCCGCGCCACCCGTGACTGTTTTTCATGGGGTTTCGTGGGCTGACGGCCCATGGGGACAGAGCTGAAAATCACGACATTCCCCCTAAGGCCGGAATCTGTTGTGTTGCCAATCAACAATGGACCGTCGCCTTCGCGGGGGTGACGATGCATGTGCCTTTCATTCCCTCTGCGCGGATGAAATCAGGAAGATCGCGCCGGCCCCGAGGGTTCCCGCCACGGTGATGATCAGCCAGGCAAGATCGTAGCTGTGCCGCAGGTCGAAAATACGGCCTGCCATGACGGGCCCGAACGTCTGTCCCAACGAGTCGGCCATAATCACTAAGGCGAGGATTTTTCCAAGGGCCGCCAGTCCGAAACAATCGACAGCGACCAGGGGAATCAACATGTAATCCGCGCCCATGGCGAATCCGAAGAGAACTGCGAAACATTGCACGGCGCGCACGTGGTGATGCAGGAAAAGCAGGGGAATCGCCAGGGAAAGGGTTAGATAGAAGAGGGCCATGACGTTCTTGCGGCTAAAGCGGTCGGCAATGTAACCCACAATCACGCGCCCCGCCAGGCTCGAGAACAGCAGGATGCTGAGCGTTCGCGAAGCCCAGCCGGACGAATACCCTTCATCTTTCAGGAAGAGAATGAAGTGCGAGATCACGGTTCCGATCACGCCGATCACGAGGGTGCTTCCGACGAGGAGCAGCCAGAAATTCGCGGTCCCCACAGCCTGGCGCGTGGTTCGAGAGGGCGCGGCGGTTTCCGTGGCCGCCGGGTCGGGCCGGGCGCCGTCGGGAAACAATCCCAGATCGCGTGGCGCGGAGCGCGTCACCCAGATGCCGATGGGGAAGAGTATGGCGACGATGGCTACGCCAATTACTTCGAAGGCCTTGCGCCATCCGGCGGTTTCGATCAGCCAATGGACCAGAAGCGGCGAGACTGCGCCGCCGAAGCCGAGACCCAGGTACGCATAGCCCATGGCACGGCCCCGCATTTTGCGAAACCAGTTGGCCACCAGGACCTGATTGGCGATGGGGCCCGCGGAGACGTATCCGAGCACCTCGGTGAAGCACAGCAGGTAGTATTGGGTGATCGTGTGGATGCCGCCCATCAAAAACAGCGATGCGCCGACAAAGCCCGTTCCGATCAGGATTGCCAATCGCGCGCCCATGCGGTCAATCAACACTCCGACCAGTAACCCCAGAAGTGGCGCCGCTGCCGCGAAGCCCAGGAACATTCCCATTGTGGCTTGCTGGCGCGAGAAATGAAGCGACTCGATGAGGGAAGGGTAAAAGACCGGGAATCCGTAAAAGACAATGCCGACCGCGAAGAAGAGATTCAGAAAGGCGGCGACAACAATCCACCAGCCGTAGAAGGTGCGGGAGCGCGGGGAAGAAGTCATCAGCAATGATCAGCCGGCTGGACGGGAAATCCCAAAGCCTGTCATCCTGAGGAGCCCGATCCGATCGGGACGACAAAGGATCTCTGCAATTACTTGATGTCACAAGCCACGACGAACTGCAGAGATCCTTGGCTGCGCTCAGGATGACAAACAACCCACGTGTTCAGCAGCCGGTTAGCCAAACTCCGGACCGAGTATCGCGCCCAGCAAGTCAGGCCGGCCCGGATGCACGTTCTCGCCGCGGTACATTCTTGTCAGGCTGCGGGAAAACTGAAATCCCCGAGCGGCCAGAAGCGCGGGCGCCCAAGCATTGTCTCTCAGCACGTCCACAAACACAACCGACCGCGCGGAGTGACTGAGAAATCCGTCGAATACAGCGCGCCCCGCGGAAACGTTGGCCGCCGCCCAGGGGCCGAGATGGTCTGCCAGCGAGCCTTGGCGGCCGAGCACAAATCCCTCCACGGCGCCCCCGGAACGGTGGATGGAAACTAACTGCGGCGCAGACCTTGCAAGCGAGCGCAGGAGAGCGCCACGGTCGGCACCGAATACCTCATGGTCAAATTTCAGTAGCGCATCGAGGTCCTGCACGGCGGTTGCCGGCGCCTGCGTTCCAGTTTGATTCGCGGCGCTGGCCTCCAGGCCGGCACTTGCCGACCCTTCGCTCTGCTCAGGGCAGGCTCTGAAGTTCGTCGCTACGCCCAAACGAGGAGAATCTCCGTGAGCGTCACGGGTCAACTTGTGCCGCTCGATTTCGTATTCGATCTGGAAACCCAAGCGGGTGTAAATGGGCTTGCCCTGTGGTGTGGCGTCGAGCTTCATACAGGGCACCTTGCGCGCGTCAAGGTAGTCAATCGCTTTTTGGAGCAGAGCTGTCCCAATGCCCTTGCCTCGTACCTGCGGGT
>Ga0335078_10019651_pt1 | contig 10043 bp, 8 predicted proteins | sample Lox_Sample_32_FD_206711 | JGI IMG/M metagenome (GOLD analysis project Ga0335078, IMG submission 206711) | Soil microbial communities from Loxahatchee National Wildlife Refuge, Florida, United States - Lox_Sample_3.2 | ecosystem: Environmental > Terrestrial > Soil > Wetlands | place: USA: Florida...
GTTCGGGCCGCGACAAAGTCACCATCTTGGCTTCGCCGGCCATCGGCGACCTCGGCGCGTGGCTGGAGCAACTGATCGCCGAATCCACGGGCAAGATTGGCAAGGGTCTCATTCCCGTGGATGCCGAACCTCTGGGGGCTGCGGAGGTCTACGGAACGGACCGCGTCTTTGCCTATGTGCGCTTCACGCCTGAGCCCGACGCGGCGCAGGACGCCGCCGTAGAGAAGCTGGTCCGCGCGGGTCAACCCGTCGTGCAAATTGACGTGGCCGACCGCTACGATCTCGGCATGGAGTTTTTCCGCTGGGAGTTCGCCACCGCGGTGGCGGGCAGCGTTCTCGAAATCAATCCGTTCAATCAGCCCGACGTGGAGGCCAGCAAGGTGGCCACGCGTAAGCTCACGATGGAATATGAAGAGAAGGGGCATCTGCCACCGGAAGATCCTTTCATCCGGCCGGACGCGGCGCTGCCGGGCGCGTTGCGGGCACATCTGGATCGCGTGAAAGCGGGAGATTATGTTGCGCTGCTCGCATATATTCCGATGAACGCTCGTCACGAGGAACTGCTCACCGCCGCGCGGGTGGCGATTCGGGATTCCAGGCGGGTGGCCACCTGCGTCGGTTTCGGCCCGCGATTTCTGCATTCGACCGGGCAGGCGTACAAGGGCGGCCCGAATTCGGGAGTGTTCATTCAGATCACCTGCGACGACGCGAACGATCTGCCGCTGCCGGGACGCCGCTACACATTTGGAGTTGTCAAAGCAGCCCAGGCGCGCGGCGATTATGCGGTGCTGGTGGAGCGAAAACGGCGCGTGCTGCGGGTGCATCTGGGCGCGGATGTAGAGCGGGATCTCAATACGCTGTGCGAAGCGATTACCAGCGTGGTGGGGGCATCGAAGACGGCGTCGTAGAATCGGATTCCAGGGCGCAAGCAGAGGAGCGGTTGGTCACCGGGAGCTGGAGGTCCCGCATAAATGCAAATCGGCATGGTAGGGCTGGGGCGCATGGGCGCCAATATGGTGCGCAGGCTCATGGCGGGCGGTCACCAGTGCGTGGTTTACGATCAATCCACCGAGCGCGTTCTGGAGCTGGCCGCCGAAGGCGCGAAGGAATCCACTTCGCTCGAGCACATGGTGCGCGCGCTCGACGCTCCGCGCGCCATCTGGGTCATGCTGCCGGCCGGTAAGGTCACCGATGGAGTGGTCACCGAACTTGGCAATCTGCTCGCTGCAGGCGACATGGTCATCGACGGCGGCAACACGCACTACGTGGATGACGTTCGCCATGCGCAGGAACTCGGAGAGCACGGCGTGGAGTTCGTCGATTGCGGAACCAGCGGGGGCGTCTGGGGGCTGGAGCGCGGCTACTGTCTCATGATCGGGGCGAAGAAAGACATCTATCAGCATCTTGAGCCGATCTTTCGCACGCTCGCGCCAGGCCCTGGGAAGATCGACCGGACGCCCGACCGCGACGGTCTGGATCCGGCGGCCGAGTCGGGTTATCTTTACTGCGGTCCCGCCGGCGGCGGACACTTTGTGAAGATGGTACACAACGGAATCGAATACGGCCTGATGCAGGCATATGCAGAGGGCTTCGACATCATGCGCAACGCGCACGATCTCGGCTATGATTTTCCGCTGCCCGACATCGCCGAGGTTTGGCGCCGGGGCAGCGTGGTTTCGTCCTGGCTGCTCGATCTGACCGCGGCCGCGATGGCCCGGAATCACGACCTCAGTGAATTTACCGGCTACGTGCAGGATTCGGGCGAAGGGCGCTGGACCATTGAAGCCGCCATCCAGACCGCCGTTCCCTGTCAGGTGCTGACCGCCGCCCTGTATACGCGTTTCCGCTCGCGGCTGGAGCACAGCTTCGGCGAGAAGATGCTCTCGGCCATGCGCAGCGGCTTTGGCGGGCACAAGGAAACGGTCACCAAGGGAGCTTCCCTGTGAGCACAACCGCTCCCGCCCAGCCCACCGCGGAAACCGCTTTGAAAGCCGCTTTGCCCAAGCCGGCCGGCCCGTGCGCGATGGTGATCTTCGGCATCACCGGCGATTTGACAAAGCGTCTGCTCTTCCCCGCCCTCTACTACCTGGCGGAACAAAAACTCCTGCCCGAGGAGTTCGCCGTCGCCGGCTATGCGATCGGCGACCTGAACGAGCAGGGTCTGCGCGACAAGCTGGCCGGTGACCTGCGAACCGCGATACACGATGCGGACGGCGGCATCGTGGAATGGCTGTGCTCGCGAGTGCGGTTCGTGCGAGCCGGTTTCGACGATCCCAACGGCTGGAAGGAACTTCACGAAGTTCTCGCCGACCTCGACAACCGCTATCACACCGCAGGGAACTATCTCTTCTACATGGCCACGTCGCCGGATTTCTTCCTCGATGTCGCCCGGCGCGTTGCCGCGGAAGGACTGCTGGAACAGGAGAACGGCCACTGGCGGCGCATCATCTTCGAGAAACCTTTCGGGCGCGATCTGAACAGCGCGAAAGAGCTGAACCATAACCTCGCATCGTTCATGCGCGAGGACCAGATTTATCGCATCGATCATTACCTGGGCAAGGAGACGGTGCAGAACATATTGGTGTTCCGCTTCGCCAACGGTATTTTCGAGCCGATCTGGAACCGGCGCTACATCGATCACGTGCAGATCACCGTGGCCGAGACGGTCGGCGTGGAGCAGCGCGGCGGCTACTACGATCACACCGGCGCCCTTCGCGACATGGCGCCGAATCACCTGTTCCAGTTGCTCGCGCTGACTGCCATGGAGCCGCCCAGCTCGTTCTCGGCGACGGCGCTGCACAACGAACAGGTCAAGGTTCTGGAAGCCGTGCCGCCGCTCAGCCCGCTGGAGTGCAAGAACTGCGTGGTTCGCGGGCAGTACGTGGCGGGGCTTGTCGGCGACGCGCCGGTGACCGGATATCGTCAGGAGCCGCTGGTAAATCCCGTCTCGCAGACAGAGACCTACGTCGCGATGAAGGTTCTGGTGGACAACTGGCGCTGGGCGGGCGTGCCGTTCTATATCCGGACCGGCAAACGGCTGCCGGTGCGGAAGACGGAGATTGCCATCCAGTTTCGCAATCCGCCGCTCACGCTGTTCCGCAAGAGCCGCACGACACTGCCGCAGGCCAACCGGCTGGTCATCAGTGTGCAGCCGGAAGAGAGCATTTCGCTGCAATTCGACGCGAAGATCCCCGGACCCGTGGTGACCACGCAGCATGTGGACATGCGCTTCTCCTACTCGGACTATTTCGGCATGGAGACGCGCACCGGTTACGAGACGCTGCTGTACGACGCGATCGTCGGCGACGGAAGCCTGTTCAAACGGTCGGACATGATCGAGGCGGGATGGGCGCTGGTGCAGCCGGTGCTCGACGTCTGGGGTCAGGGGCTGGGCCGCGACCTGCATTTCTACGCCGCGGGGTCGGACGGGCCGGATGCGGCAGAATCGATGATGGAACACGACCGGCGCGAGTGGAGATCACTCACATGAGCGATGCCGGCGTGCGCGCCCTGTTTGTGGACATCGGCGGGGTGCTTGCCACCAACGGCTGGGATACAGACTCGCGCGCGGCAGCGGTGGAGCACTTCGCCCTGGACGCGCGCGACATCGATTCCCGCCACCGCATGATGTTCGAGCTGTTCGAGAGGGGCAAGATTTCCTGGCAACAGTATCTGGACCGCGTCGTTTTCAATGTGCCACGCCCGTTCACCGCCGACGAGTTCACGAGATTCGTGCTGGCCCGTTCGCACGCCTATCCAGACATGATCGAGCTGGTGCGGCGGGTGAAGGCGAACCACGGGCTGAAGGTGGTGATCGTCAGCAATGAAGGCCGCGAACTGACCGAGTATCGCCTGAAGCTGCTCGATCTCGCGTCGGTGGCGGACATCTTCGTTTGCTCAAGTTTCGTGCGCCTGCGCAAGCCGGATACGGACATCCTCCGTCTGGCCTGCGACCTGTCGCAAATCCCGCCGCAGCAGGTCGTTTATATCGAGGACCGGGCGATGTTCGTGGAGGTGGCGGCCACGCTGGGCATTCGCGGGATCGTGCATCGCGGAGTGGAGAGCACGCGCGCGGCGCTGGCGGGGCTGGGGCTGTTTGAGGAGCCGGTGGCAAGGGGAGCGTAGGGCGTCCAGTGACCTGCCGTGCGGGCGCTTATCAACGCCGTTGGGCGATCAGCTTCTGGGATTCAATCAGGGCGACAACCGTCAGATCATGAAACACCGCCGCCTCAAAGAGGGAACGATCGCCCGAGTTTCTCCGTAGTTCCGGGAGTCGCCGTGTCACGGCGCGATAGCTGGCCAGCATCTCCGGGACCGTCGTTACGTCTCCGGGTTGCCGGAGAATGTTGCGAAGCCCACTCATCAGCCCTCTCACCGTGCCGTTGTGAATCTGCGGATCGATCCCGTTCACGTCGCTGGTGGAGCGCTGGGCGCGGTCTCGCCTGCTTTCGAAGATGAAGACGCGGTGACTTCCGGGGTGACATGCGAGCGATAGAGAGCGATTCCGAGTTCCACCGGCATGTTGAACCTCGGGACGCCGCGCGATACCTCAATGCGGGATAGATCGTGGATCGAGATCTCCGATTCTTCGATTGACCGGATGATTGTGTCCAGTCGATTCTGATTGGGCACCGCCAAAGCGGCGTTAATCCGAAGCCCGGCCTGCGTCAGACCGACGATGTAGGCGAGGTAGAGATCCTCGAAGGCGGCGTCGCAGGGGATGTTGAGAAAAACCGACTCGATACGTCCGGTCGGGCGCACGCTACCGATTCGCTCTCCGAGCGGCTGGCGATTTCTTTCGCGCTCCCTCGACCCTGCGGCCGCCGTTGCCCAGCTTTTTTCGCCGCGGCGACTCGCTCATGATCCTGCGGAGTACGTTCACTCTTTCGGCGCTGAGGCCGAGGATCTCCGCCATCTCTTCGGGAGTTGGGACGGGGTTGCGGATGACGTACGGGCTCACGAGTCCATTATAGGGTCTCCTGGGCACCGCTCTGTCACGAGAATATCTCGGTTTCCAAGCCCGCTACGGCATACCCGCCTTGCCGGGCGCCGGCGCCGATAAGTACCGGTAATAGCCTAGATCCTGACGGGTCAGCAGCTTCGTGGCGAAGAGGATCTGGCCTGTGTGCATGGAGAAATGCTCGACGACGTGGTAGATGGCTTCGAGGACGGTCACGTCGTAGTTCTGCGGCAGGATTCGTTCGGTGAGGCGCGCGGGATCGAGCGCGCGAATCACCGCCGAGGCGTCATTCACCACGGCGCGGATTCGCGAGGCCAGTTCGACGGGCTGCACGTCGCCGCGGGCGGAGAACTCGGCATCGCGCTGGCGATGATCGGGCCGGCCCGCGATGCCCGAGCCAATCCACTGCGTCACGTTCCCGCACAGATGCAGCACCAGATTTCCGACGGCGTTCTCCGCGTCACTGCCGCGCGTCCAGATTTGCTCGTAGCTCAGGCGGCCGAGGCAATCCTCGATACGCCCGCAAAGCTGATCGAGTTTCTCCGCCGAAAATCGCAGAAATTCAGTTTCGACTGTCACAAAATCTCTTCCGACCAGTTCTCCAGCACCGATTTCACGCGCGTAGTGAACTGATCGGCCAGCGCGCCATCGATCAGTCGGTGATCGAAGGTCAGCGCGAGATACGCCATGGAACGAATGGCGATGGCGTCGTCTTCGGTCACCACCGGCTCTTTCGTAACCGCGCCGCAGCCGAGAATGGCCACCTGCGGCTGATTAATTACCGGCGTCGCGAAAATACTGCCGAAGCTGCCGAAATTGGTGATGGAAAACGTACCGCCCTGCACTTCTTCGGGCTTGAGCTGGCGCGAGCGGGCGCGCGTGGAAAGGTCCACAATAGCCCGCTGCAGGCCGAGCACGGTCTTCTCGTCGGCGTTGCGGATCACCGGGACAAGAAGCCCGTTTTCCAGGGCCACGGCGATGCCGATATTGATGTCGTTGTGATAAAGAATGTTCGCTCCCTCGATGGACGCGTTGACGATGGGGAACGCGCGAAGTGCCTCGGCCGCGGCCCGCGTCACGAACGGCAGGAAGGTGAGCGAGAAGCCGTAGCGCGACTGCACTTCTGCTTTGTTGCGCGCGCGCATCTTCGCCACGCGGGTCATATCCACTTTGTGCACGGTGGTGACGTGCGCGGAGGTACGCTTGCTGAACACCATGTGCTCGGCGATCTTCGCGCGCATGTTACTCATGGTCTCAACGCGCGTGTGGGCCTGTTCGGCGCGAGGCAGCGGAGTGCCCAGTGTTTCGGTGGCCGGCTGACGGAGCGAGGCCGGTGGCGGCGGGGCCGTGGGAGCGACCGACTGCTGCATGGTACGCGCGCCCTGCGCCGACATGTACGCTTCCAGATCCTGCTTGCTGATGCGTCCGCCCGCACCCGTGCCTTTCACCTGGCGAAGATCGATGTTGTACTCGCGAGCCATGCGGCGGACAAGCGGTGAGAGAGGCCCGGCAACCGTTTCCGGCTCGGGCGCGGCCTGCTGAGCAGGAGGAGGCGGCGGCGGGGCCGCTGGGGCTGGCTTCGACGCGGGCGGTGGAGCAGCCGCTGCCGGAGCAGGAGCCGGCGCGGGCTTCGACTCGGCCGCTGGTGCTGCCGCGGCGGCGCCGTTACCACCTGCTTCGCTCAGCCGGCCGACGACGGTGCCGATGGCCACGGTCTTCCCTTCCTCAACCAGGAGCTCGGTGAGCACGCCGGCCGCGGGCGCGGGAATCTCTGTGTCCACCTTGTCGGTAGAGATCTCGAACAGCGGCTCGTCGCGCTCCACCTGCTCGCCCTTCTTCTTCAGCCATCGAGTGAGTGTTCCTTCGACGATGCTCTCGCCCATCTGGGGCATGACGACGTCAACCATAGGTAAGCTCCTCCATTGCGGAAACCGCAAACTGTTTTCGGAACTGCCGCACCAGCTCCGCCACCACTTCCTCGCGCGGCACGCGCACGCCCAGCCTCTCCATAGACGTCACCGGTTTGGTGAGCCCGCACGGCACGATGTACTGGAAATAGCCGAGGTCCGTGGAGTGGTTCAGGGCGAAACCATGCGAGGTGACCCAGCGGCTGATGTGAACGCCGATGGCCGCGATCTTCGCGCCCTCTACCCACACGCCAGTCGCGCCGGTCACGTGATCGCCATGAATGCCGAACGCCGCCAGCGCATCGATGGTGGCCTGTTCTATCGCGCGTACATACGCCACCACGTCGCGTTTCCACTCGCGCAGGTCGAAAATCGGATAGCCGACGATCTGGCCCGGACCGTGGTACGTAATATCGCCGCCGCGGTCGGTCGGAAAGAACGAAATGCCCGCCCTCTCCAGCACCTCGGGCCGCGCGAGCAGATTCTGCATCTGTCCGTTCCGGCCCAGCGTGATGACGTGCGGGTGCTCGACGATCAGGAGCTGGTCGGGAATTTCGCCCAGCTTACGGCGTGCCTCAAGCTGCTTCTGCAACTCGTACGCTTCGCCATAGGCCATACGGCCCAGATCGCGAACTTCAAACTCAGACATTGATTGCCTGGCCATAGACTGCGTTGAACGCCTCGCCCATGGCTTCGTAGAGCGTGGGGTGCGCGTGGATGGTGTGGGTCATCGTGTCGATGGTGGCTTCGGCGGACATCGCGGTCACGCCTTCGGAAATCAGCTCGAACGCCTCGGGGCCGATGATATGCATACCCAGAATCTCGCCGAACTTTTCGTCGGCCACCACCTTCACGAAGCCGTCGTGCCGGCCGAGAATGCTGGCCTTGCTGTTGGCGCTGAACGGGAATTTGCCAACCTTCACCTTCAACCCCGCTGCGCGCGCCTGCGCTTCGGTGAGACCCACGCTGCCAATGCCCGGCTCGGTATACGTTGCGCTGGGGATGCGGTTTTTATTAATGGGCGTGGCAGGCTTGCCGGCCATGTGCGCCACCGCCACCATTCCTTCCATGGTGGCAACGTGCGCGAGCAGCGGCGTGCCGGCGACCACGTCGCCGATGGCGTAAACTCCCGCCTCGCCGGTCTGCTGGAACTGGTTCACCTTGATGAAGCCGCGGTCCAGCTCGACTTTGGTGCCCTCAAGTCCGATGTTCTCCGTGTTCGGCTTGCGCCCGACTGCGACCAGCAGCTTCTCCGCCTCGACGGTTTCGCGTTTGCCGTTCGCCAGCGCCGCGCAGAAGCGGACGCCGTTATCGGTCCTCTGGATGTCTTCGGCTTTCGCGCCCGTCTCGACGCGGATGCCGGTCTTTTTGAAGACGCGTTCCAGTTCCTTCGAGATCTCCTCGTCCTCGATGGGCACGATGCGCGGCAGCATTTCGAGCACCGTGACCTTCGTGCCGAAGCGGTTGAAGATGGACGCAAACTCCACGCCAACGGCGCCAGCCCCGATGATGGCCAGAGTCTGCGGGATCACCGGCGTATCGAGAATCTCGATGTTGGTGAGGATCACGTCGTCGGCCTTGAGGCCTGGCAGCAGACGCGCCTCCGAACCGGTGGCGATGATGACGTTCTTCGCTTCGAGCGTCTCGGTGCCTTTCTCAGAGCGCACCTCCACCTTGCCGCGGCCCTTGAGAACGCCGAAGCCCCGGATCACGTCCACCTTGTTCTTCTTCATCAGGAACTCGACGCCCTTGGCGTGTTTGGAGACGATGCCGTTCTTGCGCTGCAGAACTTTGGCGTAGTTGATGCGCGGGTTCTCGCACTCGATGCCGTCTTCGCCGGAGTGCACGAAGCGCTCCCAGACGTCGGCGGTGTGCAGCAGTGCTTTGGTGGGGATGCAGCCGACGTGCAGGCAGGTGCCCCCGAGCTTCGGGTCTTTTTCAACGATTGCGGTTTTGAGTCCGTACTGGCCGGCGCGGACCGCAGCGGAATAGCCTCCAGGCCCGCTGCCGATGACGATCAGATCATAGGCCATCGCTCGATTGTAGCACCCGAGGGCCTTTGAGCCGTTGGAGTTATGCTGATCAACGACAAGTGTAGAAACGTGGTGGAGTCACCGCCTCTAAGGGGTTACCTCGAAATCAACGGACTGCATCGCGGTGACGTCGCGCTTGCCGGCCTGCGGCTGACGAGCCATCAATTGCAGATAATATGCGCCCGGTTCGATGCCCGCGGCGAGTTGCAGCCGGCCGGTCAGCGCGAATCCCTTCTGTCCTTCCAGGGCGGCGACCGTTGGCTTGCCGGCGTAGACCACCTTGCCCTCGTGAATCAGCCGGACTTCCGCGTCGATGGTGGCCGCCATACCGGCGGCGTGGGTATCGGCCGCCAGACAGGCATAGACGATCTGCCCGCCGCGGCGAAACATCCGTCGCGCCGGGGTCGTTCCGGTAAACGCGTGTTCAATGGGCTCCGCGCCGTCGTCGACGGCGATGCTGTTCAACGCCAGGCTCTTCTTCTTCACGTCGGGAATTTCAACGAACTGGCTGGCGGATCCGATTTTGCCACTGGCGCGATCGAGAACCGCGGCCTGCGCCTGATAGGGGCCAGCCTTTCCCAACTGCGCGTCGATGGAAATCAGCACGCCCTCACGCAGCACGCGGTCCATGCGATCCCAGTCCACGGGAATGTCCACAAGGCGGCTCACGTTGAAGGTCTCGCCAGTGGCGCTGATGGCGCCGGCCAGCACGTCGACCGTAGCTTTGAAGCCGCCGCCAGGCTGTTCCGCGAAGGTCAGATCGTGCGCATCGATGTAAACGAGATTGTGGACCGCGGGCCCGTTCTTCGGATCGAGCCGGTACTGCGGCGTCAGGCGCAGGCGGAGGCCGGACGCGCCGAAAGGCGAAAGCATGGCCGCGTGAAGCCGATCGAGCACGCGTGTCTGACTGGAACTTACCTCGTCATCGGTCGCGCCAATGAATCCGGTACGCGAGCGCACCTCGAGCCCCGGGCGCGTCACCTTGACTATGAGCTTGTGATAAGGCCGCTCGCCGTTCACCTCGGCAAAATCCCGGTCGCCAGGCTTGTAGCCCAGCAGGTAGTAGCCTTTCTGATCTTCAAGGAAACGCGCCAAGCCGTCGTTCATGTCGTTGCCCTGATAAAACAAGCCGCCTGTCTGCCG
>Ga0335078_10019652_pt1 | contig 10043 bp, 7 predicted proteins | sample Lox_Sample_32_FD_206711 | JGI IMG/M metagenome (GOLD analysis project Ga0335078, IMG submission 206711) | Soil microbial communities from Loxahatchee National Wildlife Refuge, Florida, United States - Lox_Sample_3.2 | ecosystem: Environmental > Terrestrial > Soil > Wetlands | place: USA: Florida...
TAGCTGGGGGCCGGCCGAGCCGGGCAGGCCGTTCAGCACCGCGGTACAGCCCACGCAGGCCGGGTGGGTGCGGAAATAGGCCGGGATGGTGCGCGAGTCGGTGGGCGGGTTGGTGGCCAGCAGCACCGGCGGCCGTGGCGCCTGATTGAAGTCGAAGTCCTGCATCAGGTTGCCCAGAATCGGCTCGTCCTCGCGCACGTCCGGCCGCGGGTCCGGGCGGCCGTCGGTCGCCGGGTTGAGCCGGGCGCCGCCCAGGAAGTCGTCCTCGATGAACTTCAGGTAGGCGTCACTGCTCAGCGTCTGGTGGTCGATGTAGCCCTTCCGGGCGTACGGCGAAATAACCAGGGCGGGCACCCGCAGCCCGTAGCCCTGCTGGTCCACGGCCGGTGGGACCACGTGGTCGTAGAACCCGCCCCAGTCGTCCCAGGACAGGAAGATCGCGGTGGAGTCCCAGTCCGGCCCCTTCATGGCCGCGTTGATCAGGGCGGTCACGTAGGCCTGGCCCCAGTGCACGCTGGCCGGCGGGTGGTCGCTGTCCGCGCCGGACGGCACGATCCAGCTGACCGACGGCAGCGTGCCGGTCTTGGCCTTGTGGAAGTAGGACCCGAGCGTGCGGATGTTGTGCAGCTGGTTGTCGGATTTCACGTCGCCGAACAGCGGCAGCGGGTCCCAGATGCCGGGTGTCTCGACGTTCTGCTTGACCGCGGCGCAGGTCTCGGCGGCGTCGTTGTCGCAGTCCGGCTGTATGCCGGCCTGCACGAAGTAGTTCCAGCTCACGTGGTGCGCGTACAACAGCCAGGTGATGTCGGTCCAGGCGAAGTCGATGTTGGTCTTGCCGGTGCGCAGTTCCTGGTCCACCGCCTTCTGGAACTTGTTCACCCCGTACGGGCCGACGATGTCGGTCACGCAGCTCATCGGCGAGCGGTTTTTGCACTTGGCCGACCAGGCCGAGACCATGTACAGGTGGTCGGGCAGCGACCACGACTTCACCGGCTCGAACATGTGGTCGTCGAGCACGAAATCCTTGGCGTAGGTCCAGTAGTTGGGGATCTCGGCCGCGGTGTGGAAGCCCAGCACGTCGGGCGTCTTGGTCCCAGCGCAGGCCGGGTCGTCGGCGACATGGCAGGACGCGCGGGCTCCGTCGCGCTGCCGGATGAACCCGTCCATCTTGCCGCCGTCGACGTCGCCCTCCGCGCTGACCTCGGCGTGCGGCCCGCCACCATTGACGTCAGCCTTGTCGTGGTAGGGACGGGTGCAGCCGCCTGAGGGGTTGGGCACGCAGACCGTGGGCACCCCGTTGCGCATCGGGATCCCGTCCGCGCCCGGGTAGGTGCCGAAGTAGCTGTCGAACGACCGGTTCTCCTGCATGATGATGATCACATGCTTGATCTTGTGGATCCCGGCCGCGACCACATAGCGGCCGTTGGGGCCGCCAGTGACCACCTCGCCGTGCAGTGCCGTGGTCAGCGGCCGGCCCGCGGCGGTCCGGTCGTCGGCTGAGGTGCACGCGGCCATCGCGGCCACCAGGGCCAGGCCTGCCAGCGCGCACGCCAGCCTGAGGCGGCTAGGCCTCGTTCCCATCCGCGAGCCCTTCCTAAACGCCTCATCAGGGACATCCGGTAACCGGTCGTCCCATTGGCCACAGAGTGTCCCCCGCCGGAAAAATACCCGAATCAGACCCCACTCAGTGCAGAGACTGACCGCATTGGCCGAAGCCGGGCCGGGCTCAGCGGCACGAGATACTCGCGGGCGCGGTGTTGCTCCCGGTGTAGGTGGCGGTGAAGCCGACCGTGGCGGTGCCGCCCGCCGGGAGGCTGGCGTCGTAGGACGCGCTGGTCACCGCGACCGCGGCGGCTGTCTGGGTGAAGCTGCCGTTCCACAGGCTGGTGATCTGCTGATCGCCCGGGAAAGTCCAGGCCAGGCTCCAGCCGTTCAGCGCGGCCGAGCCGGAGTTGCGCACCACGACCTGGCCCTGGAACCCGCCCGGCCAGCTGCTGACCACCGAGTAGGCGGCCGAGCACCCGGCTGGGCCGGTGGCCGTGGCCGACGGGGTCGGCGTCGGGCTGGCCGTGGTGGGGCTGGGCGACGGCGTGGCCCCGCCGCCGATGTTCACCGCGAACGAGTTGGTGGCCAGGCCGGCGCCGCCCTGCCAGAGCTCGAACCCGGCCTCCACGTCGATCAGGTACCAGCTGGCCTTGGTGTAGCCGCGGCTCACCATGTCCTGGGTCAGCGTGCCGATGTCCAGGTTGCTGACCGAGGTGGTGCCGCTGGTCATCTCGTAGGTGACCGTGTCCCAGACCGACTGGGTGCCGTACCAGATGTCGTAGCTGTGCCCGCCGATGGTCACGTCGCTGGCCACCTCGGACCCGAACGGCTGCACGCTGCCGTTGTGGTTCAGCCAGACCATCATCTCGGTGCCGTCCGGCTGGCCGGTGGTGGTGGGCGTCTGGTTGTACCAGATGTCGTAGGCCACGTCGTAGGCCCCGCTGCCGGTCTGGGTGGTGCTCCAGCTCGTGGTGACCTTGCCCGCGGTCAGCGCGGAGACCTGGACCGGCGCCGCGGTCAGCCCGCCGGCGCTGCAGTTGCCCCAGTGGCAGCCCTGGTAGATGGACGGGTAGGCGCCGGGCGAGCCGTTGGTCGCGTTGCTGATGGCCGAGTTGGCCACGGTGAAGTCGGCGTTGCCGTCGGTGCTGACGCATTCGGACGCGCTGGAGTCGTACTCGTTGTTCTGCACGATGTAGCTGCCGCCAGCCGGCGCGGTCTGCTCGGCGCACAGGGTCGTGGTCGCCGCGCCGGCGTGCCCCACGCCCAGGGTGAGCAGGCCGGCCACAGCCAGTGCGGCGGCCAGGGCGGCCGCGCCGAGACGGGCCCGGCCGGGACGGATCGCCAGCGCCATCTGCCTGTCCTTTCGCCGGCCGCTCCCGGTGCGGGCACCGTAACCCGGTCCCGCATCCTGGGCACCCACGCGGCCTGGGCAGCCGGCGGCTGGGCAGGTCAGCGAGCTGAGCCGGGCCCTGGACCAGGAAAGTTTCAGCGGCCGTCAGTCCAGTACGCCCGATTCGGCGGGATTCGGGTGCATGGCAGCTTACGGCTGGGTAGCCATGCTGACGTGACCTCAGCTGACAGCACACCACGCGTATTGGTCGTCGGGGCCGGCTTCGGCGGGCTCTCCGCGGTCAGCGCGCTGGCCCGGAGCGGTTTCGCCGTGACGCTGGCCGACCGGCACATCTACAGCACGTTCCAGCCTCTGCTGTACCAGGTGGCCACGGCCGGGCTGGCGCCCAGCGACGTCGCCTACCCGCTGCGCGGCTTCGCGCACAAGCACCGCGCCCGGTTCCGGCATGGCGAGCTGGCCCGGATCGACACCGCGGCCCGGGTGGCCTGGTTCGCGGACGGCGGCCAGGCCGGTTACGACTACCTGATCCTGGCCACCGGGGTGACGGCCGCGTTCTACGGGATCACCGGCGCGGCCGAATACAGCCACGGCCTGTACACGCTGCACGACGCGACCACCCTGCGCGAGCGGCTGATGACGGCGCTGGAGCAGCTCAGCCTGAGCGGGGCCGGCCAGGACGTGACGGTGACCATCGTCGGCGGCGGCGCGACCGGGGTGGAACTGGCCGGCACGCTGGCCGACCTGCGCAACCTGGCGCTGCCCGCGTCCTACCCGGACATCGACCGAAACCGGGTGCACATCCGGCTGGTCGAGCAGGCGCCCGCGCTGCTCGCCCCGTTCCGGCCGCCGCTGCGCGAATACGCCCGGGAGCAGCTCGCCGCCCGGGGGGTGGACCTGCGGCTGAACGCGGAGATCAAGGAGATCACGCCGGACCGGATCATGCTGGCCGACGGCGAGGAGCTGCCCACCGACCTGACCGCGTGGGCGGCCGGCGTGGCCGGGCCGCCCGGGCCGGCCAACGCCACCCTGACCGGCGAGGCGCCCGGCGGCGGCCAGTGGGGGCTGCCGCAGGGCCGGGGCGGCCGGCTGCTGACCGGCCCTGACCTGCGGGTCAAGGGGCAGGACCGGGTGTTCGCGATCGGCGACATCGGGATGATCGAGGACACGCCGCTGCCCCAGCTGGCCCAGGGCGCGCTGCAGATGGGCAGGCATGCGGCGGGGCAGATCCGCCGGCTGCGGGCGGGCCAGCCCACGACCGCGTTCCGCTATCACGACAAGGGCATCATGGCCACGATCGGCAGCCGGTCCGCGGTGGTCCAGCTGGCCGGGGGCATCCGGTTCCGCGGCACGCTGGCCTGGCTGGCCTGGCTCGGCCTGCACCTGGTCACGCTGCTCGGCGGCCGGAACCGGATCAACGCGCTGATCAACCTGTCCTGGCGGTACCTGAGCTGGCGGCGCGGCGGCGGGTTCATCGTGGGCGACGACCCGCCCGCCCCGGGCGCTACCGTCAGTCGTCGTCCAGGGTGATCATCCGGCCCGCCACCACCCGGGTGCTGGCCGTCCCGACGATGATGATGCTGTGCTCATCGGCCTGGCCGGGCTCGAGCCCGCCCAGCGTGCTGAGAAAGACGCTCTGATCGGCGCGGTGCGCGTCGCGCACCACCGCGACCGGGGTGGCCGCGGCCCGGTACTGCCGCAGCACGGCCAGCACCATGTCCAGCCGGGGCTCGTCGGCCTTGCCCGGGGGCAGGCACACGGTGAGCACGAAGCCCGCTTCGGCGGCCGACCGGACCTGGGCCTCGGTCATGGCCCACGAGGTGTGCTCCCCGGGCGAGATGACCGCGTGGCTGCCGCCGAGCGGCGCGCCGAGCACGGCCGACGCGGCCAGCGCGGCGGTGATGCCGGGCACCTCGATCACGTCGATGTCCTCGCCGGCCAGGCTGAGCACCAGGCCGGCCAGCTCGTGCAGGCCCGGGTCAGCCGGGAACGTGATGGCCACCGCGTGGCCCAGCCGGGCCTGCCTGATGGCCTCCCGGCCGCACGCCGCCCCGTCGCCCGCGCCGGGCAGGATCCGGGTGCCCGGCCGCAGCAGGTCTCCCACCTGGTCCAGCGACCGGCCCAGGCCGGCCAGCACCGACGCCCGGCGCAGCTCAGCCAGCGCGCGCGGGGTCAGCAGGTCGGCCGCCCCCGGCCCGGTCCCGATCAGCGCGATCCGGCCCCGCGGCCGGATCCGGGCCACCGCCACGCTGATCCCGTCCACGGTGCGTTCCGGCACCACCAGCTCGTCCGCGGCGGCCAGCGCGGCCGCCTCGGGCGGCCTCAGCGGCACCTCCTGGCCGGCGGCCCGGCGGCGCCGCGACCCGGTCCCGGCCATCGACCGGGCCGACCGCCGGCCCGCCGGCCAGCTGCCAGTCCCGGCCCGCCCGGAGGAGACCGGCCCAGCAGGAGCCCTCCCGGCCGCGTCCTCAGCAGAGGCCCGCCCGGCTAGGTCCGGCCCGGCAGGGGCCGGCCCGGCAGAGGTCCGCCCGGTGGTAGCCGGCCCGGCGGCGGTCTGCGCGGCCGAGATCCGCCCCGCGGCGGCCTGCCCCGCGGCCCGCTGACCGCCGGCCAGATCATTGGCTGGGTAGGTCCGCACCGCCCAGCCGCGCTGCTGGGCCGCCTCGGTGATGGCTGGTCCAGCATCAGGCGCGTCGCCGTTCACGACGGCGGCCAGCGCGCTGACGCTGGCCGGGGACAGCCCGGCCTCGCCCAGCGCGTGATCGGTCAGCCGGAGAACATCCTCGGCGGCCGCGCCCAGGGCCGCGTGCACCCCGATCACCAGCGACGGCGGGCGGATGATGGCGGTGCGCGGGTCAGGGCTGGTGACCCGGTCGGTGATCAGGATCCGGTACTCCCCCACCTCGCCGACGGTGTCCGGCAGGGGTGGCAACGGCCAGGTGTGCGCGGACTCCAGCCGGACCCGCTCGCCGTCCAGCAGCGCCCGGCTGACCGTGCCGATCGCCCCCTCGGTCGGCCAGCCCAGCAAGTCGAGACCGGGCAGGCTCACGGCGTCGGTGGCCGTGGTGATGACGGCGTCCGCGCCGAACACCGCGGCCACCCGGGCGGCCAGCGCGTTGGCGCCCGCCGCGTGCCCGCCGACCACCGCCACCGCGCGCCGGGCCGACTCGTCCACGCAGACTACGGCGGGGTCGGTCCACTTGCTGTCCAGCAGCGGGGCGATCAGCCGGACGGTGGCGCCGACAGCCAGGAAGCAGACCAGCCCATCGCACTGGGCCCAGGCCCTCGGCAGCGCCTGCCGGGCCGGGCCGTCGTAGCGCCGGGTCTGGCCGGGCCACGCGTCGGCCAGCCGCTGAGCGGCCGCCCGGCCGCCCCCGGTCACCGCGATCAGGCCGATCACCGGCACCCTCCCCGCCCCAGGTGCCGCAAGAGCCAGTGCGGCCTGCGGTACATGCCCCGACGCTACCCGCATCGCCCGGCCGGCACCTACCGGGGCACACGGATTTATCTAAAAGGTTTTAGGCGACGTCACCGCAAAGCCGTGCTGGGCTGGGCTTTCCGGTGTCCATGACAAGCACGCTTGACACCTGGGCGGCCGCGCGGCACCATGGCCATGTGACAAGCAGACTTGACAGGCGGCCAGCACCGTGAGGCCAGCACCGTGAGGCCAGCACCGTGAGGAACGACCTGCGGGACCGCCGCACGGCCAAAGGGCTGGCCCAGGGCGAGCTGGCCCGGGAGCTGGACGTGTCCCGGCAGACCATCAACTCCATCGAGACCGGCCGGTACACCCCGTCGCTCCCGCTGGCCATAGCCATCGCCCGGTTCTTCGGCACCACCGTGGAGGAGATCTTCCATGCAGATCACGTCTAGGACGAAGCACCTGAACTACTGGATCACCGTGGCCCTTGGCGTGGGCATCGGCATCGTCTACCTGATCGGTTTCGCGGCCGGCGGCAAGCCGCTGCTCGGGCTGGGCGCCCTGGCCGTCATGGTGGTGTTCACCGGCACGCTGGTGCTGATCGGCCGGCGCAGCGAGACCGTGCGCGGGCTGCTCGACCACCGGGACGAGCGGATCTCCGCCATCGACCTGCGGGCTACCGCGGTGACCGCGCTGGCCATGATCGCGGCGATCCTGGTCGGCTTCGTGGTCAGCATCGCGCGCGGCGGCAGCGGCTGGCCCTACGACATGATCGGCTTCGTCGGCGGGCTGGCCTACGTGGCCGCGGTCATCTTCTTCCGGGCGCGCGGCTAAGGTTGCCCGGTGACCTGGACAGCACCCACCCCCCAACCCGTCGACGGCCCAGTCACCGGGGATGACCGGCCGATCCTCGAGGGCTACCTGAACTGGCAGCGGGCCACGCTGCTGAACATCTGCGCCGGGCTGACCGGCGAGCAGCTGGCCCGGCGGCCCATCCCGTCGTCCAACCTGTCCCTGCTCGGCCTGGTCCGGCATCTGGCCAAGGTGGAGCGGATCTGGTTCCGGCAGCGCGCGGCCGGGCAGGATTTGCCGCCGATGTACCCGGCCTCAGCCGGGAAGGACGCGGACTTCAATGACGCCGAGGCCAGCCAGGCGCCCGCCGATTTCAGCCGCCTGCGCAGCGAGTGGCAGTCAGCAGACGAGAGCGTTAAGAAAATGGAGTGGGATGCCACGTTCGACGCGGGCGGCGAGCGATGGTCGCTGCGGATGATGTACGTGCATCTGATCGGGGAGTACGCGCGGCACAACGGTCACGCCGACCTGCTGCGCGAGGCGATCGACGGGGTCACCGGGCGCTGATCCGGGCCAGCGCCAGCACCTGGTGCCGGAGCTGGGGGGCCAGCGGGGGCCACGGGAAGCGGGGCAGCGTGGTGCGCAGCGTCACCGTCCCGTGCAGCGCGACCCACACCGCGGTGGCGTCCGCCAGCACGTCGGTGCTGGCCGAGCGGCCGGCCGTGACGCAGTCCTGGATAGCCTGCAGCAGCAGCGAGAACGCCTCGGCCCCCCACTCCAGCACCGGCCGCCCGTCCGGGCCCAGCGCGACCGGCTGGCAGTAGTCCTCGGCCGGGCCGTGCCGCTCGGCGAACAGCACGCTGTACCGGGCCGGGTGGCTGAGGCCGAAGTCCACGTAGGCCGCGCACCCCGCGACTAGCTGGTCCACCGGGTCCGGCCCGGCCGCCGCCGCGCCCGCCTTGATGGCCCCGGCCAGCTCGTCGAAGACCCGGGCCACCACGGCGGTCACGATGGCGTCGCGGTCAGCGAAGTGCGGGTAGATGGACGGCGCGGCGATGCCCACCTCGCGGGCCACCGCGCGCAGCGTGACCGCCTCGGCCGACCCGGTCCGCTCGATCAGCGCCAGCGCGCCGGTCACGATGTCCTCGGTCAGCCGGGCGCCCTGCCCGCGCGCGTTGCGCTGCCGCCGGGCCACGGTCCGCAAATTTTCCACGTCAACAACTTTACACCTGTTAGCTCATCTGTCTATGATTACGAGCGTAAGTGAACGAGCGTAAGCAATCATTTGTAAGGAGACCGCGATGGCCCGCACCTCCTCCTCCCGGCCGGCCGGCGCCCCAGTCCCGGCGCCCGCCGGTGGCCGGCCCAGCGCCCAGTGGCCGGACGGGCACCCGCGCCGCCGCCAGATCCTGCTGGTGCTGTGCCTCAGCCTGCTGGTCGTGGTGATCGACAACACCATCCTGAACACCGCGCTGCCCACGCTGGCCCGCACGCTGCACGCGGGCACCAGCGGACTGCAGTGGATCGCCGACGCGTACACGCTGTGCTTCGCCGCGCTGCTGATCCCGGCGGGCGCGCTCGGCGACCGGTACGGCCGCAAGCTCTCCCTGCTCGGCGGCCTGACCGTGTTCGCCCTGGGCAGCACGCTGGCCGCGTTCGCCGGCGGCACCGGCACGCTGATCGTGGCCCGGGTCGTGATGGGGCTGGGCGCGGCGTTCGTCATGCCCGCCACGCTGTCCATCCTGAACTCGGTGTTCCCGCCCCGGGAGCGGCCGCAGGCCATCGCGGCCTGGTCGGCCGTGGCGGGGGTCGGCATCGTCATCGGCCCCACCCTGGGCGGCCTGCTGCTGTCGCACTTCTGGTGGGGCAGCGTGTTCCTGATCAACGTCCCGCTGGTCGCGGCGGCGCTGGCCGGGGTGCTGCTGACCGTCCCGGAGACGGCCGAGCCGTCCGGTCACCGGCTGGACATCCCGGGCACGCTGCTGGTGGCGGGCGCGCTGTTCCTCCTGGTGGACGCGATCATCGAGGCGCCCAGCCGGGGCTGGACCGGGCCGGTCACCCTGCCGGAGGCAGCCGCCGGGCTGGCCCTGCTGGCCGGTTTCGCCTGGTGGGAGCTGCGCATCCCGCACCCGCTCATCGACCTGCGGGTGTTCCGCTCGCGGGCGTTCTCGGCCGCCGCCGGTTCGGTGACCGTGATCTTCTTCGCCCTGTTCGGCAGCCTGTTCGTGCTGACCCAGTACCTCCAACTGGTGCACGGTTACAGCCCGCTGTCGGCCGGCCTGCGGGCGCTCCCGTTCGCGCTGGCCATGGCGGCCGTGTCCCCCTTGTCGCCGGTGCTGGCCCAGCGGCTGGGCGCCCGGGTTATCATCCCGGCCGGCATCGCCATGATGGGCGCGGGCCTGCTCGACCTGTCCACCGCCCAGGTGCACACCGCTTACCCGCCGCTGGCCGTCGCGGTCGCCATCATGGGCGCGGGCATGGGCCTGGTCATGGCCCCGGCCAGCACCACCATCATGACCACGGTGCCCGCGCACCAGGCCGGTGCGGGCAGCGCCATCAACGACACCATCCGCGAGGTCGGCGGCGCGCTGGGCATCGCCGTCGTGGGCAGCCTGGCCGCCGGGGTGTACAGCTCGAAGCTGGGCAGCGTGCTGACCGCCGCCCATGTGCCGCACGCGGTCAGCCACGTGGCCACCGGCTCGGTCGCGGCCGCGGACGCCGTGGCCCGGCACGTCGGCGGTCCGGCTGGCGCGCAGCTGGCCGCGGCCGCGCACAGCGCGTTCACCACCGCGATGGCCGACGGCATGCGGGTCGCCGCCGCCGTCGCCCTGGTGTCCGCGATCGCCGCCGTGTTCGCCCTGCCCCGCCGCCCGGCCAGCGGCCCGGCCGAGGCGCCCGCCGAGCCCACCGCCGAAACCCCCGTCCCGGCCGCCGCCA
>Ga0335078_10019653_pt1 | contig 10042 bp, 4 predicted proteins | sample Lox_Sample_32_FD_206711 | JGI IMG/M metagenome (GOLD analysis project Ga0335078, IMG submission 206711) | Soil microbial communities from Loxahatchee National Wildlife Refuge, Florida, United States - Lox_Sample_3.2 | ecosystem: Environmental > Terrestrial > Soil > Wetlands | place: USA: Florida...
CGGGCTCGGCTACCTGAGCCTGGACCGGCCGACGGGCACGCTGTCGGGCGGCGAGGGGCAGCGCGTCAAGATGATCCGCCAGCTCGGCTCGGCGCTCACCGACGTCACCTACGTGTTCGACGAGCCCACCATCGGGCTGCACCCGCACGACGTCCAGCGGATGAACGACCTGTTGCTGCAGTTGCGCGACAAGGGCAACACGGTGCTTGTCGTGGAGCACGAGCCGGAGACGATCGCGATCGCCGACCACGTCGTCGACCTGGGCCCGGGCGCGGGAACCGCCGGCGGCGAGGTGGTCTTCGAGGGCACGGTCGACGGGCTGCGGTCAAGCGGCAGCAGCACCGGCCGCCATCTCGGCGACCGGGCCGCCGTGAAAGAGAAGGTACGGACGCCCGCGGGCAAGCTGGAGATCCGCGGCGCCAGCACCCACAACCTCCAAGACGTCGACGTCGACATCCCGCTCGGCGTGCTCGTCGTCGTCACCGGCGTGGCAGGCTCAGGCAAGAGCTCGCTGATCCACGGCTCCATCGCCGGCCGGGACGGAGTCGCGTCGGTGGACCAGGCTCCGATCCGCGGGTCCCGGCGCAGCAACCCCGCGACCTACACCGGCCTGCTCGACCCGATCCGTAACGCGTTCGCGAAGGCCAACGGGGTCAAGCCGGCCCTGTTCAGCGCCAACTCCGAGGGCGCCTGCCCCGGCTGCAACGGCGCCGGCGTCATCTACACCGACCTGGCGATGATGGCCAGCGTCGCGACCACCTGCGAGGACTGCGACGGCAAGCGGTTCGACGCCTCCGTGCTCGACTACCACTTCGGCGGCCGCGACATCGCCGAGGTCCTCGCGATGCCCGTGACGCAGGCCGCGGAGTTCTTCGGCGCCGGCGAGGCGCGCACGCCGGCCGCGCACGCCGTCCTCGGCAGGCTCGCCGACGTCGGACTCGGCTACCTCAGCCTCGGCCAGCCGCTGACCACGCTGTCCGGCGGCGAGCGGCAGCGTCTCAAGCTGGCCACCCGGATGGCCGACAAGGGCGGCGTCTACGTCCTCGACGAGCCGACGAGCGGCCTGCACCTCGCCGACGTGGAGCAGTTGCTCGCCCTGCTCGACCGGCTCGTCGACGCCGGCAAGTCGGTCATCGTCATCGAGCACCACCAGGCGGTCATGGCGCACGCCGACTGGATCATCGACCTAGGCCCGGGCGCGGGCCACGACGGCGGCCGGATCGTCTTCGAAGGCACCCCCGCCGACCTGATCGCCGCCCGCTGCACCCTGACCGGCGAGCACCTCGCCGCCTACGTCGCCACCTGAGCGGCCGCGCGAGGCGCTACCTCCGCGGCTACGATCGTGACTCCCTCGGGAGCCGCGGCCGAGCCGACAGCATCGATCAGGGCGGTCACGCAATCCTGGAGCGGGCTTCCCGCGTGCGCGGCGACGCCGGCGTTCAGGATCTTGGGAGTGAAGGCGAAATACCTGCTGGTGCTGGTGAGGAAAACCCGGTCGCCAGGCTCAGCCGGCAGGCAGCCGATGTCAGGCACGGTACTGCCGGAAAGCCCGACGGCGCGCAGCGGCGGGCCGCCATCGATGGCGTGCGGCTCGGTGAGCAACTCCACCGACGTCGATCCAGCCCGCTGGAGCCAGAGCGAGGAGTTCCCGACGTGCGCGAAGTACAGGCATGGCCGACCGCCGTCGAACCGCATGAACACGACATCCAGCGTGGTCGCCATGTCCGAGTAGCCGGGCTCGCGCTTGGCCGCTGACCGGATGAGCCGGTTGGCGGACGCCACGGCCGTCCGGAGCGCCTCCTCGGCGTCCTGGGTCCGGCCGAGCGGTGAGGCTATCACCGCGCTGAGCGCGAGTGCGGCGAATCGCTGACCGGCGTCGACGGCGCTCAGCCCCCGCGCGAGCGCGATGATGTTCCGCTGGACGTAGTAGACATCCTGCGGCGGGTAGCCGACCGAATCGGTCGCGAGCGCGGTGACGGACAGGCCGAGCGGCCTGTGATCGACGAGCGTCTTCGCCCCGGGGACGGCCAGCACCTGAGCGGGCTGGAGATCGGGCCGGGAAACCCATCCGATGTCCGGTGTGCCGGTCGGCTGCGCACGCCGCGCGAAGCGCCACGCGCGCGGTGCCGTGGCTCGCTCGCGCAGTGCGGCAAACGCGTTCAGCCGGACCGGGCGCCTCCGGCCACGCCACATCGCCACGGCGGGAGTGGCGACGGCGAGCACCAGCACGATGACGGTGAGGGAGATAAAGGTCATGGTGTGCTCCGTAGCTGGGTCAATTCCGCCGCCTGCGCCTGCGCCCCGTTACCTGCCCCACCATCATCTGTGGCAGCAGCGGCCGCAGCGCGTCGAGTTCGTCGCGGGCCGCCCGCAGCGAGTCCCGCATCAGCGTGCCGCGCGGCACCCGGTCAGCGGGATAGAAGCTCAGCCAGCGGTCGATCAGGGCGCCTAGCGGCCGCGGCACCCCGGGCACCAGCTCGTGCACGGGCTGCGGCCGGATGCCGCCTACCAGCAACCTGCGGTACTCAAGCAGGTCATACCGCCCGCGCGCTTCGTTCTGCAGCGGCGCCTCACCGGTCAGCAGCCAGTAGAAGGTTGCCCCCACGCCGTACAGGTCCGCGCACGGTGTGCCCCACTCCTCATCGGGCTCGATCAGCTGCTCAGGGCAGGCGAAGAACGGCGTGCCCCGGGCGATCCAGGTGCTCGGCTGGCTGGCGTTCCACACCCGGGAAAGACCCCAGTCGATGACCCGGGCGTGGTCGCCGTCGAGCACGATGTTGCCGGGCTTGATGTCCAGGTGCATCAGCCCGGCCGCGGAAGCGGCTATCAGCCCGGACAAGACCTCGTAGCTGACCTGGGCACACCAGCCGAGGGGCCGCTCCAGGAACAGCCGGCAGTAGATCCCAAGGCTGCCCGGCTCGTACAGCGGATAGACAAGGTAGGAGAAGCCGCGGTCGTCGCCCTGGTCGATGATCTGACCGATGTGGTCGTCGCTAACAAGCCCCGAGACGCGCTCCTCGTGCCGGACGCCGAGCTGCTGGATATAGATCGTCGTCCGCTTGTCCACCAGGCCGTTCGGCACGGTCTTCACCACGTACCGGACGCGCTGGTCGTCCAGTTGATTCGTGGCCCGCCACACGATCCCGCCGCCACCGTGGTCCGCCTGGGGCAGGCGATCGTGGAGGATCCACTTGTGATCGAGGACCAGCATGCCGGACGGTTCCGCGGGAGGCAGCAGGATGTTCACGACCTCGTCGAGTTCGGTCGGATCGGGCGGATCGGGCTCGGGGCCCGGGCCATCCGCGCCCGGCAGCGGGGGGCCCGGATCGGCGAGCTCCTGCCCGCTGGGCTGGTGAAAGGCGGCAAGCTGCCCCGCCGGATGAGCCACCGCGTCCGGGTCGGGCGGCTGTCCAGGTCCGCCTCCCGGCCCGCCGCCCATGCCGCCGCCCCGCCAGCCTCCGTTACCGCCTCCCTGCCCCCAACCCGAATAGCGGGCCTTCCTGATCATGTAATCGTGGTGATGCTCATGCAGCTGGAGGCTGACGATCAGCTTGCGGTGATACAGGCCGACCTGGGCGTCGCCTTCCACCTCTGCGCGCGCGACATCGGCCCGCCCCTTGATCCGGGCACGTCTCACCTCGGCATCCTGCTCCGCTTCGTACAGCGCGCTGCCCATCTCCAAGTCGTACGCCCTCCTGTCCACGCCTGCCTGCTTGGTCAGCCGGTAGACCGCCGTGCTCATCTCGTGCTTGCTCTTCTCGGCGGCGACGAAGTCGCTGCTGTACGCGCGGAAGTCGTGCAGGCTGGTGCGCCCGGTCAGCTTGGTCAAGATCGGCGCCAGATCGATGCCGAGAACAAGCAGAGAGAGCAGCAGCCGCACCACGAGCACGGTGCCGTTCTTGACGGTGAGCTGCCAGAACGCCGCTTCCTGGCTGAGCACCTTGTCGGCGTTGCTGATCGCTGGCTGGGCGTTGCTGATGGCCTGCTGTTCCTCGGTGTTGAGCCGCTGGATGAGGGGCAGGTTCTTGTTGCGGATCGCTTGCAGCTGATCCTGGGCGTCGGTGAGCCGCTGCTGCGCCGCCTGGAAGGTCTGCTGAGCCGCGCGGAAGCCGGGGCCGAGGCCGGCCGCGATCCCCGGGCACCCGAACTCCTGGCAGTTCATCGCCTGGTAGTCGCTGTTGACGTCGCTCTGACGCTGCAGGACGACGGCCTGAGCCGTGTTTATCTGAGCCTGCAGCTTGTTGACCTGCCCCTGGTAGTTGGCCTCGATCTTGTTGTCGGTGGCCTGGGTCACCGCGAGGTGGTTGGTCTGGATCTGCAGCGTGATGTCGCCCGCGAAGACCTGGAGCAGGATCATCTCGGACATAAGCAGCGCCGCCACCAGCGCGATCACGACCCGGATGCCGAGCACCCAGGACGCCTTCTTCGGCGCGGCGAGGTTCCCCCCCTTGTCGACCCTGACCGGCGACGCGTAGCTGATGATCGACCGGTCGATGAGGTACACGGCCAGCGCGAAGAATATGCCGTAGACGATCTCGTGGCGGAACGGCCTGGCGAGGCTGACCGAGAAGAACAAGGTGGCGGCGTAGAACGCCTGAGCCGCCGTGACGAGCATCAGCAGCCCGATGGTGATGTAGCGGTTGCGCTCGGCTCGGGAGCCGAGATTCTCCGGATCGGCGGCGGCGAGGTGAACAAGCAGATTGCCCAGCCACCTGATCGGGTGCGGCCACCTCGGCCCGCCCCGCTCGCCAGGGAGCGGTGGGTCGCGCCATGTGCGCGGGGTATCGCGCCAGGTACGCGGCCGGGTCAGCCAGCCCAGCCAGCGCTCCCAGAAGCCGCGCCGATCCGGCGGCCGCGGGTATATCGGCGGGCTGTCGGACGGAGCGTCGTCGTATACGAACGCCAGCGTGCCGTCGAGGTCGCGGGGACGGTAGGGATCATCCATGGCCGCCATCCCCTCCTATCTCATGCCACGGGTCCACGACCGCGATGTCGGGTTCGCGGAAGTCCTCGGTACGCCATGCGCGATCCGGCTCGCGCATGATGTCGGTGACGCTCGGCGCGATGGTCGTCAGCTCGGTGTCGATCGACGCCATCGCCCACACCGACAGCTGGGCCAGGTCGTCGCCCCGGTCCAGCTCCGCGGTGATGGCCGCGGACAGTCGGCGGTACCACTGGCGATGCCGCAGCGCGAGCCCGGATATCGCGACCTGCTCAAGGTCGATGATGCTGACCGTGGAGGCGCCCTGCCGCCACAGGTAGCGATTGCGCTGTGCCGTGCGCAGACCGGCGGCCTGGGTCCGGTACAGGCCGGCCAGCCGGCCGGCGATGTCACGGACCGGCCCGTCGTCGCCGCGGGCGGCGGCCGTCTCCTCGTCGTAGCGCATCGCGTTGGCCAGTTCCAGGTACTGGCCGATCGGCACGCCTTGCGCCCCGATGGGGTGCAGGCTGTGTGCGGTCAGCCATTGCTCGGCGCCGCTGACCGTCTGGCGCAGCGGATCGCGCAGCCACGGGCGGGAGGCCGCGGCGAGCAGCAGGTAGGTGAGCTGCACCGGATGGCGGAGCGCATCTGAGGCGTCCGGTTCCCGGAACGGCTCGACCAGGTCTCCGAGCACCGCGCCGGCGTCCAGCGTCCGGTCATCGAGCAGCCCGGTGAGCAGGAACAGGCCGAACGGCAGTCCCGCGGCCACGTACGCCGTGCCAGCCCGGACCGCCAGCCTGGTCGCCCAGCGCGCGTCCACGAGCGCCGCATGCTGCGCCGCCAGCAGGTAGGAGCTGGCCAGCGTGGCCGGTCCTACCCAGTCCTGGTCGGGGTAGGTCTCCCTGACCCACTCTTCGCCGCGGCGCAGGCGGCGGCGGGTCTCCAGCATCTCGGCGTAGGTCGCGTAGAACTCCGCCTGCCGCAGCGCGCTCTCCCATATCTCATAGCCTCTGGGGCCGCGGTGCGTCCCGCCCCGGCCCGGCCCGTCTCCGGCGGGAAGATCCAGGGCTGCCAGCACGCTGACCCGGTTATCGAGGCGGGCCATCTAGAGATGGTCCCGGTAGTTGGTCACGGTATGCGGATCGATGTAGTTCGGGTTGTCGTATATCCCCAGCCGCCTGATCTGCAATTTCCCCTGGCCGCCCCGGACATATTGGTAATGCTCGAACTTCTCGATCTGGCGGGCGGGCACCTCGATCTTCGCCACTATCTCGCCGAGCGGCTGGACCGGGGAGTACTTGGTGTAGGTATGCAGTTCGCGTACCTCTTCTGCCTGGGAGCGCACCGCTACGTTTGGCTGGGCCCCGACAAACACCCAGCAGCGGAAAACGAAGCAGTCACCCTGCCGCTGGCCGAAATCAGTGGCAAAGTCCATCGCGATCTCGTGCGCGGGGTGCACCACGTTCTGCGCCAGGAACGCATCCCGCTGGACCGACCCGGCGGTCAGCGAGATGAAGGGCGTCTCGTTCCTCACCAGGCCGCCGCGGGCGGGATGTTTCTCGTCGAAAGCATGGAGGTGCAGGTAAAGCTCTTGCTCCGTCAGCCGCTGGTCAATCTCGGCCGAACTGATCTGACGTGCGAGGCGCCCCCAGGTACAGACGAGTCCCCGCTTCCGCAGGATGTCCTTTGCATCGTCAAGCGTTATGTAATTTACCCCTTTTACGCACATCTGAACGAACATATGTCTCCGTCCGGACCCCCCGGATACGAGATTGCCGTTGGCGTGATCCCCGCTGCTGACATGCCGCCCGCTGCTAGCGGAAGGTTCACGACCATATTCTCTGGAACTAAGGAAGGGCTCCGCAATCCAATCGATGTCTCATTTGAGATAAGCGAGAGGCCTCAATTGAGATTTCGAGTAGAGGGGAACCAGCTATAAGACTACGATGTGCGGCTTACCGAGGACATGCAGAACCGCTCCCAGGATGATTCTTCAGTTCCTGAGGCGGGATGGTCTGTTGGGAAAGCCGTGACTGGCGAGGAGGTTTTAGCGGCTGTGCAGCCAGGAACCTCCTTCGGCAGCCTGCTCAGACGTCACCGGCTGGCCGCCGACATGACACAGGAGCAGCTCGCGGACGCCGCGAAGCTGGCTTCGCACACGATCAGCGATCTGGAGCGAGAATACGCGCACAGGCCGCATGCGTACACGATCCGCCGCCTCGCCGAGGCGCTGAGGCTGACCGATGATGCCCGCCAGGAGTTCGAAGCCACGGCGAGGAGATACAACAGGACACCTGGTTCTGCGGCCGCCGCGACCGAGGACGCGGACGCGACTCTAAGTGCCCGTCTGCCGCGCGATCCGCAGGCCTGCCTGACGTTCATCGTCAGGACGCTAGACGAGGCCGGCGTTGCGGCGGCGCGTTCGGCTGCGGCGGCGTGGAAGGCCCGCGGATCGGTAGACCCGACCTGGCTGAGCTGGGCTGACGACTTGATCACGCTCGCCGCGGACGGGAGGTTGCCACCGGATGCGCGGCAGCCCTGGCCGGCCATCGGCGGTGGCGCGTTCTTCGACAGGGAGCAGCAGACCGACCGGCTTAACCTTTTCCTTGACCGGATCCGACGGGGACGGGGCGGTCTTGCGCTTGTCCTCGGTCCGGCCGGCATCGGCAAGTCCCGCCTGCTGGTAAAGGTCCTGGCCGACAGGGCGAGCGATGTCCGGGTCGAGTGGATGACGTTTGATCGCGGTGAGGCCGGCTACCAGGGCTGGCGCCGCCTGCTCGCGCCGTTGTGGATCACGCTGCGCCGGACCGAGCTGGTACCGGCGAGCCTGGTCGGGCATGCCTCGATCCTCGATGACCTCCTGCTGACCGCCAGCGACAATGAGTTGGTAGCGAGGCTCTTCCCCGGTGAGGTCGCGGCGGCCATCGCGGCAATGCTGATTCACTGTGCCGCGCGCAAGCCGTTGGTGCTCGTCATCGACGATGCTCACCGCGGCGGCGCCAGTTCCGATCATCTGCTGCGCGACGTCGCGCGGCGAGCGAACGCCGCTGGCGTGGGCCTCATCGCCGCGCTGCGGCCGGACGAGCTGGAAGACGGCTCGCCGCTTCGCGCCTATAGCGATCAGTCCGCCGGGCGGGTGGCGGTGGACCTGGTGGTGCCGATCCGCGTGCCTCCGCTTGGCCTGGCGGCGACCGCCGGCCTGATCAGGGAACGCGTCGGCATCGAGCCTCCGCCCGAAATCGTCGAACGGGTGCAGCGCCAGACCGGCGGCTGCCCGCAGCTGATCGACGGCACCCAGATCCAGGCGGTGACCAGGTCAAGCGCCGTCTCGTGGTCTGTCGGCAAGCTGGACGCCGAGGGTCTGCGCGTGCTTGAGGACACCATTAACAGCCGCCCGCAGGCTGCGCGTACCGTCCTTTACGCTGCCGCCCTGTCCGCTCCGGACGGCCATATCGAGCCCGGCGTCATCGCGCGCGTCACCGGCCTGAATGCCGAGCTTGTCGAGCGGATCCTCGATCGGGAGCAAGGGGACGGGTCGATCCTTGCGCCGCGGATCAATGGCTACCGTTTCCAGCACGACAACTGGATCGATGCGCTCATCGAGGCCTGCCCGGCCGCTCAGCGGCGCTGGCTGCATGCGCGATCCCTCGAAGTGCTGCGGGCTGAGCAGGCGTCTGATCCCAGGCAGCTCGCCCGGCACGCCATCGGGGCCGGAGCCGCGCTGGTGGGTGAGGGCGAGCTGGTTACCTTGGTGCGGGAGGCGGCCGATCTGACTCTTGCCGACTACGCGTTCGGCGCCGCGGCCGAGTTGTACGAGGCTGCCGCCCAGTATGCGACCGGAGAGGAACGGATCGACCTGCTGATCAGGCAGTCGGACGCACTGCGGTTCGGCGGCCGGTGGGAAGAGGCGCGAGGCGTACTCAAGCTGGCGGCTACGCTCGCGAAGACGTTCGGCACACCGGGGAGCGAGGCCCTGGCCCTGATACACCTGGAGCGGCTGAACTGGCGTTACGGCCTTCACGAAAGGGAGCTGACGCAGCAGATCAGGGACGCCATCGACCGCCTGCCACCCGATGGGACAGAACTGAGCGCGCGGGCCAGGGCGTCCCTGACGACACGGCTGAGCATCAGCACGCGCCAATACGAGAACGAGCAAGCCGACCTGGCACAGCAGGCTCTGGAAGAGCTGCCGTCGATTACGGACCGGGTGGCACGCGCCGACGTTATTCTCGGAATTCGTGGCGGCCTGCAGGATATCGTCCCGCCGGCCAAGCTGCTCGACTTCGATCGCGAGCTACTGGACCTCGCGCTCAGCCTTCGCTCTGCGTTTCATCTCGAGGAGGCGCTCGCGGCGCGGGCCATTGATTTCCTCCGTGCCGGGCGGCTACTTGAGTTTCGCGCTGCCCTTCGGGATTACCATGACTTCGCGGCACAGAGCGGCACTACCGTTGCCGTTTACACGCAAGCGCTGTTCGATGCGATGCTGGCCCTCGCGAAAGGAGATTTCGATGCGGCAAATAAGCATATCGGCGAGGCCACCAGGCTGAGCGCGAGCTGGGGAGAATCGATGGCCCGCGAGGCCCTGATGGGCCAGGCTGGCTGGCTGCTGTACGAGACGGGTCAGATCGCCGGGCTGACCGAGATACTCGCGGATTTCATCAGACAGAATGTAAGCTCCCTCAACGAGCCGATCTGGGCGCTGGCCGCCGGGCTCATCCACGCCGAGCACGGTGAGACGAAGCAGGCTATTCATATTCTTCGGGAAGTCTGCAGGATTACCAATGATTTCAATGGCCTGCCGCGCGGTTCCTCGCGTATTGGAATACTCGCCACGGCGGCGATGGTCCTTGGTCATCCCGCCCTGTACGATACGCTGCCCGTCGGCGAAGCGACGCGCTGGGGAAACAGCATCGCAGAGTTGCTGGTCGCGCACCAGGACACCTTCGTAATCGCCGGATGGCCGTCGGTCATCCTGGGGAGCAAGCACCGTTATATCGGTCTGGCCTACCTTGCGGCGAGACAACCCGCTAAGGCCGTCGACCATCTGGCCCGCGCCGCCGATGAGAACAGCGATTTCGCGGTGCTTGAGACCAGGGCACGGGTTGATCTCGCCCGCGCCCT
>Ga0335078_10019654_pt1 | contig 10040 bp, 4 predicted proteins | sample Lox_Sample_32_FD_206711 | JGI IMG/M metagenome (GOLD analysis project Ga0335078, IMG submission 206711) | Soil microbial communities from Loxahatchee National Wildlife Refuge, Florida, United States - Lox_Sample_3.2 | ecosystem: Environmental > Terrestrial > Soil > Wetlands | place: USA: Florida...
GCCGAACGGTCCTCCGCCGCCTCCCGAGTTAAGCCCCGTGGGATACGTTCCGACGAAACCGCCATCGGGAAGAATAGCGACGTCGTTGTAATCGTGCGCCGCAACCTCGCAGCCGTGCCAGACGAGCGCCCAACCGCCGGCCGCCGGCTTTAGTTCATACATCTCGATGGACTGCCGCCGGCCGTGATTGACGACATACAGCGCCCACTTGCCGTCCTTCCGTTTTGCAAGAGACTCGCCATGCGAGACCAGGGCATCGCCGATCGGACCGGGGCAGGCGGCGTCGCCCCAGGATTTGTCCGGTTGATCGGTCACAGCCATCTTGGTGAATGTCTTCTTGGCGATGTCAAAAAGCGCCATCCCATAGCCGGTGGTGGCATTGCGTCCCATATTGACGAATTCGGTTGCAATCAGATACTTGCCGTCCGGCGCCAGCTCGAGGTCCTCGGGCGACCGCGTTCCACAAAGCACCTCGATGTCGCCATGGATGCCGCAGGTGGCGAGCGGCGGCGCGGTGGACTGCGAGCCCGGCTGCTGCGCTACCGCGGCGCCGGCAATCGTCAGCAGAATAGAAAGACCGAACCACGTCTTGAACGGCATTGGATCTCCTGTACGCGTGATTCTATCGCAGGCACAGTACGATACAATCGCGTTCGGCAAATAATAGCCGAATTCTTATGCACCTGATGAAGACTATCATTTTTAGTGCGAGTGCGTTTCTATGGCTTGGAGGTGCGGGAGCGATCGCGCAGGCTCCGCCAAACCCGCAAAGATTAGGGACCGAATTCGGCATCTCGGTCTTTGAGCGTGAGTGCACAAAGTGCCATGGCAACGCCGCGGTGGAACGCGCGCCCAGTCCCGCCGCGATCCGCCAAATGCCGCCGGAGCGGATCTATGCCGCGCTCACAACCGGAGTCATGCGGACCCAGGCGGCGAACCTGACCGATGAACAGAAGCGGCGGCTGGCGGAATACATGGGAGGGCGGCCGCTGGGAAGCGCGGCATTGGGCGATGCGAGCCAGATGCCTAATCATTGCGAAGGTGGCGCTACACTCTCCGATCCAGCGAAGAGTCCAGGCTGGAACGGCTGGGGCGTGGATGTCCACAACTCGCGATTTCAAAGTGCCGAAGCCGCTGGAATCACCGCGGCCGAGATTCCCGGGCTGAAGCTCAAGTGGGCTTTCGGTTTTCCCCTAGGCGTTTCCGCTTTTGGCCAGCCTTCGGTCGCGGCAGGACGTGTGTTCGTCGGCTCGGATATTGGATACGTGTATTCGCTGGATATGCGGACCGGCTGCGTGCACTGGTCGTACAAAACCAATGCCGCGGTCCGCACGGCGATCACCATCGGACGCACCGGCACTGGGAAGTCGGCCCGATATGCCGTTTATCTCGGCGATATGCAAGCCAACGTGTATGCACTCGACGCCGCATCGGGCCAACTGCTCTGGACTAAGCGAGTCGAAGATCACTTCAGCGCGCGCATCACCGCCGCGCCGACGCTCTACGAAGGCCGGCTCTACGTGCCCGTTTCCACTTCCGAAGGATTTTCCGCATCCACGCTCGATTATCCGTGCTGCACCTTTCGCGGAAGCGTCGTCGCGTTGAACGCTGAGACCGGCGAACAGATTTGGAAGACTTACACGATTCCGGAACCCAAACCAATCAAGAAGAACTCCATCGGTACCCAGTTGTATGCGCCGTCCGGAGTCGCGGTGTGGAATTCCCCAACGGTCGACGCCAAGCGCCGGGTCGTCTACTTCGGAACGGGCGACTCGGCGACCGAGCCGGCACCGGATACATCGGACTCGATTCTGGCTGTCGACATGGATTCGGGCAAAGTCCGCTGGCATTTTCAAGCGGAGGCGAACGACGCGACGCTGGGCGGCTGCTTTGGCAAGAAAACCGAAAACTGCCCGGACAATCCCGGTCCCGACTGGGATTTTGGCGCTTCGCCGATTCTAGAGACGCTACCCAGCGGCCGCGACCTTCTGCTGGCGCCCAACAAGAGCGGCATCGTGTTTGCGCTGGACCCGGATCGCAAGGGTGCCGTCGTATGGAAAACAAACCTCGCGGAAAAGCAAGGGACACGAAATACGAACCTGATTTGGGGTGGCTCGGCGGACCGGCAGAATCTCTACGTGGGATTGGTGACCGGCGCCATCACGGCGGTTCAAATTTCGACTGGCGAAAAGCTCTGGACCACGCGCCTGGCGCCGCCGGGAATCCGTATCTCCTATGCCGCGGCCAATAGCGCGATCCCCGGCGCGGTGTTCATCGGGGGAACGGACGGCAAGATCCACGCGGTTGCCACCTCGGATGGCCGCGAACTTTGGAGCTACGACACGGCTCGCGACTTCACGACCGTGAACCAGGTTCCGGCGCACGGCGGATCGATCGGTTCGATTGGGCCTACGATCGCTGGGGGCATGGTTTTCATCGGTTCGGGATACAGCGTGGTCTCCGGGATACCTGGAAATGTTCTCTTAGCGTTCGCGACGCAATAGCGGAGGCCGCGAGGCTTTCTGAAAGCGAAACAGCTTACATTTCGTGCGCGCGTGGCTCACTTACCGGTACACGGAACTCGATTCCCCAGCGTCGAACGTCACAAGCTGGAGAATTTTCGCGAGGTTTAACGCATGCTACGACGTGCTAGCTCTAAATCATTGCTGTTGTTGGGTTTCGCCCTCAGTCTGGGCTTTACCCTCATGGTGTCGGGGCAAAGTTCGAGGAGCGCATCGCACGCGCGGGTGCTCATTGAAAGGCCGGTCGACCCAAGCCGGCTCATCACACTCGCCGGGAACACTCGCAGCGAGGCGAACCTAAAGAACGATCGCGGCAGGGTCCCGGACGCGTTTGCAATGGACCATATGCTGCTCCAACTGCGGCGCAGCCCTGAGCGGGAGCAGGCGTTGAAACGCTTTATCGACCAACAGCACGATTCCAAGTCGCCCAATTTCCACAAATGGCTGACGGCGGATGAATTTGGGACCAGGTACGGACCTGCCGCTCAGGACATCGATGCCATCGTCGAGTGGCTGCAGTCGGCCGGCTTCAAGGTGAACAGCGTCTATCCGAGCGGCATGCTAATCGACTTTTCCGGCACAGCGGGCCAGGTATCGGCGGCATTCCATACCGAGATTCATCGGCTATCCGTGAACGGGCAGAGCCACATTGCGAACATAAGCGATCCTCAAATTCCGGAAGCTCTGGCGCCCGTGGTGTCCGGTGTTGTCTCCTTGCATGATTTTCGGCCCCATCCGATGCGGAAAGCGCGTGCCCAATACACGGCTACCTTCGACAACACCGCTTACTATCCACTGGCGCCCGCCGACCTGGCGACGATCTACGACTTGAATCAGGCTTTTTCGGCAGGATATACCGGCCAAGGAGAGACCGTCGCAGTGGTGGAGGATAGCGACCTTTACGACGTCGGCGACTGGAACAGTTTCCGGAGCACGTTTGGATTGTCCACGGCCTACCCGGCGGGTTCATTGGAAACTGTACACCCTGCGCCGCGCAGCGGGGCTGACAATTGCGCGGATCCGGGCGCGGACACAACCTTCGGCGACGATTACGAAGCGACTCTGGACGCCGAATGGGCCAGCGCCGCCGCCCCCAACGCGACAATCATGCTGGCGACGTGTTCGAATACAGACACAACCTTTGGCGGTCTGTTCGCGGCGCAGAATCTAATCAACGGCGACAGCCCGCCCCAGATCATCAGCATCAGCTACGGCTTCTGCGAGGCGGGAAACGGGTCAACCGCGAATGCTGCCTACAACTCAGCCTTTCAGCAGGCGGTAGCGGAAGGGGTGTCCGTATTTGTCTCGGCCGGCGACGAAGGCGCCGCAAGTTGCGACGCGGGGTATAGCGCGGCAACCCACGGCATCGGCGTCAGTGGTTTCGCCTCCACGCCCTACAACGTCGCAGTGGGAGGAACCGATTTCGTGGATTCCTACCAGGGCACCAACGCCAACTACTGGAGCTCGGCCAACGGAGCTACCTATGGCTCAGCCCGCTCGTACATTCCCGAAATGCCGTGGAACGACGCATGCGCGGGTTCCGTGCTGGCGACCTATGCGGGTTATTCCACAAGTTACGGCCCCGGCGGATTCTGCGGAAGCCTCGAAGCACAGCAAGACGATCTGTTCGGCGTGGCTGCGGGCAGCGGGGGACCGAGCGGATGCGCGGTAGGCGCTCCGGCCGAGAATCTGATCGTAGGAGGCACGTGCCAGGGATACTCGAAACCGAGTTGGCAAGCCGGGGTAAGCGGCATACCGAGTGACGGCGTTCGGGATCTTCCCGACGTATCGATGTTCGCTGCCAACGGACTTTGGGGCCACTACTACGTGACTTGCTACACCGATCCCACTCCAGGCAACGGCGGCGCGCCCTGCACAGGGGCGCCGATTAACTGGAGCGGCGCGGGCGGGACTTCGTATGCGTCGCCGGTGCTGGCCGGCATTCAAGCACTGGTGAACCAGAAGATGGGAAGCAGTCAGGGTAATCCGAACCCGGTTTACTACAAACTCGCGGCCGGCTCCGTGGCCTCTTCGGTGTTTCACAGCATCACGGTCGGGGATAGCACGGTCAACTGCTCCGGAGACATCAACTGCTTCGGACAAGGGTTCGTTGGAAGGGGCCGCGCTTACCCACCCACACTATTCAACGGGAACGGCGCTCTGTCGACGACGACAGGAGACTATACGCCCGCATTTGTGGCAGGTAAAGGTTGGAACTTCGCCACTGGGCTCGGCAGCGTGGATGGATACAACCTGATTGTGAATTGGAGCAAGGGCCAGTGAGGACGACTCCCATGCACAAAACGGTTCTATTTCTCAGCGCCGCGTTCCTGATGGCCGCAGTGCCTGCGCGGCTAACGGCTCAGAATTTCGACACCAGCGGGACAACGAATCTCCGCGGGCCCTATCTTTTCCGGTACGTCAATTTCTTCAATGACTCCCAGGGCAACCTGACCGAGTCCTGCAGCCTGACCGGAGTGATCACGTTTGACGGCGCCGGGAGCTATACACTCTCAGGTACACAGCTCTACGATTCTCTCGGCACGAACGGCAATGGCTATTGCTCCTCGGCCGGCGGCGGAAGTTATGGCGTCCAATCGAATGGCATCGCGCAGTTGGACAATCCGCTCTACCCGGCGACTCTTTTCGGCACCTTCAGCAAACCCGTGATCACGGCGAGTTCGACCGAAGATGACTACTTCGACCTGTTTATCGCCGTGAAGGCGCCATCGGCCCCGCTCACGAACGCCAGTCTCTCGGGCACTTTCACGGTCGGGACGATGGACTTCCCGAATGCATCCGCCTCGTCCGTTTCGCTGGCGCGCGAGGGCTGGTTCACGATGACCGCGGATGGCAAGGGGAACATCGCACCATTTCAAGTCACCGGTGCCACGGCGGGTTCAGGTTCGGTCTCGCAGAGCGTTTCCGCATCGACCTACACACTCTCGGGCACCACGGGTGGAACCTTGACTTTCCCCGGCAGCGCAACGAGCACAACGGAGGTTATCGCCGGCTCGCGAACGCTGTATCTTTCTTCCGATGGGAATTATCTCCTGGCGGGTTCGACCACCGGGTCGGACATGATCTTCGGGTTCCGGGCGCCCTCTGGCGCAATCTCCGGTTCGAGTTTCAACGGCACTTACTTCATAGCCGGGATGGATGCGGATTTATCCGGCAATTGCGGCCTCAACGTCACGAATTGCCTGGATGCCTTTTATGGATCGATCAACACAAATGGGAACGGAAACCTCATTTGGCACGAAAGATTCGACGATGTTGTCGACTTGGTCACGTACGACTTCACGTTCAACGTACCGCTGCCCACCGGATCAAGCCCTCCCTTCGACGGAACTTACTACTATCTCGCCAGCGCCGACGGGCAAGCGATCCTGTCGATTGGATCGGGCCAACAATTTTCGTTTAACATCGGCGTTCGGCCGCCAACGGTTACTCCCACTTCCACGGTTTGGATCAACCCGGTAGGCATTCTCAATGCGGCGAACTTCACTCCCATCACGAACGCCTACGCTCCGGGTGAGATTGTGAGCCTGTATGGAACCTTCGGCGTGTCTTCGCAGAGCGATCAACTGCTGCCGGTTCCCACCGAACTGGGCGGCGTCAAGGTGCTCGTCAACGGCACCGCAGCGCCGGTCCTGTTCGTGAGTTCCGGTCAGATTAACGCGATTATTCCGTACGAAGCCTCCGGCGACTATTTCGCGACCTTCCAGGTGGTGGTGAACGGGGCTCAATCCAACAGCGTGACGGTGTACGTTGACAACTCGGCGCCCGGGCTTTTCACGCTCGACGAAAGCGGTATTGGGGCCGCGGCAATCCTGCACACCAACGGCAACAGGGTTACAGACAGCGACCCGGCCAAGCCTGGCGAGACCGTGGAGCTGTTTATGAACGGCCTGGGCACCGTAACTCCGCCAGTGGACGACGGCGCGGCTGGCCCCAGTCAACCGTTGAGCTACAGCGACGAGTTCAACGCGGGCGACGTCCTGTTGTTTCTGGACGACGGAACGAACTTTCCACAGGTTAATGTTCCATTTGCCGGCCTGGCGCCGGGATTTGCAGGACTGTACCAGGTCAATTTCACTCTGCCCTCGAGCGGTTTGCTGAATGGCGATGACTACATTGCCTTCGGAACGAACGAGGCGGAGAATGAGATGGCCACGATTGCGGTCTCGGGATTTCCGGCTGCGTCGGCGGTGAAAAGCAGCAGTCACCGCCCAGCGCTCCGAAGCAGCCGCGCGCTGGCAGTTTGTGTCTCTCGCGGACAGCTATGCGCGAAGAGCCGCCGGCGGGCTTTACCAGAGAGGACGAGGCAGTAAGTCGTCCGGATCCTGCGGCCCGTTCGCCAGGGCGGCGCGCGTCGCGGCATACGGCGTCATCTCATATTCCAGTGGCGGGATTGCATCGGCCAGGTAGCGAACGAAATAATCCCATCGCCGCCGGGTCATGTATTGCGAAGCGGCCCCGTAAGCGTGCCGGGCGTTGGGAATCATCAGAAGGTCGAAATCCTTGTTTGCTTTAATCAGCGCGTCGACAACCAGCAGCGTCTCGTTGGGCGGCACATTGTCGTCCATGGTTCCGTGAGCGAGCAGCAGATGGCCTTTCAAATTTTTCGCCCAAAGCTGGTTGGCCTGCGAATCGTAGTTACTGGATCCATCGGCATTCTTCACCAGTAGCCCGGCCCACTTTTCCGCCCAGTCGTCCTCATAGGCGCGATTGTCGTGGTTGCCGCTTTCGCTCACTCCAACCTTGAAGAAGTCCGGATAGTGGAACATCGCCGCGGCGGTCGCGTTGCCGCCGCCGGAGTGGCCGTAAATGCCGGCGCGTTCCAGATCGATCCAGGAGTATCTTGCTGCCAGATCCTGCATCCCCGAAATCTGGTCGGGGATGGTGTTATCGCCCAGATTGCCGTAGTACGCCTCGTGAAAGCTTTTGGAACGCCAGGGCGTTCCCATCCCATCAATGCAAACGACGATGAAGCCCAGCTCGGCCAAAGGCTGGAAGTCGTGCCGCGCCGGCTCGAAACTCCGGCTTCCGCATGAACCCGTCTGCGGCCCGGGATAAACGTAGTTGACGATCGGATACTTCTTCGAAGCGTCGAAGTTGGTTGGTTTGTACATCAGACCGTACAAATCGGTCTTCCCGTCGCGCGCTTTCACAATAATGGGGACCGGGGGAATCCAGCCAATGGCCTTCAACTTCGAGATGTCCTGCTTCGCGATTTCCATGACCAGGTTCCCGCTGCTGTCGCGAAGCACGCAGGTCTCCGGCTGCGCCGGGGTTGAATACACATCCACGAAGTAGCGCCCGTCGGGCGAAAGCGTCACCGAATGATTGGCGTCTTCCGGAGTCAGCAAGCGCATGTTCTGCCCGTCGAAGCCGATGCTGTAAACGTGCGAGAAATAAGGATCCCGGCCAAGCTCCTTGCCCACAGCCAGAAAGTAGATGGTGCGTGTCTTCTCATCAACGTTGAGGACTTGAGTGACGTTGCCCTCACCGCGTGTGATCTGGTTCTTCGGCTTGCCCGTAGTCAGGTCGTAAAGATAAAGCTGGCCCCAATTGTCGCGCTCGCTAAACCACAGGAACTCGTTGGACTTCGGCAAGTACTTCCAATTCACCTTGCCGTTCCCGCTTTCGAAGAACTTGGGAGCCGTCTCGCTCATGATTTCACGCACATCGCCAGTCCCGGCGTCCGCTACACGCAGCCACTCCTGCTTGTGATCGCGGGATGTGGAGACGAATGCGACCGTGCGGCCATCCGCGCTCCATTGCACGTCGTCCCAATTCGTGCCCTCGCAGGAAACGTCGTCACATAGCGTAGAGCGGTGCTGGTCGGGCGGCATCTTCAGACGAATCACCCGCGGCGAATCGACGTCGATAATGACTCGCTCAATCATCGTCACGTTTGCATCACCGACCAGAGGATACTTCCACGCCTTCAGAGCAGGATGGCCGTTGGTAACCGGAACCAGGTACATCTCGCCCGTTTTTCGCTGGTCCTGCTGAAAGGTCGCAATTTTCTTGGAGTCCGGCGACCAGACCAGAATCGGCCTGTCCGACTGTTTCCACCCGGCGTTGTCCGTCGCGTAGCCGTAGTCCTTCACGCCATCCGTAGTGAGCTGCGTCTCACGGCCTGTGGCTACGTCCCGCACCCATAAATTGAAGTCACGAATAAACGCGACTCTTTTCTTATCCGGCGAAAGGGGCAATGGGACCGGTGGCCGGCCATCCTGTTCGGATTCCTTTTGCGCTCCCGCAACTGTTACAGCTATGCAGGTGCCGGACCCACTGAGATCGCATTGGAATTGCCGGGCGCCGACAGTGACCAGCAACTCCGTGGGATGGCCGTCTGCTCTGGTAAAGGCCAGGCTGGCGATGGCGAGGTGGTGCGAATCGTCCTTTATCTGACCGTTGGAAGCTGCACTCAACGCAGCCGCCAGCTTGGCCTGATCGAAGGCGGGCGCCTTCGTCTTGGTCGCCGGATCGACGATGACGTAGTCCCATCCGTCGGACTTGTAATCGCGATACCAGAAGCGCCCATCCTCCATCCATTTCGCGCGGACCATGCCGGTATACGCGAGCGGATCCACGTTGTAGGGCATGAATTTCTCGGCCTTCGCGTAGTCTTCCTTGGTGTACTGCCTGGGTTGCTGCGCCATCCCAGGCGTTTCAAAGCTGAGAACGAGGAAGAGGACGGCCCAAATCGCGCGTTGATTCACAAACATGGATCTGCTCCTTGCAGTCGATCATAGCTTCTTGCCACCAGGCGCTGGCCGCCGGCTGCACGTCACACGGGTCGTTTGCGTCAATGTAGAATAAGTCGCGTCGACGGCACAGTGTTCCGCAAATGCACACAGAAGGTAGCAGCGACGATGCTAACCATTCTGTAGGATAGGCGTCCTTATTGGTTCGGAAGTTATCGTGCAGGTTACGCGCGGCACGCGGAAAGGAACGAATCGCTATGCAGCGAGTCTTGGCACTAACGGGGCTGGTCGTCTGCCTCCAAGGGGCTTTTGGACAGACCGCGGCACCGGCTCCGCGGCCGGAGTTTGAAGTCGCGTCCATCAAGCTCAATAAGTCGGACGACGGTCGCATCATGCTCCGCCCCGCACGTGGCGGGAGATTTACCGCCACTGGGATCCCGATCCGGTTCCTGATCACGGAGGCGTATCGGATCAAGGATTTCCAGCTCTCCGGAGCCCCATCCTGGCTGCTGTCGGAGCGATACGATATCGAGGCGAAGGCCGATGGTAATCCATCGTTTGACGCGATGCGTGTCATGCTGCAGACCCTGATGGAAGACCGGCTGAAGCTGAAATACCACCACGAGACCAAGGAAATGCAGGTATATGACCTGTTGGTCGCCAAGGCTGGCAAACTCAAGGAAGCCGCAGGCGATTGTGGTCCGCCGCCCCAGGGTCCACCTCCGCCGCCCGAGCCAGGCAAGATGCCGTCGCCGCCCTGCGGCGGGATGTTCATGTTTCCGGGCCACCTCTCGGGGCA
>Ga0335078_10019655_pt1 | contig 10040 bp, 8 predicted proteins | sample Lox_Sample_32_FD_206711 | JGI IMG/M metagenome (GOLD analysis project Ga0335078, IMG submission 206711) | Soil microbial communities from Loxahatchee National Wildlife Refuge, Florida, United States - Lox_Sample_3.2 | ecosystem: Environmental > Terrestrial > Soil > Wetlands | place: USA: Florida...
CAAAGAAACCATCGAAAACACCATCGAATTCGCCAAGGAACTCGATTGCGAAACGATTCAGGTTTCTCTCGCTCATGCCATGCCGGGAACCGAGCTGCACGAGCAGATGTCGCAGCAAGGCTTTCTCCGCGTCGAGGCTCTTGCCGATTCCGGCGGGCATCAGCTGCCGCACATCGAGTATCCCCATCTCTCCAAGGCCCAAATGATGGGGGCGGTGAACCGCTTCTATGACGAATATTATTTCCGGCCGCGCGTGGTGTGGCGCATTGTCCGGGAGGTTCTCTGGGACAGCCATGAACGCAAGCGGCTCTATCATGAAGCTACAAGTTTTCTGAAGCTCCGAGCGGAACGTTGGAAGTGGGTGCGGCAGGGCGGCGATATTCAGAAGCCCATGATTGCCGTGCCGGATGCGCCGACCGTTTCCGGAAACGACTAAACTAGCTCAGAGATGGCCAGCGAACGAAGGCTACGGATCAAGACTTTGGTCATGGTCCTCGCGATGGTGGTGTGCGCCAATACCGGGGACCTACTGCTGAAGCTCGGGATGACCCAAATCGGCGAGGTGGAATTTTCAGCTCACGGAATCGCTGATGCATTCCAGCAGACGGTCACCAGCGGAACCATCTGGCTGGGCATCCTGTTCCTGCTCGGGTTCATGGTCAGCTACATGACCGTCTTGAGCTGGGCCGATTATAGCTATGTCATGCCCGCCGGCGCTTTCGGTTACGCTGTCCTGACCCTGCTTGCCGTGGTTTTCCTTCACGAGCGGGTTTCTCCGGCTCGTTGGTTGGGCGTACTTTTGATTTGCGTGGGGGTTTTACTCGTGGGCCAGACTCGACCGCGTACTACGGAAGCAGTTTTGGAAAGCAAGGTGACTGCATGACCGGCACGATTCTTCTTTTTGCCTGCCTGATTTGCGGGAGCACCGGCGGAGAGATTGCGATTACGTACGGGATGAAATCCGTGGGGGAACCAGCCCGCCTTCGCCCCAAGCCTTTGTTGGTTTTTCTGGGGCGGGCCTTGCGCAGCGGTTGGTTCTGGCTGGGCATTCCGCTCATGGCCCTTTCGTTTTATTCGCTGCTCGCGCTGCTTTCCTGGCACCCGGTCAGTTTTGTGATCCCCGTCTCTGCGCTTAGCTATGTTGTGGGGACGCTGGGAGCCAAATATATTCTTGGAGAGAAAGTGTCACCGGCGCGTTGGGCCGGGGTAATTCTGGTCTGTGCCGGTGTGGCTTTGGTCGCCGCAGGATAACAGCCGGTCGTATGATGCGATGAATTCATCCATGAAAATAGAGGGACAGCCAAAGGGCCTGGGCCGCGCAGCCGCGTCAATTCTCCTGCTCGCGCTCGGGTGCGTCATCTATCTCGGAAATGCTGGCTTCCCCGGTCTGCTCGATGATGCCGATGCATCGCATGCCGTGGTGGCGAGGGAAATGCTCCAGCGCCATGAGTGGGTGATCCTGTATATGAACGGAATCCGCTACCTGATGAAAGCGCCGCTGCACTATTGGGCTGTGGCTGCGAGCTATGCGCTTCTGGGCTCCAACGAATTTTCTACCCGGCTTTCCGTGGCGCTTTCCATGATCGGATTGGCGCTGCTGGCCAACGCTTTTGTCAGAAGATACTTCGGCACACGCGCCGGGCTATACAGTGGCCTTGTCGTGCTTACCGGTGCCGGCTTCTTTCTCTTCACGCGCATCATGATTCCAGAGGCCATCTATGCCCTGGAATTCACCGCGGCGTTTTATTTGTTTTTCCGTGGCTGGACCGGATCGCTCGATACGCGCGTAGCGTATTGGGGCACCGCGGTGATGACTGCCCTTGCCATGCTCACCCGTGGCTTGATCGGCGTGATCTTCCCGGTTGCGGTCATCGGGCTCTTCATCGTCCTGACCCGAAGCTGGAATCGTCTTCGCGAGCTTCGCCTGGTTTCCAGCACGCTGATCTTCCTGGCGATCGCCGCTCCGTGGCACGTTCTGGCCAGTCTGCGTGCGAACACGTTTCTCTGGTCCTACTTCATCAACGAACACTTCAAACGAGCAATCGGGACGCGTTTTCCTCCCGATTATGAAGCTGTGCCCCTCTGGCTGTGGCTCTCCGCCCACCTAATCTGGTTTTTCCCCTGGAGCATGTTTCTTCCCGCGGCCCTCAGGGGCTTGCCACGGCCCCGCGATTGGAAGGTGCTATCCGTCGAGCAGCAGGCGCGCCTGCTCCTGCTGATCTGGGCCGGTTTTGTCCTTTTCTTTTTCTCAATGACGTTTGGTTCCCGCATGGAGTATTACAGTTTTGGTGGATGGCCGGCCATCGCTATGTTGCTCGGCCTCGGCTTGGCCAAAGCTGAGGAATCGGGCGAAAGTTGGCTCACCACGATGCAGGCGGGACTCGCCGCCGTGGGAGTGGCTCTGTCTGCCGTTTTGACGGCCATGCTGCTCGTCTCCGCAAAAGTCAGAGTCCACGGGGACATTTCCTCGGTTCTCGAGGAGCACAAAAACAGCTTCTATCGCGTTTCCATGGCTCATTTTCTCGATCTGACTCCGAAAGCGTTTGCCTATCTTCGCTTGCCCGCCGCCATCGCTGCCGCAGCCTTCCTCTTCGGTTTGGGAGCGGCCTGGTGGCTAAGGCGCGCGAAACGGCCCCTAGCCTCGAGTATCTCTATGGCCATCACGATGGCCGTTTTTTTCTTTGCCGCGAATATCGCTCTCGGAGATTTTGGCCCTTACTTATCGTCGAAGCCGCTGGTGGATCAGGTTCTCTCGCAGATTCAGCCGGGCGATCCCGTGGTGATCTATGGGGAATTTGATGCCAGCTCGAGCGTGGCCTTCTACACGCACCGGAGGCTGCTCATCTGGAATGGAAGATACAACAATCTGCTCCCAGGCTCCGACTATCCCGATGCGCCGCACGTTTTTCTGACCGATCCCGAGTTTCTAGCTCTTTGGAGAGCTCCGCAGCGCGCGTTTCTTTTCGTTCCCGAGAATAAACGCGAGGACGCAGCGAAACGCTTGCCTGCCAGCGGCACTTACCTGATCGCGAAAAGCGGCGGCAAGTCGGTCTATTCGAACCAGCCGTCAAGCGCTGCGATGGGGCACCTTGTTCCGGCTCCCAGCTCTCCTCAAGCGCGGGAATGACGCCATGGTGCTCCACGCGCTGCGCTGGGCCTTGCTCCTGATTGCTTTTGCTCCTTTCGCCTACTATCTTCTGGCCATTTACTGTGCTTGGGACTATTTTTCCGAGATCAAAATGGCAGCTCCTGCGAACTTTTCCTTCGCCCGTCCCGCAAGTATTTTGAAACCAGTTCGCGGCGTGGACCGTGACGCCTACGAAAATTTCTTCAGCTTCTGCCGCCAGGATTACCCGCAATACGAGGTCCTTTTCGCCGTCGCCGACGCGGACGATCCTGTTATTCCGGTCATCGAAAAATTGCAGCGGGATCTTCCCGAGGTCCCGATCAGGTTGATCACCGGAATCGAGCAGATAGGTGCCAATCGCAAGTTGAACAGCCTGGCCAAGCTCGCAAAAGAAGCGAAATACGATCTCCTGGTGATCAGCGACAGCGACGTCCGCACTTCACCCGGCTATCTGCGCGAGGTGGCCGCGTGCTTCGCAGACCGCAACACTGGTGCTGTTACCGCATTTTTCCGTGCTGTCACGGAAAGGTCTCTCGGTGCGGAACTCGAAGCTCTTGTCATTTCCTCCGAGACGGTTCCCAATGCGCTCCTCGCGCGCAAGATCGAAGGCAAAGTGCAATTCGCTTTCGGTTGGACCATGGCCACGACAAAAGAACACCTCAGCTCCATTGGGGGCTTCGAGAGCATGGTGAACGTTCACTCCGATGATTTCGAGCTGGGCAACCGCATCGCCGCCCGTGGACTGAAAATCGAATTGCTGCCTGCACCGGTCGAAATGGTTTTCCCGCGCGAATCATTTGGCGATTTTCTTCGCCACGAACTGCGCTGGGCCATCGGTTTGCGAAATGTTCGGCCTTTGGGATACATCGGCCTCCTACTTACGTTTGGCTTGCCCTGGACAGTCCTCGCGATGATTCTGGCTCCCACGGCTTGGTGCGCGGCGGGTTATGGAATTTCTTACTTACTTCTCCGTCTGGGGCAAGTGTGGATCACTGGAGTGCGGGGACTGAACGACGAAGTCACGCGAAGGAGCTGGTGGATGGTCCCCTTTCGCGACGCCATTAATTTTTTGGTCTGGCTCGTCGGATTCTTCACGAGCAAAATTACCTGGCGGGGAATTCCTTACCGCGTCAAGAAAGGCTTGCTGGTTCCGGTGACAATGTCCGAGCCACAGAAATGATTCCATTTGATCCGCGTTCTGGAATTCTTGGAAGGTGAAATTTTGTTGTCTTTCACAGCCATTCATCTTCATCTCTCAGCATGGCGCGACGCCATTTTACTGGTCGCCACCGGGCCGTTCGTCTACTACCTCGCCGCGACATTCGCCGCATGGCGCTTCTTTCGGCGAGAGCGCGCCAGGGCCTTGCCGGTGTTCACGCCGCCCGTAAGCATAATCAAACCGGTCCATGGCGTGGACTTCAGCTCCTACGAGAATTTTTCGAGCTTTTGCAAGCAGAATTACCCTCAATATGAAATTCTTTTTGCAGTGAACGATGAATTGGACCCTGCCGTGGCCGTCATTCGCGGCATCATGCAGCATTTTCCGGACCGCCCGATACGCCTGATCAGCGGGGCCCCAAAACTGGGAACGAACCAGAAAGTCAACAATCTTGCCCTGCTGGCTCGCGAAGCCAGGCACGATGTTTTAGTCATGAGCGACAGCGATGTCCGCGTCGGGCCCGAATATCTGCATGAGGTGGTGGCGCCGCTCGCCGACCCTCAAACGGGAGCGGTCACTTCGCTTTATCGCGGCGTGGCCCAGCGGAATCTTTGGGCTGAGCTCGAAGCCATTGGCGCCGCTGGCGATTTTTGCCCTGGCGTCCTTCTCGCATCGTCCACGGAAGGTGTGCGCTTCGCTCTCGGCGCTTCGATCGCCACCACCAAGCCGTGGCTCGATAAAATCGGTGGATTCGCGTCCTTTGCGAACATGCTGGCCGACGACTATGAACTTGGGAACCGCATCGCCAAGGCCGGGGGGAGCATCCAGCTCTCCCGTGAGGTTGTGTCTACGATGTACCCGGCTCAGTCCCTGCGCGTTTTCTGGCAGCATCAAGTGCGTTGGGCGAAAACCATCCGTTTGTGCCGTCCGGCCTCCTATGTGGCGCTTCTCTTTACCCAAGGACTGCCCTGGACGTTGCTCGCGTCAGTCCTAGCCCCTTCCAGGACGATTGCCGGGGTCTACCTGGGCGCCTATCTGATCTTGCGGGTCCTGATGGCCGCCACCGTTGGCATTTGGGGAGTCCAGGATGAGACCTTGCGCAGGAAGCTCTGGCTCGTGCCCGTTTGGGATGCCATCCACTTTATCGTCTGGATTGCCAGCTTTGCCTCGAATCGGGTAGTTTGGGGAACCACGCAGTACACTGCGGAGAAAGGCCGACTAATCCCAGTACCCTGATTCCTGGCGTCTGGACCTGCACCATGGCCTGAGGAACCCTCAAATGAGTATTTAAGTCATCTATTTTGTGTCAGATAGATGAGCATGGCGTGGAATTCTGGTCTCTTTCCCAACCCAGCCTGAGGTCCCCAAATCTGGCTCAAAAAAGTGCTAGAACCCCGGTACCCCTGGAATTGTCCCATTTCGGTACTGCCAATCTATTGTGCCTGCGCCACTTAAAACCTACGCTACCTGCAATGTGGACGTGGTTCGTGCTCCTCAGCTCGCTCCTTTCCCTGCTTCACTTGGGTTCATTACAAGTTCGCTTGTTCCGTTTGGCCATGATGACCGGCGGTCATATATGACCGCTGGTCACAAATTTGCAAAACTGTGAGGTACTCGTCCCAATGGCTACCATCCACTTTCGCCGCGTAGATCGCCGCCGCACGCCTCGAGTCGCGCTCTTTGTGGACTTGATCGTCCAGGGAGTTACGCAGGACAACGAGAATTTCAGGAGCAGGACGCGCTCGCACTCCGTAAGCGGTTATGGCGGCTCCATGATGCTCGAGAGAACCGTAACAATTGGCCAGACGCTTCTCCTCACAAACGATTTCAGCGGGCAAAAGGCCGAATGCCGGGTCGTTGCTGTGAGGACGGGCCGCGACGGCAGAATCTCGGTGGCTTTTGAATTCACTTCTCCCCAAGCCAACTTCTGGAAAATGCACTTCCCCAGCGCCGGCATCAAGCCGCTCCGCAAAATCGTGCCAACCACGGCAATCGCCTGAGTAGTCTCTTCGCTCAAATCCGTGTCGCGAGGCGGATTGACGCACTTCCCTTTCCCGTTTACCCTAGAAAGGTTGAATCGTGGCTGTCCCGATCAACGGGAACTTGCCGCGATTCCTTTTTGTTCGCCCCGCGCTTGACGGTTGACCAATCAACTTTTGCGTGAGAGCAGGGCGGTCAGCTCCCCGGTTGGGAGGTCGTCCAATTGGTAGGACTCCAGACTCTGGATCTGGCTATCCTGGTTCGAGTCCAGGCCTCCCAGCCAACAATCGAATTACTTCGAAGCTTTTTTCCCTGTGAATTCTGACTTTCCCGTTTTTTCCTGCTTTAAACTCCCTGGCCCCATTTTCGAAAAATGAGATCCCTCGCCACTGAGCCAATTTTCCGATGGGCCTTCAGCAATTCTGCAGGTTTTTCAATCCCGCCCAGAGTATATTTGTGGACGAGCCGGAATTGCGTCTATGCTGTACTGCCGAAGACCACCATTCGCGTAAAGCTGCCGTTTCCGGAAGCTCAAACGAGGGAAACCATGTCGCGGATCGTCCGATGCTCTTTGATTCAGGCGAAGAATTCCGAGTCGCCCGAAAGCCCGCTGGAAAAGATCAAGCAGTCCATGATCGAAAAACATCTGGCCATGATTCGACGTGCCGCCGCCGATGGCGCTAAAATCGTCTGCCTTCAGGAAATTTTCTATGGCCCGTACTTCTGCGCCGAGCAATCCATCCGCTGGTATGACTTCACCGAGCCGGTTCCCGACGGCCCTACAACGCAACTCCTTCGCAAGCTGGCCGCGGAGCTGCGTGTTGCACTCATCGTCCCAGTCTACGAAGTCGAATCCGAAGGTATCTATTACAACACCGCCGCGGTCATCCACAATGACGGTTCGTACCTAGGCAAATATCGCAAAACGCACATTCCCCATGTCGCTCCGGGCTTTTGGGAAAAATTCTATTTTCGCCCCGGCAATCTCGGCTATCCCGTGTTCGATCTAGGGTTCGCCAAGATCGGCGTGTACATTTGTTATGACCGCCATTTCCCGGAAGGCGCACGCGCGCTCGGCTTGAATGGCGCGGAAATCGTATTCAATCCTTCCGCCACGGTCGCCGGCCTCAGCGAATATCTCTGGCGCCTCGAACAGCCCGCCCACGCCGCTGCTAACGGCTATTTCATCGCCGCCATCAATCGCGTCGGTACGGAAGCTCCCTGGAATATCGGCGAATTTTACGGCTCCAGCTATTTCTGCGATCCGCGCGGCCAGATTATCGCGCAGGCTTCGCGCGACAAGGACGAAGTCCTCACCGCCGATCTCGATCTGGACTTGATCGCGACGGTCCGCAAAACCTGGCAGTTTTTCCGTGACCGCCGCCCGGACATGTATGACGTCTTGGTCAAACCCTGATTCGCTGCGCCGGCCGCTGACGCCTCGTTCCATTACACTTTTTCAAGGAGCGTGAGTTGTCCTTTCTCGGGTCCCATCAGGAATCTCCGGAACTCCGGCATCTCTTCCCGGAGATTCATCCCCCGCTCGATTCGCAAGCGGCGCTGGCCGAGGCCAATCGTTGCCTCTACTGCTTCGACGCTCCCTGCATGGCCGCTTGTCCCACGCATATTGATGTTCCACGCTTCATCAAGAAAATCGCCCAGGGAAATCTTCGCGGATCCGCGCTCACTATTCTTGACGCCAACATACTCGGCGCCAGCTGCTCGCGGGTCTGCCCCGTCGAAGTTCTCTGTGAAGGCGCTTGCGTCTATCATCGCTATAACAAGCAACCCATACAGATCGGCCGCCTTCAGCGCCACGCCATGGAGCATTTTCTTGAGAACGGCGCGGCGATTCCTCATGCATCCGTTACGCCGCGCAGCGAAAAGATCGCCTGCATTGGTGCCGGCCCAGCTTCGCTAGCCTGTGCTGCAGAGCTTCGCCTGCGCGGTTTTCCGGTGACCATCTTCGAAGGCCGAGCGCTTCCCGGAGGTCTAAACACGCACGGCGTAGCCGAATACAAACTCCGCCCCGCCGACAGCCTTCGCGAGATCGAAATGATTCGAGATCTGGGCGTCGAATTTCGCTTCGGCTCTCCCATAGACAGCGAAGCCGCGCTTGCTGGTCTGGAAAACGAATTTGACATCATTTTCCTGGGCATCGGCTTGGGAGCGATGCACAAGCTCAATATTCCTGGCGAAGATCATCCTTCCATCATCAATGCCCTGGACTTCATCGAACGTTACAAAACAAAAGCCAACCTCGAAGTCGGACGCAATGTCGTTGTCGTGGGCGCGGGAAACACAGCGATTGACGCTGCTCGCGCCGCGATTCGGCTCGGCGCGGAAACCGTGCATCTCATTTACCGCCGTGGGAACCGTCAAATGTCCGCTTTTTCGTTTGAATACGAACAAGCCCGCCAGGAGGGCGTTGTGTTCCAATGGTGGACGCAGCCGGTTGCGATTCGCCACTCGGCAACGAGCGGAGCGATCGAAGCGATTGAATTCGTGCGGGTTCATTCCGTGCCGCGCGGATCGCTGGAAAGCGTGCCGGGTTCGGAATTTTCTCTCTACTGCGACATGGTCATCCCCGCCATCGGCCAATCCGCGCTCTCCGATTTTCTGCAAACTTGCCGCGGTGTGAACTTCGATGGCGGCCACGTGCAAATCCATCGCGAAACGGGACAAACCTCGAATCCGCGCTATTTTGCCGGTGGCGATTGCGTCAACGGCGGCCGCGAAGTAGTGGACGCCGTAGCCGACGGCAAGCGCGCCGCCATCGGCATCGCCCGCGCTCTGGAGGCCGCTCGTGCCTGACCAAAACGCCTCGCCTGATCTTTCCATTCTCTTCGCGGGAAAAATATATTCTCCGAATCCTTTCTGGCTTGCCTCCGCCCCGCCTACGAACTGTGGCGAGCAGATCATGCGTGCCTTCGACGCCGGCTGGGGCGGCGCCGTCTGGAAAACCATCGGCGAGCCCATCGTCAACGTTTCGTCGCGTTATTCGTCCGTGGATTGGAACGGCCAGCGCATGATGGGCCTCAACAACATCGAGCTCATCACCGACCGTCCTCTCGATGTGAACCTTCGCGAAATTGCAGAAGTCAAGAAACGCTATCCGAAACACGCCGTCATCGCTTCCCTCATGGTCGAATCCAGGCGCGAAGCCTGGCACACCATCGTGCAGCAAGCCGAAGACGCCGGCGCCGATGGCCTCGAACTCAATTTCGGCTGTCCTCATGGCATGAGCGAGCGCGGCATGGGCAGCGCCGTCGGCCAGGTTCCCGAGTATGCGGAGATGATCACGTCCTGGGCCAAAGAGAAAGCGCGCACGCCCGTCCTCGTCAAGCTCACCCCCAACATCACCGATATCCGCGCCATTGCCCGCGCCGCTAAACGCGGCGGCGCCGATGGGCTCTCCGCGATCAACACGCTCAACTCAATTACTGGCATTGATCTCGATACCTTTACGCCGCGTCCCAACGTGGATGGCAAGTCTTCGCACGGCGGCTATTGCGGCCCCGCCGTCAAGCCCATCGCGCTTCACATGGTCCAGCAAATTCAGGGCGATCCCGAATCCGCGCTTCCGCTTTCCGGCATCGGCGGCATTTCCGATTGGCGCGACGCCGCCGAATTTCTCCTGCTCGGCTGCACATCGGTCCAGGTCTGCACGGCGGTTATGCATTACGGCTATCGCATCGTGGAAGAAATGGCCGACGGCCTCGCCAACTGGATGCGCGAAAAGAAATTCACGCGCATCTCCGATTTCCAGGGCCT
>Ga0335078_10019656_pt1 | contig 10040 bp, 9 predicted proteins | sample Lox_Sample_32_FD_206711 | JGI IMG/M metagenome (GOLD analysis project Ga0335078, IMG submission 206711) | Soil microbial communities from Loxahatchee National Wildlife Refuge, Florida, United States - Lox_Sample_3.2 | ecosystem: Environmental > Terrestrial > Soil > Wetlands | place: USA: Florida...
CCGGGAGACAAGATGGTCCTCCCGCCACACACCTCGCACGCCGCAACGGTTGGCCCAGTCGGCGTGCGCTGCATCGAAGCGTCCCGCCAGCGGGACTAGAGCCCGGTTGACTGCCCGCGCGATGGACAGACCTTGACCAGCAGCGGCAGAGCCCGCCCGCCGACCCCCGGTTAGGGCACCTGATTAACCGGTCGTGGCACCATGTTCATGCCGCGCCCCGGATTCGCCTTGGGCGACGATCGTGCATTTTGAAGGGAGGAAGGTCCTGGAGTCAGTGACAAAGTAAGTGACAGCGGCTCCAGGCAACGGCCGACACAGTGCGACGTACCCAGACACCGATATCCCTCTGAACTGCGGTAACCAGACCCGATGCGACGGCATCGGACGGAACCGGCATGCATGGTAAGGAGAAGGTCTCCGGTTCGAGTCCGTAACGGGGCTCCAGCTCAGCGAGGTTTTTCGAATTTCTCTTTGTTGGCTGATTTCAAGATCAAGTGACTAACTCAGTGATGCGCCTCCAGCTGACGGCAGGTGCGGCGCGACGTTCCAGACACCGGGCGCCCCGCTGATCTACGGTAATCAGACTCAATGCGACGGCGTCAGACGAAACCGCCAGGCATTGTCAGGAGAAGGTCCGGATTCGGCCGCTGCCCGTCTCCGTGCCACGGAGAATGTGTTCGTCCGGCCAGGTCGCATCACATCGTGCGGATGAGCCGTACCCTGACCTGGGTGCGAACCGGTGTCCGTCTGCAATCTGCGGAAGCGTGGCTTGCAGCTTGCGATGGTTCACTAGGGTCGCGCTAGAGGAATTGAGACGGTTTCCTGGGATGCGGGAGGGGCGGTGCCATGGTGACGGCGGCGCGTGACCGGCTGGCCAGGACGCTGCGGGCCGATGCGCAGACCGCGTTCAGCGTTGAGCTGACGGCGAAGATGACCGACTTGAGCCTGCAGGTTGAGGGTTTCGGGCAGGTCAGGTTCCCGGTGACTCCGGCGAAGGCTCGCAAGCTTGTCGGCCTTGGTCAGCCGGCCAGGTTCGGCCGTGGCGAGGAGACGGTGACCGATCCGGATGTCCGTGACACGTGGGAGATCCCCAAGCACCTGGTCCGCGCCGGATGGGATGACGCCACGCTGACAGACATTCTCGCCACGGTGAAAGAAGAGCTGGGACTGCCGAACGCCGCGGGGCTGACCGTCGATCTTCACTCGCTCCTGGTCTATGAGCCGAACCAGTTCTTTCTCGTCCACCAGGACTCCGAGAAGGACGACTCGATGGTCGGGACCTTGGTGGTGACCCTGCCGTCCAGCTACGCAGGCGGGGAGTTGATGGTGGGTCACAATGAGGAGTGGAAGGCCTACCGGGGATCGAAGACGACGCTGTCGCTCGTCGCCTTCTACGCCGACTGCCGGCACGAAGTGCTCAGGGTGACGTCGGGCTACCGGATCACGCTCACCTACAACCTGCTCCTGCACGGCGACGCCAGCCGCCCGGAGGGCGATGACGGGACCGTCGCCGAACTGGCCGACCTGCTCCGGGAGCACTTCAGCACGCCGGTGCCTCGTTATTACGGCGGCCCCGCGACCGATCCGCCGCACCGGCTCGTCTACCTCCTCGACCATGAGTACACGCCCCGCGGGCTGAGCTGGCGGCGGCTGAAGGGCGCGGACGCGAACCGGGTGGCGCTGCTGCGCGCCGCCGCGGACAGGTCAGGCTGTGAGTCCGTCCTCGCGCTCGCCAACATCAAGACGACGCACAGCGCGTTCGCGGACGATGAGGGCTACGGATACCGGGACTGGTACGACGAGTACGATGAAGACGATGACGAGTACTCCGACAACGCGGGTGACAGCGAGCGCGAGTACGACGTCCAGGAGCTGATCGACTCCGAGGTCACCCTCACCCACTGGACCGGCCCGGAGGGCACCCGCCTGGAGGAGACCTCGCTGTCGGTGGACGGCGATGAGGTATGCGCGTCCACCCCGACGGGCGACCTCACGGCGTATTCCTCGGAGTACGAGGGCTACATGGGTAACTGGGGTAACACGCTGGACCGCTGGTATCACCGGGCGGCTGTGGCCGTATGGCCGCGTGATCAGGCCTTCGCGAACCGCGCCGAGACCTCCCCGGCCTGGGCTCTGGGTGAGCTCGCCGCGATGGCGTCAGCGGGCGACGTGCCGGGCGCGCGGGCCGCCGCGGCGACGCTCGCGCCCTTCTGGGACGCCGCGGTACGGGGCCGGGCTCCTGGGGAAGGCGGCAGGGCCTCCGGGCTGCTCGGCAAGGCGCTGCGTGCGGCCGACGCCGTCGCGGACCCGGATACCGCGGCCCTGCTGCTGCGTCCGTTCCGGATCGAGAGCCTGACCGACGCGCAGGTGGAGTCGTTCGCGAAGCTCGTCGGCGGCCACGGGCAGCAGTGGGCGGCGGAACTGCTGCGGACGTGGTTCGGCGGGGATCAGCCGGCCTGGGCGTACGGCGGGGGGCAGGAACGGCCGCGGTGGGTAGCCGACTCGCTGCCCGCCCTGTGCGAGGGGCTGCACGCCACCGGCAGCGCCGGCACGTCGGCCGCGCAGCAGCTGGTTGACCTGGCGTGGGAATGGCTCGGCAAGGACATCGGCGCAGGACTGACGTCGTCGTCGCCCAGCCGTGGCGACGAGAAACTCGGCGGCCTGGGTAAACCGCTCGCCTCGGTGCTGACGGCCGCCGTCGTGATCGGGGCGGTCGGCACCCGGGACATGGTGACCGGCTATATCCGGGAGCAAGGAGACGCGGTGACCGCGCTGGAGATGTCCGCGCTGCGCGCCGCGGCGGAGCTGTCCGGGGACGGCGCGCGCGGCGACGCCGGCTTCGGCGACCTGGCCGCCGGCTGCGCGGCACGGCTCCGCGCCCGGCTTGCCAGGCCGCGGCGCGCGTCCGGCGACTGGTCGATCGAGCTGCCAACAGGCGGCTGCACCTGCGATCTGTGCAGTACCCTCCGCGCGTTCCTGAATGACAACGGCCGGCGGACCTTCGAGTGGCCGCTCGCCAAGCAGCGCAGGCATCACGTCCACTCCCGGATCGACGCGGCCGAACTGCCCGTCACCCACATGACCAGGCGGCAAGGCAGCCCCTACACGCTCGTCCTGACCAAGACCGACGCGCTCTTCGCCCGCGAGGAGGAGGCGAAGACCAGGGATGAAACGGACCTGAAGTGGCTCTCGGCACAGTGGAATCCCGATGTCTGACCGGCGTAAGCCCAAAGCAGCGCGTGCCCTGTGGGCGTGAGAACTGCACCCACGTCTACTGACCGCATGATAGCTCTAATTTGAGCTGCATCGCAGTACTACCCGCGGGACATGCTGCAAAAGTGATCAAAAATGAGCTATTCTGCAGTGGTGGCCCAGTACTCGACGCTCAGCCGCATCGCCCGGATCGCTGAGGATCAGTGGGGGCTCATCACGCGCCGCCAGGCCGAAAATGCCGGTGTCTCCCAGGCTACGCTGCAACGACTCGCCAAGACGGGCATCCTAGACCGGGTTGCGTACGGCGTGTACCGCCTGACCGGGGCACCACCGCCGGATTACCTCGGCCTTCGTGCCGCGTGGCTCCAGCTCGCCCCAGAGGTTCCGGCGTGGGAGCGGACACCGGAGCAGGGGGTCATATCCCACCGTTCGGCCGCCGCGTTGTACGGTCTTGGCCACCTGCCAGCAGACCGGCACGAGTTCTCGCTGCCGCAGCGGCGGCAATCTCGCCGATCGGACGTCCGGCTCCACCACCGCGCGGTCCGCCCCGACGAGTGGATCGTTCTTCATGGGATGCCGGTCACGAGGCCGTCGCGCATCGCCGCCGACATGCTGGATGACAAGGAAGACCCCGAAGCAGTCGCACAGGTCATTGTCGATGCTCTCCGGCCCGTCTACGACTACCCGGGCGCGTTCGCGGACGCCCTCGCACCGTACGCCGCCAGTTTCGGGCTCAGGCGAGGGGATGGTCTAGCGCTCCTCCGCTGGCTCCTCGACACCGTTGGCGATCCGGAAATGTCCCGATGGATAGAGGAGGCGATGGCGCATCTCGAACGTTCCGCCGGGAAGGACGGGAAGTCGCCAGCTGGTCTCCGCGTCGAAGCGAGACGTCGATGACCGGCGGTCGCTCATACGGAAGCCCTGGCGCCTTCCGGCGGGCTCTCACCGACAAGCTCAGGGTTCTCGCCTCCCAGAGCCGCTGGACGCTCCAGCAGCTCCAGCGGCAGATGGCGTACGACCGGCTGCTGGAGCGCCTCTACCTCGTCGACGAGGGCTGGATCGTCAAAGGCGCGACAGCGTTGCTCGCCCGTGACATCGGCGTCCGGGGGACTATCGACATTGACCTATACCGCCAGGTGGCCCGGGAAATTGCAGAGGCGGACCTGCGCCGGGCGGCCGCCCTGGAAATTGGCGACTGGTTCCGCTTCGAGATCGACCCTCGACGGCCACTGGCAGGTACCAGCGGTGCCCGCCTTCCCGTGAAGGCCTTCGTGGGAAATACGGAATGGGCAGCCTTTCACGTCGATCTCGTCGGAGAGGATCTCCGCATGACCAGCGACCCGGAGCACGTCCCACCACTGGCTCACGTGGTCATGCCCGATGTAGAGCAACATGGATACCGGGCCTATCCGCTTGTCGATCATGTCGCGGATAAGGTCTGTGCGATTTTCGAGCGGCATGGCCCCGCCGGGACACCGTCGACCCGTTACAGGGACCTGGTCGACCTTGTGGCTATCGTCCTTGCCGCGCCCGCGGAAGCCGAGCTGCAGCTGACCGCTCTTCGCTCTGAAGCCCAACGGCGTGGCCTGCAGTTGCCCGGACGCTTCGCTGTCCCAGATCGGGGACTTTGGGAATCTGGATACCTGGCTGAAGCAGGACGCTCCCTCCTGCCAGTGGCGCGGACGCTGGACGAAGCCATTGCCACGGTCACGCCGTTTCTCGATCCGCTCCTGGACAGGACGGCGCGTGGCAGGTGGAATCCGCAAACCACTCGGTGGGCCTCATCATTACACCGGTCGTGGCAAGCCGTGAACTACAGCAACACGGGCCACGAGACAGTCGCGCCGCGGAATATGCAGTGAGATGCCGTGCGGCGCGATCGTTGTCGCAACGCGGTCTCACCGCAGTCTGCTAATCAGGACTAAATGCTGTCGCCTGGGCATCAGGTTCTCGGATGTGGCATTCCGAGTTCCAATAAGATCCGTGCAGAATACCGCAGAATACCTGTCCCGCTCGAAAATAGGATCCTTGTCGTGACCTGCAGTTCTTCGGGATGTCAGGCGGCACGGGAGTATTCGTTGATCAGGCCGCCCAAAATGGGTTTTCGCTGGATCCGTCCGGACTCAAGGTCGGCAACGGCGAGAAGGGCGCTGTCGTGTTCGCCGTCGGGGACGCGCTGGGCGATGCCCTGGTGCGGCCGGGCCGTGTTGTAGTGCACCTGGTACTCGGCCAGGATGGTGCGCAGGTGGGGCTCACCGAGGATCAGCATTCGGTCGAGGAGCTCTCGGCGCAGGGTGCCGACGAGCCGCTCGCAGATCGCGTTCATGCGCGGAGCCTGGACGGCGGTGCGCAGGATCCTGGTACCGGCGGCTTGGAAGACGGCGTCGAACGAGACGGTGAAGTTCGATCCACGGTCGCGGATCAGGAACTTAATGTCCGCGAACCGCTCGCCGAAGCTGAAGGCGAGGTTGCGGGCCTGCTGTACGGTCCACTCGCCCGTCGGGCCCGCGGTGACCCCGCCGATGTGCATCCGCCGGGTGCCATGTTCGATGAAGACTAGGACATATAGCCTCCTGAGGAGCACGGTGTCCACGTGCAGGAAATCGACTGCGACGATCCCGGCGGCCTGGGCGTGCAGGAACTGCCGCCAGCTCGGGCCCGAGCGTCGCGGTGCCGGATCGATGCCCGCGGCATGCAGGATCTCCCATACGGTGGACGGTGCGATTGTCACGCCGAGCTTGATGAGCTCGCCGTGGATGCGGCGGTGTCCCCACAGCGGATTCTCCCTCGCCAGGCGGACGACAAGGCGGGCGATGCCCGGGCTTGTCGGCGGGCGTCCTGGCTTGCGGCTCTTCCTTGTGTCGTACTTCCCTGCTGCTAGCCTGCGGTGCCAGGCCAGCAGGGTCGCTGGCGTCACGGGGAAGACCTCGGCCCAGCGCCTGCGCGGTACGAGCCGTGCCAGCGCGGCGAGCCAGGCCCGGTCGGCCGGCTCATACCGCACCCGGCGGACGTGCCGCCGTAGTACCGCGTTTTCATGTCGGAGCACGAGCAGTTCAGCATCCTTCGCCAGGTCGCCGCGGAACGCCAGGCCGGCCAGTCCGAGTACCTGGCGCGTGAGCAAGTAGACGCTCTTGAGCAGCACCCGGCAAGCTAACCATCACCACGTCAAGCCTGCTGGCGAAAGCGCAGGTCAACGCGCCAATCGAGTATCCGAGCGGTACAGGCCACGCCATCATGGACCTGCTCGACCGGGCGCTCTCCTTTATGCGGCGCGGCCAGGTCAACGGCCGCCACCGCTTCCGCGATGTCAGTCAGGGCCAGTGTTTTTGAGTATGCGTCGGTGATCGACTGGGCGATGCGTTCGGCACCGTCGGGGTCGGTGGCTGCCGCCGCTGTCCAGGCCGGCTCGCCTTCCCGGCGGCCGCGCCGGGGCCCGCGTGTTCCTCTTGCCGGCTGCGAGCCGCTGTTCTGATATGGCACCGGCTATCTGCCCGCGTGCCTGCAGTTGCCAGATAACCGGGAACCGGACTGCGGCGCTGTGGCGGTGTTCGCGCAGGTGGCGTCCCGCCATGGTGGGCGATATTGCCCGATAGCGGGGGTTATCGCGCATCAACGCGGGTGCCTGCGACGGCAACCTGATCGCGGAATGTGACTGCGCGCGAGTTCCGGCTGCGCCTGATCCGCGGCGCGGTTGCGCGGGTCCCGGCCGGTTAGGAGGGCCGGTTAGGAGGGCACGGCCTGCTGGCGGGAGGCGGCCTGGGCGGCCGCGGCCCGCTCGCGGGCGTCGCGGAGCGCGGCGGCGGCGGTCTCGGCGGCCTGCTGGGCGGCGCGGGCGGCCTGCAGCGCCTCGGCGAGGGCGTCTGCCTCGGCGGTGGCCTGGGCGGCGGCGGGGCCGTCGGCGACCTGGCGCGGGCCCTGGTCTTCGGGATGACGACCGGTCGGGGCTTGTTCAGTGCGCCGGGCATCGTGCGGCGGCGCGGCCAGGAAGCTGGTGATCAGGGGCGTGAGCAGGGTCGGGCGGGTCGCCAGCTCGACGTGGCCGCCGTGGTAGACGTGCAGCGTGGCGTGCGGGATGCCCGCGGCTAGGATGCGGCCGTTGGCCACCGGGATGATCGGGTCGTCGTCACCGGTGAGCACCAGGGTGCGCTGGCGGATGAGCGGCAGCAGCGGCAGCGTGGTGAACCCCAGCGCGGCGGTGTTCTGGTACAGGAAACCGAGGCTGAGCGGGCTGATCCGCGCCTTGTGCAGGGCCCTGGCCAGCGCGTCCGGGTCGGTTTTCGCGCTTCCTCCCCACAGGTCGCCCCAGCGGCGCAGGATGAGGTTCTTCAGCGGCGGCAGCGGGTTGGGCGGCACCATCGTCTGCGGCCCGGTTGCGGTCGCCACCAGGATCAGCCGCCGGCACAGGCGCGGGTTGAGCAGCGCGAACTGCTGAGCCAGCCCGCCTCCCCAGGAGATGCCCAGGACGTCGGCCTGCTGGTGGCCGAGAGCATGCAGCATCTGGCGCAGGAGCAGGGCCAGGGTGGTGAAGCGGTACGGCAGGTTGGGGAGCTGGGAGCCGCCGACGCCGGGGGCATCGAAGCGGATCACCTCGATGGCCGGGTCGAGCGCATCCACGAACGGCCGGAAGGCTTCCAGCCGCATGCCGATGCCGTTGCACAGCAGGAGCGGCGGCCCTGTCCCGGTGCCCGGCCGGATCGCGACGCGCAGCGTCGTCCCGCCCACCTGCATGATCTGCTCGCGCTCGGAGTCATCCCTGACAGGCATGTCCATTCCTCCTCGGGCACGCCGCGGCCGCCGTCCTTGTGACGGAAGTCACACGGTTACGGGGAATAATAACGATGATCAGGATAGTACGCAATAGGTTAAGTTTAGTTATCACGACCAGTTTCCGGCGGGCGTGCGGGGAGGGACGGGACTGGTGTCAGCGGACGGGCTTGCGTCACTGGCGGGCGGACGGTGGCGGCGGCGGTCACCGATGCGCGGGGGATGACCGAGCAGGGTTTCGCGCGGCTGCCGGGCCGCGGTGATGCCGGGCGGACCGAGCTGGCGGAACGGCTGCTGGCCAGCCAGGAGAAGTTCGCCGGGACGTGCCGCGCGCGACCACGCCGCTGCTCCCCGGCAAGGGCGGCACCGGCGCCAAGAACAGCGGCGGCGAGACCAGGCAGGCCTCACCTTCCCGGCGGGCCTGCCCGCCACCTGCGACAGGTCCGCTGCCCGGCGGCGAGCCGGTCGCGGTTCGCCGCAGACTTGCTTACCATCCTGAGCAGAGAGCGAAAAGCACAGAACTACGGAGCGACAGTGATCGGCACCTGGCACACGCAGACGCAATACCTGGGCGCCTTCATCCGCAGCCGGCGCAAGCTCGCCCGCCTGTCACTGCGTCAGCTTGCTGAGATGACGTCTCTGTCCAATGCCTACCTGAGCCAGCTCGAGCGGGGCCTGCACCTGCCATCGGTGCGCGTGCTCAAACTGCTCTCCGAAGCGCTGAACGTGTCCGTCGAGACACTACTTGCCCAGGCCGGCCTGCTCGACCTGGCTCCCTCCGGGGATGGGGCCGCGGCGGCTGACGGGCCCCCAGCATCGCCGGTGGAGTCTGCCATCAGCGCCGAGGAGCGCCTGGCCGACGAGCAGAAGGCCGCGCTGATCGCCGTCTACCGCAGCATGCTCCGCTCCTAGCGCACCTCTGCGCCGCTGCTGCGCTACCTGCCCGAACCCCGGCCGCGGGAACAGATCACCCAAGGCGCCGCGGGCCGGCACGCCGGCGCCGTCGCTGACGCGCCGCTCGCCGACAGCGTCAAGATCGATCCGGCCCCCCGATTCCGGGCGACTCATGGACAGTGACGGCCGGCCACAGGCAGTAGATGAGCCCGCGGTCACCGGATTATTTGAGCGGACTGGTCTTACGAGATAGCGTTCCCGCAGGCCGCGCTGCTCATGGGGCGGTGCTCCGGCGTGTCCGCCCGTGGATCCCCGAACGGACAGCGCTGCCGGGCGTTTCCGGGCCCAGGCGGGTCGGCCGGTCCCTGATGGCAGCGGCGGCCAAGGCTTCGGCGCAGGCGGCGAAAACTGTGAACCGGACATGCGGGGGTAATCTGCCTGTCATGTCCCGGGGTTAGGGTTGGGCTTTTCCTGCTTTCTCCAGGCCTGGGAGGATCCCGCTGTGATAACCGACGACGGCCGGGTAGTCATGACCGAGGGCGCTGACGTGCTGCTCGCCGGGGAGGGCGGGGTGATCCTCGGCGGCCGGGTCGCTGCGGTCTCCGGCGGCCGGGTGGTCATCGACCTGGACGGGGCGGGCCAGCCCGGGGAGCCGGCGGCGGAAGACGACGGGCTGGCGGAGTTCGCCGCGGCGGAACGGCTGGCCGCGATCGGGTGGATGCTGACGGCGCCCGGCGCGTTCGTCACCGCGGCGCTGGTGCGGGACGTGCCGGTGCTGGCGGCCAGGTGGATCGGCCGGCGGCTGCGGAAGGCCGCGCACGCGGACTGGGTGCCCAGCGACACCCTCGACGGCCGGTAGCGGCACCTGGGGCGTTATGCCCGCTATGGTGCTGTTGTGAACAAGAAGCGGGCCCCTTGCCATAGCACTAGACGGTCCGCTTCTCCCCCTCCTTGGTCTCATACGACCGCTGGCGGAGCTACCCGGTGACGATCGCCCGCGAGCCCTGTCCGCCGCGGCGACCTACCTGGCCGCGCCCGGCTGTGTCGGGGTAATGGTCGTTTCCCCTACACCGGGATGACCGGCGGCCTGATCATGATCATCGCTGGCGGCAGCGGATGCGCGGACCAGTACTGAACCCCGCGAACCCAGTCAGGAACCCCGCTGCTTC
>Ga0335078_10019657_pt1 | contig 10040 bp, 7 predicted proteins | sample Lox_Sample_32_FD_206711 | JGI IMG/M metagenome (GOLD analysis project Ga0335078, IMG submission 206711) | Soil microbial communities from Loxahatchee National Wildlife Refuge, Florida, United States - Lox_Sample_3.2 | ecosystem: Environmental > Terrestrial > Soil > Wetlands | place: USA: Florida...
TCCGCCCAGCGCGACGTTGAGGAGCTGAACGCCCCGGCACATGCCGAGGATTGGGAGGTCGCGCTCGAGCGCGCGCTCGACCAGCTCGAGCTCGAACGCGTCGCGTTGCGGCTCGGTGGCGGCCAGTAGCGAGTGGGGCTCCTGCCCGTAGCGAACCGGCTCGATGTCGCGGCCGGGCGCCAGCACGATCGCGTCGACCGCGTCGAGCGCGGGGCCGATCGCGTCGGCAAGCTGGGGCAGTGTCATCGGGAGGCCACCCGCGGCCAGCAGGGGGCGGTGCACGCCGACCCCGGCGTAGTCGCCGAAGTCGTGCACGCTGGCCGACACGCCGATCAGCGGCCAGGAGATCACGCCGACACGAGCTCGCTCGCGGGCACGAGCGCCTCGTCCACCAGCTCCGTGAGCTCGCGCAGCTGGATGCGCTCGGCGTTGCCCGACGTCTTGATCGCGTCTTCGTACATCGTCACGTCCTTGGGGCACGAGACCACGAACAACTCGACCTCCGGGAGGCTGACCGCCTCGCGGATGCGGTTCTCGGACGGGCGCTCCTGACCGGGAGTGTCGGGGATCCAGATGCGCCCGCCACCGGCTCCGCAGCAGAAGCTGTTGTCGCGGTTGCGGGGCATCTCGACGATCGTGCAGCCCAGCAGCTCGAGGATGCGCCGCGGGTTGTCGTACTCGCTGTTGAAGCGTCCGAGGTGACACGGATCGTGGTAGGTGACCCGATAGGACAGACGTCCCCGGACGTCCAGGCGCCCCGACTCGATCAGCTCGAGCACCAGCGCCGTGTGGTGCATCACGGGCCAGGAACCGCCGAGCTCCGGGTACTCGTTGCGCAAGGTGTTCAGCGAGTGAGGATCGGAGGTGACGATCCGCTGAAAGTCACAACCCGACAGGGTGGCGATGTTCTGCTCGGCCAGCTCCTCGAACAGCCCCTCCTCCCCCACGCGGCGCACGTCGTTGCCCGAGTTGCGCTCGCCGTCGAACAGGATCCCGAAGTCGACACCGGCGTCGTGGAGCAGCCGCGCCAGCGTGCGGCTGACCTGTTGAGAGCGCGGGTCGAAGCTCGCGTAATCACCCACGAACCACAGCACGTCGACCGGCTCCTTGCGGGCGTCCTTGACCTCGAAGTCCAGCCCCTGGGTCCAGCGTCCGCGCCTGCGGCGATTCTCGCCGAACGAGTTGCCCGACTTGTGGATCACCTGGAGCACCGACTGCAGGTTGGAATCGAGTTCCCCTTCCTCGACGAGCCGCCGGCGCAACTGATTGATGATCGGCGCCTGCTCGATGCCCACCGGGCAGATCTCGACGCATGCGTTGCACTGCATGCACGACCACACCGTCTCGACGCGCACCCTGTCCTCGCCCACCACGCTCGCGGTGAAGCCGTCGCCACCGGCGCTCGCGTCCAGCAGGCCGCCCAGTACGCCGCCGATGCCGGCGCCGGCCGCCGCACGGTTCGCCTCCTCGCGCAGCTCGAGAACGACATCCCGCGGCGAGAGCGGTCGCCCGGTGGCGTTGGCCGGGCATGCCTCGTGACACTTGCCGCACTTGGTGCAGGCGTCCAGCTGCAGCAGGTGCAGCGGGATGAAGTCGGCCAGCGACCCGTAGCCGGCTGGCAGCGCCGCGCGCTCCGGCGGAATCGTGCGCAGCCGCTTGCCCGCCAACGGGTCGCGCAGCGACAGCGACACGAAGCTCGTGAGCATGTGCGCCGCCTTCGTGTACGGGATGCTGGCGACGAATGCGATCGCCAGCAGACCGTGGAACCACCACAACCCGTGGCGCAGACCGGCCAGCACCGATTGGTCCACACCTCCTAGCGCCTGCGCGACGATCCAGCCGCCGAACTGGGTGCCCCCGTACCCGGGGTCGTCCATCGCGATCCTCACGCCCTCGAGCACGAACCCGGTCAGTGCGATGACGAGCAGGATCACCACGAACGCCCAGTCCCCGACCTCGTAGACACGCCGGTCGTACTGCTCCTCGCCGGGGCCGCGGTCCGGCCTGGCGTAATCCAGCTTGCGCGGACGGAGCACCGCGCGGCGCACCATCATCACCAGCACCCCGGCGATCAGCACCGTCCCGAGGACGTTCAGCACCTCCTTGTAGACGAGGTAGAAGTTCCCGTGGAAGTAATTCCACCCGAACACGGGCTCGGTGAAGTCGGTGTTGAAGCCCAGGATGACGGTGCCCGCAAACAGGACGATGAAGCCATAGAAGATCGCGCGGTGAGCCCATCCGGCGAGGTGGTCGCGGCGGGTGATCGTCCGGTGCGAGAACAGGAGCCGGAGACCGCCGAGCAGCCGGCCAGGCAGCTCCCGCCACGCCACCGGGGGCCAGGGGCCGCCCTGACCCCGGCGCCACTTGGCGATCGGCCGGAGAACCCCGAACAGAAACACCAGCACCGATAGGACCGCCAGCAGATACCACAGGACCTTCAGCGGCGCGGTGAAGTCCCAGAAGACCGGCCGCGACTTGGTTGCCGCCAGGAGGAACACGACGTCAATCGAGTTCGATGCGGGGCACTACTCGAGCGCCTGCTCCAGCTCGTCCACGACCTCGAACAGGTCGACCACTGCCCCGTAGTGCGCCACGCCGAAGATCGGGGCCTCGGGGTCCGTGTTGACGGCGATGATCGTATCCGCGTTCCGCATGCCGGCGAGGTGCTGCACGGCGCCGGAGATGCCAAGCGCCAGGTACACGCGCGGCTTGACGGTCTTGCCGGATTGGCCGACCTGGCGGGCGCTGGGCATCCACCCCGCGTCCACGAGCGGCCGCGAGACGCTCAGCGTCGCGCCGAACCGCTCGGCCAGGTCCTCGAAGCGCGGGATGTTGTCCTTGTCCTCGATGCCACGCCCGATCGAGAGCAGAAAATCCGCCTTGGTGATGTCGACGTCGCCGGCGCCGGCCTCGACGAACTCGACATGCTCGGTACGAGCGACACCGTCCAGGTCGATCGCCACCGACCGGGCTGGCACCGACCCGCCCGCGGGCGAGGCGACCGGGAAGATCCCCGGCCGCACGGTCAGCAACGTGCAGGCCTTGCCCGGGAACTCGAGCTCGGCCTGCAGCTTGTCGCCGTAGGCGCCGCGGCGCGCCCGCACCGCGTCGGCCCAAGAGATTGCCGTCACATCGCTGGCGAAGCCGAGCCCCGCGCGCGCGGCGACCGCGGGGGCGAAGCCGAGCGAATCGATCGTGTGACCCGCCAGCACCAGTGCCGGTTGCTCGGAATCGATCAGCGATTCGAGCGCGCGCTGCCAGACGTGGGCCTCGAAATCCGCGACGGGCGCCGCGACCGTGAGCACCTCGTCGACGCCACCCGCCGCCAGATCGCCGGCGAAGCGCTCGGCGTCGGCACCGATAACCGCGACGGCCAGACGGCCGCCGGCCGGGTCCTTGACCTCACGGGCGGCGCTGACGAGCTCGAGGGAAACCTCGCGCAACTCCCCCCGCCGCGTCTCGGCCAGCACGAGGATGCCGCTCATCCCGCCATCCTCTCGCCCACGATCTCGATGATCCGGGCCGCGACCGCGTCCGCCGAGCCGTCGAGCATCTCCGCGCCGGCACCGCGCTCCGGCGGGGCCAGCGCCACGGTCCGTGAGCCGGCCGCCGCCTGCACAGCCGCCTCATCGAGTCCGAGGCCGTCCGGGCTGACGAGCTCCAGCGGCTTCTCGCGCGCCTGCTTGATCGCCCTCAGCGTGGCGTAGCGGGGCTCGTTGATGCCGGTCTGGATCGTCAGCAACGCAGGCGTGCGAATGCGCAGCACCTCGATCAGCCCACCCTCGAGCTCGCGGTGGACGGTGGCCGTGCCGCCGGCGGCGTCCCAGTCGAGGTGCGTGACCACGGCTACGCGCGGCATGTCGAGGTATCCGGCCAGCGCGGTTCCGGTGGAGCCGTTGACGGCATCCGAGGACTGCACCCCGCACAGCACGAGGTCCGGCGACTCCCGCTCGAGAACCGCCGCCAGGACTCGAGCGACCGCAAGTGCGTCGGCACCGGCCAGCGACTCGTCCCAGACCCGGATGGCCCTATCGGCGCCCTTCGCCAGGCAGCTCCGCAGTCCCTCCTCGGCCTCCTCTTCACCGACCGTGATGGCGACCACCTCGTCGCCTTCGCCGCCGGCGCTGTCGCGAAGCTCGAGCGCCGCCTCGAGCGAGAACGTATCCCACTCGTTCAGGTCCCACTCGAGGAAGTCGGGGTCGACCCCCGCCCCATCATCCAGCAACTCGAACTCCTCGTCGAGCGCCGCGACCTGCTTGACCGCCACCACGATCTTCATCAACCGGTCCCCGCTAGGCGAGCGCCACGTCGGCGGTGTTCTTCAGCTCGTGGAGATAGTCCTCGTTGGTCGTCTCGCCCCACAGCCGTCGCTCGCGGATGAACGGGAGCGGCATCTCCGGGTGCGGCGAGTCGATCTCGCGTCCGAGGCGGTGTCCGTCGAAGACCGAGTCCACGATCATCCGCGGCGCGGACGCGTCACCGATCAGATACAGGCCCTCGATCCCCTCCGCTTCCAGGCGGGCCTTGTCGGCCTTCAGCTCCCGGAACAACGCGTCGTCGGAGATCCGGGCGGTACAGAGCACCACCGTGTCGACCTCGAACTGCTGCTTGTGCGCGGGATTCCACACGTCGTAGGCGTGGCAGACCCCGGGCTCGATCTTCTCGAGCATCGTGTAGGTGTGGATGTGAACGCCGAGACGATCCAGGTCGCGGTGAAGCATCGGCGCCTCGAGCGTGTAGTCCATGTAGTTCGCGATCTCGGCTGCCTGCGTGACCAGGGTCACGTCGTGGCCTTCGCCCGCGAGCTTCTGTGCCACCGAGACGCCCATGAAGTACGCCTCGTTCTCGAGCACCAGCACACGGTTACCGATCCGCTTGGCCTCGCTGACCACTTGATCCGGGGTCAGTTGCCAGTCGAGCGACGCGTCGGCGCCCGGGATCGGCGCGTGTGTGGCGGCGTTCATGCCGTCGGTTGCGAAGTGACAGCCGGTCGCCACGATCACGATCTCGGCGCCGTACTCGAGCACCTGCTCGGTGCTGAGGCGGGAGCCCGCGTGTACCTCGACGTTCTTGAGCTTGTCGAGCTGGATCTGGCGGTAGTTGACGATCCGCTTCCACTCGCCCAGCCCGCGGGCGGAACCGCGGAACAGGTTCTCCTTGCCGTCGGAGTGACCGAGCTGGGAGATCCAGTTCACGCAGCCACCGATCTCCTTGTCCGCCTCGACGAGGTGTACGGCGGACATCTGGCGCTTGCCGAGCACCATCGCGCACTCCATCCCCGCGGGGCCGGCGCCGATCACGAGCACGCTCTTGTCCCGATTGGCCGCCGGATGGAAGTTCTCGGGGTGCCAGCCGCGTCGGTACTCCTCGCCCGCGGTGGCGTTCTGCGTGCAGACCATCGGCGGGCCGCCGATCTCCCAGCGGGAGATGCACTGGTTGCAGCCGATGCACTCGCGGATGTCGTCGAACCGCCCCTCCTCGATCTTCTTGGGCAGGAACGGATCCGAGATCGACGGCCGGGCGGCGCCGATGATGTCGAACTGGCCCGACTTGATGATCGCGACCATCGTGTCCGGATTGGTGACGCGCCCGACCCCCACGACCGGCTTGTTCGTATGGTTGCCGGCCTTGATCTGGCCGGTGAAGGGCTTCTCGTGGTTCTCCTCGAAGAATCGCGACGGACCCGCGTTCTGGCCCCACTCCGCGATGTCGCCGACCGTCAGGTCCCAGAGGTCGACGAGGTCGTCGCAGTACTCGACGAACCGCGCGCCGTCCTCGCCGACCTGGATCGAGATCGGGCCCAGCAGGTGGTCGACCGCGAACCGCGAGGCGATCGCGCAGTCGTCGCCGACGGCCTCTCGCACCTTGTACAGCGATTCGCGCCAGAAGCGCGCGCGGTTTTCGAACGAGCCGCCGTACTTGTCGGTGCGCCGGTTGTAGAACGGCGAGAGGAACTGGAAGGGCAGATATGCGTGGGCGCCGTAGACGTAGATGATGTCGAAGCCGGCCTCACGCGCACGGATCGCGGCATCGACGTACATCTGCTGGACGGTGTCGATGTCGTCCTGGTCCATATAGCGCGGGAAGATGTTGAGCTCGAAGTCCGAGGCGATCTGCGAGGGACCGCGCGGAGTTGCGCGCGATTCCATGCACGGCGCGTGGGGACCGCCGTACCACAGCTCGATCCCCGCCAGTGCGCCGAACTGGTGCAGCCGATCGGTCATCGCCGAGAGGTTGCGGACGTCGCCCTCGTCCCAGATCCGGGCGGAGACGCGCGAGGTGTCGTCCGACTCCGGATGGATCGAGCAGTACTCGGTGCAGCAGGCACCCCAGCCTCCCTCAGCCTTCATGCCGCGGTGGTAGGCCTGCATCCCGGGCTTCTCGGAGCCCGCGCCGATGCAGTGAGGGACCTGGTAGAAGCGATTCTTGAGCGTCTTCGGCCCAATTTGGATCGGCTCGAAGAGGATGTCGTACTTCGGGTCGCGGGCCACAGAGCTCTCCTTCCCTCGGTAAGGCGATGAACAAATACGTCCAGCGGCAGTTCTAGCGGGTTTGCCGGCGGGTGTCCACCATGGCGGGGCCACACCTCCGGGTTCCATTGAATCCTGGCGCCCCGCCCGTTACAACGTCGATCGATGCACACCGCGACCGAGTTGTCGAGCACCGATTTTGCGTTTCGCGTCGACGGCCGACCTGGATGTCTCGCCGATATCCTGCCGAAATTCGCCGAACCCGATCGGGTCGGCGCGGTTGTGCGGCAGCCCTGCGGCGCGCTGGGGGCCAGCGTTCTGATCCTCGCCGCCGTCACAGCGTTCTACGACACCCAGCGCGCCAGGGGCGGGGAGTTCTTCATCTACCCCGACTACTTCCTGTTCCACGTGGGCGCCCGCCTGGGCGACCACGGCATGCTCGACGTCTGGCCCGCGCACAAGGAGGTTGTCGTCCAGGACGAGCCAGAGGAGCTTCTCCGCGCGATCAACGACCGAGGCATCACCCGCCTGCTGGTCGAGGATCGCGCCCCTGGAGACCCGGAGCTCCAACGCGAGTCGTCGGCCAGCGCCCGCAACCGGATCGTCACCGCCATCGCATACTCACCAACCGGCCGAGTCCTGGATGCGGACGTCCTGGTCGCTGGAAACGAAACCACGGAGTCCTACGTCGCGGCCGTCCTGGAGCAGTCGACGGAGATCGCGCCGCAGTCCAGAGAGAAGGTCCGGCTCGCCCGTGGTGCCCTCCACGAACGCGATCGCCCGGTCGAGTCCTACCGCAGCCTCACCCTGGACGAAGCGCTGGCCCGGCTCTGACCGCGCCGGCGGGCGCTGGGCGATCTACCCGTCGGGACCGATCCAGACGAGGCAGTCCGCCTGGCGGCGCACCCGGCGGCCGGCCAGCCACAACCGCCAGCGGGGCGTCCGCGTGGCATCGGGGCCGAGCACCACCAAGCCGGGCCGGCGCTCGCGGATCAGCTCGATCAGCGCCGCGAGCGGGCGCCGGCTGGAGACCCGCAGCAGCTCCGTGTGTATTCCCAGATCCGCCGCGCGCCGGGCGGTTGCCCGCACCGCCTCGAGGTCCTCCTCATGGGGCAGCGTCAGCTGGTCGGGGGCCAGGATGAACGTCAGCGGGTAGGGCTGGAGCGGCAGCATGTTCGCCACGATGAGACTGGTTCCGGTCTCCAGCGCGCTCTCGAGCGCGACGCGCTCAGCGTTCGGATCGACGCGTACGGAGAGGGTGGCCAGTATCACCGGGCGCCTGCGTACGTTGCCCGGCGCGGAGAGCTCAGCGGGTGGATGGCCAGAGTCGATCACCTGCGGCATCGAGAGCTCGGATTCTACGCCCCGAAAACTGCCCCCAGCAGGGAACTCTCGAGGCCCCCGAGGGGCATCCATCCAGGGGCCGCAGAGACCCATCTGCACGCCTCCCGGGCCATTCTCAACGGTGTGCGAGCCGGCCGGCGTCCGGCCCCTTTCGTCCTGGATTGGCGCGCATTGCGCCGCCGAGAAGCGTTGACCGAGTTTGTACAAACTGGTATACCTCGCGCCAAACCTGGCGGCTATCAATCGGGTTTATCCCCGGAGGGACGGAGAATGGCTACAGCGGTCGTTGAAGAACGCCAGCTGCTGAAGACGCTGCGCTGGTGGGATGGGTTTACCATCGCCCTCTGCCAGCCCGGCTTCCTGCTTGGCTCGTTGTTGTTTGCCTACGGGTCTTTGGGCGTGGCCGGCGCGACGCTGCTGTGGGGGATCTCGGCCTTCGTCTCGCTCCTCAACGTGTGGGTCTATTCGGAGCTCGCAATGATGTTCCCGGGCCGCTCGGGTGGGATCTCGTTGTACGCGAACGAGGCATGGCGCAAGTACACGACGCTGGTCGGCCCGATCGCGACGTTTGGGTACTGGATCGGCTGGTCGGTGGTGTTGGCGATCTTCGGCAACCTCATCGGGGGGCTGATCCAGGCGCAGTGGTTCTCGGGCGCCACCTGGACCGTCTACGACGGCGTCGTGCATCTGCAGCTGTTCAACTTCATCGGCATCGCCGCCATCGTCGTCGTCTGGCTGTTCAACATCTTCGGCGTGCGGCCGTTCGCGTGGTTCACCTACGTGACCGGGGCGCTGATGCTGATCCCGGTGACGTTCTTCATCTTCGGGCCGTTGGTGAGCGGCAACTGGCACGCCCACAACGTCCACTTTGCGTTCGTTGACCACCAGTGGGGCGGCGTCAAGCTCGCGCTCGTGTATCTGTTCATCATGTACTGGTCGTCCAACGGAGTCGAGGTCGGCGCGACCTTCACGCCCGAGTACAAGTCCAAAAAGGACTCAACGATTGCGCTGCGCAGCGCCGGCGCCTTCTCGTTGCTCGTCTACATCCTCCTGCCGCTCGGCCTCGGCGGCTACACCGGCATACCGGCGAGCGACGCGATTCTCTCGAACTCGACCTACGTGACGACGATGAACGCGATCGTCGGCACGGGCGTGGCCGACTTCTTCCTCGTCTGTCTGATCTTCTCGTTCCTGCTGTCGATGGCGACCTCGACGGCCGACGCCGGGCGGGCGCTGTACGGGATCTCGAGGGCCGGGCTGACGGTCAAGTGGCTGGGGCACATCAACCGCTTCCACGTCCCCGGCAACGCGATGACGGTCGACCTGGTCGTGAACACCTGCCTGATCCTGTTCATCTCCAGCAACCTCGCGATCCTGTACATGAGCAACATCGGCTACGTGCTGGCCAACGTGTTCGCGCTCAGCGCCTTCCTGTTGCTGCGCAGGGATCGGCCGAACTGGCCGCGGCCCCTGAAAGTCAGCCCTCTGTGGGTGGGAATTGCGGTCCTCCTGCTGCTCTACGCCATCGTGATCCTGGTCGTCGGCGCGGGCGCGCCGAAGCTCAACGGCTACGGCACCTGGACCGACTTCTTCATCGGCGTCGGGATCCTGCTTGCATCCGTGCTGCTGTTCTTCTACCGGCGCATCGTCGAGGACAAGGAGAGCATCCACTGGAAGGAGGAGACGCCGACCATGCCCGAAGGGGCAGACCGCGCCGCCCTCATGGAGGTCGGCTGGACGCCCGAAGGCGCCCACGACCAAGTCCCGGTGGGCAGCTAGCGCCGTCCCGTTCGGAGGAGAGACATGGACTACCAGAAGATAGTTCTCGGCTACGACGAATCCGAGGCGGCCAAGCTCGCGCTCGAGCGGGCGGCGGCGATCGCGAAGGCGTTCGGTTCGGAGCTGATCGTCACGAGCGTGGCGCCGATGATGGCGAGCGCGACGCGCTCAGAGGGGCCGATCGATCCGACCGACCCCCCCGCCGCTCACATCGAGGAGCTCAAGCACGCGAGGACGTACCTCGAGGGCGAGGGGCTAAGCGCCGACCTCGTTCCGGGCATCGGCGACCCCGCAAAGGCGATCGCGGAACTCGCAAAGGAGCGCGACGCCGACCTGATCGTAGTGGGCACACACGAGCCGAGCGTGATCGGGCGGCTGTTCGGTCAGAGCGTGACCGAGACGGTGGTGCACAAGGTCCACTGCGACGTGCTGATCGTCCACCCGGAC
>Ga0335078_10019659_pt1 | contig 10038 bp, 7 predicted proteins | sample Lox_Sample_32_FD_206711 | JGI IMG/M metagenome (GOLD analysis project Ga0335078, IMG submission 206711) | Soil microbial communities from Loxahatchee National Wildlife Refuge, Florida, United States - Lox_Sample_3.2 | ecosystem: Environmental > Terrestrial > Soil > Wetlands | place: USA: Florida...
AGAGCTGACCACACTGAACGACGAGCTGCAGAAACGTAACGCGGAGCTTTCGCTGACCACCGACGATCTGACCAACTTGCTGATCGCGGTGAATATGCCGGTAGTGATGCTGGATTCCGATCTACGGATTCGCCGCTTCACGCCCGCCGCCGGGGAGGTGCTAAACCTGATCTCCACCGACTTGGCGCGCCCGCTCACCGACATTGCCGGAACGCTTCAAAACGTGAGCTGGCAGCGGCTGCTCGGGGAGGTAGTGGCTAAGGCCGCGCCGCTGGAGCTGGAGGTTCAGGATCGCGAGGAGCACTGGCATCTGCTGCGGATGCGGCCCTATCGCAGTGGGTCCGAAAAACTAGACGGGGTTCTGATTGCGCTGATCGACGTGGACAAGGTGAAGCGAGCGGCGGCGGAGGCGGAAGCGGCAAGGCGACGCTCAGAAGAACTGGAAGCCCAGTTGGCGCTTATCGGCGAGGGGATTGGGGTGGGCGTGTGGGAGTACGACATCGAGACCGGGGAGACGCACGGATCGAAGCACTGGAGCGCAATTTATGGCGTCCCTTCGGACCTGCCGCTTTCGCGGGCCGATTGGTTGGCGCGAGTGCATCCGGACGATCATGCGGGTATGCTCGACGATATCGCCAGGCTTCTTGGCGGCGTGCGATCGACCAATCGGGAGTATCGCGTGGTGATGCCGGACGGCACCGTTCGTTGGCTCAACCGGCGCGCCGAATTAGTGCGAGACGGCAGGGGAAACCCGGTCAAGATTCACGGCGTGAGTATCGACGTTACGCAACGAAAGCGAGTGGAACAGGACAGACAGGCGTTCGCGTTGAAGATGGCGTCGGCGCAGGGAGCGGAACGCCAGCGGATCGCGCTCGAGCTTCACGATGGGATGATCCAGGATTTAGCGGCGCTGGCGGTGGACCTGGGCCGTCGCGTGACGGCCCCTCCCGAATCCGGCGAGAAGGTGAAAGAGGATTACCAAGCGCTACAGCGTCGCGTGGTTCAAGCGGCGGATGCCGCGCGGCGGGTGGCCTACGAGTTGCATCCTTCTGAATTGGACGATCTCGGTTTGGAGAATGCGCTGCGCCAGTACTGCGAGCAGTTTGGGCGCGAGCACGGTATCCGCGTGGAGTTCACGAGCGGATATCCTCCCGATGGGTTGAAACGGGAGATCGTGTCAGCCATCTATAAAGTGGCGCAGGAAGGGCTGTGGAATGTCGCCAAGCATTCCAAGGCAAAGAAGGCGAAAGTGGCTCTGGAAGGCGCTCCAGACCGGGTTGTGCTGCGTGTGGAAGACAATGGCAATGGATTTCATTTGTCATCGCTCGAGACCTCGAACGGACTTGGAGTCGGGGGTATGCGGGAACGGATCGAGTTGGTAAACGGGACATTTTCGATCGCATCGAAGCCCGGTAAGGGCACGCAGATTGTCGCGGAAGTTCCGATGACGGGAGGGGAAAATTAAAGCAGGGAAAGCTCGGCTGTTACTTGCCGACGATCATTCCATCACGCTGGCTGGCATGCGTAGCGTGATCGAAAGCGAATACGACGTGGTGGGTGAGGTGGCGGATGGGCGAGCGCTCGTTGCGGAGGCTCTCAAATCGCGCCCGGATGTGATTGTTCTGGACATCGGGATGCCGATGTTGAACGGCATCGAAGCGGCGCGGCAGATCAAGAAAGCCTGGCCAGCCGCCAAACTGTTGTTCGTGACCATGCATGCCAACCTCATGTACGTTCGCGAGACGATGAGCTGCGGCGCGTCGGGCTATGTGCTCAAGACGTCGGCGGCGGAAGAACTGCTTCCGGCGCTAAGGATCATTTGCGAGGGCGGGACGTACATCACGCCGGACCTGCAAGCGTGTCTTTCCGATTGGCCGCAGCAGCGCGGATCGGAAGCCTCGGGACTGACGGCGCGGCAGCGGGAGGTGCTGCAATTGGTGGCGGAGGGTCGCAGCAGCAAGGAAGTGGCGAAGGTTTTAGGAATCGCGGTGAAGACGGCCGAATTCCATCGCCATCAATTGATGCGCCGGCTGGGGCTGGGGTCGATTGCGGAACTGGCGGCGTTTGCGGTGCGGGAAGGTTATATCAAGTAAAGCTGCTCGCCGGGTCTGTCGATTCTCCCTGATATGGATGGACGTGCGTTGTTTCAGAGCGTGCTCGATCCACGAGAGAAGCTGTTGTGGGTCGGTGAGCCTCCATACGCGTCGGGGCGGAGGGTCGGCGCGGTTGCCGTCGGGCTGTTGTTCGTGTTCGCCGTCGTACTCTTTTTCAAGGCCGCTCCGATGCCGCCCCACATGGGATTTCGGCGAACGGCCGGGCTCGTTTTCGCGGTGGCGTTGTTCTGTACCATTCCGTTTTCCTTGATTCGATTTGGTTTGCGCGGAGACCGGGGAAAAGCATACGCTCTCACCGATCGGCGGCTGCTTATGGCGGAGGGGCCGCGGCGCGAAGACGTGCGAATGGTGGCATTGACGGCGCTCGCGCCAGTAGAGGTAATACGCCAGCCGAAACACGACAAGATGGTGCAGTTCAGCCTGCCGGGTGAGGGATTACTGCGTTACGCGCAGCCGATCTGGACGTGCCTCGATAACGGGCGAGTGGATACATGGAGCGATTCGTGGTGGTACGTGGACGACCCAGACGCAGTTCGGAAGCTCATCGAAGACGCCAGGCTTGCCGCTGCAGTAACAGTCTGATCACGCTAGCGCGAGTTGGATGCCTTCCAGCAACTCTAACCTCCCCGCGCTCACTCTCGGGGTTAGCGGGATACGCTCTTTGAACCCGCGCTGGCGGTGTAGTACAACTCCGCGGGGGCGGCGGGGATGCGAGCGGGCGCGTCGTGTACGAGTCCTTTTTCGAGCGCCGCCAGAAGGCCACGACGGACCGACGCTACAAAAGCATTGACGATCAGCGCGCCGGTTTCGGTGTCGAAATTCCGGTAAAACGCGACGAATTGCTCGCCGGAAAGCGGAATTCGCAGTTGCCACAGGCTCTTGGCCTCGATCGAGGCAAAGCTCTCGAAGGTCTTACCGTGGACCGAGAGCTCGACGCCTTCGAAGTGCAAGTCGCGGCTTCCGGCGACCAGTTGGTTCCAGCATTCTTCCAGATTCGTTGCCGCAGCCAGACCCTTTTCAAACTCCAGCATCTTGGTTTCGGAATCGATAATCTGGCGGAATTTGCCTTGCAGGAACATACGGCCGGCCATGGTGAATTCAGCGTATTCCAGATGGCGGATACCGAACCAGGCGGCAGCGCCGAACGCGATCACGATGAGGCCGCTAAACCTGCTGTGATAAGCGCTCACCATCAGGGAAACGACGGCAGCCGCGCTGCACAATCCGTAGATGGTGAGAACGGCGGCTTTGGTGCTGAAGCCACGATCGAGCAAGCGATGGTGGATGTGGCCGCGATCGGCCTGGAAGATCGGGCGGTTGCGCAAGTAGCGGCGCATGACGGAAAGGAGCACGTCGAGGAGCGGGATCGAGAGCGCGAGCAACGGAACGGTGAGGGCCACGAGAGTGACTGATTTTTCGCTCCACAGGGCGCCGTAGCATCCTAACAAGAAACCCAGCAGTAAACTACCGCTGTCGCCGAGGAAAACAGACGCAGGGTTGAAATTGTAGCGCAAGAATCCGAGCAGGCAACCGGCGAGCGGCATGGTGGCGAGCGCCAACGCCATGTTTCCTTGCGTCAACGCGGCGATGAGCATGGTGAGAGTGGCCACCAAGCCAATTCCCGCGGCCAGGCCGTCCATGCCGTCAATCAAATTGAAGGCGTTCGCGCAGCCGACCAACCATAGCACCGTGATGGCGAAGCTGAGCCAAGCCGGCAGTCCATGGAGCATTTGTATCTCGACGCGGATGCCGGCGAAGTAAGCCAGGACGCTGGCTCCGCCGATGCCCATCAGCTTCTGCCATGCGCTCAGTCCAATGAGATCGTCCAGGACTCCGGTGAAAAAGATGACGGAAGCCACCATGCTCATTTGCAGAATCGTGGGCAACGCTTTGCGCAGAATGAAGGTGTAGCTGAAGGGCAGAACAAAGGCCACGAGGAACGTGGCCACGTAAGCCAACACGATGGCGATGCCGCCTACGCGCGGAACCGGGGCGGCGTGTTTCTTGCGGACGCCGTCGGGATGATCGAGAAAGCCGAAGCGACCGATTCCATCCCGAACAATCGGGGTGAGAATCAGGGCCAGAAGGAAAGACAAAGCACCGAGTGTAAGAATCAGAAACAAGAATTGCTCCTCTAGCTTCGGCTCCCTGGCCGTGGAGGGAATTCTGCTTGGCCCTCCGATAGCCCGTCCAGAGCTTAGCTTACTCTATTTGGCACCGATAAAACACTTAAAACCAGAAGGAATCGGTCTAGTCCGTACTAGTACGGAGAACGGGTCTAGGTACCAATTCGAACGGACGATTCGCTTCATTAGTCTCATAGAAACAATAAGTTAGGGGGAACTAATTTTCACGCGCCCAGGACCGGCGCACGACCCGTACCGAGAAAACTCCTAGCACCAGAAGACCGGCCGGTACCCAAGCAATTTCGCGCGGCTCAGGCAGCTCAGCGAGCTGTTCCTGGAAGCCGCACTGGAGCGGATTGCCGGCTCCGTTCCAGGTCATCGAGGGATCGCTGATGATGACGAAATTCGACAGAAACGATGTGTTGGAATTCGGATTGGCGTACCACTGGGCGGCGAGTTCTAGGGCCGGGTCGGGGTTCGCGAAGTTGGGAGCCAAGCCGTAGCTGGATGGATCGAGGATGTCCCAGATGGCGGCTTGAATTCCGTTGTTGTAGGCGTTGCTGCCTTGTCCCGTTTGATATTGAGTGACAAGGAAAGCGGCCATTTGATAGCGGCCCAAGGCGCCGGCATCGTTGATGGTGCCTGAGTCGGTGGTATCGCCGGCGATGGTGATGGTTTCCCAGCTTGTATTGGACCCGAAGCGGGTGTGGCTAAGGTCGGAACCATTCGTGAGCGTAGACAGATCCGCGGTGTAGTTGCCCGGCACCCAGATTTCGTTGTTGAAATCGACGCAAAAAGTCTCCACGGTCTGAGAGCCGAGTAGCGCCTGTTCCCCACCGCCTCCGCCCGCGAGCGCGAAGTTGTAGGATTGCGTATCAAATACGACGGGATTGGCGTTCAATGCCGGAGTGAATAGCAAAAACATCGCGGCAGCGGGCAAGGTCATCAGGCGCATATCGATTCTCATAATCCGGATAGTACGAACTGGCCCTGAGTGGATCAACGGGCTACCGGTAATGCTACGAGCGGGAAAATACTAGTACGGTGGGTGGGGCGCGAGCTAAGAAGAAGCGCTTGGTAGCGCGGGCGGCTGGGGACTACGGCGTTACGTGCTTGGCGATGGCAGGCGGTAAGCTGAACGGGATTTCGATGACGACATCCACGGGCACGGCGGCTCCGTCGCGCGTGGCCGGTTTGAATTCCCAAGAATTGACGTCCTGGATGACGGCCTCGGCGAGCGCGGGACTCAGGTTGGTCAACGCGGAGACATGGTCAATCTTGCCGTCTCTTCGAATGATGCCGGCGATTTGGACGCGAACTTCGGTACGCGAGCTTGGTAAGGGAGCTTCTAGGGGCTCGGTTTTGCGAAGCGGAATGGGCGAGCGCACGGAGGGCCGGTCTCCGGGAATATTGTCGCGTTCGGCAAACCAGAGAATCCAGTCGCCGGAATAGGAAGGCAGGTTCTCAATGGGGATCACGATGGCATAAACGTCGCGATCGCGGAAGCGCTGATCGATATTCCTGGGAATGGTGCGCGAAGCGGGCCGCAAGGGAACCGAAAGTGTGGAGACGGGCACGCTTCCAACCTTATCCGCGTAGAGCACGACATGAGTGAGCTCGGGAGGCGCGGTGGGCCGGCTTCGATCCTCGTGGATGGCGAGACCGGGCACGCTGAGTCCGGCGCCGCCCACTTCACCGCTGGCTGGTTCGCCCTGGTTCGGCGCTCGCGAGAATTGGCCGCCGCGCGAGCCGTTCGGGATGGGTCCTTTAGCCGGATTCAATCCCACGGAGGCGACATCGAATTTCGCATTGCCGGCTTGGGCGCTGGCGCCGGGCGGGGCATCGGAAGGCGGCGGAGGTGCTCCCTTCGAGAAAGACGGAGCTCCCAGGCCTTCCGGCAGCGGATTTCGAGCGCCCGCGGTTCCGACGATGGAGGCATCGGGCAAGGCGACTTCGGCCGTCTGGACGGGGATGGTGAGGTGTGCCGGATGCGCCGATGGTGGTGGCGGGACGAAGGCTTTGACCGGCTTCGGGAGAGGGATGGATTGAGTTGCGTCGAGCGCGCGTTTCACATCGCCCTTGGGCGCTTCGGGCGAGGTATTGAGCTGAGGCGCGTGAGGCGCGTCGATATTGGGTTGAATCTCTTTCTTCGGCTGAGGCGGCTGAGGCGGGGGCGCTACAAAGGAAGTCCGCATGCGCGCTACCAGGTTGGGCGCCGGGACGTCCTGTTTGATCTCGATCTTGGGCACCGGCTGCCAAATGAACTGCTTGGAGGACGTCGGCTTGGCCGACATGGCGATCATGGTATCGCGCGAAAGCTCGCGCCCGCGTGGTTTGGGAAACGTGCCGATTCTCTTGGTGGGTTGGACGTCGGGCAGCGGCTTTCGAAAATCGTAATAGATGATCTTGTGTTCTTGCGGCTTGACGATTTCGTCGTAAATGGGCGTTTTAGTGGAAATGTCCAGGTAAGCCGGCAGGAAGCAAAGCGCCAGGGTGGCAGCACAATGAAAGACAACGGAGAGGCCAAATGAGGACGGGCGCAGCCGGTAGCCTTGAAATGCCGGTGGCATCTTACCCGACCCTCTCCACCGAATCCGTATCCGAAAAGCCATTGGAAATCGATCCGGGAATGAGCCCGGCGCGCCGGCTCACCGGGAGCCCAGCGCACCTACGCCCCGCGGCGAAGCCGCCGTCCCCTTTCAAAAAGAATAGCATGCAGTAATCGATGACCGGCATGGCGTGACTCGCGAGTTAAGCGCGCAGGGTTAAGGGTAAGACGCGCGGCGCAGAGATTCTATATCGTTGCATCGGCCGAATGCGGGTCTAGCAAGAGAGCTATCCAACGTGGTATGCTAACTATCCGGTCGGATAGTCTCCCCCCAAGTAGTCCGTCCGGGTGGTTAGCGATAGAACCTGATAAGCGACCTGTTATCAGGATGCTAGAGCAGGGCTCGGTGCTCCAGCGTCGATGACAGGCGAAAGGTTTCTGGATTGCAGCCACGTTTGGGTTGAAGCCATGACTGTGCGCGTGATCTATTTTTGTCCACGTTGCGGCTGCCAATCGTTCCGGCCGTCCACTACAAGACTGCGCAAAGATGGTTTATTGCGTTTTTTAGGTGTTCAGGCCCACCGGTGTTACATTTGCCGGGTGCGATTCTACCTTTTCCAACCTGCGTTCCTGCGGTCGTTAGTCGCGGAGCCGGCTCGTACGACGACGGCGCTGGAAGCTCCGCCGCTGTCGCGTTTGGATACGGAAATTTACTGAGCGGATCAGGCGAGCAGGACCGGCAGTAACACACCCATGGCCAGTACGAACAACCACAGTGCGGGTGCGGACGTTCCCAGCGGGCGGCGGAGGCGTTCTTCTCGCGCCGCGATGCGCGGATCGAGCAGCAGCCAATCGTCGTGACGGCGCTCCAACAGCCAGAATGCGGCGGCTGCGACGGCTCCATAAAGGAGCTGCCCGACCAGTGCCGGAAATTGCGCTTCGACAGCCGAAGGGAACCACAAGCCGGATTTTCCGAGGGCGATGGGGAGCAGCGTGAGAGGTCCGACATACCAGCCGATGAGGCCGTAGACCAAGCCCCAAGCGACGCCCGAAGCAAGATTGGGCGCTTCACGCTGGAATAGAAGTCCAAAGGTCATTCCCAGCAGAACGCTGATGACCAGATGCACCACGACACCCGCGGCGATGGAAGATCCGCCGGCAATGGCGGCGATCTGCGGGAGCGAACCGGTGGAGATCAGGACCGTCAAGTAGAGCAGGCCGCCGGCGAGCCCCGCTGCTCCGCCCCATTCGATGATGCGAAGGAAGCGCGCGCCCGCACCTTCCGGCTCGCGGTGGATGGGATCGGATTCGGTGAGGAGGCGCACGGTTAAGCGATCGATCAGCGCATACAGCAATCCGATGATCAAGCCGTTGGCGATATTTGCGAGCAATGCCGGGAACTCGGCGCCGGCATGAATGTACGACCAATCGAGCGGTTTCGCGAGTGCGAGCGGGAGGAAGGTGAGAGGTCCGATGAACCACCACAGAATTCCATAGGCCATGCCCCACGCCATGCTGGATCCGAAGCCGCGCACGTCACGCTGGAATAGCAGCGCGAATCCGATGCCGACGAGAGCGGCGAAAAGGTAGTGCATCGTGGCGCCGGCCAGACTGGAAGTGGAACCGACCAAACCCGCGATTTGTTGATAAAGGTTGACCTGCTCCATCCATCGGCCAAACACCCAGCCGCCGCCAAGGCCGGCGAAGGCGCCGCCGAGGATCGCACGCGGCAGGCTGATGCGTGCCGACTTGGCGCTGTGTGCGAACGCGTTCCAAGTTCCAAGCACCAAGCCAAGCGGCACTCCGTAACAGAGGAGATATCCGGCCAGGTCGGGAAAGTTGTCGCGCTGCGTTTGAAACGAGCTCGAAAGGTTCGCGGCAATTATTTGTGGGCCGGTAACTACCGCGAGCCAGAGCAGCAGCGCGTAGGCCAAGCCCCACAGTAATCCGGCCCCCTGATTGACGGCGCGATTGGAGAAGGCCAACGCAAAAAGGACGCCGTAGAGGGCGCCGAGCAGCGGTCCGGTAACGAAAGTGGCGTGCACAGCAAGCATAAGAACCGCGCCGCCGGCGAGACCAATGACGCCACAAACGATCAACGGGGTGGTCCGGTTTGAGGGCGTGGCGAGGTTGTTCATGCGTCACTTCAAGTCGATGGTTTGGACGATGTCGCGGGGGAAGAAGAATTCGATCACCCAGTCCGTGAGCACGCGAACCTTGCGCTCCAGGCCGGGCAGTTTCGAGAGATAGATTCCGCGCCAGAGGAGCCAGGCGGCGAGGCCGCGGAATCGCATCGATTTTTCGCGCGCGAAGGGAACGGTGAGCTCCGCACACGCGGTGTGATAACCGACGACGCAGAGTGCCCCGAGGGAATTAAAGTGAAATGGCCGGAGTGGGCGGCCGCGAACCGTGGCGCGGAGGTTGTGCGCGAGCGTTCGTGCTTCGCGCAGCGCGAATTGCGCGGTGGGCGGACAAGGCTGGCCGGTTTTTCCGTCTTGGAGAGCGGCGCAATCGCCGATGGCCCAGATTCCGGGATGTCCAGGAACAGCCATCATGGTGTCCACGACGACGGCGCCGCGACGATCGGTTTCGAGGCCGAGAGTCTTCAGCAGCGGATTCGGCGCAGTCCCGGCGGTCCAGACCAGGGTATGCGCGCCAATTTCGCCATCGCTGAGAATGACGCGGCCGGGCAGGCTATCGTTTAGCCGGCAATTCAGGCGGAAGGTGACGCCGCGCGCCTGCATGCTTTCGAGCGCGTAACGGCCGAGCGATTCGCTCAGCTCCGGCAGAATGCGCTCGCGCGAGTGGACCAGAATAATCTGGACGTCGGAGGGATTGATGTTGGGGTAATCGGCCAGAATACCGCGCGTGAAATCGTTCAGGGCGCCGGCCAGCTCGACGCCAGCGAATCCACCGCCGGCGATGACGAAGGTCAGAAGCTCGCGGCGTTGTTCGGGATCGGTCTCGCGATCGGCGCGCTCGAACAGATCGATGACGTGATTGCGGATGCGAATCGCGTCCAGCAAAGATTTGAAATCGAAGGCATTTTGCTCGACATTGTGCATGCCGAGATAGTTGGAGACGGCGCCGAGGGCGAACACGACGTGATCGTAAGCCAATTCCTGCGTCTGGCCGTCGTAGTGCGCGATTTGGACGCGGCGCGTGTCGAGATCCACGTGGCTCACGCGGCCGCGCACTACTCGCGTGCGGCGCAGGCTGGTGCGCAAGGGCGTGCTGATGTGGCTGGGCT
>Ga0335078_10019660_pt1 | contig 10038 bp, 9 predicted proteins | sample Lox_Sample_32_FD_206711 | JGI IMG/M metagenome (GOLD analysis project Ga0335078, IMG submission 206711) | Soil microbial communities from Loxahatchee National Wildlife Refuge, Florida, United States - Lox_Sample_3.2 | ecosystem: Environmental > Terrestrial > Soil > Wetlands | place: USA: Florida...
AGTTGCTGCGCCGCGGCGCCGGAGCGCGCACCGCCGCGCAATTCTCCGAAGAGCTGGATTCGCTCGGCGGCCAGTTCTTCGCCGGTTCCAGCGATCAATCGCTCACTATCTCCGCCGAATTCCTGTCTAAGGATTTCGACCAGGGCGTCACGCTCGCGGCCGATGCCGTCCTCCATCCGCAGTTCCCCGCCGACGAGGTCAAAAAGGCGCTGGCGAGGCGCGCCGACGGCCTGAAATCGATGAAAGACAACCCCGGCGCCATCAATAACTATTACCGCAGCTTCTTCTTCGGCAGCGGCCATCCCTACGGCCGCATTCCCGATGAGGCCAGTTACGACCGCATGCGCCGCGACGACATCGTCGCTTATCACCAGCGAATGTTCGTCGGCCGCAACCTGGCGGTGATCGCGGTGGGCGAATTCGACGCTGCCAAAGCCAAGGCCCGCCTGGCATCGGTCTTCGGCGCCGCGCCCGCCGGTTCGGCCTACGTCTGGGCCGACGACAAGCCGCCCGCCGCCGCCAACCGCGTGCTGCTCATCGACAAGCCCGACGCCACGCAAACGTATTTCATCATCGCGCGCCCCGGCGTCCGCCGCTCCACGCCCGATCGCACCGCGCTGCTGGTGGTGAACGAGCTCTTCGGAGGCCGCTTCACCTCCATGCTTAACGAAGCGCTGCGCATCAACTCCGGCCTCACCTATGGCGCCGGAGCCAGCGTGCAGATGTCGCGTCTCACAGGCGCGCTTTTCATCAGCACCTACACCAAAACCGAAACCACCACCAAGGCCATCGACATGGCCCTCGATGTTCTGAAAAAACTCTACGACCAGGGCTTGACCGAAGCCCAGTTGGCCTCGGCGAAGTCGTACATCAAGGGCAACTACCCGCCCAATAACGTGCAGACCATCGATCAGCTCGCCAACGCGCTCTCCGAAATCGAGCTGTTCGGCCTCGACCGCAACGAGGTCGACCAGTTCCTCGCGCGCATCGACGGCGTCACGCTGCAACAGGCCAATGACGTAATCCATCGCTACTACCGCCCCGAGGCGCTGACCTTCGTGATTCTCGGCAATGCGTCGAAAATCCGCTCCGAAGTGGCCAAGTACGGCCCCAGGACCGAAGAGCGCGCCGTGACGCAGCCCGGCTGGGCCGCGATGTAGTTTTTCTGCGGGTTTTTGCGACCCACCTTTGCTACTATCTCTTTACCGTGGAAGTTCGCGCCGCCAGCGACCGCTCGATTCTGGTGACCTTCGGTGACGAAATCTCGTATGAGAACCACCGTTGGGTGGTCCGCCTCACCCGCGCTCTCCAGGGGACGCGAGGCATCCTGAACCTCCATCCCGCTTTCACCACGCTTCTCATCGATTTCGACCCGCGGCTGCGCGACCACGCCGCCATCGAGGCGTTGGTGCACGAGCGCATCGACCATCCGCCCGTCGAATCCAACGGCGAGAAGCGCACCGTCGAAATCCCCGTCCGTTTCGGCGGAGAATCCGGACCCGACCTGGAGGATGTCGCCGCGCACGCCGGCCTGCCGGCGCAGCAGGTGGTCGAACGCTTCTGCGCCGCCGAGTACGAAGTCTATTTCGTCGGCTTTGCCACCTGTTTTCCGTACCTCGGCGGACTTCCCGCGGAGCTCGCCACGCCGCGCCTCAAAGCCCCCCGGAAACACGTGCCCGAGGGCAGCGTGGGGATCGCGGGCGCACAGGCCGGCTTGTATCCCCTGGCCTCGCCCGGCGGATGGCGGCTCATCGGACGCACGTCTTTGCGGCTCTTCGACCCGGTTTCCGAGCCGCCGCCGCTGCTCCGCATGAACGACCGCGTGATCTTTCGCACGGAGAAGGGCTGAAACGCGTGGGCCGCATCCGCGTTCTCTCGCCTGGACTGCAAACCACGGTCCAGGATTTGGGCCGCTTCGGCTGGGCGCATTTCGGCATCTCCGCCTCGGGCGCCGCCGATTCATTGGCTCTCCGCGCCGCCAATCTCCTGGTCGGCAATGCCGAAAACGCCGCCGCGCTCGAAATGACGCTTTCCGGAGCGGCGCTGGAATTCGAATCTGCCGCCGTCATCGCCCTCACCGGCTCCGATTTCGGCGCCGGTTTGCCGCTCTGGAGCGCAGTCGAAGTGAAAGCCGGCCACATCGTCCGCTGCGGCGGCACTCGCTCCGGCGCGCGCTGTTACCTGGCCGTTCGCGGCGGTCTGGCCGTCCCCAAGGTGATGGGCAGCGCCTCGACGCACGTCGTCACAGGGGTAGGCGGCCGGCCGCTGCGCAAAGGGGACCTCCTGCCGGTCGGCGGCGATGCGGTTTGCAAACCCCGCACCGCAGCTTCGCCGCCGCCCTTCGGAACGCCGGCCGGCCTGTTGCGCGCCACTCCCGCGCCGCAAGCCGGCTGGTTCGGCGACGAGCTGTACCGGGCCGGCTACGCCATCGCCGAAGAATCGAACCGCATGGGCTTGCGGCTGCGCGGCCCCATCATCCCCAGCCCGCCGGGACACATGCTCACCGAAGGCGTGCCCCTCGGCGCCGTGCAGGTGCCGCCCGACGGCCAGCCGATCGTGCTCTTTGTCGAGCACCAGACCACCGGCGGCTATCCCAAGCCCGCCAACGTTATCTCCGCCGATTTCTGGCGCCTCGGCCAGCTCCGCCCGCGCGACGAAATCGGCTTCGAAAGGGTTACTATCGAACAAGCGGTGAATCTCCTGCGCGAGCAGGAAAAATGGATCTACAGCCTGGTGTGATTATGACAATCGATCTCAATTGCGACATGGGTGAACTGGAAGATGCCGAGCATGAAGCGGCTCTCATGGAGCAAATCACTTCGGCGAATATTGCCTGCGGCGGCCACGCCGGCGACGAAGCCACCATGGAGCGCACGGCGCGCCTGGCCATCGCCCGCGGCGTCCACATCGGCGCCCACCCCAGCTTTCTCGACCGTAAGAATTTCGGACGGACCGAAATGCCCGAGCGGGGCGAAGTGCTGGCCGATATTGTCTGGGATCAGCTCATGCACCTCGATGCCATCGTCAAAAAACTGGGCGGCAAGGTGAAGCACGTCAAACCGCACGGCGCCCTGTACAACGTCGCCGTCAGGGATAAGGATGTCGCGGTGGCGATCGGCGTGGGCGTGACGCGCTGGAACCCGTTCGTCACCATGTTCGGGCTGGCGGGTTCTTCCATGCTGGACATGTGGCGCGCCATGGGTTTGAAGGTGGCCGGCGAAGGGTTTGCCGACCGCCGCTACGAGGAAGACGGCACCCTGCGTTCGCGCAAGCTCCCCAGGGCGCTCATTACCGATCCCCAGGAAGCCGCCGAGCAGGCCGTCCGCCTGGCCCGGCAGGGCAACGTGCAAACCATCTGTGTACATGGGGACACTCCCGGAGCCGTGGAGATTCTCAAGGCTTGCCGCGACGCGCTACGATGCGAAGCATGAAGTGGTTGCTTCCGGTGTTACTGGCGGCGGCTGCGCCTCTCGCGGGCCAATCGAATTGCAATTTCAGCATTCTCCCCGCGGCATTCGTATTCAACGGCTCCAGCGGCACCCCGACCCCGCTCAGCGCCACCGTGACAATCGACAATGGAAACAATGTTTTCTGCACCTGGAGCCCCACCGCCACGGCGAGCTGGATTCACATCGCTACCCTGAACGGAAACCCGCTGATCTTCACCACCAAGTCGCAATTCTCGTTCACCGTCGATAACAATACCGGGACCACGCTGCGCCAGGATCAAATCACCGTGGTCGTGCCGGGCAACCAGTTCACCATCCCCATCATCCAGTTCGCGGCCACCTGCCTTTACACCGTGTCCCAGGCTTCCGTCCAGGTCCCGGTGAGCGGAAGCTCTGGTAGCATACAGGTCACCAGCGGCTGCGCCTGGGAAGCCACCAGCAATCAAACCTGGCTGACCGGGTCGCTCGATAAAGCCAACACCTTTTCCGGCGCCACGAGCATCGGCAACGGGGCGGTGGATTACACGGTGGCTCCCAACCCGTGCTACCAGTCGCGGACCGCTACCCTGGCCGTGCAGACCGGATTCGCGGGAGCGCCCACCGTGACCTTCACGCAGGCCGGATCGAACAGCAATCTCAGCCTGTCGCAGACGTCGCTCACCACCGGTTCCACGGCGGCCAGCGGCCGGATCACCATCAACACCGGCGCCGGATGCGCCTGGAACGCGGTCAGCGATTCCAGTTGGCTGCAGGTCAGCGGCATCACCGGGCCCGGCCCCGGCAGTTTTGTGTACAACATCCTCGCGAACCCCGGTCCGGCGCGCACCGGCAATGTCACCGTGGGCCCGGCGACGTTTACCGTCACCCAGCAGGCCACTCCTCCTCCGCCGGTTCAGTTGACGGCCATCGTCAACGGCGCCAGCTACGCGCCGGGCGCCATATCTCCCGGTGAAATTGTCGTGCTAGGCGGCACGAACATGGGACCGGCCCAGGGAGTTCCTTATCAGCTCAGCGCCGACGGCAAATCGATTCCGTCCTCGCTCGCCGGAGTGCAGGTGACGTTCGGCAGCCTGCCCGCGCCGCTGCTGTACGTCTCGGCGGTCCAGATCAACGCCATCGTGCCGTATGGCGTCACGCCGGGAGCGGCGGTCCCGGTGCAGGTGCAATATCAAAGTCAGACCTCGGCCCTGAGTACTCCGGTGGCGGCGGCGAGCCCCGGAATCTTCTCCCAGGATCGCAGCGGCCTCGGTCCGGGGGCGATTCTCAACCAGGATTCGAGCCTGAACTCGACTTTCTCGCCGGCCACCGCCGGCAGCGTCATTCAGATCTTCGCCACCGGCGGCGGCGCCACCACACCAGCCATCAACGACGGATTCCTGGCGCCCACCTCCGGGACGCTGCCGCAGATTCCGATCTCGCAGGTGTCGGTGACCATCGGCGGCGTACCCAGCCCGCAAGTGACCTACGCCGGCGATGCTCCCGGATTGGTCGCCGGCCTGACGCAGATCAATGCGATGGTGCCGGCGGGAGTTACCGGGATGGCGGTCCCGGTAGTCGTTCAGATCGGCGCCGCTCAGAGCCAGAGCGGACTGACCATAACCGTGCGATAACAGATCGGAGCCCCGATTCATGGCCACCCTGGTCGATTGTCCGAAAAGCAATCTTGGCGAGTGGCGTTTCGGCCTTTTGGGGGTGCCCGTCGGCGTCAAATGGTGGTTCTGGGCGGCCTGTCTGCTCACCTCCTACGTTACTCAGGCCACTACCGGCGGCATCCTCATCTGGATCGCCGTCTGCTTCGGCTCGATTCTGCTGCACGAGATGGGGCACGTGCTGGCGTTGCGAACGGCTGGGGCCGGCGCCGATGTGGTGCTCTACGGCTGGGGAGGGTTGACGATTCCCGAGCGGCCGGTGCGGTCGCCGGTCCGCGGCGTGCTGATTGCCCTGGCCGGCTCCGCCGCCAGCCTCTGCGCGGCCGGTCTGGTGATCGCCGCGGCGGCGGCTTCGGGCATGCATATCCTGTTTGCCTGGCGAATGCTGATCCCCGAAATATCGGTGATTCCCGCGTCCGGCATTCTGCAGCCCGACAACTTGATCCGGCTGCTGCTCAACGCGCTGGTGCAGGTGAATTTCTATTGGGGGCTGGCGAATCTTCTTCCGGTTTACCCTCTGGACGGCGCGCACGCCGTGCGGGCGGTCTTCGAGTGCACCGACCCCTACAACGGCCGCCGGAGGTCCTTCATTCTGTCGATCGCCACCGCGTCCGGCATCGTGCTCGTCGGCGTGCTCGATCAAGCGGCATACCTGGCCATCGTATTCGCGGTGCTGGCCATCGCCAGCTTTCAGGGATTAGACGAAGGAAAGTAGCCAATAAACGGGGTGCTCCGTTAGCATAGGATTATGCAGCATGCCTACCGGGTGGCCTGTGTCATTGCGTTGACCATGGCCACGCTGCCGGCACAAAAACCCACCCAGCCGAAAGATGTGCGGGAAATCGCCAAAAACGGTTCCACCGCCATTCCAAGATTACAGGAGTTGCTTCGCGATCCCAATCCGGATGTTCGCGCCGAAGTCGTGAAGCAGTTGACGGAAATCGGCACTGGCCGAAGCCTGGATCCGCTGATTCTCGCCACCACCGATCGCGATGTGCGCGTCCAGATGCTCGCCACCGATGGCCTGGTGAATTTCTATCTTCCCGGATATGTGAAAACCGGTTTGAGCGGAACGTTGCACGCCGTCGGCACATCCCTGAAAGCCAGGTTCACCGACGTCAACGATCAGATCATCGATCCGTACATCACGCCGCGGCCGGAGGTGATTACGGCGCTGGCCAAGGTGCTGGCCAGTGGAGCGTCGGTGGATGCCCAGGCCAATGCGGCGCGCGCCTTGGGAATCCTGCGCGCCCATGACGCCGTTCCGCAATTGATCGAGGCGACCCATTCCAAGGATACCGACCTGATTTACGAAGCCATCGTGGCGCTGAGCAAGATCAAGGATGTTTCCGCGGGCCCGCGCATCAGCTTCCGCCTGCACGATCTCGATCCCAAGGTCCAGATCGCCGCCGTCGAAGCCATGGGATTGTTGCTGGTGCGCGAGTCGATTCCGGACCTCGTCGATCTGATCCGGACCACCCGCGACGACCGGGTCCGCCGCGCCGCCCTCACCTCGCTGGCCATGCTTCCGAGCGAGCAGAATCGGCCGCTGTACCTGCTGTACCTGCAGGATAAGGACGAGAAAATGCGTGGGGCGGCCGCCGAAGGAATCGGCCGTTTGAAAAATCCCGCTGATGTCCAGCTGCTCGAGAAGGCGCTGAAAAACGAGGGCAAAATATCGGTCAGGCTGGCGCTGTCTTTCGCCCTGGTGATGGACGGCCAGGCCGTGATCAGCCAGTTCAGCCCGCTGCAGTTTATCGTGAATAACCTGGATTCGGCGGCCTATCAGGACACCGCCTTTCCCTATCTCATCGAGTTGGCGCGCGATCCGACCGTGCGGGCCGGTTTATACGGACCGATGCTGAACGGAACCAGAACCGAAAGAATCGATCTGGCGGGAGTGATGGCGCGAAGCGGCGACAGAGACAGCATTCCGCCGCTGCAAAAACTGGCCAATGACGCGGATCCCTCGATCGCGCAGGAAGCCGTGCGGGCGATAACGACGCTGCAGGCCCGGTAGGAGATTGCAGGGCAGGTAGAACCTGCGGCCAATTTGTAATCGGCCTGGCTGAAGAACGCGAGGAGGCGGATTGCAAATCCGCCGCAGGTTGCCAACCTGCCGCACAAAAAGCTACTTCGCTTTCTTCTGTTTCTGTTGGCCGACGCGCACTTTGAAGTGCTGCTGCTTGGATTCCTGGAACGCCTTGTGGTCGTGGCGCGCCACGGCGTCCGCCAGGTACTTATCGATATCCGCGTCGCCGGGCAGCACGGCCATCAAGGTGAAATTCTCGTTGCAGGTGGGGCAGAAGGGCCGAAACCGCTTCACATTCGGAATTGCCATAACTTAATCTAGTGTAGCAAACATGAACAAGCGGCTGATGCCGGCGGGCTTGCTGCTGGCTCTGAACGTGCTCCTCTGTCTTCCCCTGTTTCACGTCGAGTACCTGAACGATTTTCAGTCGAATGAAGGCTCCTGGATCGCGTTCGCGCGGTTTCTGATTCGATACTGGCCGCACATTCGCTGGTATCCCTGGACGGATGGCGGGATGCCCATCGAGGCCACGTACCTGCCGCTGGTCCAGACCCTCACCGCCGCCGGCGCGGCCATCGCGCACGCTTCCCCGGCCCTGGTGTTTCATATCCTCTCCGCCTCGGCATATGCGCTGGCGCCCGTAAGTCTGTTTCTTTTCGCGGCCCACATCTCGGGAAGGACCGCCCCGGCGTTTGCCGCCGCGCTGCTGTGGTCGCTGTTCTCGCCATCGTTACTCGTGCCCAAGATTCTGGCGGACGCGGGAACTCCCTGGGCGCTGCGGCGGCTGCAGAACGTCGTATACTGGGGCGAGACGCCCCACGATGTCGCGCTGGCCCTGTTTCCGCTGGCATTGTGGCTGCTGGCGCGGCACCTGGCGCAGCCCCGGGCCAGGCGATTCGCGCTCGCCGTGCTCGCCTTTGCCGCGGTCATGGCGGTGAACGCCTTCGGCATCGTTCTGGTGGCGGCTTCGTCCGTGTTCCTGCTGCTGGCGCAAGACCAGCCGCGCCCGCGCCAGGCAGTGTCGATCGCGGCGATTCTGCTCGCGGCCTACCTGCTCATCTGCCGCGCGCTGCCGCCATCGCTGCTGAGGACCATGGCGGTGAACTCGCAGGTGGTGGCCGGCGATTACCGCTATTCGGCGAAGAGCGCCGCGCTGGCCGCCGCCGCGCTGCTGGCCATGGCGGCCGTCTGGTGGGCCACGCGGCGGCTGAAGGGGCCGATGGTGCGTTTCTCCATCCTGTTTCTGGCCTGCTTCGGCGGCATCACCACGCTCGCCATGTCCGGATTGAATTTTCTGCCCCAGGGAGAGCGCTACCACCTGGAGATGGAGCTGGGAATTTGCCTGGTGGCCGGCTTTCTGGTGGAAGCGGCGATGGTTCGTCTTCCCGGCAATGCGCGCGCCGCCGCGGCCGTGGTTTGCGCCGCAGCACTCGCCTGGGTGGCGGCAAAAGACTACGGCTATTCGCGGCGCCTGATTCATCCCGTGGACATCGCGCGCTCCGTTCCCTACCGCGAAGCGCGCTTCATCAGCCGGCACTATCCCGGCCAGCGCGCCATGGTATCGAGCGAGAGCTCGCTGTGGTTCAACCTCTTCGCGAATAATCCGCAGCTCAGCGGCGGCCACGAGCCGACGGCGCCGAACTGGATGCAGAACGTCGCCGTGTACGTCATCTACACCGGGCAGAACGCGGGCGCCCGGGATGCCGCCATTTCGATTTTCTGGCTGAAGGCATTCGGCTGCGCCGCCATTACAGTCCCCGGCCCGGAAAGCGCAGATCACTACAAACCGTTCGCCAATCCCGCGAAATTCGAAGGCCTGCTGCCGCTGGTCTGGCGCGAGGACGGTGAATCGATCTATCAGGTCCCGCTGCGCAGCGGATCGCTGGCGCACGTCATTCCGGAGGGCGCGGTGGTGGCGCGGCAGCCGATCCACGGGTTGGATATCGATCCCGCGAGAGCTTATGTCGACGCGCTGGAGGACCCGCGGCTTCCCGAAGCGTCGCTCGAATGGGAAAGTCCCGATCGCGGCCGCATCCGCGCGGAGGTGGCCGGCGGGCAGGCGATCGCGGTCCAAGTGAATTATGACGCCGGTTGGCGCGCCACGCGCGGCGGGCGGAAAGTGCCCATCCGCAAAGACGGCCTGGGAATGATGGTGATCGAGCCGGGGGCCGCGGGGACAGCCGAAATCGAGCTGGAATTTGCCGGCGGCGTGGAGCGAACCGTCTGCTCGGCGGTGAGCGCGGCGATGGCGGCCCTGCTGGCGGCGATGCTGATCGGCCCGGCTGCGCGGCTGGTTCGAAAATCCCGTCCGACGGTTCCATAAGCCTGCCCTACGTGTGCGGCGGGGTGTCGTACTGCATCGCTCCCACGCGGTTGCCCTCGGTATCCAGTAAATAGCACCCCGTCCCCACCGTGGGAATCGTGAACTTGGCCATCGCGATCTGCCCTCCGTTGGCCACCGCGGTTTTGATGGCGGCGTCGATATCGTCCACCGCGATGGTGCACTCGAACCCGATCATTCCCGTCCCGGTTACGGGCTCGCGCCGGGTGCTCATCGACCCGAGAATTCCGGGATTCTGTTCGTCACCGGTATGGATCAGGTAAAATCCGGGAGGCCCCCAGGGTTCGAATCGCCAGCCGAAGGTCCCCTCGTAGAACTTGCGGGCGCGCGTCAGATCGTCCACGTGAATGGAGAAGAAAGAGAGGTTATTCGCCATGGGGACAGATTAGGCGAGTCGCGGCCGCCGGTCTTGCGGTAAATTGACAAAAAGTGTCGCCAGTACGCCAACCTCCGAGACTGACTCTGGAACAGGAGCCGTTTCTGGCGGTCCGGTCATTTGCCGCCGGATATCCCAGCGGCCACGTTATCGCTCCGCATGCGCACGATTGGCATCAGCTTCTTTATGCC